>CXWK01005969.1_pt1 | contig 14542 bp, 16 predicted proteins | sample 590851 | NCBI WGS metagenome assembly CXWK01 (sample SAMEA3498364, study PRJEB10139) | wastewater metagenome | biome: wastewater treatment plant; material: activated sludge | place: Denmark | collected 2014-08-01 | reverse complement strand
GGGGGCGGCCAGCAAACATAAGGCGACAAGTGCGGTAAGCAGGACAATCGCGTGACGGACTGTAGCGAGCATTTCTCTCCCTCCTGGCTGATAGTTGATTTGGTCAAGTCGCTAGGCGAACTCGAATACCTCCAACTCCACGACACCGACCGGTTGAGCATCGCCGTGAACCAACTGGCGCACCTTCTCGGCTGTTTCGCGGCTGAAGGACATCTCGCCACATTGGCTACAGACTTGCACCGGAATGTTGTCTACGAGTACCCGACGGCCATCAATCTCGAAAACCTCGGCTACTGCTTCCGTTTGACTATCACGGCTGCCACACACATCACATGTAAACATGGTCGCTCACCTCCGCACGGTAAAGTTGGCGTTCCATTCGGTCGGATTTGGCTCGTAGATCGTCACGATCCGGGTTGTCTCACTCTCTTGTCGCGACACCTGTATATGCAGCGGACGAGAGCCGACGGTGAAGCCCAACAACAGACAACTAGGCGAGTACTTGTCGGCTGGATAATCCTCGATGACCACAGCATTCGCTCCCGCTTCGCTTATCTCCGCTGCGCTGATATTGCGCTCAACAATTCGGCGGAACGCATGACGCGAGAGTTCATAGTCGCCGTGGCTCAATTGTACGCGAATTTGAGCCAGCGATTTCAACGGATTTTTCCCTCCTACTTCAAGTACTTCTCAAACCACCCCAACATATACTCCAGCCGGGCGATGCGCCGGTCCGTCCGGCCGCCGCGGCTGACGCCATGGGATTCGCCGGGCAGCAGCAATAGCTCCGTGTCCACGCCCAGCCGGCGCAGGGCGATGAATACCTGCTCCCCCTGCTCCTGGTCACAACGGTGGTCGTTCTCGCTGTGGATGACCAGCGTCGGCGTCCTGGCGTTGCCGATGGCGCTGATGGGCGATTGGGCCCAGTTGGTCTGCACGTCGTCCCACGGCGCGGGCGTGCCGGCCAGATGCTCCAGCCCGGCGTTGAGGTCGCTGGAGCCGTAGAAGCTGAGGAAGTTGCTGACGACGCGCTGGGCCACGGCGGCCTTGAAGCGGTCGGTGCGGCCGATGATCAACGTCGTCATGTAGCCGCCATAGCTGCCGCCGGTCACGCCCATGCGCTGCGGGTCAATGTAGGGCAGCTTCGCCACGTAGTCGGCCCAGGCCATGACGTCGTCGTAGTCCACTGTGCCCCACTGGCCGTAGATGGCCCCCGTGCAGCCTTCGCCATACCCCTGGCTGCCGCGCGGGTTGCTCCAGTAGACCACGTAGCCGGCCGCGGCCAGGTAGTGGAATTCGTGCATGTAGATGTTGCCGTACTGCGTCTGCGGCCCGCCGTGAATTTGCAGGATGGACGGGTACTGCCGCGACGGGTCGAAGCCCGGCGGCTTGAGGATCCAGCCGTGCAGGTTGTAGCCGTCGGCCGCTTTGAACCACACCTCTTCGATCTCGCCCGTCTCCACCTCGGCCAGCCACGGGTTGAGCGCCGTCAGCGTCCGCGGCGGGCCGGCCGTGCCGTCGCCGGCCACGTCGCGCAGCAGTAGTTGCGCCGGGTCGTCGAGCGTTGACCACAGGTAGGCCACCCGCTGCCGCGCCCGGTCGAAGGTGTAGCCGCCCAGCACGCCCTGTTCGGCGATAATCTGCTCGGGCGCGGGGTTCGGCGCGAAGGCGGCCAGCGCCACCAGCGGCTCGTTGCCCTGCCACGAGGCCCCGACGTAGATTCGCTGCCCGTCGGCCGACCAGATCGGCAGCGCCGGCGACGAATCATTGAACACGTCGCCGTTCGTTGACCCGCTGAGGTGCAGGTCGCTGTCGCCGCTGATGTCGCGCGCCCCGCCGCCGGCCACGGGGGCCACATAGAGCCGCGCGTTCTGATACCAGCGCCCCGGCTTGTCGCGCCCCAGATAGGCCACATGCTGGCCGTCGGGCGAGAAGACGGCGGCGAACTTGCGGCCGGGGCGGGTTTCAAGCTGGCGCATCTCGCCGCCGGCGGCCGGAATGAGATAGAGTTCCGTCGCGTCCAGGTCCATGTCCGGCCGCTCGCTGCGGTTAGAAGCGAAGAGGATGGCTTGGCCGTCGGGCGACCAGCGCGGCTCGGTCTCGTCCTTGTCGCCCTCGGTCAGTTGCGTCGCCGCGCCGCCGGCGGCGTCAATGACCCAGACGTGCCAGCGCTCCTGCGGCAGGTAGCCTGCGCCGTCGAACTTGTAGTCGCCGCGGGTGATGTGGCGATAGGACACGCCCAGCTTCTTCTTGGCTTCGTCCTTCTCGCGCTCCAGCGCGTCGGCATCCTTCCGGCGGAACTGGCAGATGAGCTTGGCGCCGTCGGGCGACCACTCGTAGTTGGCGAAGTTGCCCTTCAGATCGGTCAGCGGCCGGGCCTCGCCGCCGTCCACGGGCATCAGGTGAATCTGGGCCTGCTCCTCGCTGCCGCGGTTGGACAGGAAGGCCAGCGTCTGGCCGTCGGGCGACCAGCGCGGCTGGGTGTCGGCCCATTTGCCGTGGGTGAACTGGCGCAGGCGGCGGCCGTCGCTGTCGGCCAGCCACAGGTCGGTGTACTTCTTCTCCGTGGCCCGCTCCACGCGCTGGACGCAGAAGACGACCTGCGTCCCGTCGGGCGAGATTTGCGGGTCGGAGGGGACGTGGAAGCGATAGAGGTCGTCGGCGGCGGTCAGGCGGGGGGCCTCGATCGGGGTATCGGTCATGAGTTGCTCCTTGGTTGGATTCGAGCAAAGATACCACAGGTAAGAGCGACAAACGATGATTTTCCCGCCGTGCGCCGGGGCGGGCGGGGCGGGCGGGTCGGGCCTAAATGGGCGAAGGCGGCGCAACGAGCCATCAGACCGCCCTCACCGCGCTCCGCGAACGAATTCGCGCCGCGCTCCCGTTTGCCCGCGACGGCTCCATCCCCCTAATGGACAGGGCCTGGACTGTGCGAGGCATTCGCTGAGGCTCACCGAGGCCTGATCCGTGTTGGCCGATTCGTGCTATAATGCCGCCAGTCGGCCCACCTACTGTCTCAGAGAAGCGCATAACTCTCTCCCAGGAGCAAACCTTGAAACGCATTTCGACCCTCTTGTTTATTGCTCTGGCCGCGACGCTAGTCGCCTGCGGCGGCCAGACCGCCCCCGAAGACCTACGCACCATCCGCCTGCCCATGGGCTACGTGGCCGACCCGCAGTACGCGCCGCTCTACGTGGCCGTGGAGCGGGGCTACTTCGCCGAGGAAGGGCTGGCGCTGGAGTTCGACTATAGCTTCGAGACGGACGGCATCGCCCTCGTCGGCGCGGGGGAGTTGCCCTTCGCCCTGGCCAGCGGCGAGCAGGTGGTGCTGGCCCGCGCCGAGGGGCTGCCGGTCGCCTTCGTCATGCAGTGGTGGCAGCGCTACCCCATCGCCATCGTTAGCAAGGCGTCGGCGGGCATCACCGCGCCGGGCGACCTGGCCGGGCGCAAGGTCGGCGTGCCCGGCTTCTTCGGGGCCAGCTACGTCGGCCTGGTCGGCCTGCTGGCGGCCAACGGCCTGACGCTGGACGACATTGACGCCAACGAGATCGGCTTCAATCAGGTCGAGTCGCTGCTGACCGACCAGTCGGAGGCTGTCGTCGTCTACATCAACAACGAGCCGGTGCAGTTGACCCAACGCGGCGAGGCCATTGACGTAATCGCCGTGGCCGACTACGCCAACCTGGTGGCCAATGGCGTGCTGACCAACGAGCAGACCATTGCCGAGGAGCCGGAGCTGGTCGAGGGGTTTGTGCGCGCCTTCCTGCGCGGGCTGCAAGACACGCTGGACGACCCCGTCGCGGCGTTCGAGATCAGCCGCGGCTATGTGGAGGGGCTGACCGACGACCGGCGCGGGGTGCTCGACGCTTCGCTCGACCTGTGGCGGGCCGAGCCGCTCGGCCGCGCCGACCCCGCCGCCTGGCAAGAGACCCACGACTTGCTGCTGAGCATGGGGCTGCTCGACGCGCCGCTGGAGGACGTTGAGGCGCTCTTTACCAATGAGTTCGTGGATCGCGCCCAGCCTTAGGGCTAGGGGGCGGGTAGGCTACCCGCTCTACAATGATGAACGACTTTCTAACCCTGCGTGACGTGGGCCTGGCCTACGCCGACAACGGCCACCACGTGCTGAGCGGCATCTCGCTGACCATTCCGGCCGGGGCGTTTGTGGCTCTGGTCGGTTCGTCGGGCGTGGGCAAGTCCACCCTGCTGCGCGTCATCGGCGGGCTGCTGCGGCCGTCGGCCGGGGCGGTGCGGCTGATGGGCCAGGACCCGCGCGCCTCGGCCGCGCCCATCGGCATCGTCTTCCAGCGCGACAACCTGATGCCCTGGCGGACGGTGGCGGAGAATGTGCGCTTGCCGCTGGAACTTAGCAAAGGAACAGGGGAGCATGGGAGCGGGGGAGCCGGAGGGGGTGCGCCATCTGACCCTCTCCCCAACCCTCTCCCTAAGGGCGAGGGGGGCAGCACCCCTGCGCTGGTAAAAGACGCTCTAGCCTTAGTAGGGCTAGACACCGCCGCCAGCAGCTACCCGGCGCAACTCTCCGGCGGCATGGCCCAGCGGGTGGCCATTGCCCGCGCCCTGGTGCACCACCCGGCGCTGCTGCTGCTCGATGAGCCGTTTGGGGCGCTCGACGCGCTGACGCGGGAGCGCATGGCCCAGGAGTTGTTGCGCATCTGGCAGGCGCGGCCGGTGACGGTGCTGATGGTGACCCACAGTATCAGCGAGGCGGTGCTGCTGGCCGACGAGGTGCTGGTGATGAACGGCCGCCCGGCAGCGATCACCGACCGCTTTGCGATTGGCTTGCCCCGGCCGCGCTCGCCGGAGTCGGCGACGACGGCCGCTTTCCAGCAGTACGTCGCCGCCATCCGGGCCGCGATTCACTCCTCATAGAAAGAGAAGGAACCACAGATTACGCAGATTACACAGATTCCCGGAGGGCTTCCGGGAATCTGTGTAATCTGCGTAATCTGTGGTTCCTATCTCTTCTACTACTCGCCGCGCGACGTGGGCGGGGGCGGCGGGGCGGCGGCTTCGCGGCGGCGCAGGCGGCGGATGAGCCAGAGGATGAAAGCGATCGGGATGAGGATGAGTAGCAGGATGGGCAAGACAACGATGACGAACCAGATGACGAGGTTGGCCAGCACTTGCAGGGCGTTCGCCAGCGCCTCAATGGCCTGTTTGGCCACGCCCGCCGGCTGCCAGCCGGCGACCTCAATCGGCTGGGCCAGCTCGTCCGGCGTCACGTTGACGGTGATGGACGAGAAGGCCGAGGACTGCTCCAGGTACTGCATCCGCCCCTTGATGACGGCGATCTCGCCCTCCAGCCGGCTCAGTTCGGCGTTGACGGCCAGGGCATCTTCGACACGCACGGCGTCGTCGAGGAAAGCGCGCACGCGGGCCGCCGTCGCCTCCAGGTTGACCAGTTGCGACGACAGGTCAACGTACTCCTCGGTCACGTCCTGGCCCGACGTGCTCAGGCTCTCCACGCGCACGGACAGCCCGGCGATGGCGTCGAGGACGCTCTGGAACCCCTCGGACGGCACGCGAATCTGGATGTAGCCCGTCTTGCTCGTCTCGCTCGACTGGTAGACGTTGCTGCTGACGACCCAGCCGCCGCCGTTCTCGGCCATCTGGGCGATCTGGGTCAGCGCGGCCTCGGTGTCGGTGGCGACGATGGTCATCTCGGCGTTGCGGATGATGAGGCGCTCCTGGCTGGGCTGGAGTTGCGTGGCCACGTTGGCGGCCTGGTCCATGGCGGGCTGCTCAGCCACGGGCGCGGGCGCGCCGGCCATGGCGAAGTCGCCCTCGGCGTAGAATTCGGCTCCGGCGGGGGCCTCCTCGCTGTCAACTCGCTCGGTGGCGGTGGACTGGTCGGCCATGCCACCGGCACAGGCTACAGCCAGCAGCGCCAGGGCCAGCAAGGCGATCAGGGTCATAATCGTTCGGCGTTTCATCTTCATCCTTCCTGTTCGGACTGTCTACAAACGTTCGGCTTGTGCCTCTGTCAATAGGACGCTGTTGTTGCCCGCATTGTTCCCTGGGTCGCCGTGCGCATCTGAGGATGCGCGCTGCGCGGTTAAGACCCTCTCCCTAACCCTCTCCCACGGGGCGAGGGGACGAAGACCCTTTCCCACAACTGGGGAAACCACCCCCTGCTCCCCTGCTTCCCTGCGCTGCCTCACAGCCCCTGCGCCAACCGCCTAATCAGCCGCCGCGGCATCTTCTGGTCGCGCATGAGCGCTTGCGTGGCGGCCACATCGTAGGCCACGCGGCGGAACTCCAGCGTCATGGCCTCGGGGTCGAGCAGAGCGTAGGCGGCGCGCGGGTCGCCGTCGCGCGGCTGGCCGACGCCACCGGGATTGACGATCATCCGGTGGCGGCTCAGATCAATGACGTCGCCATGTTCGACCAGGAAGAAGTTCAACTCCTGCGCCGCCTCGTCGAGGGCGAAGACGGCCGGCACGTGGGTGTGGCCGACCAGGCAGCAGTGCGTGTCGAAGTGGGCGAAGTTCTCCAGCGCCGTCGGCAGGTCGAGGATGTACTCCCAGACGGGGTGGCGCGGGCTGGCGTGGGCCAACGTGAAGGGCGGTTCGGCGCACAGGGGAGGCAGTTCGGCCAGATAGGCGCGGTTGTCGGCCGTCAGCGTCCGCTGTGTCCAGCGCACGAGCATGCGCGCCTCGGTGTTGAAGTCGTCGGCGTCGAGCTTGCCCAACACAGCCCAATCGTGGTTGCCGGACAGGGCCAGCGGGGACAGCGCGCGCAGCCGCTCGACGCACTCGTTAGGCTGCGGGCCATAGCCGACCAGATCGCCCAGGAACCAGACCTGGTCATACTGCCCGTCGGCGTCGGCCAGCACAGCCTCGAAGGCGACCAGGTTGGCGTGAATATCGGAGAGGAGGAGGGTGGGCATGGGCGTAAGAAGTAGTCAGTGTGTCAGCAGGTCAGTAGGTCAGTTTTCAGTATTTAGACTGAATACTGTATACTGATTACTGGATACTGACCACTGACCTACTGGCTTACTGACCTACTGACACACTGCCCTACTGACCATGGCCATTCTGGACGACCGCACTCTCGACTTTGTCAGCACCAGCGTGCCGCAGACGGAGCGGCTGGGCATCCGCCTGGGCGAACTGCTGGAGCCGGGCGACGTCGTCTGCCTGTCGGGCGAGCTGGGCGCGGGCAAGACAACGCTGGCGCGGGGCATCGGCCGCGGCTGGGGCACGCCGTTGCGCGTCACCAGCCCGTCCTACGTCCTGATCAACGAGTACCCCCGCCCGCGCGATGGCAACACGCTCTACCACGTGGATGGCTACCGTCTGGAGCGGGCGGCCGACGTGGCCACGGTTGGGCTGGAGGACATCTTCGACCGCGGCGCGGCGGTCATGATCGAGTGGCCGGAGCACGTGCTGGCCCTGCTGCCGGCCGACCGGCTGTGGATCACGCTCAGCTATGACAGCCCGACGCGCCGCCGCCTGCGCCTCAACGCCGCCGGCCCGCGAGCGACTGTTCTGCTGGGGGATTTTCGCAAGAATGCCTTCGGTGTATAGGGGCCAGGTTCCAGGGGCCAGGTTCCAGGGAAGAGGGTCTCTTCCCTGGAACCTGGCCCCTGGAACCTGGCCCCCTAACTCTGTGTAATCTGTGGTTAAACTCTGGTCTCATGATTCTAGCAATTGACACGGCAACGGACTGGCTGGGCCTGGCTCTTCACGACGGCGCGACCGTGCTGGCCGAGTTCGGCTGGCGCAGCCGGCGCACGCAGACGGTCGAACTGGCCCCGGCCGTGGCCCAGTTGTGGGGCCGGACGGGCGTCGCCCCGTCGGACCTGAGCGCCGTCGCCGTGGCCATCGGCCCCGGCTCCTACACCGGCCTGCGCGTCGGCCTGGCGCTAGCCAAGGGCATTGCCCTGGCCCAGAAGCTGCCGCTGGTCGGCGTGCCCACCCTCGACATCGTCGCCGCCGCCGTCTGCCGGCTGGAGACTGACCTGGTGGTCGTGGCCCAGGCCGGGCGCACGCGCCTGTGGGCCGGGCAGTACCAGTGGGCCGTCAAGCGCGGCTGGGAGGGGATTGGCGAGCCGATGCTGACCACCTGGGACGAGTTGGCGGCGCGGCTACAACTGCCGGTGGCCTTCGCTGGGGAGATTGACGCCGCGGCGGCCAAGGTGCTGCGCCGGGCCAACCGCGCGGCGATTATTGCCCCGCCGGCCGAATCGGTGCGCCGCGCGGCCACGCTGGCCGAGATCGGCTGGCAGCGTTGGAAGCGCAAGCAGACCGACGACGCCAACACCCTGGCCCCCCTCTACCTGCGCGAACCGGGCTAGACCTGCCGATGCTGTCCCTGCCCACCCCCTACCGCCTGCGGCCGATGGCGCTTGGCGACATCCCGGCGGTGATGGAAATTGACCGCGCCGCCTTCCCCAGCCCCGCCCCGGAGCAGTTGTTCATCAACGAATTGACCGACAACCGGCTGGCGCACTACCAGGTGCTGGCCCGCGACGAGGCAGGGGGCGAGACGATCGTCGGCTTCGCCGGTTTCTGGCTCATCGCCGACGAGGTTCACATCAGCACCATCGCCGTGGCCCCGGTGGAGCGTGGTCGCGGCCGGGGGGAGTGGCTGCTGCTGAACCTGCTGCGGCTGGCCTGCGCCCTTGACCCGCTGCTGATCACGCTGGAAGTGCGGCGCGGCAACACGGTGGCCCAGGCGCTCTACACCAAGTACCGCTTCGAGGAAGTCGGCATGCGCCGCCGCTACTACCGCGACACGGGCGAGGACGCGCTACTGCTGACCGTTGACCTGGCCGCGCAGCCCGACTACTGCGCCTGGCTGGGCCAAAAGGCCGCGGGGGTGCGACCTAACGGCCCCGGCAGTGTATAAACCACAGATTTCACAGATTAGAAGACCCAATCTGTGAAATCTGTGGTTCCCATCTCTGAGGAGTATCACGTGAGCGGACAAGAGGTATTCATCACCGGCGGGGCCGGCTTTATCGGCGTCAACGCCGCCGACCACTTCCTGCGGCGCGGCGACGCGGTGACCGTCTACGACAACTTGTCGCGCCGCGGCGGGCGGGCCAACCTGGAGTGGCTCTTCGCCACCCACGGCGGCGAACGGCTGCACGTGGTCGAGGCCGACATCCGCGACTATCCCCGGCTGGCGGCGGCCGTCGTCGAGGCATCGCCGGCGGTGGTGTTGCACCTGGCCGGGCAGGTGGCCGTTACCCAGTCGGTCGCCGACCCGCGCGAGGACTTCGAGGCCAACGCCCTGGGCACGTTCAACGTTCTGGAGGCGGTGCGCGCCGGCGCGCCGGGGGCGGCCGTCCTCTACGCCAGCACCAACAAGGTCTACGGCGGCATGGAGCACGTCGGCATCGTGCGCGCCGGCGACCGCTACGCCTACGCCGACTACCCCTACGGCATCCCGGAGAGCTTCCCGCTGGACTTCCACTCCCCCTACGGCTGCTCCAAGGGTGCGGGCGACCAGTACATGCGCGACTACGCTCGCATCTACGGCCTGCGCACGCTGGTGCTGCGCCAGTCGTGCATCTATGGCCGGCGGCAGTTCGGCGTGGAAGATCAGGGCTGGGTGGCCCACTTCGTCATCGCCACGGTGCTGGGCCGGCCTATCGCCATCTATGGCGACGGCATGCAGGTGCGCGACGTGCTCTACGTGGACGACCTGCTGGCCGCCTATCAGGCGGGCATTGACCGCATGGACGACCTGCGCGGCGAGGTGCTCAATCTGGGCGGTGGGCCGGACAATACGCTGTCGGTCTGGGGCGAGTTCGGGCCGCTGCTGGAGAAGCTGGCCGGGCGGCCGATCGCCGGTGCAGTACGGCGCGTGGCGGCCGGGCGACCAGCGCGTCTTCGTAGCCGACATCCGGCGGGCGGAACAGCTATTGGGCTGGCGGCCGCAGGTCAGCCCGGCCGACGGAGTGCGGCGGCTGTACGAGTGGGTGGCGGCCAATCGAGAGTTGTTTTAGAAAGAAACCACAGATTTCGCAGATTTCACCGATTTGGGAAAGGGTCATAAGTCGTTGGGAAGGCGCTGCACCTGCGGTTGATGAGCATGCTATAATGGAATGGAACTAGTTTTAGACTCAATTGGGGGCATCAAATGGCTGATTTGAGCGTAGCGGACTTGACCGTTATGGAACTGCGGACTCTCATTCGTGAAGTGGTCGCCGAAACGATCACAAGCCTCTTTGCCGATCCCGATGAGGGTTTGGAACTGCGAGAGGAGTTCGAGGCTGAACTCCACCTTGCCTTACAGCGTCCGAAGGAAGAGCAGGAAACTGAGAGCCTGGAAGACGTCCTGCGCGAACTTGGGCTCGGCTGATGCCAGTGACGGCTATACGCTTTACCAAGAGCGCCAAATCGGACCTGGCTCGTCTCGACAAGGCGATGGCCCAGCGCATCATCAAGCGAATTCAATGGTTAGGCGATCACTGGGATGATACTGGGCTTCTGCCTCTAACCGGGCGATGGCAAAGCTTCTACAAGCTGCGTGTCGGCGACTACCGCGTGCTATATCGGCTTGAACACGACGCAGAGGCGACAACACTCGTCATTGAGTTTGTGCGTCACCGGCGCGAAATCTACAAGTAGCGCCCCTTACTCAATCTCAATCCGCGTCACCGCCTCAAAATCAATCGCCGTGTCGCTGCCCAGCACGGCTTGCAACGCCAACTGGGCGAACTGGAAGAACGCTTGCAGGTCGGCGATGCGATCCAGATAGAAGCGCGCCAGCCGCTGCTCCTCCGGCGAGAGCTGGCACTCGGCCGCCTGGAGCTTCTCGATGCTCTCCCCCAGCACGTGTAGCGCCACCTGCACCTCGCGCTGCTCGCGGCTGCCCAACACGTTGCGGATGACCTGCCACATGTCCGACTCGGCCTTGTAGAACTTGCGCCGTTCGCCGCGCACCCACACTTCCTTGGCCATGCCCCAGCGCTCCAAATCGCGCATGTTCATGCTGACCGAGCCTTTGCTGATGCGCAGCGTGTCGCACAGTTCGTCAAGCGAGAGGGGTTCGGGGCTGAGCAGCAGCGTGCCATAGAGGCGGCCCATTACGTCGCTAAAGCCAAAGAACCCGGCCAGCCGCCCCAGGCCGGAGACGGTGCTGTTGTTGACGGCGGTCAATGTCTCGTGCATATGCTCCCTACGTTCAAAATGTTTTGAATGTACTGATGATAGCAGAGGAGTAGCGACGAGACAAGTGGCGAGGGGTGGCGGGTGGCGGGTGGCGGAGTCCGCATCCTCAGATGCGGGGCGGGTGGCTCGTCTCTCGCCACCCGCCACTCCTCACGCGCTACTCGCCACTCCCACCGGCCCATGCCCCGCGCCCAAGCGCCACGTCGCGCCGCGGCGAATGGCCGCGTGGGCGAACGCCTGCGCTCGGCGGATGGCCTCCGGCCAGCCATAGCCCTGGGCAACGGCGGCGCAGATGGCGGCCGAGAGCGTGTCGCCGCTGCCGTGGGTGTTGCTCGTCTCGATGCGCGGCTGCGGCAGTTCCAGCCGTTGCTCCCCGTCCCAATACACGTCTAACATCTCGTCGCCACGCTGGATGCCTTTCAGCAAAACGCGCCTTGGGCCGGAAGAACGCAGGGGCGCAGCTAGCGAGTAGCGGGTGGCAGCCCCTCTCCCCAACCCTCTCCCAAAGGGCGAGGGAGTTTCCCCCTGCGCCCCATCCAGCATCCCCAGCAACGCCGCCTCCGCCTGGTTTGGCGTCACCAGATCGGCCAGCGGGAAGAGCAGTGCCCGGTAGGCCGCGGCCACCTCCGGCACGAACATCGCCTCGCCGCGATGGTTGACCAACACCGGATCAATGACCAGTGTAGGGCGGGTTGGCAACCCGCCGCCGGCCCAATACGCCAGCCGCTCGGCTACGGCCGCGATGATCTCCACCCGTCCCAGGAACCCCGTCTTGATCGCCACCGCCCCATAGTCCGACAGCACGGCGTCAATCTGCGCCGCGACCATCTCCGGCGGCAGGGAGTGGACGGCAACGACGCGCGCGCTGTTCTGCGCCGTGACAGCCGTCACGGCGCTCATGCCATAGACGCCCAGCGCGGCCCAGGTCTTCAGGTCGGCCTGCAAGCCGGCCGCGCCGCCGGAATCGGAGCCGGCGATGGTGAGGAGGGGGAGGGGTTGTGGTTGGGGCATGGCCCCATCATAGCAGACCGGGGGGCAGCAAGACGAGATTGGTGCCACGGACGAAAGCGGCGGCATGCTTGCCGCGCACGCCGTCTTTTAAGAGGGTGGATTCGTCACGGGAATTGGTGACAAACGTCACTTGCTTGAATGGGTGACGATGCTACTCTGTTTGTAGTTCTTGTTGCTGTGTGCGGGTGCGTTTTGCTACCCGCCTTCTTCGTTCAGGAGGATGCCATGCGTTACCGTTTGGGAGCCACGTTCACTCTCGTCATGATGCTGCTTGTCACTGCCGTTGGACTGGTGGCGAAAGGGCCGGCTGCGGCCGGAGCAGACCTGGCAGCCGACACCGGCCAATCGCTGAGCCTGTTGCCGTTCATCAGCCACGGGGCGGTGACGGCTGTCGATTTCGTCAGCAAAATGGGCGGCGGCGGCAGCGGCGAAGTGGTTGTTCGCGGCAACTATGCCTACATCAACGAAGGGCCACACCTGTTGGTGCTCAATATCAACGATCCAGCCGCGCCCACAGTTGTCGGCAAGTCCCCCTCTCTCGGGATGGTATTCGCCGATTTGGCTGTGGCCGGCAAGACGGCCTTTGTGGTGGGCGAGTTGGGCCTGCGCACCATTGACGTCGGCAACCCGGCGACCCCCACGCCGGTCGGGGCCACTACCGCCCACGGCCGGCCCTGGGGGGTGGCCGCCGTTAACAACATGGCCTACCTGGCGACTGATGAGGGGCTGGTCATTCTCAACGTGGCCGACCCGGCCGCGCCGGTTGAACTTGGCTTCCACCCTACGCCTGGTGCGAATAATGTCACCGTAGCGGGCAACATCGCCTACCTCAGCGCCGGAAGCACATTGTGGGTCTTCGACGTCGCCAATCCTGCTCACCCTACCCGGGTTGGCTCCTTTGGTATGCCTTCTGGTGAATCCCAGGATGGCGTTGCCGCCGGCTCCACTGTCGTCGGATCGGCCCTCTATCTGACCAACTGGTTCTCCGGGCTGCTCATCCTGGACGTCGCCAACCCAGCCGCGCCGCGCCAGATTGGCTACTATCGGATGAGAGAAGGGGTCATCCCATACGATGTGACTGTTAGTGGGGGACATGCCTACGTCTCTACCCGCCACGGACTGAGTATTGTTAATGTGACCAACCCGGCTGACCCGGCCGAAGTCGCGGGCTTCGATGTGAGTGGTCGCGTAGACGTGGTCGGTAACATCGCCTACGTGACTGACTATGACGGCCTGCAAATCCTCAGCGTAGCCGATCCGGGCGCGCCCACGGCCATCGGATGGTACCCTACGGCGTCGTATGTTCAGGACGTTGCCGTGGCCACGAGGTATGCCTATCTGGCCACCGGCTCTGGCTTGCAGATAGTCGACGTTGCCAATCCGTTTCAGCCGGCCTGGGTCGGAGCAGTCGCCACTAAGTTCACCACCAAGGTTACCGTAGCCGGGAGCTATGCCTACACAACTGACACCGACGGTCTGCGCGTAATCCATATTGCCAACCCGGCCACGCCGGGCACGATGGGTGGCTTTCATACAAACGAGTCCGCGAAGGATGTGGCTGTTGTCGCCAGCCATGCCTACCTGGCCGAAGGTAGCGGCCTGCACATCATCAACGTCGCCAACCCGGCCGCGCCAACGGAAGTGGGCTTCCTGGATATGGAGTACCCCGCCGACGGCGTCGCCGTCGCCGGAAACTATGCCTACGTCGCCACCGGTAGTGGGCTCCGCATCGTCAACGTCACCAACCCGGCCGCGCCAACGGAAGTGGGCATCTTCGATGCAGTTGGAGCTGTCAATCAAGTCGCCATCGCTGGAAACTACGTCTATGTTACCAGCTCCAGTACTGGGCTACGCATCATCAACGTCGCCAACCCGGCCGCGCCGGTCGAGGTCGGGCACTTCTTCATCACGGCCGATGCCATAGCAGTATCGGGCGGTTATGCCTACGTCGGTAATGATTCCGGTCTGACGATTATCAACGTCGCCAACCCGGCCGCGCCGGTCGAGGTCGGTTCCTTCAACACGCTCAACGTTGTGCAAGGCCTGACCGTATCCGACGATTACGTGTACGTTGCCAATGGATGGGAGGGGTTACTGATCTTGCGGCACAACAAAAATTGAGCCAAGACCTCTGAGGTTTGCGGCAAACCTCAGAGGTCTCTGGGCGCGGGATTCCATCCCACGCTACAAGCTACATGTTGGCGACAATCGCCCGCGCAAACCCGGAGCTGCTGACCTTCGTTGCCCCCTCGATCTGCCGGTGCAGGTCATAGGTCACGACCTTCTGCTGGATCGTCTTGGCCATGGCGCTCTCCACCAGGTCGGCCGCTTCCTGCCAGCCCATGTACTCCAGCATCATCGCCCCGCTCAGGATGAGGCTGCCG
>CXWK01003733.1_pt1 | contig 14550 bp, 24 predicted proteins | sample 590851 | NCBI WGS metagenome assembly CXWK01 (sample SAMEA3498364, study PRJEB10139) | wastewater metagenome | biome: wastewater treatment plant; material: activated sludge | place: Denmark | collected 2014-08-01 | reverse complement strand
CGGCTCGCTGGGTCGGGGGCTCGGCGGCCCGGAACCGTGATGGGCGGTTCCGGGTTTCTGCGGCGCTGGTGGCATAGTGGGGGGGATGGACGCGCCTGTGAGTCGTCGTAGCCGTAGGGAGTTGGCTTTGCTGGTCGTGGCGGTTGTTGCTGCGGCGGTGATGGTGTTCGGCGCGCCGGACGGCCCGTCGCCGGCGGGTGCCGCTACCCGGCGGGTGGCGTTGTGGGGGACGTCGATCTCGAACGACGCGGATGCCCGTCTGGTGGCTCGGGTGGGTGCCCGGTTCTCGTACTACGGGCACACGGTGGACTCCAGCGTGATCACTGATCACTTCTCGGATGTGTCGGCCCGGCTCGCGGGGTCTTCCCGTCCGGATCAGGCGATCTTCGAGTTGGGGACCGGTGACGCCAGCCGGGGTCGTTCTGCTGCGGAGATGCGGTCCGACATCCGCAACATGTTGACCCGGACCAGGAACTTGGATTGTGTGCGGTGGTTGAACGTGAAGGAGTTCGGCGTGAACGGAATCTACGCCGGGGTCGTCGCGAACGCCGACCGGTTCAACCAGGTGCTCCGCGAGGTCAGGGCGTCGGGGGAGTTCCCGAACTTCCGGGTCGTGGACTACAACCTGTGGGCCTACTTCAACCAGGGGGCGTTTTCTGCTGACGGGCTGCATTTCAACGCGGCCGGCGAGGACATGTACGCCCGGTTGATCGCCGATGAGGTCGCCGGGTGCCCCGGGTCGCCGACGACAACGACGACAACCCGGCCCACGACCACGACGACCCGGCCGACGACGACGACGACCCGGCCGACGACGACCACGACCCGACCGACGACGACCACGACGACCCAGCCCGGCTACAGCGGGGCGTTCACCGTGGCGATGACCGGCGACCCGGTCGCTCACGCCGGCGGGCTCGTCATGTATCAGGTGCGGGTGTCGAACACGGGGTCGTCGACCATCCCGGCGGCTACCGCGGCCAGCTCGACTGTGCCGACGTGCACACGGCAGCTTCCGTCGGTGCCGGGCCGTTCGACGTTCTCGTACTCGTGCTCGTTGCGGACCGTTGCCGGCGACGCGGGGCGGACGATCCGTAACACGGTCCGGGTCACGAACGGCCCGTACGCCCGTTCTTCGAGCGAGGTGGCGACGAGTGTCGCTGCGGGCGGGGAGTGCCGTGGGCGGCTGCCCAGCGTGTACCTCGGCGACGGCGACGCCCCGACCTTCACAGATGACGTGATCGTGGGCACTGGCGGCCCGGACCTGATCCAGGGGCAGGCTGGCAACGACGTGATCTGCGGTTTCGGCGGCAACGACGTGATCTACGGCGACGATGGCGACGACGGCATTTACGGCGGCGACGGCGACGACGAGCTCCGCGGGGGCCTCGGGACCGATGTCTGCGACGGCGGGCCTGATAGGGACTACGCCGGTTCGTCCTGCGAGACCAGGGTCAACATCCCGTAGCCCACCCCCCCCCATCATAACCGTGTTGCATAACTACGGTTAGATGCTATACTGGGGGGTATGGAAGTTGAGGTAACTGCCCCACCAGGAACGATCGACTACGTCGACGTCATCCGTGACGACTTCGCTGTGGCCGTCGTCGAGATCGGCATCGGGGCCCACTCCCTCAAACGGGCCGATTGTGTTGTCGCTTCCGCCGCTGACGGCACCGGCACCATCATCCTCGTCCCCTCCGAGCACAGCCCGTCACCGGACCCCATCGTCGGGGACCCCGCCGTCGGCGCCACCCAACTGCGGGCCGAGCTGACCATCACCGGCGTCCCCGGCGACCAGGTCACCGTCGAGGTGTCCCGCTACACCGTCATCGCCGTCTTCTACAACCAGGACCGGCGCGCCAGCCTCTGGACCGACACCCCGACCGACACCCAAGCGGGCGCCCAGCGGCCAGCCCTGGAGGTCGCGCAATGAGGTCCTGCCTGTTCGGCACCATCGTGATTGCCTCGTTTCTGATCGCCGCCGCCGTTGTCGCCTCGGCGACCGTGATGGCTGTCCTGTCCTACTTCGCGGACCTGCCGTGACCGGCCGGGCGGCGTGGCTGTCGTCACGCCGGGCGGGTCATCTCGTCGATGGGGTCGTTGTCCCTCACCGTGACGGGACGCCGCCACGGATCACGCCCCGCCCGCAGACCCGCGAAGCCCGAGAAGCCGCCGAAGCGGCGACGCTGGCCACGGGGGCGACCTTCGCCGCCGGCGGCGGGAACCGGGCCCGGCCCGAAGACCCCGACCGCAACCGGACGTGCTTCGAGCGGGACCACGACAGGATCGTGCACTCCGCCGCGTTCCGTCGCCTCGCCGGCAAGACCCAGGTGTTCGTGTTCCCCGCCGATCACCAGCGCACCCGCCTCACCCACGCTCTCGAGGTGGCACAGGTCGCGGTCGGGATCTGCCGCCCGACCGGGCTGAACGCCACGCTCGGCGAAGCGATCGCGTTGGGCCACGACTGCGGGCACGGGCCCGGCGGCCACTCGGCAGAAGATGCGTTCGACGCGTTCCTCGGCCACGGGGTCTTCGACCACGCCGTGTGGGGCGCCGACGTGGCGCTCGCGCCGCTGAACCTGTGCGCCGAGACCCTCGACGGGATCCGCAACCACTCGTGGGGGCGCCCAGCGCCGGCCACACCAGAGGGCGCCGTGGTCGCCATCGCGGACCGCACTTATCTCGCCCACGACCTCGAAGACGCCATCTCCGCACGGATCGTCACCCTCGACGACGTCCCCAGCGAAGTGACTGCCGTTCTCGGCCGCACCCGCCGCGAGCAGATAGCGAGACTCGTGTCGGCCACCGTGGCCACGATCAACGAGACCGGCCTCGTCGGGCTCCCGTGCGATGTCGCTGACGCTGTCGCCGCGCTCCGCGAGTTCAACTACACCGAGATCTACACCCGCCCGGCGTCGATCGAGCAGGGCCAAAGGGTCGTGGCGGTGCTGCGGGCCCTCGTCGAGCACTTCGTCGACCACCCGACCGCCATCCCGGACGCTCGTCCCGACGGCGACCCGGTCCGTAACGCCGTCACCTACGTCGGCGGGATGACCGACCGGTTCGCTTTCGAGTCGGCAGTGGAGCTCCTCGGCTGGCGGCGCGACCGCCTCCCTCAAGGGATCGACATCACCACCGGGAAGGCCCCCACATGACCCGAAACACGAAAGCCTCGCCAATACCGCGTCCGTGCGGTACGGTAACAGCTATGAGTGATCCCATGCCAGAAGAGGTCGAGCAGTTCACCGCAGCGCTCGCGTCTCTCGGTGCCAGTGAAGCCCTCCGCAGAGTCGAGGAGCGCCGCCAGAAGCTGACCGATGAAGCCGCCGCGGTCGCGTCGCTCCGCCTCGCGGTCATGGTCCGCTGCCAGGACGAAGACGACCTCACCGCGGCAGAGATCGCCGCGGTTCTCGGCCTTCCCGTCGCTGACCGCGAAGAGCGCGACACGTCCGCTGCCCGCGTCCGCCAATGGCTGCTCGAGGGCCGCAAGCTCACCGGGATCCCGTCCCGGCGGCGTTCCGGGCGCCCCGCCCGCTACGACGACCTCCTCACCCACGACCGGATCCTTGCCGATCTGCTCGCCGGCCAGTCGTTCGCCGACATCGCCAAGACCGCGAACGTCGGCGGCCCGACCGTCGCCCGCTACGCAGCCAGGCTGGGGATCGACTGCACCCAGATGCGAGCCGCGGAGACCGCCACCGCAGCCGGCGCGCTGAAGCGGTTCGCTCGGGCCAAGGAACCGTCGCTGCGGGCCGCTGTGGCCAGGAACCCCCACCTCCCCGCGGACCTCCGCGACGCCCTCGCCCGCGACGAGCACCCCATCGTCGCCGAGCAGGCCCGCCAGCCCGCCCTCGCCTCTTCCTGAGCGAGCGCAAGGCGGCCCGCGCAGTTACTCCGGGTCGAACGTCCCGTCGGTCATCGCTGCCTGGGTCCGCCTGGCGCGTTTCGGGCTGATCACCTGGGACTTCCACGGTTCGACCCGGGTTGCGGTCGGGTGCATCCGAGCGGTTTCTGCGGCGGCGGCGGCGCGTGCTTCGGCGGCGCTGACGGCTTCGCCTACCCAGGCGGTGAAGCCGGGCTGCGGGTCGGTGCTGTCCGGGTCGTGGTACGCGACTTCGACGTAGTACCAGCGGGGGCCTCGAGGTCCGTGCTTGCGACGGCCGTCGGTGCCGGGCGGGGGGAGCGCCTCGATGTACGTTTCGACGTCGGGGCGAGCCCAGATGGGGCTCGCGGCGATCGTCTGCACGGGAGCGGGGAAGTCGGGGTCATTGACGACCTGATGGGCCCGCTGGCGGGTGACGCCGAGAAGCCCGGCGACTTCGGCGAGGCCGCAGAGCTCGGGGCCCTTCCAGGGCGGGGAGGGTTCGGCGATGTCGGTCATGTCGGGCCTCCGGGGGGGGTTCCGAGGGTGATGGTTTCGAGGGTGATGGTGTCGTCGGTGACGGTGATGGTGACGGTGTCGCCGTCGGTCAGGGCGGCGAGTTCGGCCAGGAGTTCGGCGTCGGCGACGAGCTCGGCGAAATCGTCGCCGCCAACGAGGTAGCGGCTCGTGTCCCAGAAGTCGGGGTCGGTGTCGGGGTCGCAACCGGAGGCGTACGCCGGGCGGGGCCGGTCCCCGCCGGCCCCGTTCGACATGAGGTAGACGCCCTGGTCGTGGGCGAGCCAGACCGCGGACTGAGGGTCGGTCTGCCCGTACAGGGCCCGGTGGCTGGTCGTGGTGAGGGCGTGGCGGGCCTGGGCGGCGACAGCGGCAGCGTCGAAGATGAGCACGGTCGGTTCAGGTGCGGTCATCGGGGGTCTCCTGGGTGGCGGGTGCGAACTGTTCGATCAGGCGGCGGGCCGCGGCGGCGAGGTCGTAGCGCAACGTCCACGCCAACGCCAGGTAGGCGACGTCAGTGGCGGCTGTCGACCAGTTCCCGGTCCACGCCGACCAGGCGCCTTCGCCGACGGCGACGACGGCGAGGACAGCGACATGGGCGAGCGCGGCGCGGCCGAGGTTGGTGTCGGGGCGGGCGAGGAGCCAGAGGGCCATGAGGCCGACTGCTTCGAGCCACAGGGGGCTGGCGCCGACCGCGTTGAGCAACTGGAGAATCAGCCACGCTCCCCCGTAGAGGATGAGCACCCAGTCGATGACCGACAGGCGGCCGGGGGGCTGGGGGGGCTTGGGGGCGTCAGGCATGGTTCTCCTCCTGGCAGCCCTGGGGGCAGGGGACACTGGAGCGGTACGGCTGGGAGGCCGGCTGGTGCCGGCCGGTGCCGCCGCACACGACGCACGGCGCCGGGCCCCACACCAGCTCTGCCGCGTAGAGGGCGAGCTTGTGGGCGTAGTCGGAGTGGCCCATGGCGCGGGGCTCCACGCGTTCGACGTCGTCGACGGTGACGGTGTTCCCGCCGTGGGCGGACGCCCACCGGTTCGCTTCGACGGCGACCGCGTGGCGTTCCGCGGCGACCCAGTCGTCGACGGTGCGGCCAGGCCGGTGGGCGGCCTCGGCGACGAGGGCCGCTTCGATCGCGTCGATCATCCGGAACCGGACCCCGGTGGGGATCATCGGCTTCCTGCTGTCGCGGCGCGGGCCCGGTCGTCGTCGGTGTGGGGGGTCCCCCCGAAGTTGATCAGGTCGTAGACGACGGCTTCGGCGGCGAGTGCTTCGTCGGTGGTGCGGTCCCGGTGAGTCCACCGGCCGGTGTCAGGGTCGACGGCCATCTCGACGTGGGGCCGGAACCGCAGGTGGGGGAACGGGGTGTTGCGGAACATTCGCCCCCCGCGGGCCGACAGGTCGGCGAAGGTGATGTCGGTGTTGACGTCGCCGTTGAGGTCGGCGTCGTCGAACCAGGCGGCGGGCACGGCAAGGGACCCGGCAGCGAAGGAACGGATCGCCTCGATGCGCTGCTTGCCGTCGAGGACCCGGAGGTACCGGGCGGTGCTCACGGGCTGCTCGGCGACGATGACGGTGCCGGTGGGGATCCCCATGAGCAGCGACCGGATCAGGTTCCGGCGCTGCTCGTCGGTCCACACCGACCCCCGCTGGTACGGGGCGCCCAGGTCGATGTGGTCCTCGTCGCGGGGCAGGAACGTGTCGACGGGCGACGAGACCGGCTCGAGGTGAACCTTGGGCAAGATGCTGGGGGTCACTGGCCGGTGCCGCCGGCGGGGATCTGGTGGACGGCGATACCCGCGAGGGCGTCGCCGGGGGTGCAGACGGTGTTCCAGCAGCAGCGGCAATGCGGGGCTTCGTCCCCAATGGAGAAGGTATGAGGAACGGAGCAGCACGCGGTCCGGTCGCCGCCGTCGGCGAGGTCGCGGAGGTCGACGACGGCGAACGGGCTGTCTTCGGCGGCGACCCGGTGCCCGTGGGGACAGGTTTCGGGGGTGGGGGAGGCCATCAGAGGCTCATCTCGCGTTCGCCGAGCTCGGAGTCGACGGTGAGGGGGACGAACCCCCAGCCGTCGGCGCCGTGGTTGCGGAGGACCGTGACGGTGCGGGTCGGGTCGTCGGCGAAACGGCCGGCGACGGTGGCACGGTCGCCGCGGCGGAGGTGGCGGGGGTCGCGGACCATGCCGGGGCCGGTGCCGTGCATCCGCCCTTCCGCTACCGCTGACGTCTGGTTCGTTGACATGTTCAAGAGACTATCGGGGTTTAGGAACGATGTCAACCATTGTGGTCCCTGTGTGGTCGGCTCAGAACCGTTACGCTCGGTCACGTGTTCGGAGAGTCCGCCTGCGCTGCTTGTGGGCACGCCCCAGGAGACACCCTGACGGGCTGTGTGTGCGTGGGCGGCGTCGGGTGGGACTGCGGGTGCTGCAACCAGACTCTCGCTGACCTGTCCCAGGGGCGCCTCCGAGCCGTACCCGCCGAGGATCCGCTGGCGCGGCTCTGGCCGTTGCGGCGGATCACGATCACCACCCCCCTGGTCACGCTCCGCTACCCCGACGACGCAGACCTCGCCGCTCTCGCCGAGGCCGCCTCCGCCGGCGACCTGTACGACCAGGCCGTGCAGGGGCGCCCGTTGGCCGGCTGGGTCGATGACCCCGCCGACCGCCGGGCCCGTGGGGTGGTGACCCACCACTGGCAGCGGTCCGCCGAATGGTCGACGTGCGACTGGGGACTCGGCCTGGCTGTCGTCCCTCACGGCGAGCGGGCCCCTGTCGGCACGCAGAGCATCTCCGCGGTCGACTTCGGGGTGACCCGGTCCGTGTCGACCGGGTCATGGCTGCGCTTCGATCGTCAAGGGCAGGGGATCGGGGCCGAGATGCGGGCCGCGGTGCTGCACTTCGCTTTCGTTTCGCTGGGGGCGCTTGCCGCTGTATCCGGGGCGTTCGAGGACAACCCCAGATCGCTCGGCGTGACCCGGCGGCTCGGATACCAGCCGAACGGCTACCAGATCAAAGACCGCGACGGGGTCCCGGCCAAAGAGCTGCTCTTCGTCCTCGAGCGTGACCACTGGCAGCAGCGCGACGACATCGTCGTCGACGGCGTCGACGACGCCCTCGCTATGTTCGGCGCTGTCCCTGTCGCTGCCGGCCAAACCCAGACACGATGAGCCGACGAGGAGGCCCCAAGGATCTGCGTTCCGATTCGTTCGGAACGGAAGTCAAGGCCCGGTCCATGACCCCCGAGGAGTACGAGAAGACCTTCGGGCGGCCCATGCCGGGAAACCTCAGCCCAGGAGGTCCCCGGCGGGGACCCACGCCGCCGCCAGGCAAGACAGGAGACGCCCGGCTCGGCCCCCGAGCCGCGACCAGCTCGCCCCGACGCCCGACCGGCACGAAACGGGCCGGCGGCGGGCCCACATCGGGCCGTAACGGTGTGCCCGTAGGCGCCCACGACATCACCGACCCCGACCAGGCGACCATCGCCGCGACCGACGGCTCCTCTGACCCCAACCCGGGGCCCGGCGGGTGGGCGTGGACCGTCCACGGGGGCGGCTGGCGGGCCGGCGCCGCAACCCGGGCAACGAACAACGCGATGGAGCTCCGAGCGATCAGCGAGCTGCTTGCCGCCGCTCCCCGCCACATCGAAATGGTCGTCCTCGTCGACAGCCAGTACGCCCTCAACGCGGTGTGTAACTGGGCGGCCGGGTGGCAGGCCAACAACTGGCGGACTTCCAAAGGCGACCCCGTCTCCAACATCGACGTCATCCAAGCGATCCTCGACCTTGCCGAAGGACGCCCCCTGCGCTTCAACTGGGTCCGCGGGCACACCGGCCACCCCCTCAACGAACACGCCGACGAGCTCGCCGGGCGGGCCATGAGGACCCAACGCAACGACGGTCCCGGCTGGTCCGGGAAACCGTGACCACCTCCGGCATCTTGGAGCCCCCATGACCACCCTCCGCGTCGCAGCCGCCACAATCGCCGTCGCCGTGATCGTCACCCTGGCCGGAGTCGCTCCCGCCGCCGCCCACAGCGGCGGGGGCCGTCCGCCGCCGATCCAGATCGCCAGAGGTCTCATTCGCGGCGGCGTCGAGCTCGGTCCCGCCGTCGCGTACACCAACGCCGGCGAACGGGTCCGCGCCCGCTCCAGCTGCCGTCAGTTCCCCACCTCTGTCCTCGCCGCTATCGGCTGGGTCGAGACCCGCCACGGCACCTACGGCGGGTCCCGAGTCAACAGCCGCGGGGTCGTCACCCCGTCGATCTTCGGGATCCGCCTCGACGGCAGACTCGCCGGCACCGCCGTTATCCGCGACAGCGACAACGGCCGATGGGACCGCGACACGCGGTTCGACCGGGCCGTTGGCCCCATGCAGTTCATCCCGTCGACCTGGCGCAGCGTCGCCGCCAACTACAACGTCGACGCCTCCGGCGACGGCATCGAGAACCCGCAGAACATCCACGACGCCACACTCGCCGCCGCTCACTACCTCTGCGACGCTGCCCGCCGCTCAGGGCGCCCCATCCACACCACCGCCGGCATCACCGCCGCTCTCCGGTCCTACAACCCGTCGTCCGCGTACCGCAACGCGGTGCTCCGCCGAGCGGCGTACTACCGGTCGCTCTACTGAGGCCGCTGGGCGAGGTCGGCGACGGTCACCACGATCCGGTCCCCGTCCGCCTCGGCGTTCGACGCGAGCCCCACGACGCGGGCGCCGACCCAGACCGGTTCGCCGGCCGCTTCGCTCGCAGCAGCGTCCAACCGGGCCCAATCTTTCGTGTAGCGGACGTGCCAGTGGCCGTGCATGAGCACTGCCGGGCGGGTTCGGGCAACCGCTTCGGCGATCCGGGCCTGGTTCGTTGCCGTCTCGATCGTTGCGACCGCCGAAGGGAGAGGGGACAGCCCCGGCGGGATCTCCGGGGCGTCGTGAGCGAAGAGCACGTCCAGGGGGTCGTCGCCGAGGGCGTCGAGATCGGCGGCTGAGGTCATCTCTCCTGTCCACCAGTCGACACCGGCCGTGCGGTAGCGGCCGTCGGTCCGGTCCGGGCTGGACGCTCCGCCTAGAGCGCCGAACCGGACCCCGTCCCATTCCCACCGGTGGCCTCGTGGCGCCCAGGAGACGTGAGAGGCGAGACGAACGAACCGCTCCGGGCCGACCCGCGACCCGGCCTGGCGGTAGACGGCCAACAGGTCGTGGTTGTCGTGGTTGCCGTCGATGAACACGACTCGGACCCCGGCCGCGACAGCAGCGCCCGAGACCCGCTCGGTGAACCTGCACACCGCCGGCCCGGCCCCGGGGACTGCCGGGTCGATCACGTCGAACCCGAACCCGAAGTCCCCCAACTGGACAACCCACGAGCATCCAGCAGCGGCCGCTTCGCTGATCACCCGCTCAGGGTGCCCAGCGAGAGGGCTGCCGGTGTCGCCGTGCCAGTCGCCCGCCACCAGGATCCTCAAGAGCCGGTCCCGGCGGGGGAGTGGGTGACGCCACGCAACTCGACGGGCATCTCTTCGAGAAGCCACGGCATCTCGGCCCTGACCGCTTCGAGGAGCCCGTGGAGCCCCTCGCCGGACACACCGACCCGGCCGTCGCGCTCAGCGGCGGCGTCGACACCGAAGTCGGCGGCGAGGCGCCCCGCCCAGTCGCCGGCCATGCGGCGCCGCCGGTCGTCCTCATCCCACTTCTGGCGGCGGGCCGTCGACTTCTGCCGGCGGGCCTCGTCGTTGGCTGCGGCCTTGCGTTGCCCGGCGGCGTGCCGCTTGCAAAGCGCCGGGTAGTCGTCTGCCCCGGCGGCAGGGAACTCGCAGCTGCCCTTCCCGTCACAGGGGGTCTGCGCCTTCGTCTTCGCTGGCAGGTCAGGGTGACCGACCGGGAGCCACCGGTGGTGCTTCTGGCGGGCCCACCCGCCGTCGCCGGCACCGTAGGAAGCAGCGAGAGCGACCAACGCAGCGAACCCGCCGCGGACACACAGACGGTCCTTGTTGTGCCCGCCGACCAGGACCGGGAGGCTCCGATCCGGCGACATCCTGGCCTGGTAGTCGGCGTAGTAGCCCAACCCGGCGAACTCGGCGAGCTCGCCGCCGGCAAGGCGACGGCCGTCGACGTACACCGCGAGGCTGTCCCGGTACCACGTCATGATCCCGCCGCCACCGACACTCATCTCGACCGTCACGACGCCGGCCACGACGCCGGTCATGCCGCGACGAAGCCAGCGTTGCCGACGGGGACCCATGCCGTGGTGCCACACCACCGACAGGAGGAGTAGCGGTGCCCGCTGATGATCTTCGGCACGGGATGATCGCAGCCGAGCAGGACGCACGCGGTGCGTTCCCCAGCGACGGCAGTGACGGCAACCCGGGCCATGCCGCTGGTCTGCTCGGCGGCGACGACCACGGCGCCGACCGCGACGAACGCCACGCCGGTCACCGCTGACACCGTCGCGGTAGCCGCGGTGTTCGCCGCGCCGGTGAGCGGCGCAACAATCTCTGTCGGGGCGGGGAGCGGCGCCATGTCAGCTCAGCCCCTGGGCCACTGCGGTGCCCCGCAGGTCCAGCAGCCAGTCGAAAACGTCGCTGGCGGAGATCAGCGAACGGGAGGCGGGGATCGAGCCGAGGATCCGGTCGATCTCAGCGACGAGCGAAGGGGGCGGAGCCGGGCTCGACGCGAGGACGGCTTCGGCCAGGCGGCCGAGGGTGTCGTCGGCGACATCCGCCACAGCGGTGGCACCGGGCGTGCCGGGGGTGGTGGCGGGCGTGGCGGGGGTGGTGGTGTCCATGTCGTTCTCTCCTGAACTCTTGACGATGTAAACATACTAGCTGGAACCGTTAGCAAAGTCAACAGTTAAGTTCGCGGGCTGCCCATCCACGATGCCACCCTGCCCGGCATATTGACCTGCGTGACACCACCCAAGATGTGCGGACAGCCGACCGTCACCGGCGACCGGTGCCGGAACCCGGCCCGGTCCTGCACCGCCAACCACCCCGCCATCAGCCCCACCGCTGGCGCCGCGAACGGCGGGCCGCCGACAGTCCCCAACGCAGACCCCCTCAACCCCCACGCACCGCACCTCCAGGCAGACCGAACCGAACGCCTAGCCCTGGCGACCAGCATGAGCACCCCACCCGAAACGCTCGCCGTTCTCGCCGCCGACCCCGACCTCGACGTGCGGGCCGCTGTGGCGGACAACCTGGGCGCCCCGCCTGGCACGCTCACCGTCCTCGCCGCCGACCGGGTCTGGGTCGTGCGGCGGCACGTGGCGAACAACCCGAACACACCGCCCGAAACGCTCACCGTCCTCGCCGCCGACCGGGTCTGGGTCGTGCGGCGGCACGTGGCGGTCAACACGTCCACCCCGCCCGACACGCTGGCCGAACTCACCACCGACCCAGATGAGAAGGTGCGGATCGGAGCGGCGACCAACGCGTCCACCCCGCCCGACGTGCTGGCCGCCCTCGCCGGCGACCCCAACCCCGGCATCCGCGAAGCCGTCGCTGGCAACACGTCCGCGCCGCCCGCCGCTCGCTCCCACGCCGGGCTCCTTGCCGACTGACCCCACCCGGGGCCACGCCCAGCGAACCTGAGCAGAGCAGCCGGCCCCTCAGCCAGCGGGGAAGCCCCCGCTGCTCAACTCCATTGACCGCCCGGAGCCGCCCGAACCGTTCCCCGTAACCACGATTGGCAGTATCATCTAGATCGAGACCGGCCCCGCCCCCAAGGCCGCCCCCCACGAAAGGCCCCCCATGCCCCGCCGCCACCGCCTCCTCGCCCTCGCCGCCCTCGCCGCCCTCCTCACCCTCGCCGCCTGCGGCGGCGACGGCAACTCCGAAGCCGCAGCCCAGGCCGAAGACAAAGCCGACATCACCATCGACACCCCCGTCACCATCGACACCGACACCGAGGGCCTCACCGTCACACTCGACGACCTCACCCTCGACCCCGAAGGCGACGCCCAAACCCGGATCCTCTCCCAAGGCTCAACCCCCCTCACCCTCACCGTCACCGTCGACTACACCGACGCCGACGGCAGCGCAGACCCCGCCGCAATCGGCCTCGAGTTCGAGAACGAAAGCGGCGAAGGGATCCACGGCATGCCCGTCGACGGGATCCCCCTCACCGTCGAGCCCGGCGAACAGACCGAAATCGACGTCGTGTTCGCCATCCCCGGCGCCGCCGCCCTCCTCATCACCGGCGAAGACCCCCCCGCCATCAACGAGCTCGTCATCACCAACAACGGCGTCGAAATCGCCGCCGTCGACGCCTGACCATGACGCGATCCGCCCCCGGCACCCGATGTCCCACCCGACCGAGGAGGACATCGCCATGCAGCTACCCGACATCACCTTCGCCAAAGTCGAACCCGGCTGGTACCGCTCGAGCAACGGCGACCAGGTCATCCGGCGGCCCTTCACCGGATGGAGAGACGACCCGGACTTCCCCTGGTTGACTCCTCCCCACGCCTAAAGGCGGGGGATTCGGGCGCTCGGCGTGCCAGGGCGCCCCGTGGGGGCCTTGGTCTTCTCGCTGTCAACGCGCCCCCCGGTTGAGACCGACCGGGGTGTTTGACTGTCGGGCGGGTCGCCTTGGTGGGGGCTTCCCGCCGCATTCCGGTGAGGGGGGTCGGCATCTTCTCCTGGGCATGAGAACCATCACACGTTTCCTCGTCGCCCTGACCTTCGCCTGCGTCTCTCTCGCCCCTCTCGCCCCCGGGGCAAGCGCCGCCACCGCGACGAGCTCCCCCCCGGTGGAACGAACGGGTCGAGTGACTCTCGACGGAGGGCAGACGATCTTGATGACCGCGTGCCGTCCCTCGTCGGCCTACCACTACCTGACCGTCTACGCCCAAGGGTCTGACACGACACGGTTCAATCTCCGCATGACGAAGAACGGCCGCAACCCGAGAACCGTCACCCGGAACGGGTTCACTCACGGAGCGAAGTGGCGGGTCGCTCAGTCGTGCGTGCCGGTCCACGTCACCAACCTCGGAGCGCGGGTGACGGTCGACCTCCAGACCTACTTCGAACGCACCTGCTCCTGCGGGTGACCGCCAACAAGCCCAGCCCAAATAAATCGTGTTGGGCCTGGCATCTTCGAACCCCGTGACACGATCGACGTGCGGGAAGCCGACACTCGACGGCACCCCATGCCTCCACCCGGCCGGCTGCACCCTGGACCACAACACCATCGGCGCTGTGCCTGCCGGGCCGCCGGGCATGGCAGCGGCCTCAATCCCGCCGGCGGACCCGTTCGCTGCCACAACCAACCCGGTCGACGCCGCTCTGGCCGCCGCAGCCGCCGACCAGACCCCACCAGCCTCGAGGCACACCTCCACGTCGACGCCGTGGGGGAAAGCCGACACCTCCTACAGCTACGGGCGGGGGACTGTCATGTACTCCACCCCCGGCCACGGCGGGTTTCTCGTGTCCCCAGGCGCCGCCGCGCAGATGCCCGAACCGCTCCGCCGGATCGGTGAGCCTTACGCCGGCAAACTCGCGTTTGAAGAAGACTGCGCCGCGAACGCCGTGGTCGTCGCGTTCCCGGCCCGGTTCAGCCGGGACCAAGTCGAGTCCGCTCTCGGCTCGCTTCAGTGCTGGTACCCGGACCAGTACGAAGAATGGTCCGGGGAACCCGTCCCGGTCGAAGACTCCACCGTCCTCCAAGAACGCCAAGAAGCCGCCTGGTCCGATGGGCAACTCGTCTGCGTCGCTGTCACCGGCGGCGGCGAAGACCCCGCCGGGCAACGTCTCTCCGTCGCCCACTTCCGGGTCGACGACACCGAACTCACCGTGACCATGCCCACCGCCGAATACCAAGCCCGGCAGAAAGCCGGCCGCGGCCCCCGCACCATCGTGTTCCAACCGGCTCTCGACGCTCACCGCGCCAACACCCCCACCATCCACACCGACCCCGCCGACATCACCACCCCCGAAGAGTGGAACGCCTGGAGGCACGCCAACCCCGAAACCCTCACTCTCGCCGGCAGCTACTACCCGGTCGGTCGCCGCTACGTCGACGCAGTCGTCACCGACACCCAAGGCGGCCGAGCCAGGATCCGGATGCCGAAAGCCGAGTTCAACGACCGGTGCCGCCACAGCTCCTGGGCGCCGAAGATCATCACCCCAGCCGAAACCGAAACCGCCGACTGGGAAACCCGCCCCACCGCCGCCGGGACCCCGCC
>CXWK01000775.1_pt4 | contig 14553 bp, 13 predicted proteins | sample 590851 | NCBI WGS metagenome assembly CXWK01 (sample SAMEA3498364, study PRJEB10139) | wastewater metagenome | biome: wastewater treatment plant; material: activated sludge | place: Denmark | collected 2014-08-01 | reverse complement strand
GCGCACGACGCGCCAGTTCCCGGCCCGCAGCTCTTCAGACCTGCAGCGGGAGGCCGGGAACATCATTGCAGGTCTGGACGAGCCGGGATTCCGGTTCGTGCGGCGAAAGGAAAAAGACGATGTTGTGGAAAGGTTTTCAACGGCCCAAGCGGCTGGACTTTGAGCGCGAGACCCTGACGGACCGGTTTGGCCGGTTCACGGCGCAGCCCTTCGAGCGTGGCTTCGGCACGACCGTTGGTAATGCGATGCGTCGCGTGCTGCTGTCGTCGATCGAAGGCGCAGCGGTGACGGCGGTCAAGATCGAGGGCGTGCAGCACGAGTTCTCGCCGATTCAGGGCGTGGTCGAGGACGCGACCGACCTGATCCTGAACCTCAAGCAGATCCCCCTCAAGGTGCACACTGACCAGGCCAAGACGCTCACGTTGCGCGTCACCAAGGCCGGCGAAGTGCGTGCGCGCGACATCCAGGTGGACAGCGACGTGGAAATCCTGGAACCGGATGCCCACATCGCCACCGTGAGTGAAGGCGGCAAGCTGGAGATGGAACTGCGGATCAAGCGCGGCCGCGGCTACGTCTCGGCCGACAAGAACTTCGACGAGGATCTGGGCATCGGCTGGATTCCGATGGACTCGGTGCACTCGCCGATCAAAAAGGTCAATTACGTGGTGGAAGCCGCGCGTGTCGGTCAGACCACCGACTACGACAAGCTCACGCTTGAAGTGTGGTCGAATGGCGCCGTGACGCCGCGTGACGCCGTGTCACTGGCGGCCAAGCTCATTCGCGACCACTTCACCATCTTCGTGAGTCTCGAAGACCTCGGGGAGTCGGCGCTTGACGCGGCCGGCGACCAGCCAATGACCTCGGGCAACGAGCACCTCGACAAGAGTGTCGAGGAGCTGGAGTTGTCGGTGCGTTCGTACAACTGCCTCAAGAACGCGAACATCCGCACGATTCGCGAGCTGGTGCAGAAGAGCGAAGGCGAGATGCTCAAGACGAAGAACTTCGGGCGCAAGTCGCTCAACGAAATCAAGGAAATCCTCACCACCATGGGCCTGAGCCTGGGCATGCGCCTGGATCAATCGGGTTCGGGCGAGTAGGCACGAACAGTCAGGAACGGATGTTATGCGTCATCGGGTAGCACATCGAAAACTCGGCCGGGTTACTGAACACCGGATCGCCATGCTTCGCAATCAGGCCTCCGACCTGATCAAGTACGGGCACATCACCACGACCGTGGCGCGGGGCAAGGAACTGCGCCCGTTCGTCGAGCGGCTCATCACGCTGGCCAAGCGCAGTCTCGGCGACGAGCCGAGCTCGCCCAAAGGCGTGACCGCGCGACGAGCCGTGGCCATGGACATCGTGGACAAGGCGGTGGTCAAGACGCTGTTCACGACCATTGCGCCCCGTTATGCGGATCGCAAGGGCGGCTACACGCGCCTGCGTCGTGCCGGGTACCGGCGCGGCGACAGTGCGGAAATTGCGGAAATCGAACTGCTCGGCAGCGAGTTCGATCCGAATGCGGAGGCCGCGAAGACGAAGTCGGCCGAGGCGGACAAGCCGAAGAAGACCTCGGTGGGCGGTCGTATCCGTCAGGCGCTGACGGGTGGCCGTTCGAAGGCCGATGGCGCCGGCGGCGCCAAGGCCGACAAGCAGGCCAAGGGCGGCAAGCGTGTCACCACGCCGCGCAAGGCCGGCGGCGCGTAGGCGAATCGGCAATCTCGAAAGACCAATCGAAGGGCCCGGCAGCATCTGTTGCCGGGCCCTTTGTCTTTTTGCGTCCACGACGGATCACAGGAGGCGCAGAGACACAGAGGCTCTTTTTCGAAGGGCTTCACGTCACGCTGCATCCCTGACTCCAGGATCCGCCTCCGCGGGTGCGGCAGGCCAAGTCAGTCGATACAGATCCAGGCGCCGACAGATGCCGATGCGACGCCCGGCAGAGCCCGAACCTGCGCCACCAGGGCATCCTCGATGAGGACCGTGAAGATCTTCGAGAATGAATACCGCGACAGAACTTGCCCTCCGAGGTTCTGAACAGCCGTGACGTCTTCATTCGTCGGGATATGGTCGAGCGAGACGTAAAGAGTTACCAGCGTTGACGCCAGGTTTACGACCGTCACAGCCCGAGAGAGCCCGACTGGGGCTGCCATCAGGGGTGGCAGGCGGTCGAGGTCGATTTCTACGCGGACTATGGGCCCGGCGACGAACTCGTGCTTTATGACGCCGCCGTTGAGACGAAGTGTCTGGAGGACGAACTGGGAGACAGGCGCGGGACCAGGGAACTGCGCGTCCACCACCGTGCGTGCCACAGGGGGCACCGACGGGCTCCATTGTCCGCAGGCCAGGATGAACGGGATTCCCAAGAGCTCAACTTCGGGCGTCGGTGCCGTCGGACTCGAGCTTGAGCAGGCGCCGAATGCGATCAAAGTCGAGAACACAAACCAGAGCGTGAACCGCCGTCGCATCGACCCATCATGTGGCCAGGCCTGTCCGCCTGTCCACGCCGGATCACAGGAGGCGCCACACTCCATCGCTGCCCCCTGGACTCCTGGCCCCCGGGACCCCGACGAGGACCCTGGCCCCTGGCCCCTGGACCCTGGACTCTGGACTCTGGACCCTGGACCATAATGTGTGGCGATGCTTGCCCCCACACTCTCCGATTTTGTTGCCGCGCGCGCGCGGATGGAACCGCACGTCAAACACACGCCGCTGCTGACCTCGCGTGTGTTGTCGGAACGCACCGGATTCGACGTGCGCCTCAAGGCCGAATTGTTTCAGCGCACCGGGTCGTACAAGATTCGTGGTCCGCTCAACAAGTTTCCGTTTCTCACTGATGAGCAGAAGCGTCGCGGCGTGATTTGTTCGTCCGCGGGAAACCACGCGCAGGGCGTGGCGCTGGCGGCAAAGATCCACGGCATCCGCGCCGTGGTGGCGATGGCAGAGAATGCGACGCCGTCCAAAATCGCAGCGACAAAAGGTTATGGAGCCGAGGTCGTCCTGCATGGCCGCATTTGGGATGAGGCCAACGAGAAGGCTCTCGAACTGGTGGCGAGCGAGGGGCTCACCTACATCCATCCGTTTGATGACGACCAGCTGATCATGGGGCAGGGGACCGTCGGCCTCGAGATTGTGCAGGACTGGGCGGATGTTGATGTGGTCGTTGTGCCGATTGGCGGAGGCGGGTTGATCTCTGGTGTCTCCATGGCGCTCAAAGCGCACAACCCGAAGATCCGCGTCATCGGCGTGGAGTCATCAGGGGCCCCGGGCATGCAGCGCAGCGTCGCTGAGGGGCACCTCGTCACGCTCGACAAGGTGGACTGCATCATCGACGGCCTGCGCGTGAAGCGCGTCGGCACCCGTAACTTCGAGATTGTCCGGCAGTTTGTGGACGAAATCGTCTCGCTCCCCGATGAGCAGATCTTNNTCCTCAGCGGAGGCAACATCAACCTCGATCAGCTGAAGGGCAAGAGCTGGAACTGATCGCATCGGTTGTAATGGCGAAATGTCACAAATGTCCGAAATGGCGAACTGCGGACAAACCAATGCGGACAACCATTGCAGGGGAGAATGTTCGAATGTCGAAGGCGCGCAGTGGATGAATGACCTTGAAGATGCAGATTCAACCATTGGAGGGCAAAGACATTCCTACACTCTTCCCTGCAATCGGTTTGTCCGCATTTCGCCATTTCGGACATTTGTGACATTTCGCCATTTACAGGTGGTTCAGGCTAATGGACTTTATCGGACAGCACCCCCGCCGAAATGGCATAGGAGTTGGAACAGTTGTAATCAATGAGCGCGTGGTAGTTGCGATAGACGAGGAAGTGCTGATTGACGCCGCGCACGAGCGAGGCGTCCATCGCGGCGGTGGGCAGCGGACGCCCGTTGGCCTGCAGCACACCGAGCTTCGCCCACTGGCTGAGCGGTCTGGCCTGGGTCATTTCCCTGACCGCGCGGCATCCTGACGTACGCATGGGCACTTGCCGTTCGATGCGATCCAGGACCGCCCGGCTGACCCTGACCTGGCGTCCCCATCGTTCACCCTTCGTCCAGCCGGCGTTTTTCAGGTAGTTGGCAATCGACGCGAACACGTCCGCTTGCGTGTTCCAGATGTCGGCGCGTCCGTCTTCGTCGAAGTCCACCGCGTGTCTGAGGTAACTCGACGGCATGAACTGCGGCTGGCCCATGGCGCCCGCCCACGAGCCCTTGAGCTCATCGATGGTGATGTGCCCCTGATCGAGGATGGTCAGCGCGTGAAACAGCTCGGCGCGAAAGAGCGTGGGGCGCCGCGTGTCGAAGGCGAGCGTCGCCAGAGCTGTGATGACCGGTCGTGAGCCGGTGAACTGGCCGAAGTTGGATTCGATGCCCCAGATCGCCACGAGGGTTTCGCGTGGAACGCCATAGCGCGCCTCAACCCGCTTGAGCACCGCCTGATACTTGTCATGCATCGCGTTGGCTGACGCGAGCGTCCGTCGCGACAAACGCTGCTTCAGGTACGCATCCAGGCTCTGCACCTGTTCAGGTTGGGCGCGGTCCCGAGCCACCACGACGGGCTCGATCTCAAGGCCGGTGAACGCCCGGTCAATGGTGGCAGCGCTGATGCCCCTCTGGACGGCCTCAGCGCGCACGCCATCAAGCCACGCGCCGAAGTCTGGCTGCGGCGCCGGCAGCGGCTCCTGCGCGGCGCCAGGCGTCAGGAGCACGGTCAGGACGGCCACCGCTCCCACGAGCAGGGCAAGGCGGAAACGTGTGGGCATGTGAAAACCACTGTAACAAAGTCCGTAGGCGCAGGTTCTACCGGACCCCTGGGACCCCAGGACCCCAGGACCCTGGACTCTGGACCCTGGACCCTGGACTCTGGACCCGCCTCCGCGCTTTCGCGCTACGGCGGGCAAGCCCTGGACTTCTTAGTCCGCCCTGATCGCCTCTGCTGGATCGATTGCCGCGGCCCGGCGGGCGGGGCCCACTCCGGCGATGATGCCCACGAGCGCGAGGAGGCTCACCGCGACAAATGCGGTGAACACGGAGATGTGTGGCTCGGCGCCCTGGGGAATGGGGAAGAGGCGTGCGACTTGTGTGAGCAGCCACGCCATCAGGATCCCAATGGCTCCACCGCCTACGGTAAGTGCGAGGGCCTCAACCAGGAAGCCAAGGAAGACATCCTGCTTCCTGGCGCCGATGGCCCGTCGCACGCCAATTTCCTGCGTGCGCTCACGCACTGAGACCAGCAGGACATTCGCCACGCCGACAGCGCCAACAAACAGGCCGATGCCGCCGACCAGCCCCACAGCCAGCTTGAGTCCGTTCACCACGAGTGTGAACTCCGCCATACGCTCGGCCGCATTCCGGAACTCATAGTGACCGCTCGTCTTGCCAAGCAACGCGGCTCGCCTGGTGAGCAGGCCACGGACGTCGGCCACAGCGGCGGCCTCGGTACCTGGTGTCTTGACGCGAAGGGAGAGCTGAGTGGCCACCTGGTTGCCACGGAAGACCGAGGCCACCGTTTGAAACGGCATGTACATCATCCGGTCGTTGAAGTTCCTGAATTCCCCCGTGGGTTCGCCCAGCCACGCCAGTACGCCGATGACACGGAACGGCCAATCGCCGAGGATCACGTTCTGGCCCACAGGGTCCGTTTTTCCAAACACCTGCTCGGCTGCGGCCGGGCCCAGCACCACCAGGCGTGCGCCGTCGGTGAACTCCAGCGGCGTTGGCAGTCGGCCGTTGGCCAGCCGCAATCCCAGAACCTCAAAGCCGCCGTCGGTGATGCCACGAATCTGCGCGGAGTACGCGCGCGGGCCGCGCATCTGCACAAACTGCCCCGTCGCCTGATTCATGACGAAGTTGCGGTCTTGCACCGCCACTCCGCGCACCGTGGCGTTCGTGCCATTCAGAGCCACCGCCAGGTCATAGTACGGGCTTGCCCGAAGCACCGCCTCGGCATCACTGGCGTAGAGGACGATCTGTGCGGAGTCGGGCTCGGTGTTGGCTGGGTCTTCCTGCGCGAACACCGACACCACGTTGGCACCGGCCGCATTGATTTGCTGCAGCGCCATGCGGTGAATGCCCGACACGATGGAGACGAGCAGCACCACCGCCGCGATGCCGGTAGCGATCCCGAACGCAGACAGGGCAGCCTGCATGCGCCGTGCACTCAGATTCGCAAACGCCTCGATGATGACCGAACGCAGAATGACCATCCGCGAGGTCACGGGGCGCATGGCGGTCAGCGGCACAGAATGACCTGCCCGGCCGTCAGGCCCTTCTTCACTTCCACCCGATCCTTCTCGACCGTGCCCAGTTCAACGGTCACGCTCGTCGGGGGGCCCGACCCTGATTTGATGAACGCCTGGGGCTGGCCGCCTGGCGTCGTGCGCAGGCAGCCGTCGGGCACCACCAGCACCTCCGGCCGCTGGCCGATGACAATTTCAGCCTGGGCCGGAATGTTGATCCACGACGAGTTGGGATCCACTTCCACTTCGATGATGACCGGGAACGTCGTGAGTCTCGTTGCGGTGTCCTGTTCGCCCGCGGCGGCCACCGACTGCACGCGCCCATTGCGAACCTTGTCGGGTTCGGTGTCGAGTTTGAGCCGCGTCGCCAGGCCCGTCTTCAGGCGACGCGCGTCGGCCGCGGTGACCTTGGCCTGCAGTGAGGCCTGCCGCGCATCGCCGAGCGTCACAACGATCGTGCCGCCCGTGGACGACTGCGCCACACCGGCAACACCCGATCCCACTTCGACATGGCGCCGGATGACCCAGGCGTCGAGGGGCGAGCGCACAATCGTGTGCTGCAACTGCGCTTGCGCGCGTTCCACGGCGGCCTTGAGTTGTTCGATGCGCGCGCGGTTGGTGTCCATGTTGCGCCGCGCCCGTTCCAACGCCCGCTCCGACACCCTGACTTCGAGCTCCCGTGTTTCCAACTCGCTGCTCGCGACCAGGCCCTTGGCCAGCAGTTCCTTCGTGCGGTCCCGCGTCTTGCGGCGCAGCGCCAGCGTGTCTTCATCCAGGTCGATTTCCGCGGCGGCCTGCTGCATCTCGGCCTGCTTGAGATTGGCGTCCGCTTCCTGCACCGCGGTGTGTGCCACGCGGGAATCCAGGCGAATCAACTCCTGGCCCGCCTTGACGCGGTCGCCGTCCTTCACGAACACCGCTTCCACCAGACCCGACGCTTCGGCGCGCAGGTCGATGGTCACGGCCGGCTTGACCAGACCGTTCACCAGCAGCAGATCTTCGATCGTGGCCGTCGCCACCGTGTGTTCCTTGCTTCCAGTTTCGGCAACCGGCACGGCAGACTGAAACGCAAAGCGCCAGCCGATGGCTGCGCCCGCGACGATCAGCAGGCCAACGATATTGCGGAGTCTGAAGAGTCGTCGCAGTTTTGACATCACATCCTGGGGCTAACCCTCGTCGTCAGACGCCTCCGCGGTCCGGTCGGTCTTGGATGCCGCAATGATCTTGGCGTGCAGGTGACCGGGGACTTCGGCGTAGTGGTGGAACTCCATGTGGTATCCGCCACGGCCGCCCGTGGCCGCAGTCAGCGTCTGTTCGTACGTGAGCATCTCGGACATCGGCACTTGCGCGCGGATGACCGTATTGGCTCCCCGGGTATCCATGCCCGCAATCTGTCCGCGTCGTCCGTTGAGGTCGCCCATCAGGTCACCCGCAAAGTCGGATGGCGCGTAGATTTCGACCGCCATCACCGGTTCAAGCAATGTGGGCTTGGCGCGAGTCATGGCATCCCGTACGGCGAGTCGGCCCGCCATCTTGAACGACATCTCGTTCGAGTCCACGTCATGGTACGACCCGTCGTACACCGTCACCTTGAGATCGACCATCGGGTAGCCGGCCAGGAAACCGCGGGCGCACGCTTCGCGCACACCCTTTTCCACGGCCGGCACGAACTGGCGTGGAATGGATCCGCCGAAGATATCGTCCTCAAATTCCACGCCCGAGCCTGGGGGCAGCGGCGCCACCCGGATCTTGCAGTCACCGAATTGCCCGTGCCCGCCGGTCTGCTTCTTGTGCCGGCCGTGGGCCTCAGTCGGCAGGGCAATGGTCTCTCGATACGGGATGTGCGGTGGCTTGAGCTCCACTTCGACACCGAAACGCCGGCGCAACTTGGCCACCGTCACCTCGATGTGCATCTGCCCCTGACCCGAGAGCAACAGGTCATGCGTCTGTTCGTCTCGGGTGTACCCGATGGACGGGTCTTCATCCTGCAGCCGATGCATGGACGTGCTGATCTTGTCTTCGTCGCCGCGCGTTTTCGGCACGATCGCGTACGAGAGCACCGCCTCGGGGAACGACAGCGGGTGCACGGTGAAGCCGGCCTTCGGGTCGCCCAGGATGTCGCCCGAATGTGTGTCCTTGAGCTTCGCCACGGCGCCAAGATCACCCGCGTGGACTTCCGGCACGTGCGCCTGCGTCTTGCCCTCGAGGGCCACCAGGTGGCCGGCGCGTTCGGGCGCCTGTCGCGTGAGGTTCTGCACGGTACTGTCGGACTTGAACGTCCCCGAGATCACCCGGAACAGGGAAATGCGTCCCGCAAACTGGTCCGCGATTGTCTTGAAGACCCACACCACCAGCGGGGCAGACGGGTCGGCGGCGCGGCTCGTGTCGGTACCATCCGGTGCGACGCCGGGAAACGGCCGGACAGCGGGCGACGGCACAAGCGCCGTGATCGCGTCGGCCAGCAGCGGTCCGCCGATGTTCCGGAGGCCCGACATGCACAACACCGGAAACACATGGCTGGCGCGTACGGCGGCCGCAAGCCCGTTGGTGAGGTCGTCCTGTGACAGTGTGCCGTTTTCGAAGAAGCGCTCCATCAGCGCCTCGTCGGTCTCGGCCACGGCCTCGACGAGCGTGGCTCTGGCGGCATCCACGTCTGCGCGGACGGAGTCGGGAATGGGAATTTCCGTCGCCTTGCCGCTGCCGTCTTCGGCAAACGTCCACGCCTTCATCGTCACCAGGTCCACGATGCCTGTGAATGCGTCTTCTTCACCGATGGGCCAGTGCACGGCCACCGCGGATCGCGACAGCGTCTGGCGCAGCGAGTCGAGCGCGCGCGGCAAGCTCGCCCGTTCACGATCCAGCCGGTTGACCACGATGAGCCTGGGAAGATTCAGCGATGCGGCAGTTTCCCAGATCTGCTCGGTGGACACTTGCACGCCCGAAACGCCGTCCACGACCACTACGGCAGCTTCCACCACACGTAGCGCCGCGCGGGCATCACTCAGGAAGTTGCCCATGCCCGGCGTGTCGATCAGATTAACTTTGCGCTTGTTGAATTCGAACCAGGCGAGTGAAGAGGAGAGTGTGTGTTTGCGCGCGATGGCTTCTTCATCGTAATCGGTGACGGTGGTGCCTTCGTCCACCTTCCCGAGCCGGGGCGTTGCTCCCGTGTCGTACAGCAAGGCTGCGGCCAACTGCGTCTTGCCGGCTCCACTGTGTCCGACCAGCGCGACATTCCGTATATCTGCGGCGTCAAAGACCTTCATAAGCGATCCCTCCGAGCGATCAGCTAGAGGATATCGCTATTCGTAGCGCAATGACTCAATCGGATCGAGCCGCGACGCTCTGATCGCAGGGACCATGCCGAAGAACACGCCGATGCTGGCCGAGAATCCGATGCCGATCGCAAACGACCACCAGGGCAGGGAGACGGGGAATCCGGTAATCAGATGGACGCTCAGGCCCAGGGTGCTTCCGCAGATGATGCCCAGTATGCCGCCGGCGGATGTCAGGAAGACGGCCTCAAGGAGGAACTGCCACAGGATCTCCACCCGCCGGGCGCCCAGGGCTTTGCGGACGCCGATTTCACGCGTCCGTTCGGTGACCGTGATGGTCATGATGCTCATCACGCCGATACCGCCCACCATCAGCGCGATGGACGAAATGACCACCAGCGCCAGGAAGGTGCCCTGGCTGATCTGGTCCCAGAGGGCGAGGACCGCGTCCTGGGTCACGAGGTCAAAATCGTTGGGCTGGTCGAGGCGGAGACCATGCCGCGTGCGCATGATCTCTTCAACTTCCCGCAACGCGACGCCGCGGGCCACGCCCTCACGCGGCACCGCGGAAATGATGATCGCGCGCATTTCGCCACGGCCCATGTTGAAGGCACGTACGCCGAACTGCTTCTGATACGTCGTCTGCGGAATGACCACGAAATCGTCAACGCCCAGGTTGAAGCCGCCCGGGCTGGGTCGTTTGGCCACCACACCAATGACCTCGTACTCCTGCAGCCCGAGGCGCACCGTCTTGCCCACGGGATCCCCGGTCGTGAACAGGGCCTGCGCCGGAGTTTGTCCGAGAACGATGACGTGCCGGCGCCGCTGGACCTCGCCAGACGTGAAGAACCGTCCCTCCTCGAGTGGGAGGCGGGTCACGTCGGTCCACCGCTCCGTCGTGCCCAGCACAGAGATCTGCTTCGACTTCAGGTTCTTGTAGTAGACCCGTTCCTGGGTTGGCGGACCACCGTCGCCCAGGGTGACGTCGACCATCGCAATCGACGGGGCATCGCGCTCGATGGCGGCCCCGTCTTCCGGCGTCATGTTCGGGCGCATGAGCAGCGCCTGGAAGTCGGCACCGCCCGCCATGCTGACGCCCGAGAACTTCGCGACGACGATCGTATCCGGGCCGAGCGACTGAATCGAATCACGCAGCGACTGGTCGAACCCCCGAATCAGCGCGGTCATACCGACAATGGAGGTGATGCCGATGACGATGCCAAGCACGGTCAACGCCGAGCGCATCTTGTTGGCGCGGAGGGTATCCACCGACATCCGCAGAATCTCGTCGAAGAGGCTCCAGCGCACGGTTATTCCCTCCTCAGGGCTTCAATGGGATCGAGTGAGGCCGCTCGCATCGCGGGGTACAACCCGAAAAACAATCCCACCACAGCGGTGACCCCGATACCGAGCATGACCGACCAGGGCTCCACGGCCGCCGGCAGCGGCGTGAACCTGCTGATGGCGAACGCCACCAGGAAACCCAGAGTGGTGCCGACAATGCCGCCGAACGTGGACAACGTGATGGACTCCGTGAGGATCTGCCACAACACGTCGCGGCGTCTCGCGCCAAGCGACTTGCGCAGGCCGATCTCGCGCGTCCGTTCGCTGACCACCATCAGCATGATGTTCATGATGACAATGCCGCCGACGACCAGCGACAGGCTGACGACGCCGATGAGAATCGCGAAGATCCCCGACGTCACCTGGTTATAGAGCTCAAGGAAGGTATCGGACGTCACCACGCCGAAGTTGTCGGGCTCGGCCGGCCGAAGCCGCCGCGTCACGCGCAACGCGATTGTGGCATCGTCCATCGCGGTGCGAATCACCGACGGGTCAGAGGGCAGCACGGTGAGGCGCAGCGACTGCCGGCTGCCGAAAAGTCGCTGGAAGGCGCCCAGGGGAATCACGGCGAACTCGTCCTGCGACTGCCCGAAGATGGCGCCCTTCTTCTTGTGAATGCCGACCACGCGGAACTGGATGCCGGCGATGGAGATGAACTTTTCGAGCGGATCGATCGCCCCGAAGAGCCGGTCGGCGGCGTCCCAGCCAATCACCGCGACGTTGCGCTTGCCGTCAAACTCGCCGGCGGTCATCACTCGGCCGGCTTCAATGAGCGTCGTGGGGAGCAAGGCGTATTCCTTCGTGACGCCCTGAATCTGGAGGCTGTCGAGCGTCTCTTGACGCGTCTTGGCCTCAGCACTGCTGCTCGCCGTTGCCATCACCAGCCGGATGCGGTCGCTCGCGTTGCGAATGGCCTCCGCGTCTTCCAGTGTCACGCGTGGGTTGCCCGCTGCCCGAAGCTGTTCCTCCTCGGTCCTGGTCGGGCCGCTGCGCCCGATCGAGAAGGAGTCCGCGCCGACCTGCGACGTGATGGCGCCCGACACCGAGGCGTTGAGGCCCTGGATGAGCGACACCACCGCGATGATGGACGTCACCGCGACGATGTTGCCCAGCATCGTCAGGAACGAGCGAAGTTTGTTCGACCAGATCGCCGAGAGGGCGATACCGGCGGCCTCAAGGAACTGCTGCATCGCGCTACTTGCCGGTCGAGTTGGCGAACGTGGTGGTGACCTTGACGGCGTCACCATCCTTGAGCGAGCGCACCGATGTGAAGGGGCCCGTGATGACCTCGTCACCGTCCTTGAGTCCGCTCAGGACTTCGAAGAACTTCTCGCCGGCAATGCCCACCTTGATCGGGGTGAACACGGCCTTGCCGTCGGTGACGACGAACGCGCCTTCGATTTCCTTGCGGGTCTGGCCCGGCTGGAGTTCGGTGGGCGCCGTCACGCGCCGGGCCGGAGCGCCGGGGGGCGTCGGCGCCACGCGCACCAGGCTGCCGTCAGCATTGACCACCATCTCGCGCACCGTCGTGGCCTGAATCGGCACGGACAGCACCTTCTGACGGGTGGCGGTGGTGATGACGGCCGTGCAGGTGAAGCCGGGCCGCACGTCGGGCACCGTGCCGTCGAGCGTCACCACGACCTTGAAGTTGGTGGCGCGAGTGGTGGCGGCCGCGCCGGTCGCCTGGATCGCACTGTTCCCAACCTCGGTCACCTTGCCCGTGAACTTCTGATCGGTCAGGGCGTCAATCGTCACCACGGCCGTCTGACCGAGCTTGATGAAGGGGATATCGGTTTCGTCCACTTCAACTTCGGTCTCGATGACCGACAAGTCGGCGATGGCCAGCAACACGGTGCCGGCGTTGTTCATGGTGCCGACGACCACCGTTTCACCCTCTTCGATGTTGCGCCGCGTGACGATGCCCGAGATGGGCGACACGATGCGGACCTTGTTCAGGTCGTACTGCGCATTCTCGACGTTGGCTTCTTCCTGCTTGATGCGCGTTTCCTGCGTCTTGACCGACTGCTCACGCGACGTCAGGTCCGACTGGCGCAACTTGACGTCGCTTTCGGCGCGGTCGAGTGTTTCGCGGGGCGTTAACCCCGACTTGATGAGTTCGCGCTGGCGCTCCAGGTTGTCCTGCGCCTGCTTGAGATTGGTGCGCGCGTTTTCGACCGCGATACGCGTTTCCGCCAACTGCGACTGTGCGGCCGCGAGGCTGGCGCCGGTGCGGTTGACCTGCGTCTGCAGGTTGCGCGGATCGATCTGCAGCAGGAACTGGCCGGCGGTGACCATGTCGCCTTCGTTGACGGCGAGTCCCACCACTTTGCCCATGGTGTCGGCGCTGATGTTGACCGACTTCTTCGGGCGGATCTTGCCGCTGGCCGACACAATCGCTTCCAGGTCGCGCATCGCGAGTTTCTCGATGTTGACCTCGATGCCCGTGGTGCGCTTGAAGTTCAGGTTCGCGTACGCGACGGCGCCAATGACAACAATGATGAGGACGCCGATGATAACTTTTTTCCGATTCATTTTTACCCTGCGGTGAAGTACGCAATCACGATGAGGATCAAGCCGTAGACGACGAAGAGGCCGGTGGCAATACTGCTGGTCTTCTTCCGGTAGAGGGCGGCGAGTCCGATCGACAGCACCACCACCCACCAGATCACAAAGAGGTCAATGCCTCCGAGAAGTTTCGCGAGGAAGCTGGTTTCGTCCAGCATCGGCAGCAGCGCGCCCAGGTTCGCGATGCTGGTGCTCATGACGCCGCGGGCATACATGATGGGCGCCGAAATGATGGCGCCCAGTGCGGAGACCGCTTGTGAGTGCGCGACCACGGACATCACGTGTTTGAACGACGCGGTGCCGCCCATGATCGTGTTGAACGCCACCCACAGCAGCACGGTCATGATCACCGCCCCGAACGGGATGGCCACGAACATGCCCACGATCGACGAGTACGCACCCAGGTTGGAGTGCGAGCGCTGCTCCATTTGCTGGTACATCTCGTCGGTCACCGCAACACCGAAGCGCTCCATCTGCTGCACCTGCATCTCCAGGGCCGCGGCGCGGCCTCGTTCGGTCAGCTGCGGCAGACCCTGGGCCAGGCCCATCACGAGCGCCACGAGGAAGAGCATGCCCGCCACTTTCGGCGTTCGCACCACATGCGCAAACGTCGCACCAGGTGAGGTGATGACACCGATCGCGCGCGAAAGCAGGTTCGGAATGGGTTCGGCGGGGGGGATGGAACTGGCAGTGGCGGTCACGTCGGACATGGGTGCGGTCTCCTCGGCGTCAGTCCGCCGCGTGGGGTAGCCACGTATTGTACCGCCCCGAACACATACGGCGCGAGCCGTGTTCGGGTTCCTGATAGGCTCGACCCATGCGCCAAATCCTGGTTTCCCTTTGCGGGTGTCTCTTGCTGGTCTCGGCGTTTCCGATGCCCTCGGCCGCCCAACAGACGTTTGAGGTGGTGGGGAGCCGGGCCCTTGGCATGGGGGGAGCCTTCGTCGCCGTGGCCGATGACCCGAGCGCGGTCTTCTGGAACCCCGCCGGCCTCGCCAGCGGCCAACCGGCCGGAGCGACAATAGAGTGGGTCCGCTTTCGAAATGGTGATCGGAACGGGGCTCCGGCGGCCGGGCCATGGCAGCGTTCGGCCAAGTTTGTCAGTTTGGGCACTTGGCCAATCGGCATGAGCTACG
>CXWK01001237.1_pt1 | contig 14557 bp, 19 predicted proteins | sample 590851 | NCBI WGS metagenome assembly CXWK01 (sample SAMEA3498364, study PRJEB10139) | wastewater metagenome | biome: wastewater treatment plant; material: activated sludge | place: Denmark | collected 2014-08-01 | reverse complement strand
CTCGTCGGCGTCGAGGGCGAGATAGACCGGTACACCCTCAAAGTAGGGCAGCCAAGCGGCCTTGAAGCCCCCAGTCCCCACGATCCCGACAGCCAGTCGCCCCGACTGGGCAAGGGCGAGGGTATCGGTCGCGCCCTCGCAGATAAAGACCGGCTTCCCGGTGGCCTTGGCGGTGGCCAGGGCGTCGGCGTTGTAGGGCAGCGGGTTCGCGCTGGCTGTATTGCGAAAGCGGTCGCCCTTGGCGTCGGCTTCCCAGTCTCGCCCCTGAAGATCGACCGGCTCGCCCTTCCAGAAGAAGGGGAAGAGAAGCCGATGTCGCTTGAAGACGAAGTAGGGATTCCCGTCGCCCTTCTTGCTTTTGGCGTATATGCCAAGCTCGATCAGGGCGTCGAGACCGAAGCGTTTCACCAAGACGACAGCGGCGGCCCTGGGGTCGGCGAGGAAGACGATCCCGAAGTGGTCTTGAGTCGTCGGGGTGATTCCTTTGACCTGGTGAAGCCAGCGGCCGGCGGGCGTCGCCGACGACGGTTCGCCCTGGGCAAGAAGGGCGGCAAAGACGCGGACCCGAAGCGGGCGGCGGTCGGTGGTCGGTGCGCCCGGCGCACTGACCAGATCCGCGACAAGGTGATCGTCACCGGCTTGATCGACCTGGTCGCCGGCGTCGGTGGCCGGCGTCAAGGGCAGCGGCGCGGCGACTCTGAAGCGACCTGTCGCCCGATCCCTCGACAGCCCGGCGGCGAAGTTGGTCTTGACCTGGTCGAAGTAGCCCCAGGCTTCGGCGAAGCTGGCGAAGTCGGCTTCCTGGTCTTCAGGAAGCGGCGGGCGGGCGGCGGGTTTAGGGTATGGCGTCGCCCCGTTGCCCTGGGCTTCGTACCCTAAGCCGACAACCTGGGCGGCGGTGGCCAGCGTCGGCGAGGGCGTCGAGGGCAGCGGCGCGGGTTTAGGGTATGGCGTCGCAGCTTTGGCCCCTGCCCTATTCCCTAAGCCCCGGCCCCGGCCGGCGTCGCCCACATCGAGACCCAGTCGGGCAGCAAGGAAGCCGGCGGCTTCGAGGAAGTCGAGACCCTTCGCCTTCTCGACCAGACCGACGGCGTCGGCGCTGAAGCCACATCGGAAGCAATGGACGTTGTCAGGATAGATCGCCAGGTTTGGCCGGCCCTCGCCGGCGTCATTGTGCGCAGGGCAGCGGGCGACCTTGCCCTTGGGCTGAAGCCCCAAGGCTTCGCACAGTTCGATCATGTCGATTCGTTTCTTCAGGTCTTCAAGGTCGATCATCTTGTTAGCAAGCCCCCCGGCGGGGTGTCAATTTGTATCGCCGTCTCGCTCGCGGCGACTCTCATAGTATAGGGCGACGGGCGGGAAGCGTCCCGTCGCCCCTATAAGTAATCTAAAGAAAATCTACACGGCTTTTTACTCTGGACGTTCGCACAATCGACCCCGTAAACCCGCACAATCGACCCCGTAAACCCGCACAATCGACCCCGTAAATCGCCCGTCAATCAAGGTCAAGATCGGGGTCTTCTCCTTCCTGATCGCTCGGATAATGCCAGTCGGCGGCCTTGGTGACGACGATCATAGGCTCGCCCGTCCTTTTGTGCGGCTCGATCTTCCAGTCCTCGACGACCCCAAGCCCTTTCAGGAAGTCGAAGGCGTTCGTAACTGTTTCCTCTGTGCGGCTTCGGTTTCGCTTATCACGATCAAGCCCTAAAGCCTTCAGTAATCTTTCAAGGCGTATCTTGGGCGTTCCTGCCGTTTGGCGAATGACCCAAAGAAGCACCTTGACGACGGTCGGACGGTTCCCGATCTGGCGACGAAGTTTGAAGATTCTACCGGGGGCTATCGTCGCACCGATGTTCGGTTCCGTCCCAGTCAATCCCCGAAGAAGTTCTTCGCTCATGCGAAGCTCTATCGCTTCAGGGCGAAGATCGACTCGCTCGAAGACAGCCGGCCCGTCTTCGTTCTTGAGGGTCTTCGCCTTGTTGACGTTGCGTCGCTTCGACTCAGGAAGTTGATCGGGCGGTATGACATCGGGCGGATAGACGTAAGCGTAAGACGCTAAAACGCGGGCGTGAATCTCGACTATCTCTTTCGGCGGTCGCCCTGGGCGGCCGGTCTTCAGCTTACGCTCGCCAGTGAAGACGGCTTCGACTGTAAAGAGTCGGTGAAGCGATTCTTTGACCATTGCGTAATCGCCCGAAGCAAAGGTCGGGTAGTGACCCAAGGCATTAGAAATCGTTCGCACGAAGTCTAGAATCTCCAAGAAGTCGGTAAGGGTTACTCTTACCGACTTCGTCGGCTTCTTAGGGTCGAGAAGCGAAAAGCAACCAAGCATAGCCCACAGGTCAAACGGTCCTAGCGGCTCCATATCGGGCAGCAAGTAGAGTTGCGGGGTTCTCGCGCCAAAAAGGGCGGGTATGTTTTGCGTTACAAGGTTGTCGATCTTGAAGGTGTCTCTGTCGGTCATGGTCTCGCCCCTCTCACCACAAAAGCCCCGTTTCGTCTTTGATTCTGGTCAAGCGGCGGGCGTCTTCAAGCCAGCCGGCGACGATCTTCCCGACGGTCTCTTCGTCGGCTTCCGGCTCGCCGATGTCGAGATTGGTCGTGTCTACATTCCAAGCTGTTTCGAGGTCATCAAGCCAGTTCTTCAGCCATTTGGCGGCGTTTTCGAGATACCCTTCAGCTTGCTCAAGCTCACTTGACGCAATCTTGGTCAAGACGGGCATCCCCCCAAAGTAGCGGTCGCCGATTGCGGCGATTGCGGCTTTTATGCTGGCGAGTTGATCGGCGGATCGTTGATACTTTGCGAAAGTTGTCTCAAGCAAGGTCATCAACTCGAAGCCGAAGATCGCCGACATCGGAAGAAGCCCTTCTTCTTCGTCTTGTTTGTTACGGTAGGTGAAGAGTTGTCGGCGAGGCATCAAGCGGTCAGTCAGGCTCAGCCAGTAATCTAGGCTTTCGTTATGCTGAAAGAAGTCTCCCGTAGTGTTGCGGAAGAAGCGGTCGCCGGCGATCTCGCTTTCGCCCCAGTCGTGGCCCCCGATAACCACATGTAAGCTCGCAGCGGTAGCGGCCGGCCCCTTCACCCAAGGCTGATCGTAACCTTCCTGTAGGGCGTGACCGTCGGCTCGTTCCCAGGTAGCGAAGACGACCGTTCCCAGGTCGGGCGCAAGAAGATGCAGCAAGGGCGAGGGCGACCAGGTCAGGAAGCCGGCGAGGGCGTCGAAGTCGGTCTTTGCTGGAAGTTTCTTTCCCCAGGATCGACCCCGACAGGCTTTCCAGAAGTCGGCGACCAGCTCGCGCAGCTCTTCGGGCGATAGCCGGCGGCCCTTCAGGTCTCTGACGACATCGGCTCGCCCTGGGGCGTGGGTGGCAACGGTTGCGCGTTCGTCGAAGCGGGCGTCTCGACTTTCAGCGAAGGGTCGCCATAGGAGACGCAGGGCGGCCCACGTCGGGAAGTGGCCGGCGTCGATCAACACTGGCGCGTAAAGCGAAGCATGATAGACGGCTTCGCCCCCGACAAGCTCACCCGTCTTCGACTTGGCGACCAGGTCGGCGAGGATCGCTTTCTGTCTGGTCTCGCGGTCGGCTTCCGTGTAGTAGCCGTCTGAAAATTTGATCCATTGCTCAAGTCGATCCGATCTATTGTCGAAGGCAGATCGAAGCCATTCTTCGCCCTGGGCTTCGGCCCAATCTTGGCGCATTTGCCTTTCTTGTTCGGTAGCGGCGCTAATTGCGTCAGAGAATTCGATTCCGATCTTGCCCATGAAGTCGCTTGGGTCAATCGGGTATCTAGCTGCAAATTCCTTGGGGATTTGCAGCGACTCGCTTTCCAAGATGTTCATTTCTTCCGACTCTAGCTCGCCGTCAACGACTTCCGACAGCCTACAGAGACGGTCGCCGTTCAACCATGCGACGACCTGGTCGTAAAGTTTGGGATCAAGCGGTTGGGGTTGCCGCAAAATCTCCTTGACAAGTTCCGATACGACATAGCCGGCGGCGTCTTGTTGCAGGATCGTCCCTGCCAGCGTTTGGGTTTGGTACGCGCTGAAAGCGGCCCCAAGAAGACGGTTAGGGGCTTCGACGTTGACGGTCTCGACCAGCCCGACGAGGAAGAGGAAGCCATTGTACGCGGCGACGGCTTCTTTCTCGGTCGGCTTCTTCCTTGCCTTCTCGACGCGGTTCTCCATTGCGTCGAGAAGTTCTTTCATCGGCGGGTAGTCGGTGACTCTGATCTTCTTCCCGGTCGATTCGTGGAAGTAGACCAGGGCGAGACGGCCGGCTTCGAGGGGCGTCAAGGTCTCAAGGTTCGCTTGGAGTCGCTTCTTCAGTGTCGCAGGTAAGCGGCGGGTCATGGTTTCGCCCTCATTTGTAAGGCTTCCTCGATGGCTTGAAGCCGTTCTTCTAAGGCTTCGTATTGCAGCGTCTTGACGATGATTCCCGCCAAGTATCCGACAGCATTTCCTACCTTGGGGTCGATAGCCCCGACTCTTACGTCGTCGATAGTCTCGCATAGCAGGTTAACCAGTTCGGCGGGTGCGACCGTCTTCAAGACATCCACATCGCCGACGACCCCGCGCCAAGGCTTGACGGTGGGCAGCGTCGCCAGCTTTCCAGCTTCACCCCCCTTGACCCGTCCATCTTGGAAGGCTTCAGCCTTCGCCGGGTCATGAAAGGTGCAATAGTCGGACCCGGCCGGCGGCTTTGCTTTGCACGGCTCGCCCGACTTGGTTTTCGCCTTACAGGTGGCCATTGTCCGCGGCCTTCGCCGGCGTCTCTTCGCCGATGTGCTGGCGCGACAAGCGGGTCAACCAACGATCAATCTCAGGGCGAAAGAATCGCCATTGCGCACCGACCTTCACCGCGGGTATCTCGCCGGCGGCGGTCATCTGATAGATCGTGCGCGCCCCGATCTGTAGGTATATGGAGACCTGGTCAACGGTCATGACCTGGGGCAGTTCCCCGACCTGGTCTTCTGGGTGGCCGGCGTCGGTGGCCGGCGGCTTGGTCGTCATGATTCCCCCTTCAAGGCGAGGGCGTCGCCCTGGGTGACGGGTTGCAGATTGGCCCCGTCGAAAGTGAAGTAGCGGCCGGCGGGCGTCTCATAGAGACCCACGTCGGCGACCTGGGAGACCAGCGTCGCCCGGTCGATCATGATTGACTGAAGCCGGTCGATCAGCCGGTCGGCGGGTCGGGTTACTCTGTGCTTTGCTTCGGTCATGTTTTCCCTTCTCCTAATATGAGATTATCGGAAGTTTACCATTTTTGACGACATTTGGCGACGACTGGCGACAAGTGACAAGGCTATGCAAGCGGGTTTAGGGTATACGGTCGCAGCGTTGACCCGTCTTCATACCCTAAGCCCCGGCCCTTCCAGGTAGCGGGCGAGGGCGACAGCCCCGATCCCGTTGTGCATCGCTTGGTCAAACGACATTAGCGGGCGGTCCTTCAAGGTGGCTTGCAGTTCGCTGTGTAGCTGCTTGAAGTCGCCGGCGGTCTTCTGAATGAGTTCGACCCACTGGGCGACGGGCGTCGGTTCCGATGTCGTGATCGTGTAACCGAAGCCGTCGGTCTCGCTTGTGATCGTGGCGTCGGGCAGCAAGGACCAGCCGCGGGCGATAGTCACCGTCAAGGGCGGAAGCCCGATACATAACTCGCCGGCGGGTATCGTCTCGCTGTCGGGAAGCTCGATTCGCAGCGGGTCAAAGCTCAGTATGCGGATCGTCGTCTTCATACCCTAAGCCCCTCGCCTTCTTCGTCGTCGTCGTCGGGCAAGTTGGCGAAGGGGTCGAGAAGGTCTTCGTCGTCGGGTGACTCTTCAGGATCGGCGACAAGCTCGCCGATCAGGTCGCCCCATATGTCAGGATCGGGGCGCGGGTCAACCCCGATCAGCCGGTCGAGATCGTCGTCGGGAAGATCGTCGCCGGCTTCCCAAACGGCGATAGCTTCAGAGACCTTCGGGTCGTCGGCGGCGAGGTCGTCAAGCTCAAAGCCCTGTTGAAGACAGAAGACGACAAAGTCGTCGAGGGCGGCCCCGGTATCTTCCTCGATGCGTTTCGCCGTCTCTGGGCGGATATGGCGTTTCATGTGATCGAAGCGGTCGCGGCCGTACATCCAAACGTTGCACACCGGACACAACCAGGGCGGCTTATGGTTCGGGTCGAAGCTCATAGGGCGGTCTCTCTTTCAAGATGATAGTTGATCGACTCGCCGACCAGGTTGTCGGCGGGTAGCATGACCTGACCCAGTCGCCCGAAGCGGGCCGCAAAGCTGGCGACCTGGTCGCCCAAGTAGGCGACGACCGATCCCTTCGTAACCCCGCGCTTGATCGACCCGTCGGGCAGCCGGTAGTTAGTGCGCGGCGACAGAAAGCATAGCGGGAAGCCAAAGAGGGGTTGAAACCAGGCTTCCGACGTTGAAGCGAAGGTAATGCAGCAAGCCTGATCGACCCGGCCGGCTCGATACTCTTCGACCAGCTTCAAGACCCAAAGGCGATTGAAGTCTCGCCTGAAGGGATGATTCATCCATACGCGGCCAAACCAAGGGCGGGCGAGACCGTCGTCGGCTTCAGCGAAGAAGGTCGTCGCCTTGACCGTCGCGTTAGCGGCCGGCGAGGAAGCCGGGTCAAGGTCAATCGATCCCATGACCCGGCGGGCAGCTTCGACGATGTCGGCGGGCGTGTAGTATTCGACCTTCCCCGAAGTTTGGTTGATCAGCGTCGCATTGTTGGGCATGGTCAACTATCCCCCGATCCGCGGGTCTACTGGGCGAAAGTTCGGCGGCGGCATCCCGACGACCTGGTCGTCGTCGAAGGGGTTGTCGTTGTCGCCGTAAAGCGGCGGCGGCTCGCCGTGGGTGACGGTGGCCGGCGCGGTCGGTGCGCCCGGCGCACTGACCAGATCCGCGCCAAGGTCTGGTGCGGGCGACTGGGCTGCAGCGGGCGCGGCCCCGTTGCCCTGGGCGGGCGGTAGCTGGCGAATGTTGATCGTGTCCTTGCCGCGGGTGACGGCCGGCTCCAAGATGACAGTCAAGCCGGCCCAACGGTTAAACTCTTCCGTGTGCGCAGCGTCGGCGAGGGTGAGGGCTTGCGTCTTGTTGCAGATCAATCGTTTCTTCGCTTTCTCGAAAGTGACGATGACCTTCAGTTCCTTCGACCCGTCGGCCTGTCTGACTTCCTCGACCGTCGCTCGCTCGACCTTCAGCCGGTGCGCGCGGCCCTGAAGATCGGCGGCTTTCAGCCAAGGGCTTGTGTAGGCGTCGAGTTGCGACAGTTTGGTCGGTAATGGCACGGTATAAGCTCCTTCCTTGTCAATCGGCGGCGGCCGCGTGGCGACTGTAGCGGCTTCCAAGAAGGGCGGCGGTCTTGGCGTCGCTCTTCGATGTGGCGTGCAGGTAGATCGACGTGATCGCCATGTTGCTGTGCTTCAAAAGGCGACTGATCTCGCTCATTGTCGCCCCTTCAGCTTCGGCGGCTTTGGCGGCGGTGTGGCGAAGGCTATGCGGGCGAAGACCCTTGTCGTCGCCGAAAGCGCGGCGGGCGTAGGTCTTGACCAGGTAACGGATCGCCCGCGTCGACAAGGGCTTCTCTTCACCGTCGGCATAGCGACCGATGGCGGCGGCGGCTCGCCGGCCCTGGTCGCCAGCAATGAAGAGGGGCGAGTCGGTGCGCAGGTTGACCCGGTCGGCGAGGGCAGCGTCGAGGGCGTCGGCGGCAGCGTCGGCGAGTTGTACTTCCTCAGTCTTTCCCCCCTTGCGGTCGTAGGTAATGAAGACCCGACGACCCAAGCGTCGCAGATCGCCGACGGTCAAGCGGGCGACTTCGGAGACGCGGAAAGCCCCGGTCAGGTAGAGAAGGGCGAGGGCATAGTCTCGCCGGCCCTGGGTTGTCGTCGTGTCGATTGCGTCAAGGAAGGCGAGGTCTTCGCCCTCTTCAGGCGACAGCCAGGTCGCTTTGCCGTAAGGGGTGACAGACTCGCGCTTGACCCCGTCGCAAGGGTTGTCAGGTCGAAGCCCTCGCTCGATGGAGAAGGTAAAGAACGAAGAGACAGCCGACAGCCGAAGATTGATCGTCGATTGCGCGACCGGCTTCCCAGTCTTGGGCGACGGGTCGGTCTTCAAGTGAAATTTGTAGGCGATACAATCGCCCTGGGCGACCTGGTCGGGCAGCTTCCCGACGAAAGCGGCGAAGTCTTTCCATGCGTCGAGGTAGGTTGACCGGGTTCGCTCGCTCGACAAGTTCTTCAGCCAGTCGCCGGCGGCGGCTTCCCAGTCGGCGAAGTTGTCGCCCTTGGCTATGGCAGCGGCGCGGCGAGTTGCGAGTCGTGTCGTCATGGTGGCTTACTCCTTGGCTTTGGCCTTCCCGATGTACTTCGACTTGAGTGTCTTCCCTGACCAGTAACGAAGATAGAGATAGGGTCCACACCCGTTGATCGTCTTGGCTTCGATGTGACCCCTTGCGGCCGGCTTCGCCGGCTTGTCGCCCTCGACCTGGTCGTCGGCGAGGTCGTCGTCGTCGGTGGCATCGAGAAGGGCGGCGACCATGTCGGCGAGTTCGGAAAGCTCGCTTCGGGTCAGTTGCCCTAGCTGGCTTGTAACGGTCTCAAATGGGGTCTTCGCTTGCTTCGCCATTGTCCTATCTCCTGAGTACAATTTTACCATGAAATGCTATCAATTGCAAGCATTTTCCCAAAATTGTATATTAGTGGAAGGTGCGCAAGTATATTCACAACCTAGAAGTGCAATTCTAGGTAGTAATCCGGCGACTTTCTCGCCCTAGCCAAAACCTGATCGGACCCTAGCCGGTGGCGGGTTTAGGGTATGGCGTCGCCCCGTCGCCCTGGGCTTCGTACCCTAAGCCGACGACCTGGTTTTCGGAATGAATTCGGAATGAATTCGGAATGAAGCTCGCCGGGTTAGGCGTCGGCGAGGGTGAAGAGAAGGCTTCGGGCAGCTTCCACACGATCAGCCGGCGAGACCCGGTCGTCGCCCAAGGTGGCCGTCAACTCTTTGACGGCGTCGCGCAGGGCGTCGAGTAAGTCTTCCCGGTCCCAGATTTCGACTTCGGCCAGCCAGTCGATAGCGGTCTCGCCGACTGGGGCGACGACCCTAGCGGCTTCTAAGTTGGAACGAAAGAGGGACTTGTCGATCTCCTGATGCGGATCGAGTTTGGCCAAAGACAAGGCGAAATCAATAGTAGTCATGGAAGCGACGATAGCACAAACGTCCAGCGCGTTCTAGTGGGTTGCCCTGAAGCCCCGGCCGGCGACGACCAGGGCTTCAAGTTTGCGAGGGTTGCGAAGGGTCTACAATGGCTTGCTACCAAAAATAGACATCGGCGACCAGCGGATCGAATAGGTATCCTTGCCAGAAGACCGTGAGAAAGTCGTTTGGCGTTCCTGGGTGACGGGCGGCCCTTGCGACCGAAGCCCCAAGGGTTGACCAGGTCGCAGGGATAGCCGTCATTCGCTCATAGTTGTATCGACCCAGGGCGGCGAAGTATGCACGTTGCGCGCGGTCGTCGCCGGCGAAGTGCTTCTCGACCATAGCCCGGCGACCCTTGCGGGCGATAGCTCGACGGCGTCGCTTCGACAGCTTCTTCGCCCTCGCCCGGCCCCCTTCAGCGGCGAAGGGGTTGCCCTTGGTGAATCTGCCCTTGTCGTCTCTCATAAGCCGGCCCCCGTCATGACGATCAGGGCGACCAGGGCGAGACCCACGATCAGGATCAGCCAAGGCAGGAAGCCCAAGCCGAAGACCTGTCGCTTCGCCCTGGGCTTGACCGGCTCTAAGCCTAGCAGGGCAGCGGCTCGACGCGCGTCTCTTTCGTGGATACTGAAGACAGTCACGTCGAAGAAGGTCGCCCATCCCCAAGACTCGATCTTGGCTTGCTTCAAGGCGAAGCGCGTCTCGACCAGGTCGTCGAAGGGTATCTTGACCCGACAGGCGTCGCCGGCGGCGGCGTCTCGGATCATGTGGTTGACCGGAGTCACCCAGTCGAAGGCAGCGGCGACGGCAAGAAGCCGGTCAAGGGTTCCTTTGTTGTCGGTCATGGCTTCCCCCTACACCAAGGGCAGCGTCGGCGGCCGGGTGACGTCGAAGGCGACGGGCATAGCCGATTCAAGCCCGATGACGAAGCCGGCGTCTTCCATCGCAAGAAACCAAGCGAGATTAGCGAAGATCATCGGCGCGACGGGGTGGCCGTCGGCGGCCCATTCTTCGAGTTCGATTCTCAGCGCGTCGAGACGGTCATCGGCGTGAGTCGGCGAGGGCGCACCACAAGCCCGACAACGGGCGGCGGCGGGCTGAAGGTCTTGGCGACAGTAGGGGCAGCGGTGCGCCCCGTTGACGGCGAGGGCGACGACCTGGTCGCCGGCGTCGGGCTGTCGTGTTACAATGGTTGCGGTCATGGTGAATTCTCCTTATGAATTGTGACCAGGTCGGCAAGGGTCTATCACACCCTTGCCGACGACGTTTATAGAGACCCGCGCACGCGGGCGACTCCCTACTTCTCTTTGCCCTGGTCTTCCCGGTGGCCAGAATTCACCACAGGAAGCGACGGTCGCCGACGGTGATCGACAGTGACCGACGGTAGGGCGGCTCAGTCTCGCCAAGCGGCCGTCAAGGTGCGAAGGGCTTTCTTCGACCCCTGGTAGAAGGCGACATTCAGGTAATAGCGACCGTTGCGCGACTCGATCAGCGGCGGCGACAAGCTCGCCAGCTTCGAGACGACCAGGTCTTTCGCAGCGGGCGACATAGCCGTCGATCTGGCTGACCAGGGAAGGGCGACCGTGATCAAGGGGTTGTTGGGGTTGACCTGGTCATAGAGACCGGCGACGACTTCAGCGACCTTGACGAAGACCGGGTCATTGATCGCCGGAAGCTGTGCAACGGTCTCGCCAACGGTCGCCAACGGTCGCCCGACGGTCTCTTCGGTCGAGACGACGGTCTCGCCAACGGTCGCCGACGGTCGCCAAGCGGTCGGGGCGACGGTCTCTTCAAGGTCTCGCCGGCGGCGGTCGCGCCGGTCTTCGAGTTCGGCTTCGATGCGAAGGGCATCGAGATCAACCCCGCGCAGTTGCGCCCGGCGCGTCTCGACATCGGCGTCGGCGAAGCTCTTCCACACGGCGACCTGACCTTCGGCGAGTATGCGTCGGGTCTTGGCGTCGCGGCGTGCGATGTCCCAGTCATTGACCTGTCGGTCTCTCTCCAAGGCTTCAGGCGTCAAGGCTTGCTCGCGGGTGTACAGCCAGGCGACAGCCGCGCCCGCGGCAAGACCCGTCCCAAGAAGCCACATCGGGAAGCGGGCGTCTTTGGGCGCGGCGACCATGACGGCCCCGGCGATAGCGATAGAGACGACCAGGACCAGGGCGACCAAGAAGACGGTCGCCGTCTTGCGACGTTCGGCGAGTTCGTCGGCGGAAGACAGCCGTCGCCCCGTCTCGACGACCTGGGCGGGCGGGTAAGCGGCCCCGTCGATAGTTCGCTTCTGTTGGTCTCGATAGGTCGCGACCAGGTCGCCAAAGCCGGCGACGATGTCTTCGCGGCGGATCAAGCTGGCTGTCGTCGGTGCGGGCGGCGTCGAGTGTTTCGGTATGACCCGGTCGCCTTCGCGGTCATGTATGAAGAGATAGTCGTCGGTTGCCATGATTCCCCCGTTGACAAGTTGTGATAACATTTGACTATGCAGCAAGCCACAGCAAGCCCACAGTAAAGCGATAGCGGCGGCCCTGGTATGTTTTCACCTTGAAGCCGTTGCCCCGTTGCCCTGGGCTTGCTAGGGCTTCGGGCTTGCGACTTGCTCGACGGCTCTAAGATGGCTTGCAATTGACAGCCCTTGCGTACCATAGAAAGCGGTAGAAGATGGCTCGAAGCCCTAGCACGTTCACCCCAAAAAAAGCCGGTGAAGAGATAAACGCTTCAGCCGATACCATTCGCCGTTACTGCCAGCTTTACCGACGGCATTTGTCCGAAGGTGCGACCCCGGCCCCTGGTCGCCCCAGGGTCTTGACGGCTATCGACGTGCATCTTCTCAAGCTCGCCAAGAAAGCGACCGAAGCCGGCTCGACGGTCGAGGAAGTCGATCAACTTCTTGAGACCGTCGCTATCCCTGAAAGCCTGATAGCCGGCGAAGGCGACGACCAGGTCGGCGAGACGTTGCCAGCGACGACAGCCGTCGAAGCTGTCGAAGCCGTCGCCCTACTGCGACAGATGGCTTCGACCCTCGAAAGACTGGCGACCCAGGGCGACCGACTCGCCAGTCTCGAAGACCAGGTCGGCGAGTTGCGTCGCTTGGTCTCTGACCTGTCGGCGGCCCCGGCCCCGGCCCCGTCGCCGGTGGCCAGTTCCCCGGCCCCGAAGCCCTGGGCGGCTTACTTGCCCTTCGCGGTGGCCGTCGCCGTCGTCGTCGTCGCTATCCTGGTCATCGCCCTGATCGTCGCCCTTCTCAGATAACAAAAAGCCCCTCACCGGCGACCCGGCGAAGGGCTGAAGATAGACTTAGGGTATACTCTCACCCTAAGACCGGCGAAGCTCAACCCTTCGACCTGGTCGAGGGCTTGGGCAGCGGTGCAAACGTTGCTCAAGCCCGTTAGATATTCAATTGTTGTCAAACATTATCACGGTAAGGGCGACCCGTCAAGCCCTGACCCATCGAAGACCCCTCGCAAGGGCTTGCAAGGGCTTGCAAACGACAACGTTTCACCCCCCAAACGATAAGACTCGCGCAGCGGCCCCCGCGTCGGGCTTATCGTTTCGTCAATCTTCAGGAAGCGACGACTTCGAGACTTCCCGAAAGCGACTCACTTCAGGATAGAAGTAAAGCTCGACGCGCCCCCTCTCGCCGTTACGATTCTTGACGACATCGAGAAAGACCCGTCGCCATTTACGCATAGCCCCTAGATAGTTATCCTCGCCCTTGCCCTTGTCCTTGTCGTCAACCAAGATGCAGGCGACATCGGCAGAAAATTCGATGTCGCCCGACTCCTTGAAGGCTTCCAGCTTCCCCCCCTTGTCGCCGTAGCTGGCGCGGTTGACCGAAGCTATCGCGATGACTGGCGCGTCGAGGTCGCGACCCAGGCGTCGCAGGTCTGAAGTAACGGCGTTGACCTTCTGTCGGGCGTCGCCGAAGTCGCCTTCGACGGGCATAATCTGAAGGTAATCGACGACGACCAGCAAGCGGGCGGCTTGGGCCTTCTGGCGCAATTGAAGGGCAGCGAGGCGGATTCTCTCGACCGTCGTCGCCCTGTCGCCCTCCAAGACCTGAAGCCGGTCGGCAAATTCACCGAAGGCGACAGCGGCCTCGGCGACCTTGCCCCAGGCTTCCGACTGGGTATCAAGCCGGCCCCGTTGCAAGTCTCGATTCTCGATACCCGACAGCCGCGACAGCGTCTTGATCCGAAGCTCTTCCTTCGATTGCTCAAGCGATACGAAAAGACAAGCCGCGTCGGTATGTTTGGCGACGACCTGGTCGGCTATCTGTTTGGCGAAGGTCGTCTTCCCTGTCGAGGGCATAGCCCCCAAGACGATCAGCCCCGGCGACAGCCCATTGATCAGCCGGTTAAGGTGGCTGAAGCCGGCGTCAAGCCCTTGGAAGTCATGGGTCGGCGACTGGGCGGCTTCGAGGGCGGCGAAGTATGCGTCGAGTTCTTCGCCTTCGGTCTTGGCGGCCCCGGATAGCCGGCGCGTCGCTTCGAGGTCGGCGACGATCCTCAAGGTCTCGCCGGCGGCGGCTTCGGGCGTCTTGTCACCCTTCGCCAGTTCAACCCCGACCCGGTCGATCAGCCCCCTCGCCAGTCGGCGGCGGGCGTCGGCGGCGAAGATGTCGAGATAGGCGACGACCTTCCCGGCCGGCGGCGGGTTGCCCTGGGCGGTCAGAAAGACCAGGTCGGCGAGGGCGGCGACCTTGGCGTCGAGACGGTCGCCGGCGGCGGCCCTGAAGGTGACGGCGTCGAGGTGACGACCCACGGCGACGATCCCGAAGGCGACTTCGGCAAAGGTGCGATGTGCGTCGAAGTAGAAGTCGCCGGGTCGGGCAGCTTCCAAGATGCGCGGTGCGACGGCCGGCTCGACAAGCCCGACAAGGATCGTCTCTTCGATGGCGCGCTGATCGACCTGGTCTTCGGCTTCTTCAGCGTCGCCGATCAAGGCGTCGAAGTCAATCGTCATGGCTCGCCTTTGCCTTCCCTGGGGCGTCGGTGACGTTCGTCTCGATGTAGCGGGCGAGGTCTTCGGGTCTTACCCGGTGGCTATGGCCGATGACGACGACGGGCAGATCGCCGGCGGCGATTCGCCGTCGAAGCGTTGACATAGAGACCTGAAGGCGTTCGGCGACCTGGGGCAGCGTCAAAAGTTGGTCTTGGTTCACTTTGTTTTTTCCCTCTCCATCAGAAAGTATTGATTGACATCTTTCACGCCATCGGGCAGCCTGACGACCTTCGGCGGTCGGTGGCCGGCGGCGGTAAAAGTCTTGGCGAGTGCAAGGGCGGCTTTTTGGCCGGCTTCGTCGGCGTCGAGGGCGAGATAGACCGGTACACCCTCAAAGTAGGGCAGCCAAGCGGCCTTGAAG
>CXWK01016068.1_pt1 | contig 14570 bp, 14 predicted proteins | sample 590851 | NCBI WGS metagenome assembly CXWK01 (sample SAMEA3498364, study PRJEB10139) | wastewater metagenome | biome: wastewater treatment plant; material: activated sludge | place: Denmark | collected 2014-08-01 | reverse complement strand
AGGTTTTTCTATTTGAGTCATTTTTTCTTCCGTGCTTTCTTCATTAATAGTTTCAGTAATATCTGCATTGATTGATTTATTTAATTCATTTAATAAAAGAACGAGATTCACACCTGCAATTCCAGCTGCTTGCTCTAAATTCACTCTGCTTGCAAGTGTTTTTCTCAGAATTTTGTTTTTGAGCTTAGCAAAATGAGGACTAAAGTTAACCAGCAACTCGAGCGTATGTGGATATTCTGCCAGCAGCTTCGATATTTTCATATCTTTGGTAATCATTGTTGAAATATTTTTTGTTAAACTTTCGAAATATTTACACGCCAGACTTCAGGACCACGCTCAATATATTCCCAGCTAAACTGATTTGCTTTTTCTGCCTGGAATTGATAATAAAGCGGAACCGGGTCGTGATCATTTATAAGCTGAAATGCTTCGCCACTTTGCAAATCATCAAAAGACTTCATTATTGTTGGATGTTTTTCTCGTGGTACAACTGGTCTGATATCTAGTTCTGTCATAATATTTTCCTGATTTATTATTGTTACACTTCAAACGTATAACATTGGTATACTAATTTCCTTGACTTAAGTCAGGTTTGTTATCTTTTTTGGAAAATGAAAAACGAAGGGAAGGAGTTCTGGTTTTATGATGTAATGAGGTTTACTTTGCGAGATCTTTTAATCTTTTTATATCATTAACAAAAATAGATTTTCCATTAACGCGGATAACACCTTCATCTTGTAATTTTTTCAGACTTCTTGATAGGGTTTCGGTAATTGTACCGAGATACGCGGCAATGGTTTTTTTGGGAACTGATAATTTCACGAAAGGTTCTGCCAGCTTTTCAGTTCCGGCAGTTTTAATTTCTTTAAGAATGTATTTTGCCAAACGATTTGGTATTTCCTTTGAAGTAAGGTCCTCAACCTGATTAACCATTGCTTTTAGTCTTTTCGCAAATCCAGCAAGCATCCTAAGTGAGATTTCAGGGTTCTCATATATTAGTTCTAGAAATCCTTCTTTTGATATACATAGTACCAGAGATTCTTCTAAACACTTTGCAGTTACAGGATAATCTGTTCCCTCAAAAAGCGGAATATCTGCAAAAGAGTTTAGAGGTTTTATGATATGGACTACTGCTTCTTTTCCATCAGATGAGACTTTATAAACTTTAATTGTACCCTTTAGTAAAATATAAAATCCTGTATAAAAATCACCTTGATGAAATAAAAAATCATTTTTCTGGAATTTTTTAACTCTGCTAAATGATGTTACTTTTCTTAAATCCTCAATACTCAACTCAGAAAAGAGGGGTAGCCTTCTTAATGTCTCTTTGCTGTCTATAGATTCAGTTGAATTGTCTTTTAGATGATTATTCATAGTAAAAAAATAGACTTATCTTCTTATAAAAAAAATCCCTTACTAATTATATTTAATAAGGGATTCCAAAAAGAGAACCAATGTTTATTTTCCTGCTGGCAACAAATCTTTTGTATTAGATTTTGCGGGCATAAAAATTCCAATAACACCTTTTAAGCCAACACTCATAACGATATTAAAAAAGAAAGCAAGAAAAGCTAACAGTAAAAGTGTTCCGGAAAGTGCTGCTAAGATCATATAAAGACTATACTCACCATCAAAATAAATTGTACGCCTTAACATTCCTTTTAATCCTGCCATCCCCATAAATGCACCCATTCCAATTCCACCTAACAAATGAGCCCAGAAATGGAAGTTGGCTAACTTTTGACTGTATAGTTTTGCATTGTTAGTTACTATAGGAAATAAAAAGTAAATAGCTGAATAAAGTGTCATAGTTAATCCAACTAATATTGCTACGTGTACGTGGGGACCAACAATCCATTGAGTATTATGCAAAATTCTATTCAATCCTAAATCTGCTTGCATTATTCCTGCCGGTACAGCAAGAGCAAATCCTAACAAACCTCCTAATAAAAATTTTAGTGGATTTGTCATCTTTAATGGTCTTGCACTCCAAAGTGTTATTAAAGTTATAAAGAAAGCAAGTCCTTGTGTGATAAGCTCAAAAGCTGTTACCATTTCACCAGATAGTATCTTTAAAATCCCTGGTTGAGCCTGATCTGACATTAAATGATGTGACCAAACTGTCCAGCTAACAACCATCTCAACAAACAACGCTGCACGTGCCCAGTTTTCCATAAATAATTTTTTGCCGGTAATCAATGTTGCAAGTAAATACCAGGTTCCTGCAACAAATATTAATACAAGTCCATCTGCAATTAAATCTAAGCCCCACCAGAACCAATTTTTATAAAGCAAAGCATCTATTGAAGAATGTTTTAAACTTGATCCTGCAATTTCTGCAATCATATAAACTAAAATTAGAACACCTGTAAAAAGGATAATTCCTGCGTTCAATGCAGTATCAACAGTACCTCTTGCAATTGCAGCAACAGGTAGAGAAACCATATGTTCTTTTTTATTTTTTCTAAAAAGATTTTTTAATCCGCTTAAACCTAATGCTGAAGCTAATAGTCCTTTCCCATCCTGTTTCTCCCAACCTTCCGGTGTGTAAGCTATAGTTCTAAAAATATTAAGCACAAAGAAAACAGTGCCCACCATTATTAAAGCAATTCCAAGAATAAAAAATGTACCGCCCCAAACACTAAACTGAGTAAAGTCTGCCGGTAAAGGCCAGTATAAAGTATAAAGAGGTGCGTAGTGAGTTAAAAATCCTGCAAACCAAAAAGTGAAAGTTCCGACAGCTATTAGGCCGCAAGTCCAATTTGCAAGTTTAATACTCCACAACGGTTTGCTCATAAGAAATGGTACCAGAAATAAAAATGCACCAAAAACTATTGAGTAAGTTGATCCGAAAATTCCAACAAGCGGATGAGCCGTAAGCATACCAAAATATTGGTCAGGTGGTATGGCTGCAATTGGTGTTACCTGGTAAACCCTCATAAGCATTCCTTCAACAAGAGCGAATAAGTAGTAAACCAATCCAACAACAACAAACCTTAAAATCATTTTTTGCATTGGAGTAAGTGAATTGGGTTTGAATAACCCTTCTTCTCCATCCATAAATGTTTGTATAAAATTCATTTCAAATCTCTTCTATTATTAAAAATTTATTTATTGATTTTTTAATCGATTACTTCAACAACATTTTTTTCAATCATACCAATACCCTTTGGGCCTGAGTACTCAGTCGATCTGATTGTATAAACTCCAGGTCTATCAAAATGCCAGAGTATATCGTTATTATGTCCGGGTAAAACCTGCATCTGGAACATCATCGTATTATCCTCACGGAATAATCCGAAACCATATGTTAAATCTTTTGAAGTTACATTAAACATAACTTTGTCATTTGTATTGATAATCATTTTTTCTGATGGAAGAATAAACTTATGATCAGCAACTGTTATGTCAAATGTTTTATCAGCCTTTATATCAGCACGATTTAAATCCATTGGTTTCCAGGGGATTGTTTCGTGGGTAACTATGTGAAGTGAAACTCCGAGCAAAATTAAAAACCCAACCAGAGAATAAAAAAGCGCAGGCTTAATTTCTTTACTACCTTCGCTTTTGGTTACATTGTAAGCGAACCAACCCATTAGCAGCATAATTGCCAGCACATAAAATGTGTACGCAAATGTTTGGCCAAGAAGAACTGTATTTGAATCAACCATACTACATTCCTTATAAAATAATTTAAAATGCTACCCAAACGTAGTATTTAAGTTTAAATAAATCAATTCGCTTTAGATTTATTGATTAAATCTGACAAACGTGTTTTATTGAGCATATTTATAAAATCTTTCTGCGATCTGGTCCATATATCGTGCATTGAACAGGGATTGTCCAAAGCACAAGTATCGAAACCAAAAAAACAGCCTGGTTCTTTCCTAAATCCTTCAACTGCATCTATTATTTCTGATATTCTAATTTTATCTGCCTTTCTAGCAAGTAAAAATCCACCGCTTCTTCCCTGGATACTTCTTATTAAACCACTTTTAGAAAGGTCTGTAAGCAGTCTCTGCAAATATTTTTTAGGAATTTTAAGTTCTTTATGTAATTCCAGCGATGAATGTAATTTTCTTTCATCTCCTGCCATAAGTGCTAAAACCCTTAGTGCATATTCCGTAGTTTTTGAAAAAGTCATGCTATTAAACTATTAACTTGTACTTAAAACGTAAAAACTTTATCTGCATCAACTGACCATTGAACGAGTTCACTCATATTGCTTCTTTCACAGCTATCTATAAATTGAAGCGCGGCAACACCACGCGCATCAATACATCCTCCGCAGAGTTTAACTTTACCGCCTTTGTTTATTATTGCTTTTAACATTCGCTCTATGTTGTAGTATCCTTGTGGAGTGTTTTGATTTACAAGCGCACCAGTTACAGAATCTGCCATTAAAAACACATTTACTTCAACCTCTTGGTGTTCTTTCTGAATTGTCATTGCAAGACGGCAGGCATTATAGAATTTTTCTGTACCGTAAGGTGCATCGTTTATTATGAAAAGTATTTTCAATTTAGATACCTTTAAATCTGAGAATTAGTGTAAAACTTAATTTAACTATTGTTGTTAAATGACTTATTTCTTGCTTTTTTTCTTCTCCAAGCGAGTTGCTTTTCCCTTCTTGTCTTTAGCCTTTTCTCTTCTAATAATACCTGCTAAAGTTTTCGCAAATTCTTGATGGACCTCAGGCATTGACATATCATCAGTGATTGCATCATAAATCTTTTGGACTTGAAAAGTTGCTTTAGTTTCTTCTGCAATTTTAGGATGATGATTAATATGATAATCAATCTTTAGATTCAGATCAGGAATTTTTTCTAAAGCTTTTTTCTGCGAAGGATAATTAACTGAATGAAAATTTTCTAGAATGGCGATTGACCCCTTTAACTTCACAAGGTCATCTACAGAAAATTCATTCTTGTATTTTGAGAAGAATTCATCTAAAAGAGATACAACTTTATCAAACACAACTACGATGGATGGCTTTATTCTTCTAGCTTTGTTATAGCAAAGTATCGCATCAATAAGAAAATTTTTTTCTTCAAGATATTGAGCTGCTAACTTCCAGCCCTTATACATCAATTCTTTTGAAATACCATATTCTTCGCCAACGGGTAAAGCATCAAGTAATTTTTTATACTCTTTATCCTTAATGTTCTTAGTAATTCTGGCTTTTAGAATTAATTCACCGGTTATATCCATTTACTTACCAATCTTCTTCTTCGGAATTTTTGAGGTTATCTAAAATAGATACAGGACTTTCAATAAATGGGTCCAACCTGTCCGCTTGTTTTTGTGCCCATTCAATGTATTCAATTATCTCTTGCTTTTTATCAGGAGCTAAAGTTTCATCAAGTAATTTCATTTTGTACCTTGCAATATATTCACGAATTAAATTACTACTATGAAATTTTTTTATATTTTTTTTGAGTTCTTGTAATTTTTTCTTTTCATTCTCGATTTCTTGAATAATTGCGTTACGCTTACGTTCTTCCTCCTGATAGACTTTCCTTTTTTCTTCCCAATGCTTTTCTTGTGCGATATATGCTTGCGAAGCAATCAACAATGCTATTATAAATTCATTTAATCTATTCTCAAGCTTCACTGATTTGATATCTAGAAAATTTCTAAGTAAAGGATAATCGCTATAAAAATCTTCAATAGATAGTGCTAATATTCCAGAAGGCACAAGATCATATTGTCTAGAATATGGTGATTCGGTTTTTAACCTTACCTGCTTCATTTTTTCATTTAGGCTAAACTTAAGATTCACCCCAAAAATTCTAACGCATAAAAAAGATTTATCTATATAAACTAAATATCCTCTTCCTTCTAATTCACTAATAAGGGTATTAAGAATTCTGAACACACGCCCCTTTTCAATAGGGCTTACCGAAATTTTGAGAATATCTTCTGCTTGTTGGCTGCACAACATTCCTGAATATCTGTATGATTTCTCAAGAGACTGTTCAGTCCTACGAATCAATATATGAGTAGATCCCCTTTTATCCTGAACTATTATTTTACTAGCTGGATTTTTTTCTTTCTCTATTAACGCATTAACCTCCTCAGAAATTTCAAACTCATAGCTGGGTTCATTTTTTCTGATAGTATGTTCTGTTGGATGCGTAGGGGGTATATCAGGAAGTCTTTTTCTTTCTAATTTTTCTCCAGCTTCTAGCTTTTGCCAATAACCAACACCAGGCACAGGGACATTTAGTTTGTCACAGATCTTAGCAATTGCTTTATCTGATACCTCGTACTCTTTAGCAATTTCCACCATTGGTTTGGTCCAAACCTTTTCATATAAATCATCTCGAATAATTTTATAGTCTGTATAATTCATAAAAATAACTTCAGACCAAAATTATTCAATTCATTCCATAAAAGGTATTATTTCTGAGGCAACTAAATCGTTTATTTTCAAATTCTTAACTTTTGAAATTCTTATTCCATAAACCTTTACTTTCTTGGAAAACATTATTATTTATTAATTTTAATATTCCTAAAAGTCAGACTCAATCTTACTCCCCTATCAACTCCATTGTCCTTCAATCTCGCTGGTATACTATGCTTCCATTTATATCTAGCTCCACCATACATCATCACTAAAGATCTTGGTAATAATAAAATCTCTTTCTTTGGAATGCCCTGCTGAGTAAATTCCATTATAGCAGTGCTTCCTAATGACAAGCTGAATATCCTTGGACCGAAACAACTTTCACAATCAATGTGCGGTGATATTCCTTGTCCAGGTTTGTATTCGTTTATTATAACTTGATCCGGAACAACTTCACATAAACCATCATCAAATATTTTTGTTGTTAATTCATTTAACCATTTTGGCAATTTGCCAAGGTACATATCCTCTGTTACATTACGTGCCTGGTAATCATAACGATATCCATAGTGTTGCACTCTGAACTGTCCCAATCTTGTTTATCTATTGTTTTAGTAGACTGCTTTTCTTCAACTTCAGTAATATAATCTGGGATGTAGAGGAGGCTTCGTATTCCGAACATATGATATCTCTAATGTGTTAACCTATGATTGTAAAATTAAGTAATCGTTCGCTAATTATTATTCGGAAATTTTAAGATAATGGTGGAAAGCACCACCAGCTGCAGTTAAAAAAGTTCTTTCAGCTCATTATAGTATTTCAGATACTCAGCCAATCTTGCGTAGTCTCTAAACTTTGGATGTGCAATCCTTTTTATATCCAGATTATCTTCAAGATCAGCAAGCTTAACTTTCAGCGCTATCTTATTTGTTTTAATTGCCTCAATATATTTTTTGTAGGGAACTTTTTTATCGTGGGTTAATAATCTAAGGGCAATAATAACTTCTTCATTAAATCCTTCAACTTCTAATTGTTCAATAGTCCAATCTGTATCTTCGACAACATCGTGTAACACAGCAGCTATCATTTCATTTTCTGATTGCATCTTAAGCATAAGTCTTAGTGGATGTAAAATGTAAGGCTTCCCTGCTTTATCAACTTGATCTTTATGTGCTGAGATAGCTATTTCGATTGCGCGTTCAAGTAGATTCATAAATAATTTTAATAGTAATTTATTGAATTAAAAATTTACTGTGAAATTTTATTAACGACTAACCAAACATCCTCAATCAAATTCAAATAAAAAAGAATCAAGAATTATTATTTTAATTAGGTATGACCATCTATGAGTAAAAGAACTTCAAATAATATTTATTTGGGTTGATAGTAAGTAGTACACCACGACTAAAATACAAATGAGAACTGCTGCTATCATAACTTCTAAAAATTATAGAGATGGATTCTTAAACTTCATAAAATTTTCAATCAATAGGGTGTACAATAAAAACCGCATTACCCCGAGGTATTATCGAAGACTTTTTTTTACAGATAACTATAAAATGAGAATCTATAAAGTCTTTGGTTAGAGAGTTTATCTCAATTATCTTGTTGCCGTTCAATATAAGTCTTTCCAAAATTTGATTAAAATCATGATAAAGATAGTAACTAATCGAGAATTAAAAGATATATTTATTTTGAGCGGTAATTATTTTTGATGGAGAAGTTGAGATTTCCTAATGATGCTAAAATTAATTTATTGTCAAGAGTAAGTTGTATAAAATTTAATTTGTTTTTTTAACAAATTATTTTCATTTTCGATTTGAATTAAGAGGGACTAGAAAGAATTTGCTTTTATAATTTGAAAAACCCAAAGCAGCTGTAACTACTTTGGGTTTAAAATGATAATTTCCGACAGCAAATTTAAGCTTGCGGTCGGATCATCTGATGTTAGTTGTGATAACTACAACCACAACTTAACCACTCTTTTGAATAAACGCAAGCGATTTTTTTTACTTTTTTAGAAAGGTGTCATTAAGATGGCAAATCATAAAAAAGTGAAGCGCCAAGGTTTGCGTCTGATCTTTAGAAGATTTAGAACTCTAAAAGACGGAAGAATTCTGGATGCTTACGATTATGGTTTAAGAGCTTGGCCAATGTGGGTCAAATCTTAGTAACTAATAATTGAACCGTTTGCCGGTGTCGGTCTACTACACCGGTTTTTATATATTAAGATCGATTTTTCTTGAACACGAATACTTCTTTACCTAAATTAATCTCAATAATTAATTGATTTTGAACTTTTGTACAAAGATTTTTTCTATTGCACATTTTCAAATCTATATTGTTCACTTCCAACTTTCTTACTGAGCGGGTAAAGGGTTAATACTATTCTTATAATCTATGGCAAAAAAAACTTCTAAACCTAAAAAACAAAAAAGTATCGAAGAAACTCTTTGGGATTCCGCCAACAAACTTCGCGGATCAGTAGAACCAGCCGAGTATAAACACGTTGTACTGGGACTCATCTTCCTAAAATTCGCTAGCGATAAATTTGAACAGCGTAAACAGGAACTCATATCAGAAGGCAAAGAAAAATATATTGATATGGTTGAGTTCTATACTATGAAAAATGTTTTCTACCTTCCGGAAATTTCCCGGTGGACTTATTTAATTGAAAATGCAAAACAGTCAGATATCTCATTAAAAATTGATACTGCTCTTTTCACAGTTGAAAAAAATAATCCTGCTCTTAAAGGTGCTTTACCTGATAATTATTATTCCAGAATCAATCTAGAACAAAGTAAAATTTCGGCATTATTAGATACTATTAATAATGTTGATACGCTCAGAGATAAAGAACAAGATCTTGTTGGTCGTGTATATGAATATTTCCTCAGCAAATTTGCTATTGCCGAAGGAAAAGGAAAAGGAGAATATTATACACCAAAATCTATCGTAAATTTGATCGCAGAATTGATCGAACCTTACAATGGTAAAATATATGATCCCTGCTGCGGCTCAGGTGGTATGTTTGTTCAGTCTGTAAAGTTTGTAGAAAGTCATCACGGAAATAAAAAAAATATTTCCATTTATGGTCAGGAGGCAACAAACACTACTTACAAATTAGCTAAAATGAATCTTGCTATACGTGGTATTTCTGCAAACTTTGGTGAAAAAGCAGTTAGCACTTTTACAAACGATCAGCATAAAGATCTTAAAGCTGATTTTGTTATGGCTAATCCCCCTTTCAATCAAAAAGATTGGCGTGCAAGTGACGAATTACTTTCTGATCCCCGTTGGAATGGATATGATGTACCGCCAGTCAGTAATGCAAATTATGCTTGGATATTAAATATAGTATCCAAACTGTCTGTAAACGGTGTAGCTGGATTTTTATTAGCAAATGGTGCACTTGGCGATCCCGACACAATATCTATTCGTACACAACTAATTAAAAATGATCTTGTAGAATCTATAATTGTTTTGCCTCGTGATATGTTTTATAGCACGGATATTAGCGTAACTCTTTGGATATTAAACGCTAATAAGAAATCGAGAACAATTGACCATGCGGGAAAAACTGTTAATTATCGTAATCGCCAGAAGGAAGTACTCTTCATAGATTTACGACGATGTGGGGCTGAATATGAAAAAAAGTATATTCAACTTACAGAACAGGATGTTGAAAAAGTTAGATCAACATATCATAATTGGCAATCAACCAAATACAAACAGGATTATCAAAATATTCCCGAGTATTGTTATTCTGCAACTTATAAAGAAATTGAAAATAATGGATTTTCTTTAATCCCAAGCAAATATATTGAATTCGTTGATAGAGATAATAAGATTGATTTTGATAGAGAGATGAAACGGATTCAAAAAGAATTTAAAACAATTCTAAAAGAAGAAATTGAATCGCAACAAGAATTACTAAATGCATTTAAAGGATTGGGGTATGAAATCAAACTTTAAACGTATTGGAAATTATTTGCAGTTGGTTGATGAACGTAACACTGGACTAAAAATTACTCGCCTTTTAGGTATAAATATTACTAAAAACTTTATGCCTTCAGTCGCTAATACTTCTGGCGTCGATTTATCAAGATACAAAACAGTTAAGAAAGATAGATTTGCTTGTAATATCATGCATGTAGGTAGAGATGAAAAACTGCCAATCGCTTTATACGCTGAAGATGAACCGGCCATTGTTTCACCTGCTTATATGACTTTTGAAGTAATCAATACTCAAGAATTATTACCAGAATATTTAATGATGATATTTCAACGCGCTGAGTTCGATAGGTTTACTTGGTTTGTAAGTGATAGTAGCGTAAGGGGTGGTTTGGATTGGGAAAGATTTTGTGAAATAGAAATTCCAATCCCAGATGATATTAAAGAACAAANNGCTTACCAATCAGGCGTGCTACGACAATAGTTTAAATGATCTTGAATTAATTTGTGATTCATTTATGGAATCACTTTTACAAACTGAAGTACCAAAAGTATTGGGTTCATACATTAAGCAATCAGAAGAGTACAACTCTAATTACACAATAAAAAATCTTTTAGGTATTAGTGTTGAAAAGAAATTTTTTCCATCTAAAACAAAACAAGAAGGTATTGATTTCAGAAGTTACAAGATTGTTAGAAAAAGGCAATTTGGATATGTTACTGTAACTTCAAGAAATGGTGAAAAAATTTCAATTGCATTATTGGAAGAGTCAGATGGCATTGTTTCAAGTACATATCTAGTATTTGATATTATTGATAAAGATGTTCTTTTGCCTGAATTTCTTTTTCTATGGTTTAAACGACCAGAGTTTGATCGTTACGCTAGATACCACTCTTGGGGTAGTGCAAGAGAAACTTTCGACTGGACTGATATGTGCAATGTAAAATTGCCAATTCCAGATGTTGAAATTCAAAAATCAATTGTAGCGATCCACCATACACTTGAAACCCGAAAAAGATTAAATAATAAATTAAAAAACTTGATTGCTCCTCTATGCCCTATCTTAGTTAAAGGAGTTATTGGAAATTTTAAACTTGTAACTTCATAAATAGATACAATGAAAATTAAGTCAGTCAAAATAAAAAATTTTAGAAGCTATAAAGATGAGATCAGTATTGAAATTGGTAATCTCACTGCTTTTGTTGGAAAGAATGACATTGGTAAATCTTCTCTTCTTGAAGTATTAGATTTTTTCTTCAACGAAGGAAAGGGTGTAATCAAATTAGATAAAGATGATATAAACAAATCAGCGTTAGCTGTTGGGGACAATGAAATTATTATTACTGTTGAATTTGAAGAATTACCTCCAACGATTGTAATTGACAGCACTAACGAAACCACACTCCAAAATGAATATCTATTAAATCAATATGGACGCTTGACAATCATAAAAAAATATCCCAACGCAGGAAAAGAAAAAGTTTTTGTCAAAGCTTATCATCCAAACAATCCGCATTGCAGAGATTTACTGAAGAAAACGAATACAGAGTTAAGAGCAATACTTAGCGATAGTAATATTGAATGTACTGATAGAACTAGGAATGCAGTGATGCGAACTGCAATCTGGGATCATTATCGCGATTCACTTCAATTAGAAGATATTGAAATTGACGTTACAAAAGCGGATGTCAAATCCATTTGGGAAAAACTGCAAGAGTATTTGCCTTTATATTCATTATTTCAATCTGATAGAAAAAACAGTGATGGAGATAGTGAAGTACAAGACCCGTTAAAAGAAGCGGTAAAACAAATTCTCAAAAATGTAGAACTGAAAACTTTATTAAGCAGAGTTGCAGCTGAAGTTGAAACGAAATTAAGAGATGTAGCAAGTAGCACTCTTGAAAAACTAAACGAGCTGAATCCTGATGTTGCAAATTCTCTTAATCCAATCATTCCTTCTTCAGAAAATTTAAAATGGTTAGATGTTTTTAAAAGTGTTTCCATTGCTGGAGACGAGGATATTCCAATTAATAAAAGAGGTAGTGGAATAAAGCGTTTAATCCTGCTAAGCTTCTTTAGAGCAGAAGCAGAAAGAAGAAGGGCAGAAAAAAGTATTCCAAGCATTGTTTATGCTATTGAAGAACCCGAAACATCACAGCATACTGAACATCAGAAAAAATTAATGACCGCACTTTTAACTCTTGCAGGAGTTGCAAACACTCAAATCCTTTTGACAACACACAGTGCAGTTGCAGTGAAAGAACTGAAGTTCGAACATATCCGCCTTATAGCTGAAACTGTAGAAGGCAAAACAATAAAAGAAGTTATTCCAAATCAGTTGCCTTATCCCTCACTTAACGAAGTAAACTTTTTAGCGTTTAATGAAGTTACCGAAGAATATCACAATGAACTCTATGGATTTATTGACGCAGAAGGATGGTTGAACAATTTCAAAAATGGCAAACCAACTATGAGTTACATCAAAGTATTAAGAGGTGGAAATACAAGATTAGAACAAATAATACTTACAGAATATATCAGGCATCAAATTCATCATCCCGAAAACACGAACAATATAAGATTTACAAATGAGCAACTTTGTGAATCTATAAATCTAATGAGAGATTTTATTGAAGCACAACCATAATTAAATATGAAATTCACAGAAGAACAATTGGAAAAAGCTGTTGTTGAGTTATTTGAATCTGTACATATTCCTCATCTGCACGGTGAAACGATTCATAAAGAAATCAGCGATGTTCTGCTTCGCGATGACTTAAAACAATTTCTCTTTACTCAGTATGCAGATGACAATATTACTCCAAACGAAGTTCAATCAATTATTCGCCAATTAGATATTCTTCCCTCTTCATCATTATATGATAGTAATAAAACTTTTCTAAGTCTGTTAGCCGATGGTTTTACAATAAAACGCGAAGATAGAAGCAAAAAAGATTTATTCATCCAGCTTATAGATTATAATCCTATTGTAAACTTTCAATCGGATTTATTTAGTAATACGATTCTGAAAGCAGCCGAGCCGAAATCAGATTACAAAGCACAAGACAACAACATCTACAAATTTGTTAACCAGCTTGAAATTCAGGGCTATGAAAAACGTATTCCTGATGGAATTTTATATATAAATGGCTTGCCTCTTGTTGCAATTGAATTCAAGAGTGCAATTAAAGAAGAAACAACAATTAAAGATGCTTATACACAATTAACGATTCGCTACAAAAGAGATATTCCGGAACTATTTAAATACAATGCGTTCTGTGTAATTAGCGATGGAGTAAACAACAAAATAGGTTCGCTATTTGCAAAGTATAATTATTACTATGCCTGGCGCAAGATAAATCCTGAAGATGAAGCAGTTGATGGTATTGATTCACTTTATAGTATGGTTAAGGGTTTATTTAATAAAACCAGATTGCTAGATGTTATTCAAAACTTCATATATTTCCCTGATAGTGCAAAAGATGATACAAAAATTGTCTGTCGTTATCCCCAATATTATGCAGCAAGAAAAATTTTCGAGAATATAAAACTCAATATGCGTCCGGATGGAAATGGTAAAGGTGGTACTTATTTCGGTGCAACAGGTAGCGGCAAGAGTTATACTATGCTTTATCTTAGTCGAATATTAATGAAAAGTACTCACTTCAGAAGTCCTACAATTATTTTAATTACTGATAGAAAAGATCTTGATGATCAGCTTTCAGCACAATTTACAAATGCAAAAAAATTCATTGGTGATGAAAATATAATAAGTGTTGAAAGTCGTGAGGAATTAAAATCCCACCTTAAAGACAGAAAAAGCGGCGGCGTATTCTTAACAACTATTCACAAATTTACTGAGGCTCTTGAACTGCTCACTGATAGAGCAAATGTCATTTGCATTTCAGATGAAGCTCATCGTTCACAAATAAATCTCGATCAAAAAATTGTAGTCACTGCTAAAGGTGTTGAGCGTAAATATGGTTTTGCAAAATTTTTGCACGATTCATTGCCTAATGCAACTTATGTCGGCTTCACCGGCACTCCTATAGATGCAACTCTTGATGTATTTGGAAATGTTGTCGATGCATATACGATGAAAGAATCAGTCGCTGATGAAATTACAGTAAAAATAGTTTACGAAGGCAGAGCAGCAAAAGTCTTACTGAATGAAGCTAAGTTAAAGGAAATTGAAGAGTACTATAAAAAATGTGCAGCAGAAGGGGCAAACGAATATCAGATTGAAGAAAGTAAACGGGCAACAAC
>CXWK01047258.1_pt1 | contig 14593 bp, 16 predicted proteins | sample 590851 | NCBI WGS metagenome assembly CXWK01 (sample SAMEA3498364, study PRJEB10139) | wastewater metagenome | biome: wastewater treatment plant; material: activated sludge | place: Denmark | collected 2014-08-01 | reverse complement strand
CAGCACCTCGCCGCTATGCGACGCGGTCACCGCCATCACCCGCACCTCGTGACCGTCGGCCGCCAGGTGTTCACCCAGCTCGACACCGAATGTCTCGGCACCCCGGCGTTGATCGGAAGCAACGAGATGGAGCAGGCGCGTCACGAGCCGCATTCTGGCAGGTCTCGCCAGTTCCCTCTGTGTCGACAGACGTGAAAGAATGAACGGGTGACAAAGGTCCTGATGCTGATCGCCACGCCGGAGCGGCGAGGCGCTGAGCAATTCGCCGTTGACCTGGCTTTCAGGTTGTCCTGCACGACCACGATACGGGCCCTCGCACCAACGTCCACGGGTGCCCCGCTGCCCATCGAGGCACTTGGTCGTTCACGTTTCGCGCCAGCCACCCTGAAAGCGCTCAGAAGGCTGGCGGCCCAACACGATGTCGTCGTCTGCCACGGCGGCACAACCATGATCCCCGGCGCTCTGGCGGCCCGCTCGGTGGGCACGCCCTACGTGTACCGCAGCGTCGGCGATCCTGCCATCTGGGGCGACGTGGCGTTAGCAGGACTTCGCATCGGCCAACCGCTGAGGGGTGCTGCGGCCGTCGTGGCGCTGTTCGACGCGGCCCGCCGAACGCTGATCGACCGCTACGGCCTGCGGCCCGACCGGGTGGTGGTGCTCCCAAACGCCGTTGAGCCGGGCCGTATCGACCGACGACTCGTCGACCACGCCGAGTTGAGGAGCAAGCTCGACAGCACGGCTCCGGGTGTGAGTAAGTGGGTCGGGTTCGTCGGCGCGCTCAGCGAGGAAAAGCGAGTGCATCTGGCGGTCGAAGCGGTGGCCTCCCGCAGCGATTGGGGCCTCCTCATCGCCGGCGACGGCCCCGAGGAGCGCTGGCTTCGGTCATTGGCCGACTACCTGGCCCCCGAGCGCATCCGGTTCCTCGGCCGGCGGGGCGAATTGGCTGAGGTTTTCGCCATGATGGACGTCCTTGTGCTCCCCAGCCGCACGGAGGGGATTCCGGCGGTCGTGATCGAAGCCGCCATGAACCGCGTCCCGGTCGTCGCCACCAACGTGGGAGGCGTCGCCGAGACCATGGCGAACGGCGTAGAGGGCGTACTGGTCGACGACGCATCAGTGGCAAGCCTGACCAGAGCGCTCGCGTCGGTTCTCGACGGGCCGGCAGGAACAACGCCTGTCGGCGGCTCCAAGCCACAGCTCCTGGCCCGTTACGACATCGCCCAAGCGGCGATAGCGTGGGACGAACTTCTTGCCAAGGTAGCTGCGACTAGAACAGCTCCAAGTCGCCCATCGTAAGTGACAAATCACCAATGAGAGGAGCCCCTGTGCGACCGATTGGACGCCACGTCAGCATGGGTCTTAGCCGCATCGAAAGCACACATGAGGAGACGCTGCCAGGGCAACCAGCATCATGTCGGCCCCGGTGCGCTCGAGGAGATTGCGCAGACCCCGCCGCACGTCTGCATTGGGGACGCCAGCACCTCGCACACGGTGCATTCATGTGCCAGCGGAGGAACACTCGGACTCCGTCGATCTCACCGCTTGGAGTGACCGCTATCCATTCGGGGCCCACTTCGGGCCCGGCGGAATGTCCAGCCCATCCGCTGCGCGCCTGTCTTCTCTAACCGGCATCGGCGGCCCAGCGGTAGATGTCGGCGAGCCGGGTGCCGGCCCGATCGACCGAGAATCGATCATCGGCCTCGTGCTGCGCCGCTGTGGTCATCTGCTGGGTTGCATCATGGTCGGCAAACACCCGTTCCAGGGTCTCGGGAAACTCTCCCAGCGGAACCACTCGAGCGTTGAAGCCATCAACCAGAACACCCTTCAGCCCCTCCAACGGCACGGACACGACCGGCGTGCCCATGGCCATCGCCTCCACCAGCACCCCCGCTGCTCCTTCTCTCAGGGAGGAACACACCACGGCATCAGCGGCAGCGAGAAGCGTTGGGACGTCGTCGCGATGCCCCAGCACGACCACCGAGTCGGGATGTTGTAGCGCAGCTAACGCCTGATCGAGAGCCGGGGTGCCGGTGCCGGTTCGGCCAGCGATAGCCAGTCGGTCCTCGGGATGTCCGGCGGCGTAGCGGTCGAAGATCCGAACAAGCGCGTCGTGGCCCTTCTGATGGTCCTGACGACCTACGGTCAGGATTAGCCGCCCACTCGGTCCGACATTCAGCTCTTGGCGTACTCGGCTCGGGTCTTCGGCCGCGGCCCGCAGCGCTGCCCCATCCCGGCCCCGTTCGCCGACTCGAACTCGGTCCGGACCCACATGCAGGCGCCGGCCGTTGTAGTCGGCAACGCCTTTGGTGACGGCGTGGTACCGGGCTTGGGCTGCACGAGCGAGTACAACTTCCCACCATCGAAGCAACCCGTACTTCGCCCGCCCCCAGCGCACTCCGTGCGAGGCGTCCGGGGTGTAGATGGTGTTGGCCCACGTGATGAGGAGCGGGACGCGCTTGGATGGAACCGTCGTGACCGACGCCAACTGCGCCACCTGGGTTGCTTCAAAGAGCGTGGCATGGACCAATGCTGGGGAAACCGCCGCAATAGTGCGCTGTAGCGCTCGCACACGACCGGGCAGACGTTGCGCTGCTGACAGGTCGTGAATGACAACGCCCATCTCCTCCAGCGGCCGAGCCAGCGCCTGACGGTCGGTCAACAGTGCTAGGTGCAGCTCAATCCCGGCCTGGCGCAATGCGGGCGCAAGTGCAACCAGCGAGCGTTCGGCGCCCGCGTCAGGGGTTATTCCCGGCATCACGGCCAAGACCCGCAACGCAGGGCGATTCGATTGCGATGGCGGCAGAGTCGGTTCGATGGCTGAACCGTAGCCAACACGAGCACGGGAGCGAGAAGCGGAGGAAGCCAGCTCAAGGAATGCTTGCTAACATCCAGTGGTGAAATCTGAGTGCATGCCCTCCGTTGGAAGCTCCAAGTGACGAAGGTTGTGGTGACCGGCGCCGCCGGATTCGTCGGCTCGCACCTGTCGGAGAGGCTTCTGGAACTCGGCTACGACGTGGTCGGAATCGACTCCTTCACCGACTACTACTCGCGTGACCAGAAGGAGGCGAATCTCGCTGCTGCCAGAGCAGATGCGAAGTTCACCTTCGTCGAAGCGGACCTTTGCACCGACGAGTTGTCGCCGCTTCTGGAAGGGGCGACCGCTGTCATCAATGAGGCCGCCACTCCTGGCCTACTGCTCAGCTGGAGCGACTTCGATCGGTATTTGGAATCCAACGTGAGGGGCCTGAAGCGGCTCATCGATTCCTGCTTGCAAACGGGAATCAGTCACTTTGTCCAAGCCTCGACATCCTCGGTCTACGGATCCGATGCAACAGGCCCCGAGACCGCACCAACCTCTCCGATCTCCCCCTACGGGGTCACCAAGTTGGCCGCTGAACATCTGCTGAGGGCGCACGCCGAGGCGTTCGGGCTGCCGTTCACGGTGCTGAGGTACTTCTCCATCTACGGTCCGCGACAGCGGCCCGACATGGCCTACCGGATCTTCTGCGAGCGACTCCTGCGTGGAGAGCCGCTCACCGTCTACGGCGATGGTCTACAGAGCCGCAGCAACACGTATGTGAGCGACTGCGTTGCGGCAACGATCGCTGCACTCGGCCGACCGCCAGATGGGTCGGTTTTCAACATCGGTGGAGGCAAAGAAATCACCCTGGCGAGTGCAATCGGGATCCTCGCTGGACACCTCGACGTGGAACCAACGATCATCCGCAAACCTGCGCGCCATGGAGACCAACGCAGGACCGCTGCCGACACAACCAGAGCCAGGGAGCTCTTGGGATGGATTCCACTGGTGACCCCCGACGTTGGGCTTCCGGCTCAAGCAGATTGGGTCCGCAGCACCTTTAACCTGCAGTAATCGGCCATCTGGCCAAATCGACGCGTCATCGTCCGAGTTGCGTGGCTACTCCGACCGTCTGAGATACAGCAGCGCACCTCGATGATTGTAAAACTGGCTCATCGATCTCAGCGAGGTTCAGGTTGCGGAGCAGATCTCAGTCGGGATCGCTGGCGTAGGGCCGGTCGGATTCGGCAGTTGGCGAAGTTCCGAAATGCGGATGCGACCCGCTTGCCGTGTTTGACCAGATGCTGGCTGATTCGGTCGGGCCGTGTATGAGGGGCAACGCCATACTCGTCGGCGTTCCGACGTTGCAACCGACGTGGGCCGTGTGCGTGATGCCCTCACGGCGATGAGCGCTGGCGTGTGCGTCCCTGTCGATGACTTCGACGCCTTTGTTGCAGCCGTTCGAGCTGTGGCCGACGATAAGGCCGACACCGGCCGGATCGGGACGCGGCTCTCGAGCACCACGCCATCAAGGCGGTGGCCGATCGGTGGGAGCAGGTGCTGTTACAAGTCGGCGAGTACCGGCCGCCTCAGAAGAGTTCGATGTCGCCGAGACCCAGGGCGAGCTGATCCATCGTCGGCACCATCGGGCGAGCGACCGGCCGCCAGGTCAGGATCGGCCCCAACGCCGGGACCGGCACGAACCCCCGGCGGGCGTCTGCGAGATGCAACCGCCCCTCGGCCGCAGATCCCTTGAGCAGGTAGTCGACCCCCGAGCCTTTGAGCGCCTTCCAGGCCGTCCTCGTCGATGCTCCCTCGGGGGCAAGCACCTCGCAGATCGTGGCCTCGGTTGCCGTCCCACGCTTGCGAACCCGAAACACCACCAACCCGTCCTCGACACCCCGCCCAAGGCTGACCGCCCGATAACGCAGCGGGGCGAAGCGGTAGCGCCAGTGCAGAAACTCGGGGGTGCGGTCGGTGCTGATGCGCGACCCGTTGCCGATCCGGGCGAGCAGTGCTTCGACCCCGTCGCGGTCTGCGAGCACTTCGTCGGCCGGACGGCCCATCGAGGATTCGTCCGACCACATCTCGGCGGCGGTGCGTGCACCGGCCAGCTTGGGGATCGACCGCAACCCGGTCAGGCGGACCGACACCGGGACCTTGCCGACCTCGTGCCAGCCCATCTTGAGGTAGCCCGGGCGGCTCTTGCCGTTCGGCGTGTTGAACACGCAGTCCACGCCGTCGTCGCGCAGGTCGTCGAGTGCCCCCAGCGTGAGCCGGCTGAAGATGCCCCGGCCCTGCCAGTCGGGATGGGTGGCAGTGTCGACCGCCCGGACGGCGTGGATCGTGGTGCCGTCGGGTCGCCGGAACCGCCAGCGGAGGAAGATGCGCAGCCCGACGAGGGTTTCACGTTCATCCTCAGCCACCCAGGTGGGCGATGGACCAAAAGCGTTCTCGTCATGCTTCCATTCGAAGAACGCCTCGTTGGGATCGCCGGCCTTCCAACCCAGCGACTGCCGACACAACTCGATGATCGCTGGGCGATCATCGTCTGTAGCACGCCGAAGTCGCAGATCGACGGGCGCATCCTTGGGGGCGTTCACGACCCGACGATACAGGAGGTGGCGGTCTGGTAGATCAGGCCAATCGCCTCATCAGCCGGTTCTTGAGGGCAAAGACGGCGGAGTGGGCGTCGCTGGTGATGGCCGCAGTGCGCTCGATCGACGCGTCCCTGCTGAGGCGGAGCCGGGAGATGCTGAACGGGTCGCCGGTGATGTTCGCCAAGCGATGATCAAACTCGCCCGCCAAATCTTACCCAAGCTCCTCCAGCACCTCGCGCGTGGCTGCTGCGACGTTGCCGTTCGGGTAGGCGAACATCGTCGGCGCTGCGCCCAGAGCGCGCTCCATGTAGCGGTGGGCCCGCTCGATCTGGGTGCGCTGTGCCTTTGGGCTACACTGAGCGAGCTTTGGGCGATCGCCAGGGTCGACTGCCGAATTCCATGTCGGCGTCGATAATCCAGTCCGAGAGGCCGGTTTCGTCGAGGGGCTGGGCGAGCCGATCCGAGTCGGCGTCGGCAGCGTTGCGACGAACTCCCGTCGATTGGCGTTGGGGACGGTCTTGAGGTGCCGGACGAGCGGCTCATCGCACTATTCTAGCCCGCACCGAAGCTGCGACAGGACCGCGTCCCATCGAGTGGTGGAAGTGAGGGTGTGATTCTCGGTGCTTGCCGCGATGTTGTGCGGCGGTGAGCTCGTTCGGTGTGGTGTTGGTGGTTACCTCCGGGTTGGGTCGTCGATTTGTGCCATTGATGCTTCGGGGAGGTACCGGCGGTCGGTGGCTTGCCATTCGTCGTGCTGGTCGACGAGCACAGCGCCGACGAGGCGGATGATCGAGTCGTCGTCGGGGAAGATCCCACAACGTTCGAGCGTCGTTTGATCTCTTTGTTGATCCGTTCGAGCGGGTTCGTCGACACGATCTTGCGCCAGTGGGCTCTGGGGAACGTGGCGTAGGCACACACATCGGACCTCAGCTGCAGCGAGGGTTTGGGCGGCATTGGGAAACTGGCCCTCGAGCATCGTGACCACCTGACGGAGTTGTGCGGTGGTCTCTGCCGCGCTGGCTTGAGCAAAGACGGTCCGGACGGTTGCTGCGACCATTTTCTTGGACGCAGCAGGGACCACCCCCAAGATGTTGCGCATGGTGTGGACCTTGCAGCGCTGCCAGGCTGCTCCGGCGAACACCCGGGCAATTGAGGCCTTCAAGCCGGCGTGGGCATCGGAGTTCACGAGGCGAACCCCGCCGAGGCCCCGGTCGCGAAGCGACCGCAGGAACGTGGTCCAGAACACTTCGTCTTCGCTGTCGCCGACGTCGAGACCGAGCACTTCACGGTTGCCATCTGCTGTGACCGCGGTGGGAACAACCACCGCACGCGACACGATGCGATGGGTGACGCGGGCCTTGATATAGATGGCGTCGAGATATACATAGGGCATGGCCACATGGCCTAACGGTCGGGTCCGGAACGCGGCGATCTCCTCGTCGATCCCCGCGCAAATCCGGCTGACCGTCGACTTCGACACCCCCGAGACACAGCCCAACGCCCGGACCAGGTCGTCGACTTTCCGAGTCGAGGTGCCAGTAATGTACGCGAACATGATCACCGCCCACAGGGCTTTGTCGTCCCGCCGGCGCGGCTCCAACAAGCTCGGGTAGAAGCTGCCCACCCGCGGCTTCGGGATCTTCAACTGAACATCGCCCGCCGGCGTGGACAGGGTCCGGGTCCGGGCGCCGTTGCGCTGGTTGGTGCGGGTGTCGGTTCGTTCGTGGGGCTCAGCACCGATCGCCGCCGACAGCTCGGAGTCGATCAGGTCCTGCATCCCCCGTTGCACCAACCTGCGGAACAGATCGGTCGCGTCGGCGTCGCCCAGACGGGCAACAAGGTCAGCAACTCGGGCATCATCTTCATGGGTCATCGTGTGGTCTTCTCCTTGTGTGATCACTTGGTCGTAATCACCGAGAATCACGCGATGGCCCACCCAACGGGTGGATCTCAGCCCCTCACTTCCACCACTTCATGGGACGCCAACTGCGATAGTGCTCGCACGGCCTGGCCGCTACCACGAGATCCGTTGCAACTTGCAGGTCAAAGAAGTCGTCATCGACGACGGTGCCGCTCGTGACCTGTTCGTGATCTGTCACAACCCCGAAAAAGCCGAACGCGACGAGCTCATCCGAACCCAACTCGTTGACCGGCTCCAAGAAGCGATCGACGGGACCGACCAAGCGCCCAACGACGAACGCACAAAGCTGGCCACAGGGCTTCCCGGCGCGGTCCGCCGCTACCTCCGCACCACCAAAACCGGCTTGTTGCGTGTCAACAAGACAGCCAGCCGCAACGAAGCCAAGCTCGACGGGCAATATCTGTTAGGAACCGCCGATCCTTCACTGACCGTCGAAGACATCGCGCTGGGTTACAAACAACTCCTCGAAGTCGAACGAGGCTGGCGCGGCATTAAATCCACGTTGGACCTCCGGCCCGTCTACCACCGGCTCGAAGACCGCATCCGAGCCCGAGTCATCTTGTGCTGGCTCGCACTCCTCCAGATCCGGATCGTCGAGACCCGCACCGACAACACGTGGACCAACATCCGCCGCCAGCTCGACCAGATGCACCTCGGCACGTTCACCGGATCTGCGGGCACCACCCGGCGGCGCACCACAACCAGCCCCACCCACCAGAGAATCCTGGGCGCAGTCGGCCTCGAAGAACCTGCCGCCTACACCAGCATCACACGCAACACCCCCACCTGAACCAGCCCGAACCGGGCCCCCAGGAACCAAACCGCCTAGTGACACGGCTCCCACACCATCGAGAGCCGTTCTTCCGCGCCCACACTGGGATCCAGGCACCTAGCCGACTCAGTCAGCTGCGAAACCCAGGGTGTTGGGCGGCTCTGGTCAGTCTGCTACATTCCCTACGCAACTTGAGCAAGCCAAAGGATCGTAACTGATGGACGCTAGAGATGGTCTGGAAAGCCGTGAAGATGCCGTGCCGGGCGGGGCCGTCCCCGACGAGCCGGAAGCTACAAAATCAGACTCGTACGTTGCACGAAGGAAGACTCTGAAGGCCGCCGTGGTGGGCGGTGCGACGGTTGGGGCCGTCTGGGCCGCACCCCGTGTCGAAGGTCTCTCGCTGGTGGCCGACTACGCAGCAGCGGCGAGCGTTACTGGAGGGCCATTCGGTCCCGCCAAGTTTACCTGGGTATCCGGACCCGGATACCCAGACTATTGGGCTGGCCCTCCTTTTCCGGCCGCTGCGGCGGTGCGGACGGTTACTGTGCCGGCGTCGCCCGAGCCGGGGAATGCTGGGTCGATTGATGTGACCTTTGCAGCGGGAACGAAGGCGGATGAGGGTGGCAACATCCCAGTCACGTTGTCCTTCGCTGGATGGGACCCGCCATATAACCGACTCGCGGGTGGGTTTTTCAATCTAAGGACCCGCAACGGAGGACCGTTCGGGCCTTATCCAATCGCGCTCAGTCCTTCAAACCCGGTTGGCGTTACATTGCCCGCACCGACCTTTACGCCGCTCACGTTTACGATTCCCCAGTCGGCTAACGACCAAGGAGGCTCTCCATCTGCCAACCAGCAGTGGCAGGACATCTCATTCTCTTTCAACTTCCAGAAGTCTCAGTGACTGAAACGACTTTTTCATTCTCGGCTTTGCGGCGAGGGCCCCACCGCTGATGGAGGTCCTCCACAACCTCGAAATCGAGTCTCGACTTCTTCGAGAAGTAGCGGGCAGCGAGACCGAGCGACAGATGCTCAAGTGGGCCTCGGACCGGCGCTCAGCGGCAGCCAAGACGCTCAGCATAGCGACAGGCGGGTTTGACTTTTCATCGGTCTCGAATGCCACCGATGATGCGGTCATGAGTTTGCTCAGCTTGGACCCGCAGTTCTCGAGAAATCTGGCCGCTGATAGACTTTACGACCAGTTCTTGGCTCAGCATGAGCCCGACTTTCCACGCATTGCGATGGCGATGCCCGACGGCTCAGTGCCGATTCCAGTTGCGCTGCGGCAGCCCTCACTCGGCGGGTCCTTGGAACAACGCTCCATCTATAGCGCTGGCATGTGGCAGTCACTTTCAGACGGTCGGACTTTCGTCATCAATCGAATCGATCAGTTCGACCGTTCTACTCTCCGAGCGTTTATTGAGGCGCTTGAGATGTGGTTCGAATACAGAGTATCCGTTAACTGCTACATAAGCCGGACGGGAGCTGTTGGTTTTGGGACCCATTGGGATGATCACCACGTCCTCATCATGCAGGTAGTCGGCCGTAAGCTATGGGAGGTGTTCGCACCGACACACCTATCTGCAGTGAACGGGTACATTAGCAAGGATATGTGTGGACCTCCCGTATGGTCGGGTGTGCTCGCGGAAGGGCAAGCACTCCTTATCCCCCGCGGCTGGTCCCACCGTGTGATGGGCATGGACGAAACCTCAGTGCACTACACGGTCACACTGGGCGGAGCGAGGTTCCTCGACGTGCTTGAGACAATCGCGCCGCCTCCAGAGATCACTGACCCCTTAGCTATGAAAGCCTGGTTATCATCCGAGCTTGACGACGGCAGCAGCGCCGTTGGGCGCACGTTGGCGTTCGAGCGTGCCAGCACACCCACGCGACCTACCGGGACCCTCACATCCGTAGCCAACTGGCACGAGCGAGGAACGCCCGTTGACGATGTCACTGTCTTGATGCCAGGGCGCCCCGTATTCGTCGACGTGCCAGCAGATGCAGGGTCAAAGGTGCGTCTCGCATGGGGTGGCCAACTCGTCGATTTCAGCGAGGAGGAGGTTCAGGCTCTTATGAGTTGGCGGACCGACGATCCTCGTGTTCCGCAACTCGCGAGCTGCCTCTTGGAGTCAGGCCGCGCTCGGCTCCTTGGAGATTGATAGTGGAAAAGGAGAAACCAAAAGCGGAACCCGGAATAGCGGATCTCTACGCCCAGCAGGGCTATATCCTCCAGCCTGGGCTCATCGACCCAGGCTTCTGCACTTACCTCACGAGGTATCTCCTTCTCTGCGCCGAGACTGGTCGCGCCGAGGCCGACGGCGCCGTCGCCAACGCGTTCTCCATGTACGGCGATCCCGCCTTTGATACGCTTCTCAACGTTCTGGCATTTGATGTCAGTGCCCATGTCGGACACGAGGTCGTGCCGACCTACAGCTTCGCTCGCTTGTACAGTGAGGGAAGTGAGCTTGTCAAGCACGTAGATCGCCCTGCTTGCGAGCACAGCATCTCACTTCACCTCGGTGGCACTGCAACCGCATGGGCACTGCGATTGCTGGATCATCACGAAAGCGAAGTGTCGGTGATGCAGGAGCCGGGTGACGCACTGGCCTACCAAGGGATGCAATTGGTTCACTGGCGCGATCGACTCGACGTTGGATGGCAGGCCCAATTGTTTTTGCACTGGGTCGAGGTCGGCGGCACATACGCGTCACAGCGATTCGACGGGCGAAGTTCTCTCGGCTTGCCGCCGATCCTTCGCCCGTGAGTCATCTGTCAGAAAGGGTCACTTCCTGATGATCTTGAACTCGAACGGAGAACTACTTGGTGTGTACGAGTACCCGCTCCTTACGGCCGAGCAATGTGCACACCTCCGCGCCGATGCCGAGGGTTCCCCCGATTGGACGCCCGCCGGGGTGTATCGGCAAACCGGTAAGGGCATCGATCTGGCCGAGCGGTCCGTTCTCGGCGTGCCGCTCTTGCAGGTCGCCCAAGCCTCGGCCGTCGATGCCCTCGTCACCGCCTTGGTGCAAGCGAATGACGACCACTTTCGTCTTGACTTGGACGGAATCCCGTCGCTCGATTTGCCTTCGGTACTGCGTTACGACGCCGGATCAGCTGATCACTTTCGCTCCCACCGCGACATGGGTCGGGAATCTTCAACCCGCAAGCTTACGTTCAGCGTCCAACTTTCCGATCCTGGCGACTACGGTGGATGTGACCTCGTCTTCACCAGCACCGGCCGCACAGCGACCAGAGAGCTCGGTCATCTAATCGTCTTTCCTAGCTTTGAGTATCACCACGTTACGCCCGTGCTGTGGGGTCGACGATATGCCGTCGTGGGGTGGATTCACGGTTCGACGTTCTCATGAAGGCCGAAGGCAATACGACTAGGAGCAACATGGCCATTTCGTTCCCGCCGCTCGGCAACCAGATGCTTGACCTTATCGGCGCTGCTGATGTGCGAGGAGACCGGACGTTCTCTGACCTTGTTGATCAGGCGGAGGCGATGGCAAGTGGCCCCGCTGCCGGGCTTACTCTGTTCGATGAGTGGCTCGTCGGTGCCGTCAATTATGCCAACGATCAGAGCTACCGCTTCTGGCTCACGCAGTTGCATGCGCCCGGGTATCCCCGTTTGTCGGATCTTGACGACGTTCCCACTCATAGCCTTGGGGGAAGTGCGCTCCGGGTCGCTCGCGGCACAGCCAAGCTTGTCGTCCTCTTAGGCGTGTCCGGGTCCGGTTCGGCGAGAGTCTCCGCTCACGGCGCCAAGGAGTCAACCACGATCGCTCCGGGAAGCCTGTTGGTAGTCCCTGCCTACCTAACGTTGGAGGTCTCGCCAGCGGTCGACGGTCCGTTGCGCGTAATGAACACAGTGGTCCTAGGCCCGGCGTTTCGGTGATGGCAACTCGTCGACCAGAGGTTGCAGGCCTTCTACGACGGGTCGGTCTCCTTGGAGGAACTTAGGCTGCACTCTGTCCTAGCGCCAATGCCGTCAACTTACGAGGGTGAGGGTGATCTCGGGTAGGTGAGTGGGTTGTGACCAGTCGGCGTGGGCCGCTCGTCTGACGTGCCATTTGGTGTATTTGCGCTTGACGACGCGTGTCTGCAATCTGGCACGCCGTTTGGGGTTGGAGTGCGGAACCGCTTTTGCGGTGAGTATTAAGCGGCAACTGCTTTCTGGAACAACTCCCGAACTTCACCTGGCGTCTGATACTCGAGCGTCGAGTGGAGAAGCTCATAATTGTACCAAAGTTCAACATACTCCGCAACACCATCACGCAAATGGCCAACCGTCGGAGACTCTATGTAATTTGTGTACTCCTTCTTTAAAGAAGCAAAGAACGATTCGGCCAGCGCGTTGTCATAACACGTGCCCACCCGGCCCATCGACGGACGCATCATCGCTTCTTCCAAACACCGTCTGAACTGGCGTGAGGTGTATTCCGACCCTCGGTCCGAATGGAAGATCGCCCGACGTTTGATCCGCTTCGCCATCCTGATCGCATCACAGATCAAGTCGACCCGGTGATGATCCGCGACCGCCCAGCCGGCGACCTCCCAGTTGAACAGATCGATCACCGTCGCTAGATAAGGTAAGTCCCGTGGGCCACCACCAACCAACCCCAACCCGCATAGGCCCTGGACCATCTATTGGGGCCCTCTCACCCGCCTCCCGTCATGATGTAGTCGACTGCCTTGTTCCGTGGCACGAAGACGGTGTAGCGGCCGTCCGGCCCTGGGGCGCTCGGGATGTAACTCTCAAAGCAGAGGAAGGATGTAGCCGCAGCGGCCGGGGACGAGAAACTGTCGAAGACGACCGGCGCAGCCCCCTTAGGCTCCATCGGTCCGACGCCTACCGATGAGACGTGGCTGAGGTTCCGAAGACCCGGTCCCAGAATACCGTCGTGAACCCGAAGCCGGCCCGAGTGTCGTAACTGTGGTGGCGCAAATGGGCGGTCCAAGCGGACTCGGAACGGGCGGCGGGGGTGAACGACTCGCTGTGTGCGTAGCGATGCGCCAGGGAGTATGCGACAGAACCGAGGGCGACACCTACAGCGATCGACCAGACAAGCGGCCCGAGCACGATAGCCGCCACAGCGGTCGCTCCGGCGAGACCAAGCAGGAAGGCGCTAGCGAACCTAGCGGAGCCGCTCCACGTCATCGCTCGGGGATTGCGGTGGTGTTCGGCATGAGTGAGGCGGATGAATAGGGGACCCACGGCACCGTGCATCAGCCACCGATGCCCGCAGTATTCGACTAACGTCCACAGCGCGAAGCCCCCCCCAAGCAACCCAATCTTCACACCGATCTCAGCGAACGGCATCACCGTCGAGCCTTGCGTCCATGGGGGCGTGTAGTTGTGGACATGACGTCAACTCTAGTCGTGGTTCGATCACCTACTAGGGGCGGGCGGCGTTCGGGTTGTGTCGTATTGACCTCCTGGGCTGGGGGCTCGTTCCGGGTAGCGTTGGAGCTGCGTCAGCGGCCGCTTACGCCGTCCCCGGAGGTTTGCGTCGAGCGGCCTGGTGTTCTGCCCGATGACGCCGTGCGGGCGAGCGTGAAGGAGAGCGAGTAGTGCCAGCGAAGATTCGGCCCGACGAGGTGACCGTGGTCGTCCCAACGTTGGACTCTGGGGCCTGGATCGGCCGTTTCGTCGACTGCATCACCGAAGCTCTACCCGGCTCGGCGGTGGTGCTGGTCGATGACTTCAGCGGCGACGAGACCCGACAGATCCTGCGCTCGTTGACCACGGACGAGCCCACACTGAGCGTCATCGAGAACCTTGCAAGAGCTGGTCAATTGGAGGCGACGCTCGTCGGATGTCGAAGTGCCACATCCGAGTGGGTAATCACGATCGACGACGACTGGAAGGTTACCGGTGAGGCGTTGCAAGAGATGCTGATACTCGGGTACGGCTTCGACGTCGTATACGGGCACGTACGCGGACACTCGGCGTTCGGCAATCTCGGGCTGTCTCGGTTCGTCCGGCGGATCGGCCCCGTCTTCGGCGTGCCGAAGACGGTGTGTGAGGCAAGTTCAACTAGGCTGTTTCGTCGTAACCTGCTCGACTCCCGTGTAGCCGCTCCCCTGGACTTCCATCTGCTGTCGGTCGGAGGGGCAACCGGCCACTGCGACCTGAAACTCGATCTGCTGGACGGCGTGCAACGGCGTCACACCTTTGGCTCGCGCTTGAGTATGGCGACTTCCTACGTCAGCTATCGAGACTGGGTTGGGTGACGGTGAGCAGATTCGCCGAGGATCCTCTTACTGGGTCAGCTTCTCTTGAAGTAAGGTCGCTACCCGTCGGTGGCGAGGGAAAACCGTTCGAGGCTAGGGAGATGGAGTGCTCAACGAGATTGACCCGAGGCATGAGGATCTCATCGCCGCGTCGGCGGCGATCGCGGGCGACGATCCTTACTCGATGGTCATCGCCTACGCCAGGCTGGGAGTAGACCGATCGGCAGAGATGCCCTTGGCGCTTCAGGCGACCTTGGAGA
>CXWK01014751.1_pt1 | contig 14596 bp, 12 predicted proteins | sample 590851 | NCBI WGS metagenome assembly CXWK01 (sample SAMEA3498364, study PRJEB10139) | wastewater metagenome | biome: wastewater treatment plant; material: activated sludge | place: Denmark | collected 2014-08-01 | reverse complement strand
GTAGCGGTTAACACGTCGGCCTGTCAAGCCGAAGATCGCGGGTTCGATCCCCGTCGCTCCCGTTGGGCCTATAGTAATTATCTATAGGATAGAAAGACCTCAAAGTACTTGAGGTCTTTTTATTGCCAGCCGCCACGAAGCATCCTATAGAAGTCGGTCCAGGGCCATTGCATCCAGTGCAAACCCCGCTTTCTGCCAAAATATGAACGTCAGACTGTTTCTCGGTCTTGACCTGAACGTGGTCTGACATGCACGTGAGATTCTCATCCCCATCGCTGCCGTATCCAATAATTGGATACTGTAAGTTTAGAAGAGTCCTCATTCATTGGAGACTCTTTCGCATGATGGGATAACTACGTTAGTGTTTTGCGGGAGCCATAGCTAATAACAGCCAGGGTGTGTTGACATTTCAACGAAGCCAAACGAGTGATGAATCAAATAGCAGGAAACCCGTGCCATGGTAAAGCCGATCCCTTCGGCGCGCGTGGTGTACAATGCTTCGTAGATATCCATGGGACGACCCCCTGCTACTTATTGGTTGGTTAAAACGGCGCGATTCATAACGTTCGGGCATTGATGAGTCAGTAGTGATCAGAACCTGGCCACTATCTGGTCAATCCTGCCCTGGTTGGGGGCAGACCTCTTGCCGCAGGATGGCTTTTTGTACTTTGCCCAACGAATTGCGCGGCAGCTCGTTGACGCAGATCACCCGGCGCGGGATTTTGTGGTTAACCAGATAGGTGCGGCAATAAGTGATGATGTCGCCCGGCGCAAACGGCATGTCGGGGCGGGGAACGATGACGGCTGTCACGATCTCTCCCCATTCATCGTCGGGGCAGCCTATGACTGCCGCTGCCAACACTGCCGGGTGCTCCGCCAGTACAAGCTCTACCTCCGGCGGATAGACATTGTAGCCGCCGGTGATGATCAAATCCCGCGAGCGGCCCTTCAGCGTATAGTAGCCGTCGGGTTCGCGCAGGCCCAGATCGCCGGTGCGGAACCAGCCGTCCGCTGTAAACGCATTGGCCGTTTTTTTCGGCTGCCGCCAATAGCCCTTGAACACGTTTTTGCCACGCACCTGAACCGCGCCGACCTCGCCATCCGGCAATGGTTCTTGCGTCTCGGGATGGACGATGCGCACTACGACGCCCGGCAGCGGGAAGCCGACCGAGCCGATGCGCCGCTCACCATGTAACGGATTGGAAATCAGCATGCCGGTCTCAGACATTCCATAACGTTCCAGTAATACGTGTCCAAATGTGGTTTTGTATTGTCGAAACAGATCATCCGGGAGGCGGTCAGAACCGGAGGTGATCAGGCGAACGTGGCGCAAATCGTATTCGGCGGCGCCGGCAACGTTGACCAGCCGCCGGTGGATGGCGGGCACGGCCATCAGTATGGTGCACTCTCGGGCGCAGAGGCTTTGCAGGACGCGTTCCGGGTCAAATTTGGACAGGAGAACGGTCGTCGCCCCGGCGTTCAAAGCGCCGTGCAAGGCGACGATCAGCCCGTGGACATGGAATAACGGCAGGACGTGGAGCAACACGTCACGCTCCCCCCAGCCCCACGCTTCATGCAGCGAATCGAGATTGGCTGTCAGATTGCCGTGCGTCAATTCCGCCCCTTTGGGCCGTCCCGTCGTGCCGCTGGTGTAAATCATCAGGCAGGTGGCAGCCAAATCCTGGGGAACAGGAAGGTCGGCCCACCGTGCCGGGTTGCAGTCGGAAATGAACGCCTCGAAGCCCTCCTCCGAGAGTGTATCCAAGTAAACTGTTTCCTCGATGGCCGGCAACCCATCGGGCAAAGACGTCAAGGTTTCTCGCTGTCTCGCGTCGGCAAAGAGGAATCCGGCTTCGGCATCCTGCAGGAAGTAGGATAGCTCATGAGCCGGATAACCCGGGTTGAGTGGCAGGCTGATCGCGCCCAGTCGCATGGTCGCCAGATGCAGATAGACGAAGGGTAGACATTTGGGCAATTGCAGGGCGATGCGATCACCTTCCTTGACCCCTTTTGCGGATAAATAGTCCATCGTCCGCAGGACGGTTTCTTCGAGTTGGCGGTAGGTGACGACCGTCACGCTGTCATCCGTCACAAACTCCAGCGCCGGTTTGCCGGCATGTTGTCGGCTGTTGGCTCGCAATCGCTCCAGGAATGTCATGAATGCTGCGAATTCTCCACGAGAGTCCAAAGGCGGCTGGGACTTAAGGGAATTTCCAGAATTTCAATTCCCGTCCCTTCCAGGGCATCCTCAATAGCTTGAGCAAACAGTGGCCCAACAGGGATTGCGCCGGCTTCGCCGGCCCCCTTCGTACCCAACGGATTAAGCGGCGATGGAGTGACGACGTGATCGACTATCATGCGTGGAACCTCCATTGCAGTCGGCACGAGGTAATCCATAAACGAAGCGCTCAGGAGTTGCCCGTCGGGGCTGTAGCACAACTTCTCGTAAAACGCATTGCCGATGCCCTGCGCCGCGCCGCCATGAATTTGGCCATCCAGAATCAGGGGATTGATGACCTTGCCGCAGTCGTGGACGATCACATAGCGCAAAATCTCCAGCGCCATTGTCTCGCGATCCAACTCGATGATCATGGCGTGAACGCCACTCGCCGTTGCGCCGTAGCGGGGGCCAAAGTAGTTGCTTGACTCCAAGCCCGGCTCCGTGCCCGGTTGGACGGCGCCGCGCATAGGATTGGCTTTTTGGGCCAACAGGCTTAGCGGTATGGCGCTCTCCGGGGTGTCCTTAATCTGCACGCGCCCATACACCAACTCCAGGTGATCTTCGGCGACATTGTCCAGCTCCGCGCTGGCCATCTTCAAAATTTTCTCGCGCACGTCCTGGGCCGCGGCATTGATAGCATTGCCGGCGACAACTGCCCCCCGGCTGGCAAACGTCCCCGCGCCCCAATGAAATTGGTCTGTATCGCCGGTGACGATATCCACGTCTGTCACGGCCACACCCAGTTGATCGGCCACGATCTGGGCAAAAGAGGTGAAATGTCCCTGTCCTTGCGTACCGATACCGGTGGCCACACTGACACGGCCGTTGCTCTGCACCTGCACCCGCGCGCCTTCATACGGCCCGATCCCCGTCCCCTCCACGTAGGAGACCAGGCCCAGACCCAAAAAGCGGCCCGCTTGCCTGGCTTCCGGCTTTATTTTCCCGAAAAACTCCTCATAGCCGATAAGCTCCATTGCCTTGTCCAACGCCGGTTCGTAGTTGCCGCTGTCATAAGTGAGCGGGGCAAAATCCTGAAAGATGATCTCGTTGTCGTAGGGGAATTGCTCCGGCCGGATGAAGTTGCGACGGCGTATTTCGGTCCGGTCGATGCTTAGTTCCTTCGCGGCGATATCGAGCAGACGTTCCATGACAAATACGCCATGCTGCCTGCCCGCGCCGCGGTAAGGGGTGACGATGGTTTTATTGGTAAAGACGCTTGTGAATTCACTCCGGTAGGCCGGGACCTGGTAGCAACCCAATAGCGTGCACTGGCTGTTGAGCGGCACGGTCAGGCCATAGGGGGCGTAGGCTCCGGCGTCATGCAGGAATTTGTCGCGCACGGCCAGAATGTGGCCATGCTCATCCAGAGCCATCTCCGCCCAGTGGATCTGCTCCCGCTCCTGCGTTGTGGCGACAAAGTTCTCGCTGCGATCTTCGATCCATTTGACAGGTCGCCGGAGTTGCATCGCGGCCCAGCAAACCATGGCCTCTTCCGGGTAAAACATCATGATCTTTGGCCCGAAACCGCCGCCGATGAAGGGTGCGATTACCCGTACCTGGTTTTCGGATAACCCCAGATAGTTCGCTATGTAGTTCCTGATCGAGATTGGGGCCTGGGTCGTGTCCCAAATGGTCAGCCGCGCGGCCCGGTGATCCCAATTGGCTACGATACCCCGGTTCTCCATCGCCGCGGCCGTGCCGTGATCATAGTAGAAGCGGCGTTTGACAACGAGTGCGGCATTGCGGGCGATAACGTCGAAGTGAGCCCCATCCCCCTTGATCTGAATGACATGCGCGTTAACATTGGCCCCGGCCGGGCCAACCTCCAGATCGTCATGAACCCGCGGAGAATCGGGCAGGATTGCCTGTTCGAGATCAATAACGGCCGCCAGCGGTTCGTAATCGACCCAGATCTGATCGACAGCATCCTCAGCGATGTAACGGCTTTCGGCCACAACCATCACCACCGGTTCTCCGGCATAGCGCACTTTACCTTTGGCCAGAGGGACCTGGGTACGCTTGTTGAAGATTATCCCGTCAACAGGTGGAGGTGAGACGAGAAGAGGGCCCTGCTGCCAGTAAGTTCCCAGGGATTCGGCTGTAAACACGGCGATCACCCCATTCAGGTCAGCCACGGCCGACGCATCGATACTCAGGATGCGGGCGTGGGCGTGGGGGCTGCGAACGAATGCCACATGGCCCGTTCCCGGCAAATCCACGTCATCGACAAACAACGCCTGTCCCGTCAACAGGCGCGGATCCTCATTCCGCCTGATACGCTCTCCGAAGAATTGCGTTTGTGGCATGGCTTACTCCGTAGGGAGATTGGAGAATAGGAGATTAGCAAGCTTATCCCGACAAGCCCTACTCCCTGGTCTCCAATTCTTGATCGCTCTATTGCTCCTTAAATGCGACAAACCGGCCCCAGCAGCTGGTCAATTCAATTCCCTTCTGGACGAAACAGGCGATGAAGTAGCGGCCGCTCTCCGCTTCGGCCAGTTCATGCCCCAGGTTTTCGGCATGGATAATCCCCTTGGGAAACAAATTCAGGTGCATGTCCTGGTAATACTTGTCGAACGGGTACATCTCATCCCAGTCCTTTCCATACTGGTCGACAAGTTTGCGATTCGCCTCCGCGAACGTCTTGGGATGCCAGTTGCGCTGGATGGTATTCATCGGGTGTTCCATCGCCACGCAGTCAATCCCCAGCCATTTGATTTGCTTCCGGATACACCAGTCGGCGAAATCGGGCGACGGCCCCGGATGTTGGATCATGTAGCGGAACTCGTCCGCATCCGGGCTGTTCCAGCCGTAGCGATACCAGCCCGTCTTGATGAGGAGAATGTCTCCCGACCGCACATCCGCCACGTTTTCGATCATGGCCGGGGTATAGACGCTGGAATTGCTCACCAGCGCCGAAATGTCGGCGATGACCCCGGCACCGAACCAGTAATCGAACGGCATCTCGCCGATGGCCCGGCCGGCGGCGTGAAAGTGCTTTTCGCCATCCATGTGCGTTGCCAGGTGGAAACTGGCGCGGCAGTGAGCGTTGTTGCGACCCAGGCCGAACTGCTGCCCACCGACTCGCTTGGTGTACCTGACGCTGAGCGGCTCATAGTTCGCCCATTGGGGCGTCTGGACGCTGAACGGCAGCGACATGTCCACCATCTCGGCCGATCGCATCGAGTCGAAGAATTCCGCCTCACCCATCCCGGTTGGCGCTTGCAAGGCCACGACTCGTGCCCAGGCCGACTCGACTTCCATGAACGGGATCGGCTGTACCATGATCCAGGCCCGCTGATTGCGTAGTTCATCGATCTGCCCGCCCAGCGATTCCGCCAGGAGCAACCCCGCTTTGGGCATCGCCATGTGGGTGAGTGCGTAGTAATGGTCCGGCGGAAACAACTCATCCCACGTCTTGCCATACGTTGCCCTTAGCGCCGCCTCTGCCTTTTCGAACTCGCGTGGGTGCTGGGCGCGCAGGTTAGTGTTCATCGGATGCTCGGCGCAGCCGCAATCGACGCCGATGAGTTTGAGCTTCATATCCAGTGCCCATTGGAAGAATTCCGGCGAAGGGCCTGGGTGACGAAGGTAATAACCGAACTCCTTGTTCTCGATGCCGCCTTGCGCGTCGGCGTTGGGTACATCCGGCTGATCCCAGCCGTACCGGTGATAGCCGGTATGGATGATGAGGATATCGCCTTCTTTAACGGCAACCCGGTCGGTGATCATTTTCGGCGTATAGAGACTGTAGTCGGAGACGGTATCAGAGATGTCGGCCACGACTCCTTCGCCGCACAGATCGGTCAGAGGTATATCGGCAATGGATCGCGCTCCCGAATGAAACGCGCGTGGGCCGACGAGGTGCGTGCCGGTGTTGTTGCTCCACTCGATCAGTTCGCCGTTCGCCCCCAGTCCGCCGCCCCACGCGCCGGTCAGTCGCTTGAAAAAATGAACCTGCAACGGCATCTCGCCCGGCCATGGGGGGGTGAAGATGCTCAGGCGCTGTGTCAGATCATACCAGCGGGCGTCGTTCAATGTTTCGATCATCGCGCGTGTCCTCAACAATTGGAGATCAGGGATTAGAGATTGTCCGGAATCCCTGATCTCCAGCCTCTCAATAGACTTTCCCTCGCCCGCCCAGCCTCTCGACGTGTGTCGGGTCGTAACAATCGCCGAACCGGGTCTTGGGCATTGTCGCTTTCCTGGCCATCAATTCCGCATATTCATCATCCTCCACCATCGCCACAATCCGGGCTATCGACGCTTCGCCATCCACGAAGCGCCAGGGGAAGCAGCCCACCCGGACGCGCCGGTTCACCAGCAGGTCGATGTCGCCACCGACGCATTCGGCATGGATAATGCCCTTGTCGAACATCCACAGGTGCATCATTTGATACATGTCTTTGGTGAAGTAATCCGCCAGCGGCTTGCCGTATTTCATGCGGAAGTGGGCGTCGGCGTCCTCAGCCTGGGCCGGCATCCAGTCGCGAATCTTGGTGTTCATAGGATGGTCGGCGCTGCCGCAATCGACGCCGATCCACTTTATCTTTTTCTCGATACACCAGTTGGCAAACCGGGCATCGGGGCCGGGGTGCATGACCATGTAGCGTATCTCATTGCCGTACGGTTGATCCCAGCCGAAGTGGTGATAGCCGGTATGGATGATGAGGATGTCGCCCTCACGTACCGAAACCCGAGCTTCGATCATGTCCGGCGTATAAACATCGTAATCGCCGCAACAATCGCTCAGATCGACGATGGCGGCGTCGCCGCAAAGAAAATCGAATTCCAGCGAGGCGATATCCTTGCCCGGCGTGTAGAAGTGGATTTCGCCGTCCAGATGCGTGCCTACGTGATTGCTATGGGTGACAAGCTGCCCGTTCGCCCCGTTAGGCGCCAAGCGTTTGAAATACTTTACCTGTAATGGTTCATACGTCGGCCACGCCGGCGTGCCGATGCCAAAGGGAATGGTTAAGTCGATAAATTTCATAGCTCTAAATACTTCTCCGCATACGCAACAAGCGCATCCTCAAACACGTTCATCGGCGGCAAGACGAGGCCCGCGCCGATTTGACCCACGCCCGCGTCCTTGTGGGCGATGCCGGTGTTGATCTGGGGACGAACACCCAACTCCACGACCTTGCGAATGTCAACGCCGACCGGCGTCCCACGGAAGCCCATGACGGGGATGCTGAAGGCCGTGTGTTCGGCCGTTGTGATCTCATACATGGCGAGCGTCGTATTCATAGCCATCTCCGGCGTACCGCTGACAAAGGTCACGATGGCCGGGGCAGCGGCCATGGCAAACGCGCCGATGCCGGCCGTCTCGGTGATAGTACTGTCGCCGATGTCGCCGCTGGCGTCGTCGGCGGTGAAGCCAGTAAAATAGAGGCCAACGGGTCGTCCGACCGGCCCGGTGAACCAGCGGTCGCCCAGGCCGCTGACGCGAATTCCCAGGTCCGTGCCGTTACGGGCCATTGCGGTCATGATCGTGCTGCCCTCGACGCCGTGTCCGGCGTCGGCCATTGCTTTGCAGGCGGCCATGACCGGATTGAGGACGCTCAGCGCGTTTTCACCCAGAAATTTCAGGACGGCGGACGCCACAGCGGCATCGCCGGCGGCTTTCACAATCGACGGGGCCAATCTGGAAGTGAAGATGACCGAACCGGCCTTGTTTCGATTATGGCCTTCGTCCCCCATGTGCAGGGATTCCGCCAGTAAGGCCCGGATGTCCAGGCCATCGCTCATTGCCAGAGCGCCGGCCAGAATCGGCCCCATGACGTCGTTGATCCAGCGCAGCTTGTGGAGAACTTCCTCGCTGTACGCCCCGTAACGCAAGACTTTGCCATACCCTTCGTTGAGGTTGGAGTAGGCCATGTTGCCGTGGGTGACATTTTCGAGGACGTAGACTTGCATGGACGCCGAAGTGACGCCGGCCATCGGCCCAACGGCGCTGTGCTCGTGACACGGTTCCAGGTCGATTTCTCCGGAGGTGATAAGGCGTTCCGCGCCCACCCAGTCGGTTGCCAGCCCTTCGTAGAGGAGCGCGCCGACGATCGCGCCGCGCATCGGGCCGGACGCGCGCTGCCATGTGATCGGCGGTCCAGCGTGGAGGAGGAGATTATCCCTCATGCCGGCTATCACGTCACGGGCCGACGCGACGGTTTTCAGAATTGGCCGGGCGGCCATCATGCGACCAACGCTTATCTCATTGGCCTCTTCGATGTCGATCATACTCTCCCAGTCTCCAGTTTCTCCATCTTAAACCTTCTTTTTCATCTTCGCCAAAATTCCGATCAATCGCTCGTTCCCGCCGGCCGGAGGTCGCCACTCCACATGGACGGCCGTTGCTCCTTGAGCCAGGAGACTCTCATAAAACGTTTCGAGGCCGATATTGATCGCAGCCAGGCCATCCGTCGTGAAAGACACGGGGGGATGGTCGTACTCGACAGGCCGGAGAAGATCGTATAGATAGCCCAGCGCCTTATTGACATTGGGGAAGACGACGGCGCCCGCGGCAGTCAATCGCTCGATCTGGCCGTTCAGATTTTGGGGATCTTCATCAGTACCGACGACGACGGCAACGACCCGTTTTCCCGCGCGAACGGCATCCCCGACAGCGGGGGCGAGTTCGGCCGCCGGATCGGGATGTGATCCTTCGCCCAGCACGACATCCAGGACGATGAGATCGACCTCGGGATCGGCGATCTCCCGTTGCAAGCGGTGCAGGCGCAAATCATTATCCATCATCGGATGTAACCGGCCCTGTGTGAATTCGTCCTCGCCAAGATCGACGATAGTATGTGCCTGACTGCTCGTTAAACCGGCCGGTTTTTGATCAGTGGTCGCGGCCAGGTTACTGTACAATGGCGTGAGGACGGGTTCCAGGCCGAGCAACGTCTCGTAGGCCAGCGTACCACCGGAGAACAGACCGCGAACGTACCCCGACAGCGGCCGTTTCGGCCTGGACAATTGCACCGGCCCGGCCTCGGCCAAACCCACGGCCAGTTCCGCGGCGTCGGATAGCCCGGAAGCGAAGGTGAGGTTACCTAGCCGGCGGCCGGGAGGCGGATAGCCGATAAAATTGACGACGACCGGTTTGCCGCAAGTTTGGGCGGCGCGCAACAACCGGGCGGCCACGGCCGCGGCCGGCGGCTTGGAGATGAGGAGAATGACGGCCGTTGTTTCATCCCGCGCCAGCCAATTCAACGCCTGGAGAGCCGTCACCCCGTTGACCTCGGCTTTGAGATCGCGCCCTCCGGCGCCGAATGCCTGTGAAATACCGCCGCCCAGTTGATGCACTTCCGCGCCGGCGGCTTGGAGGCCCGTGCCGGAGGCAGCGATAATGCCCACATTGCCCCGTCTAATCCGGTTGGCGAACCCGAGGCCGACACCGTTGATGACGGCTGTGCCGCAATCCGGCCCCATCAGTAACAGCCCTCTGGCTCTTGCCTTTTGCTTGAGCCGGACTTCATCGGCCAGTGGTACGTTGTCGCTGTAAAGAAACACGTGGCGACCCGTTTCCAGCGCCTCATCCGCCAGGTCGGCCGCGTATCGGCCCGGAATGGATAGAAGCACCCACTCCGCGGTCGTCAATTGGTCAAGGCCGCCGCTTAAACTGTGCGGACGAAACCCCTGAGCCGTTGTCTTATGGCGTTGCTTGAGCAATGGATCGACCTGTGCGATGGCGTCGGAAGCGGCCGTTTCGCTATCCGCCCGGACGATGATAAGCAGATCGTCAGGCCTGGCGTCGATAGTTGCCAGGTCGAAACCGGAGTGGGTCAGCAATTCGCAATTTGCCGGTGTCGCCATCACCACCCCGGCGTCCTCCACGCCGGGCAGGCCGGCCAGCGATTTCCGCAACTGCATCAGCGAAACGGAATCATGGTATGCACCGAGCCTGATGTGGTATTTGGTAATTGACATTGTTTTGACTTGAGCGACAGGAAAAAGCCTTACCCTACGTGAATGCCGGATAGCCCTCGATGAAACCCTATTCTTCCCTCAGGATTTTCGCCACTCGCCGCGCCACCAGGTTCGCGAAGCCGTTGATAAGAGCGACAAAGACTACCGCTAGCGCCACGCCGGCCATGACCCTTCGCTGTCCCGGGTCAGGGATGAAATCATTAAGAACATCCCTGGCAACGTTAACCATAAACTCGGTCTGACTTGGCGCGCCGGGAGCGGCGGCGACGGAGCGGTCGGCGACACTCTCACTAACCGGCTCCGGCTTCAACTCCGGCGCCATATGAGCCTGAATTTGCTTTTCCAGATTTTGCAGGCTCTGTCTGACGATGGACTTAGCCGAACTGTCCATGACGCGCTGACCCACGCCGGCGATTCGGCCGCTGACCTGTACCGCGCCGTCATAACGAAGTCGGGTTGTCGCCGGCAATGCTTCGAGGGTTATGTTGCCTTCACCGCGCACGACGCCCGCCGGCCCGTTGCCGCTCACGATCATGTGCATGCTGATTGGGGCGTGAACATCCGTGGACTCGACCTTCCCCTGAAAGATGCCCTGAACCGGCCCAACCCGGAGATTTAACCGGCCCTGAAGCGTCGTTTCATCCACTCTTTCCAAACTTTCGCAACCGGCAATCGTCATGGACAGGATTTCCGGATCCAATAACATCTGCCAGACCAGTTCCTGGGGAGCCTCAAATTCGTATTCGCCTGCCAATTCAATCATGGAGCACTCCAATTCCCGCTGTATTGCAAAATAATTGACCACGGATTGACATCCATAAAAATGGATAATACCTCATTGCCGGATGGCTTCGATAGCCTTGCCGTATTGGAAAAGGCCTTCATCTTCCAGCCATCGCCCGACCAACTGGAGGGCCATCGGCAGGCCGGCGTCATCGGCGCCGGTTGGGATAGTGAGCGTCGGCAAGCCGGCATGAGTCCAGGGCAAATTCATAATCGGATCGCCCGTGCTCTCGAGGCCGCGAGGCGCGGGGCCTCGCGCCGACGGACTGATCCACACGTCGATATCATGCGCCCCCATCAAATCCGTCAGGTTTTTCCGCATGCTCAGCCGATAGGCCCGGGCTTTCGTTATATCCTCTTCGCTGCAGGTCCGGCCGGAGCGAATGAGTTCGGCCGTTTTTGGATGATAGAGGGATTCATAACTATCGAACCACGTGGCGTGGAAGCGGGCCGCCTCAGCCGCAACGAGGAGCAGGTGCCGCCGTCGGATTTCTTCGAAGTCGGGCAACGCGTCGATATGCTTCAGGGTAAACCCGGCGTCTGCCAGACGTCGGCAGTCTTTCCGGAAATGAGCCAGACCTTCCGGCGAGGCCTGCTCCAGATAAGGGCCGTTGGGGATACCCAGGACCGGTCGACGGTCTTCCGAGGCGGATTCGCGCCAGTTTTCGCAAAGGTGGGCGGCCATCGTTTCGGCTCCGGCCACGTCGTTGGTAAAAAATCCGACGTGATCGTGCGTTTCAGATAGTGGAATAACCCCCCTGGCGGAGACGCGGCCATGACTGGGCTTGAACCCCACAACCCCACAAAAGGCAGCCGGCCGGCTAATGGAGCCGATGGTCTGCGTTCCGAAGGCGAAGGGACACAGACCCGCGGCCACGGCTGCCGCCGATCCACTGCTGGACCCGCCCGGCGTGTGCTCAAGGTGGCGCGGGTTGCGCGTCGGGCCGGGAGCAAAATAGGCAAACTCTGTCGTGACTGTTTTGCCTAGGAGCAAAGCTCCGGCCCGCCGGAGGATTGACACGCATTCCGCTTCCGATCCCTGTAACAACTCAGCCGGCAGGCGGCTGCCGGCCCGCGTTACAGATCCGTTTACGTGGAATATGTCTTTGACGCCGATCGGCAGGCCGAAAAGGGGAGGTCGCGAGGCGCCATCAGGATACCGATCAAGTAGCCGGCGGGCCTCGCGGCGAAGGCGCGCAAAGCGGCCCTCTTCCGGCACAAAGGCCAATACGCGCGGTTCCCACTCATTGAATCGGGCCTCAAGCCGGTCCAGGTAATCGGGCAAGTTCTCGTCGCCGGTACGAAGCGCGGCGATCAAGGATTGGGTCGTCATCTCCCGGTGCCTGGATGGGACTCGCATTGCCATTAATCTAACTCGCGGTCGACCGTTTCGCCGCGATCATAACCGCGTCAACGATGTGCTGATAGCCGGTGCAGCGGCACAAATTACCGGAGATCGCCAACCGGACTTCTTCTTCCGTGGGATTCAGGTTGGCCTTCAGAAACGGTATCAGCGTCATCAGGAACCCCGGCGTGCAGAAACCGCATTGTAAGCCGTGGGCCTCGTGAAACGCTTCCTGGAGCGGATGCATCCTTTCCGGTGTGCCCAGCCCTTCGACAGTCTGAATCTCGTTCCCGTCCGCCTGCACCGCCAGCATAAGGCAGGAGCGGACCGGTTCGTCGTTAAATAGAATGGTGCAGGCGCCACACGCCCCTTGCTCGCAACCCACATGAGTCCCGGTCAAGCCCAAATCATGCCTCAAAAAATCACTCAACAGTAGACGTGCTTCAACATCGGCGCTGTACTCAGTCCCGTTAACGGTCAACGTGATCGCATGCTTACTCATGGCTTAGTTGCCTCCGGCGCGCGATACGGCGATTTCAATTGCCCGTTTACAAAGCACAAATGCCAGATGGCGTCGGTATTCGGCGGTGGCGTGAATATCACCAGTGGGTTCGATTTCATTCCGTGCAGCATGCATGGCAACACCGGCGATCAGGTCGGGCGAAGGGATGTGGCCGATCAGGGCGTTTGCGGCCTGACCGGCGACCATCGGCGTTTCGCCTACGTTGAGAAACACCAGTCGCGCCTGACGGCAATAGCCGCTCTCATCAAGTCTGATGATCGTCGCCACACCAGCCTGAGCGAAATCGCCGTGGCGGCGTGCAAATTCCATGAATGCATAGCCGATGCGGCGCGGCAACGGCGGTATGTCTATCTCGACGAGGATTTCATTGGGTTCAAGCGCCGTCGTAAACAAGGATTGGAAGAAGTCTTCCGCGTTGACCCAGCGCTCACGGCTGCTATTTCGCAAGAGGAATCGCGCTTGCAGGGCGACCATGACCACCGGTAACTCGGCCGCCGGATCGGCGTGGGCCAGACTACCCCCGATTGTGCCGCGGTTGCGGATCTGGGAGTGCGCGATGTGGGGCATAGTTTCATGGACGAGAGGAGCATGGCGGGCGATCGCGTCACTCTGTTCGACCTGACCTTGTCGTACCATCGCTCCGATCCGTAGGCCACCGGTAAGAGTTGTCTGAAGCCGGCTAAGTTCGCTTACCTCGTTCAGATCGATGATGACGGCCGGATGGGCCAGTCGAAAGTTCATGACCGGAATAAGACTCTGGCCGCCGGCGAGCAGCTTGGCGTCGGTTCCGAATTGGCTCAAGGCGTCCAATGCTTCCATCAAAGTCGAAGGAGCGATATAGTGGAAAGGAGCCGGCTTCATAAGGCGAATAGTTTAACAGGTCAGCAACGGATCGGGCGAATATGTAGATGGTTGCACAACAAATAACCCCACGGGTGCAGAGATGGTTGCAAAATAGCCGTTCTGCCCAGGTCCATCATGTGTTCAAAGAGGCGTCTAATTTGACCAACGAGAGAAATGAAGTGATCTCTCTTGTCTCGCCGGACGTCGGGCCAGGCCCATTTTCCGCGGTGCTCGAGGGTGATTTCCCTACCGGTCTGGACATTCACCAACCGGTTGCTCTTGACAGCTCGCGACAAATACTAACTGTCGGATCGTTGATTGTCGATTTTCGGGAATCGGCCGTTTGGCAGCCGAGGCCTGACTGGCGGCGGTTGCAAAGTGCAGACATCGATCAATGGCCCTCTGGTGCCGAGTTATCGGCCGATATTGATCATTATCTGAAGCTGACGATAGATGGATTAATAGCCAATGATCCATCGACCTATATGGCCGGAGTCAAAGGTCTGTCCGGACGAGGAAGTGGTTTGACACCCACGGGCGACGACGTGCTCATGGGCATCGTGTACGGGCTTTGGGTTTGGCATCCCTATCGCTTTCGCCGGACACGTCGAGAATGGATGAAGATGATCCCGGCGACGGCCGTTTCGCGAACAAACACACTCTCTGCGAACTTCATTCGTGCCGCCGTTGACGGAGAAGCATCCTGGCAATGGCATGATCTGGTTAACGGTCGTTCCTATGCTGTTGAACGCATCCTCTCGATCGGCCACACCTCTGGGGCCGATGCCTGGGCTGGGTTCATGTATACCAACTCGGTGCTGATTCCGGCTTTGAGGGATAACGCAGATTAAAAGGTGTTACGAACTCTATCTGTTGTATACACATGAGTGAACGACTCCCGTCGCTCCCGTAGCCTAGCGCAACTCGCATAGGACAGAAGGACTTCCACCTC
>CXWK01005681.1_pt2 | contig 14613 bp, 13 predicted proteins | sample 590851 | NCBI WGS metagenome assembly CXWK01 (sample SAMEA3498364, study PRJEB10139) | wastewater metagenome | biome: wastewater treatment plant; material: activated sludge | place: Denmark | collected 2014-08-01 | reverse complement strand
ATAGACGACGATCCGGATATTGTTGATGCCAGCAGTTTGGTATTAACTTCAAAAGGATACGACGTAATAACCGCTTCTAATCCGACCGATGGTTACAAAATCGTTATGGAAAATAATCCTGATTTAATTATCCTGGATGTAATGATGATTGAACCTGACGATGGATTTTTTCTTGCACAAAAGTTTCGCAAAATGAATGTTGACACACCAATAATCATGTACACTTCAGTTTCAAAATCTTTAGGAATGGAGTTTGGAGTAAGTGAAATGGTTCCCGTAGATGACTTTGTTGAAAAACCAATTTCACCGGAAACTCTTGTTGATAAAGTAGAAAAACTTTTAGCAATTCATTTAAAGGAGTAGAGTAAATGTTAGTTGTAGAAAAAAATGCTCTCTCCGAAGAGATTGAGAGCTATGTATTAAAATTTGGAAAAGATAGATCATCACTTCTGCCCGTGCTTCAGGCAATACAAAGGAAGCACAGTTATGTAAGTGATTTTGCTCAGCAGGAAGTTGCACGTCTGCTTGATATTCATCCTGTTGAAGTGTTTAGCGTTATATCTTTTTATTCTTTCCTTCATTCAAAACCGACAGGAAGAAATATTGTAAGATTATGCCAGACAATTTCTTGCGATATGGCGAACAAAAGTAAAGTTGTTCAGGCTATTGAAAGAGAACTTGGAATAAAGTTTGGCGAAACAACAAAAGACAATCGCATTACTCTTGAATACACAAACTGTGTTGGTATGTGTGATCAGGGACCTGCAATGATAATTAACGATCGTGTTTACACAAAGCTCGATCCCGAAAAAGCTGTTAACATTCTTAACGAAATCAAGTAGGGAGGCAAAATGAAAACACAAACTAAAATTAATGCAGTAAAAACTGAAAGAACAGGTCCGGTTCTTTTCTCCGCTTATAAAAGAGGAGAGGGAATTAAGAAAGCTTTAAAAGACAAAAGAGAAGATATTCTTTTTGAGATTAAAGATTCAGGTTTAAAGGGCAGAGGCGGTGCAGGATTTCCAACATCTACAAAATGGATGTTAACTGCTGCTGCAAAAGCCGATAAAAAATTTATTGTTTGCAATGCTGATGAAGGCGAACCAGGTACATTTAAAGATAGAGTGCTTTTAATGGAATATCCTGCACTCGTTTTTGAAGGAATGGTTATTGGCGGATATACAGTAGGAGCAAAAGTTGGTATCGTTTATCTGCGTGCTGAATATGAATATATGCTTGAACAGTTAGAAAATTATCTTTCAAATATGAGAGAAGATAATCTGCTTGGAGAAGGAATTCTCGGAACAGATTTTTCATTTGATATTTCTATTCGTCTCGGCTCAGGTGCTTATGTATGCGGTGAAGAAACTGCGTTAATAGAATCACTTGAAGGCAATAGAGGTGAGCCGCGTAATCGTCCGCCATTTCCTGTTAACACAGGCTATCTGGGATATCCAACTTCTGTAAACAACGTTGAAACACTTGCAGCCGTCCCGCATATAATTACTAAAGGCGGAAGCTGGTTTAAAAAGCATGGAACTGATAAATCAACAGGGTCCAAATTATTCTCAGTTTCTGGTGATTGTGAAAAGCCGGGTGTTTATGAATTACCATGGGGAATCTCAATTAATGAATTGCTAGAATTAGTTGGAGCGAGAAATACAAAAGCTGTTCAGGTTGGTGGTGCGTCAGGAACATGTATTCCAAAATCACAGTTCGATCGCAAATTTGGTTATGAAGATATACCAACCGGAGGCTCCGTAATTATTTTTAATGAATCAAGAAATATGCTTCACGTTCTTAAAAACTTTATGGAGTTTTTTGTTGAAGAATCCTGCGGGCAATGTACCCCATGCAGAATCGGAAATGTAAAACTTCTTGAAGGAATTAATATGATTGAACGCGGAGAATTCACTTTCAAATATATTAACACTTTAAAAGAACTTGGAAAAACAATGCAGGTAGCTTCTAAATGCGGATTAGGTCAATCAAGTCCTAATGCATTCATATCTATTCTGGATAATTTTAAAGATGAAATCTTTCACACAGTTGGAAATGATGGATTTAACGGAAAGGCAGGTAAGTGATGAAAGAAAAATCAAGAACCCCAATGTCTCAGCAGCCGCTTACGATTGAAAAACCAACTTTAGAAGATGGAATCGGAAGTAAGGTAACTGTTGAAATTAATGAAAAGAAAGTACAAGTATTTTTTGGACAAACAATTCTAGATGCTTGTAAAGAAAATCAAATCCACGTTCCTACACTTTGTCATCATCCTGATCTTTGTATTGCTGGGACTTGCCGTATCTGCGTTGTAGAGATCGAAGGAATGAGAACTCTTCAAACGGCTTGTTCGTTTCCAATAACTGCTCCGATAAAAATAAAAACATCAAGCAGCATGGTTCGTAAAGCAAGAAGACATATTATAGATTTACTTCTTAGTGAACATTACGGTGAATGTTATTCATGCGTAAGAAATAACAACTGCGAACTTCAAACACTTGCAAAAGAGTATGGAGTTGATTCGTATACATTTGGACATGTTACAGAACCATTATTTGAACAGGATTTATCATCGTACTCCGTAGTTCGTGATATGAACAAATGTGTTAACTGCAGAAGATGCGTAAGAACTTGTATTGATCTTCAGGAAGTTGGAGTATTGGAAGCAATTGATCGCGGAGATAAAACACACATCGGAACATTTTTAGAAAAACCTTTAGCTGATGTTGTTTGCATTAACTGCGGACAATGTATCAATCGCTGCCCAACCGGTGCACTAAAAGCTAATGATCCTTCGGATGTAATTTGGGATGCAATTGATGATCCAACAAAACATGTTGTAATTCAAACAGCGCCATCTCCTCGTGCTGCAATTGGTGAAGTGTTTGGCTTAGAACCAGGTAAATCTTTTACTGGTGAAATGAACACTGCATTACGCAGAATAGGATTTGATGTTGTGTTCGATACAAACTTTACTGCAGATCTTACAATCATGGAAGAGGGAACAGAATTAATTTTAAGACTTTACAAAGCATTGGTAAAGAAAGAACAAGTTGCAATTCCGCAATTTACATCATGCTCACCAGGCTGGGTAAAATATCTTGAACATTTTTATCCTGAATACATTGATAACTTAAGCTCTGCAAAATCACCGCAGCAAATGTTTGGGGCATTAATAAAAACTTTCTACGCAGAAAAGAAAGGCATTGATCCAAAAGATATAGTGTCTGTCGCTGTTATGCCTTGTGCTGCTAAAAAGTTTGAATGCAATCGTCCTGAAATGAATGACTCAGGTTTTAAAGACGTTGATTTTGGATTAACAACACGCGAACTTGGACAAATGATTAAGGAAGCTGGAATTTATTTACCTGAAATGCCTCCATCACATTTTGATGATCCGTTTGGTGATGCTTCCGGTGCAGGATTAATTTTTGGTGCAACAGGTGGAGTAATGGAAGCTGCTTTAAGAACAGTTATTGAATTAGTAACCGGGAAGAAAGTTGAAGATATTTTTGCTAACGCAGATATAATTCCATTACGAGGATTTGAAGGAATAAAATATGCTGAACTTCCAATTACGGAAGTTGGTCCTGTTCCTAAAATTCTTCAGCATCTCGTGCCTGATTGGAACTGGTTAAAAGGCGCCACACTAAAAGTTGCAGTTGCACACGGTACTGCAAATGCTAAAAAAATTATGGATGATATAAAAGCTGGTGGAAAATTCAGCGAATGTCATTTCATTGAGTTTATGGCTTGTCCCGGCGGTTGTTTAGGTGGCGGCGGTCAGCCAATTCCTACCAATGAAGAAATCAGAAAGATGCGTGCAAAAGCTATTTATGATGAAGATAATTCTTTACCATTAAGAAAATCTCATGAGAATAGACATGTTACTGATATCTATACTGAGTTTTTAACTGATGGACCTTGTGGACATATTTCGCACAAACTTCTTCACACTCATTATGTGAAGAGAGGAAAGTACATCGCTTAGTTTTCTTTTTCTTGCAGGCAGATGTTCGTAATTGGCATCTGCCTTTTTTATTTTTACAGTGATAAAAAAGAGATTGTAATGTTTAATCTTGTTCCTGCTTGGGCAAAACACTACGAAGAATTCTGGTTAACCATACGCAGAAGAAATCTCTGGTTTATAAAACTTCGATACGCAGCAGTTTTAATGCTTCTCTTTTTTATAATATTTCCCAAATATTTTTTAGGTATAATTCTTGGTGAAAATCAGCAAATAGCTATAATCGTAGTTACGATTTCAATCCTGCTTTATAACATTCTTTTCCACTATATACGGCAGTTTGTTAAACATGATGCCGATAGTTTTAATCCATTACATATGTCTATCATTCAGATGATTTCTGATATGATTGCATTAATGCTTATTGTATACTTTACCGGAAGCGTTGAATCACCACTACTTTTGTTTTTTGTAATTCACATGATTGTCGGCAGTTTAATTTTACCTGGATTTGTGATTTATACATTTGCAGTAGCAATTGTTCTTGCATTTTGGGGGATTACTGTCGGCGAGTATTTTTCGCTGCTTCCGCATTTTCATATAATTGGTTTCCTTCCATCACCACTGCATAAATATTTTAATTATGTTTTAGCAATTAATGCAAGCTTTGCATTTATGATTTTTATGGTTGTATTGATCTCAAACAGAATGGCAAAACAGCTTTATATTCGTGAACAACAGTTGTTGGAATCGATAGATAAAATAAATGCAGCAGAAAAAGAGAAGCAAAAGTATATTTCGGGTATTGTGCACGAGATTAAAACTCCACTTGCCGCAGTTCATTCATATCTCGATTTAGTACTGCAAAAATTTCTTGGTCCATTGGATGAAGTTGTAGAAGAAAAACTAACTCGCGCAAGAAGAAGATCTGATGAAGCTATAGAATTAATTAATAATGTATTAAAAATTTCTAAACTTAGAATTGAAGATTCATTTATTAAGGAAGAAGTTGATATTGCCTCTATTCTTGCAAGAGCAATTAAAAGTGCAAAAGTAAATGCAGAGGCAAAAGGCGTTAAGCTTTCAATTATAAATCATAGAAAAGAAAAACATACAATTGAAGGTGATCCTTTATTAATTCAAATAGCTTTATCTAATATCATTAGTAATGCAATAAAGTATAATTTTATGGATGGAATAGTTGAGATTGAAGTTGATGAGGATAAGGATAATTTAATAATTAAAGTTAGTGATAACGGTGTTGGAATTCCCAAAGAAGAAACTGAAAAAATATTTAATGATTTTTACAGAGCAAGTAATATTAAACATGGCAGCATTGAGGGTTCCGGCTTAGGTTTATCCGTAGTTAAACAAATTGTAGAAAGACACAATGGAACAATAAATGTTCAAAGTCCTTCGCATCTTTCTACAAATAAATATCCTGGAACTTGTGTTAAGATTACCTTGCCTTTTATTAAATCGTAGCGCACGAATCCTTTAGTGCAATTTATATGTCGATATTTGTATTTAGAATTCTCAGAACTGAATTCTTGACATACAAAAATCACCAAGCTATGATGTAATATTTATTTCAACTTTTTTGTAGATGCGGACTTAACAGTTTTCTTCTTCTCTTTTATCACTTTCAAATCAACAAGTTTAGAAGAAACCCCTTTTATCAAAGAAACTTTTCTTGCAAGCTCATCCATTTTTTTTCTTTCACCAGCAAGTTCAAGAATAAGTAAACCTTGATCACTGCAATCTTCCATCACACCATCGTGAATGCCTAATCTTGTTTTGATCATGCATCCCCAACCTGTTAAAACTTTTTGAACTTGAACTGCAGCTTGCTTTCTTTGACCGACTAAAATTAATAAAATAGTTTTCATAAATCTCCCGCTATTAAAAGTGATTAATTGATGTTGTAAAAATAAGTATTAAATTTCTTAAGCAAGAATATTACTTCAAGAATTTCGACCTTTTAGTCGCATAGTACTGTGTAAGTCGAGCAAGGCTATTTTAAAGTTTGATTTTTGTTGCGCTATAACAATAATTTTAATGGCATTTATATTGCTAAATTTCAATAGAGGTTTATATGAAAACAATAATAACAATAGTATTACTTTCTGCTGGTTTGATTTACAGCCAGACAATTTCTGATTCAACGCAAGTAAGAAATAAGAATCATGAAAAAGAAAAAATCCAGAACAAGAATTCTGAGATCAAGCAGGTTCAAGATCAAACAGGACCAAAACAAAATGCAGAAGGTGAAGTAAAACAAATTCGCAAAAAGAAAGATGTCTTTATTGATAAAGATGGCGATGGAATTTGCGATACAAGACAGGGTGGAATGAGTTTTAATAAGATGCGCAAAAGATCGGGAAGCGGAAAAAATGGTCCTGATGGAAAAGGTGGAAATGGTAATGGCTATGGTGGTGGAAATTAATTTTATAAGAAATTAAATTATGAAAATAAGAATCAGTCCGATGATTTTAATATCACTTTTATATTTAACTAGTGTGCAAGCCCAATTTAATCTTTACACTAATTATGAGGGCATTTATGATGATAATATTTTTAATACAAGCAACAATGTTTCAGATTTTATAAACAGCTTGTCATTTGGTTCAGCATATAACTTTGAGTCTGAATTTAATAATGTTCAGCTGTACTATGAGGGAAGTTTGAATTTATTTCAAACAACAACATCAAAATCATTTAACACACACCGTATTGGATTGGTTGAAACGCATTTGTTTTCAATTGATGATAATCCAATTAATGCAGGAATAAATTATTCTTTTAGAAATAACCAGGATGAATATGTGGTTTATGATTTTGATCAGATTTCTGCATACGTAAATTATCGTCATTCGATAGGTGAAAGCGATTTTATTTTACCCGGATATATCTTTAATAGAAACAATTACAAAAACTTTAGTTTGTTTTCACACAACGAACATAAATTCTTCTTAAGCTATATCTCAAATTTCGAAACTCAAACTTCTCTAACTTTAAATGCTGAGTATTCACTAAAACAGTATTTTGAAGAATACAATTTTGAAGGTTATCTCAATCAAGCTTCACAAATAAAATTTAAAGTTAATGTCGGTCAATCAATAAGTGATCTTACAGGATTAAGTGCTTTTGCAGTCTATCGGAAAAATCTTTCTGACGGAAGCAGGTATCTGGTAAGTGATTCTCTTTTATACTACGAGGAAGAAATATTTAATGATATTTATTCTTACGATGGAATTGAAATGGGGATAGGATTTAAACATTACTTTAATGAAAAATTAGAGCTTAGTCTTGAAGGAAGATATTTAATAAGAGACTATTCTTCACTTCCTGCTGTTGATAGAAATGGAGTTGAATTGTCAGCTATGCGTGAAGATAAGCAGTTCGGATTTGGAGCTGGTCTGGCTTACGATTTAAGCAATGTTATGAATGGTCTTTCTGTTTCTGCAACCTGGAATTATTTTAAGAATAATTCAAATGATTATTACTACAAGTATTCAAATCAAATTATTTCTTTTTCCTTTGATTATGGTTTTTGAAGTCACACTGAGCGAAGTCGAAGCGTGACATTTATGTCAAATTTATCACCCAAACTTTTTTATCTCATACTTTTGCATTTTGTAACGAAGATTTCGTTCAGTTAATCCTAACATTCTTCCGGCTTGTGATTGATTTCCATTGGCTTTACTAAGCGCATCAAAAATTAATTTCTTCTCAAGTGCCTCAACCTGTTCAATTAAATTAGCTGCATCATTTACAGGAATTTCTTTTTCAGCTTTAAATCCCTTAATAATATTTGGCAAATCAGATAATGTTATTGCTTCGCTTCTGCAAAGTACAACTGCACGTTCAATAATGTTTTCAAGTTCGCGTACATTTCCTGGAAAATTATATTTGATTAATAAATCAACTACTTCTTTAGATAAACTTAACTTTTGCTTTCCATTTTCTTTTGCGTACTTATCTACAAAATGATCAATTAAGGGAAGAACATCTTCTTTCCTTTCACGCAAAGGAGGGATGTGAAGTGATACAATATTCAATCGATAAAATAAATCTTCTCTAAAACTTCCGTCTTTAATTTTTTCTTCAAGATTCTGATGCGTGGCGGCTATAATTCTAACATCAATATTTATATTTTCAGTCGAACCCAATCTTTCAATTTGATGTTCCTGCAAAACGCGCAAAAGTTTTACTTGCAAATTTATCGGGATATCTCCAATCTCATCCAGAAAAATTGTTCCAGTATCAGCAAGCTCAAATCGACCTTTCTTTGCTTTTTCTGCACCTGTAAAAGCACCTTTTTCATGACCGAACAATTCACTTTCAAGTAATGTTTCTGGCAGAGCAGGAATGTTAACTGCTATAAATGGTTTATCTTTTCTTGGACTGACATAATGAATTGATTTTGCTAAAACTTCTTTACCTGTTCCGCTTTCACCTGTAATTAAAACAGTTGCTTTGCTATCAGCGGCACGTGCAGCAACACTTAAAACTTCTTCCATCTTAGCGGAGTTTGATATGAAAGAATCAATTTTAAATTTTTCTTTAAGTTGATTTTTAAGGATTTGTATTTCTGATCGAAGATTTTTGTTTTCAATAATTCTTTCGATCATCAAATCAAGTTCATCAAGATCTACAGGTTTTGAAATGTAATCAAAAGCTCCGAGGCGCATTGCTTTTACAGCGTTTTCAATGGTGCCATAAGCGGTTAGGATTACAAAACTAATTTCCGGATTTATCTTTTTTACTTCTTCCAAAACTTCTAATCCAGTTTTATCTGGCATCTTAAAATCTGAAAGAACAATATCTACAAGATTATTCTGAACAGCTTTTATTCCTTCAGTACCTGAGGAAGCAGAAAATATTTTGTAACCTTTTTTTTCAAGATAGCCCTTTAAAACACTTCGCTGGGCATCTTCATCATCAACGATTAAAATAGAATAGTTATTCATTGTATTGGTAAAATAATTTTAATTGTAGTTCCGTTATTAACTATGCTCGAAACAGAAATTGATCCGTTATGTTGAGAAATAATTTTTTGTGATATGCTTAGTCCCAAACCATTACCATCCTTTTTTGTGGTAAAGTATAAATCAAAAATCTTTTTCTGCTGGTCTTGTGAAATTCCAACTCCATTGTCCGAAACCTGAATAATAAAAATTTTTTTTGCTTTAAAGTATTGAAGAATTACCTCTCCACCATTATTGACAGCATCAAAAGCGTTTTGAACAATATTTAATAATGTTTGTTTAATTAAATCCGGGTCAAACTGAATATTTAAAGAATCATCTTTTTGTAAGATGAACTTAATTGCTTTTTGTTTCGCCTGATCTTCAAATAAATGAAAGATTTCTTCAAAGTATGGTTTAAGCTCAACTGGTTTTAGATTTAACTCAATCGGTTTAGCATAATTTAAGAATTGAGTGATAATTTTATTTATCCTATTAACTTCACCGCGTAATAATTGAGTGATATCCAAATACTCTTTTTGGTTGTGAGTCGTAGTAAATTCTTTATTTAGTCTTTGTGCAATCATTCCAATTGCATTAATTGGATTTCTTATTTCGTGCGCAACTCCGGAAGCAAGTTCACCCATTGCAGAAAGTTTTTCATTTCGTTTTGCATCTTCCTCTAATCTTTTAGTTTCAGTTAAATCTTTTATAACAACAGTATACTTTGTTTGATTTGTATCAGGATCTACAAGCGGGGAAATGCTTAATGAAAAATGCTTTTGTTCACCGTTGAAATTTATTTCCTTTTCAAACGAACTTATAGTATTGTTTAAGTCTTCTACTTGAAGAAAGTTTAATACTCCATTAGCAATTGTGCTAATGTTATTTTGTAAAACGTTTTCAGATTTAATCTTAAACAAGTTTTCAGCGGATTTGTTAAATAGTGTTATCCGGTTCTCATTATCTAAAACAAATACTGCTTCACTCATATTTTCCAGTACTGATGAAGTTAACGTTTTAAATTTGTCGTACTCATTAGAAATAGATTTTAGATTTTGTGTGGTAAAAATTATACTTAAAACGATAATTGCAATAGCTGCGAGAATTAAGGAAATTAAAATCATTCTTCTCAACATTCTTTTTTCAACATTATTTATATCTTCAAGTGAAACACCAAGTCTGTATAATCCAAAAAATTCATCATCAAAAGAAAACCTCTTTGTCACTTCATAAACATCATGTCCGGCATGAAAAGTAGTTCGCGAAAAAACCGAATCAGATGTTAAAGCAGGAATTAAAAAATCAGAATCGGTTATTGATTCTACTGTATCAATCTTTTCACTAGCTGCAAGAATCCCAATTGTATCTTGTAACATTATATATTCGATTCCATGATGGGCAGACATTTGCTGCAAAATAATGCCAATTCCAATTTTCTTTCTGAACTCTAAAAAATCCTTAGCATCCATGTTGATAACAATTGCGCCCATATTATTAGATCTGGCAATGGCTACAGCAAATCTTTCTTCATCAGTAAACTCGGCAGTTTTTAATCCAATAATTAATTCATCTGTTTCATTATTTAAAATTGCAGAAAGTTCCGTGTAACGGTTTATCTTTTCTTCACCATGAAGATGTCCGGGTTCAGGGATACGATTCGTTAAAACTCTATTGCCCCTGGAATCAAAAATATTTATTCGGTAAAGATTATTTTCATTTCCAAGTTTAATTAGTTCATCTCTATTTAGTGCATTTAAACTGTCTAACTTCTTCACCAATCTTGCATTATCTAAAAGTCGATCAGTTATTAAATTTTCAATTTCAAAACTTGAGTTAAGAGTATTTTTACTGCTCTGTATTATTGATTCAAGAAGAGTTGAAGAATGTTCATAAAGTAATTGAAAAATTTCTTTCTTACTTTGTTTGAGCTCAATGTAAGAAGAGACAATCATAACAGCAGCTATCAGAACAGTAATAGATATAATTGCTTTTGGTGAAAGTTTAAATCGAAATTTCATAGTGCAAATTACTTTTTAAATTTTTAGATGAAAAGAAAATAAAATTATAATTCACAAATAAGATTCTGTTTCGTCCAATCAGTCGCTGCAGTTCGCCGTGATAGTCGAATTCAATTAAAAACACTGCATAACAAGTTAAAAAGAAAGAAAATATTTCGGCACATCATTTGGATTACTCTATGCAACAAACACAAACACATAAAAGGAGTTCTCAAATGGAAAAGAAAAATCTTATAAGCATCCTCTCAATCGTAGTGCTTATGGCAGTAGTGTTCTCAGTTAATGGTTTTGCTCAGGATAGCCAAACCAAAGTAAAAACAAAAGGCTTTGTTGATGCTAACCAGGATGGTTATAATGATCTAGCCCCTGACGCTGATGGTGATGGAATACCAAACGGCAGAGACGAAGATTACACTGGTTCTAAAGTTAGAAAAAATGGTAAAGGATTTGTTGACTTAAATGGTGATGGAATAAACGACAATGCTTTCGATTCTGATGGTGACGGAATTCCAAACGGTCAAGATCCTGACTTTGTAAAACCTGAAGATGGAACCGGACGCAAAAACATGAACGGAAAAAACAATCAGAACAAATCTGGTGGAAATAAATATGGTCCTGGAAACGGAACTGGTAATAACGGTGTTGGTCCAAAAGATGGCACTGGTTATGGATCAGGAAATGGAACCGGAACTTGTGATGGAACTGGTTCAAAAGGTAGAGGCGGAAGAAAATAAGTAGATAGTTAAGTGCTGCGATGCTCTGAATGAGCATCGCTTTTTTTTATAACAATTTAAAGAAAGTACATCATGAATAAATTAACATCAAAAATATTGGGATTAGTTTTATTAACTTTTGTTTTATTTGGCTGTAATGCAAACACTGATGTTGTATCTCCTGAAAGTGATTTATCCAAATCCAGTAATTCAGAATTATTAAATTTTGATGGCGGTATTTATCCAATAACTCAAGAAGAAATTGACGGATTAATTCATATGAGAATAGAAGAAAAACTTGCGCGTGATGTTTATACCGTATTTGGTACTGCATTCAATTCTCAGGTTTTTCTCAATATCAAATTAAGTGAACAGGCACATATGGATGCTGTAAAGAGAATGTTAGATAAATATAATATTCCTGATCCTTTAACATCTGATGAAGTTGGAATTTTTCCGGATCCAACCTTTCAATCACTTTATGATCAGTTAATTGCTCAGGGAAGTGTTTCTTTATATGAAGGGCTATTAGTCGGAAAAGCAATTGAAGAGCTTGATATTGCTGATCTTGAAGCTCAATTAGGATTTGTAACTAATCCAGGAATCATTAGACTTTATACAAATCTTAAAGCCGGATCAACAAATCATCTTGCTGCCTTTAATAAAAATTTGATTGGATGTATACCATTAGTTACTGAATGAGTATGGATTGACCGTTAGTTTGTTCTTAGTGCATTATTTCTATTTGCCAGGAAGACGACTTAAAAAAGTCGTCTTCTGTTTTGCATTTAAACAAGTTAATAAGATTTAATTTCTTTAATTTTGGAATACTCTACGGGGAGTAATAAATGTTTTCTGTTTCTGGTCCGACAAAAAATTTTCAGCCTGCTTTTGTGTGGTTATCAAAAATCCGCATACATCCAATTTCTATATCTAGCAAATCCGATATTCAAACACATTCATATTCAAAATCAAATTTCGAGGCTTTCTATGAAAATAATTAAACTAATTTCAGTCTCATTAATATTTATTTTTATTTCTGCTGCAAATTTATTTTCTCAAACAAAAGCTGGAGCAGATGCTCTTGGCTCGAGAAAATATGATGAATTTAAAACACCACAATTCTGCGGGGCATCCTGCCACGTTGATTTTTATCAACAGTGGAAACAGGCAATGATGTCTCAAGCATATACTCATCATTGGGATGAGATTGAATATTTTGAACTTGCTGTTCCCCATGCAGAAAAAGATCCACTTGTGGCAGAAGTTAAAGCAGGATGCAATGGCTGCCACGCTCCAATCTCTTTTTTAGTTGGTGATGTTCCTCCGCCAAAACCAGAAATGAATTCAAGAGCAAATGAATCAGTATCCTGCGATGTGTGTCATACGGTCTCAGGATTTGAAGGAGAGATACCGCATAATTTTAATTTTATTTCTAATCCAACAGACGGCAAAACTAAATATGGCCCAAGAGGAACCGGAAATTCACCTGAGCATAAAATCATAAAGTCAGATTTTCTAAAGTCGGCTGATTTTTGCGGAACATGTCATAATGAAATGTCACCATTTGGTGTTTGGGTAAAATCAACTCACCTTGAATGGAAAGAAGGACCTTATTCTAAAGAAGGTGTTCAGTGTCAGAACTGCCATATGACACAGGCAGAAGGTTACACTGCTGCAATGGGAAATAAATATCCGGATGCATGGCAACATTTATTTCATGGAGCTCACGATCCTGGAAAAGTTAAAGGAACTATTGAATTACGAATTCATCCGGATATTCGAGAAGCTGAACCCGGAGAAACTGTTAAGTTTACAGTTGCACTTTTCAATCAAAAAACTGGACACAAATTTCCAACAGGATCTGTTGAAGATAGAATTGTTTGGATGCACGTAGAAGCAGTTGATGCAAAAGGAAATGTTTATCATTTACCTGTTAACAAAAAAGGATTTGATGGTGAAGAATTTACAATTGGTGCCGATGTTTTGACATACCAGGATATGGGAATCGCAAAGAACGATCCAAACTTTAAAGGTGTACAGCGTGATGGAATTCCAATCGGAGATAGAATATTTAGAATGGCTTATTTCGATCCGCAGGGAAGAATGACAATTCAACAATGGAATACAAAATCACTTGGTGTTGATTACAGACTTGGACCACGCGAAACGAAATTGGAATATTTTACATTCAATCTGCCGGATAATGTTGCACCAGGGGAGTTAAAAGTAACGGCAGTACTTAACTATCAAAAATTAGTTAAACCTGTTGCGGATTTTCTTAACGTTCCTGATGAGGAAGAAGAAATAATTAAAGTTAATGAACACTCAACTTTTATAACGGTATTACCATAAATACGAAGTGTCATGCCGGACTCCGATTCGGCATCTCAATACTTAAAATAGATTCCGCATCAAGTGCGGAATGACAAGACAAAATAAAAGAGGAATAAAATGAAAAAAATAATGTTACTTATTCTCTTAGCTATTATCATTACTGCAATTGCAGCATCAGACATTTTCGCCATACCAGCATTTGCAAGGAAATATAATATGACTTGTAAAACATGTCACTCACCATTTCCCAAGTTAAAACCTTATGGCGATGAATTTGCTGGAAACGGATTTGTACTTAAAGATCAGGATGCACCAAGATATTTTGTTGAAACTGGTGATCCTGAACTTTCACTTATTCGTGATTTGCCTTTAGCCATGAGGATGGAAGGTTATGTAACTTACAATCAAGCTAACACACAACAATCTGATTTTACAGCTCCGCTTTTCTTTAAACTCTTATCCGGCGGCACAATTTCAAATAGTGTATCATACTATGTTTATTACATCTTAGAAAATGGTGAAAGAGGAAAAATTGAAGACGCATGGTTAATGTTTAATGATGTTGCAGGTTCTGATCTTGATTTGACTCTTGGACAATTTCA
>CXWK01048025.1_pt2 | contig 14645 bp, 29 predicted proteins | sample 590851 | NCBI WGS metagenome assembly CXWK01 (sample SAMEA3498364, study PRJEB10139) | wastewater metagenome | biome: wastewater treatment plant; material: activated sludge | place: Denmark | collected 2014-08-01 | reverse complement strand
ACACCAAGCCAAAAGTCTGTAAGCTGTCCGATAGGTGTTTCGAGATTATTTACAGAGTACACTTTTCTGCGTAGAACCTCGATTACTTCTGGGTTAGAGAAGTTAGATAACACTACTTTCTTTTCGTCTTCTGTTAGGTCATACCCAAAGAATAGTTTTCTAAGCATAACCAACAGTGCGTCATTTTCTGCAAATACTGATTTGATTAGGTCTATATCCTTGTTTGAGTACATTAACTCTTGTTTTTGTTCCGCCATAAATAAACTATTTTAATTAGTAATTAACACTTCTTGCCTTTTTTCATCTTCTTAGCTTCTTTTTTTGGTGATTTTCCTTTCATTATTTTGTTCCACTTATTGATAATGGCGTAGCCCCGACCTGCCCGCCTTCGGGTGTAGCTACTGGTTGTTGAATGGGTTGTGGCATTACGGAAAGTTCTACTGGAGAAAGAAATCCTGTCTTAGTCAGAGCTTTATTTACGAGATACTGTGCTTGTGGATTATTCTGATATGCTGGATTAGCTATCACACCGAGCATCTTATCAATCGTGTCTAACATTGCTTTTGTATCAGATGATTCACCTGTAACTTCTACTTCGATTTCGTCAAGATTGAGTTCCTCAAATTCCTTTTTCCATGAAATGTCACTAGGCTTAAAGAATCGTTGGTTACCTTGTTCGTTCAATCCGTCTTTAACTTCTTGTTCTAGTGAGTTTATATCTTGAGGTTGTGCAATCTGCCCGCTTAGTACCTGTTGAATTACTTTTTTATTACCACGTCTTATAGCTTCATTTTTTATGTACTTTACTTCAATCTCTTTTACTCCCACCATGTCGAGTGTAGCGGTAATCTCTTTATCGTTATTCATTTTCTTTTTCAAGAAAGGAAGAATGAATCTACGCAACATTTGTTCTATGTGTAATCCTTTATTTTCGGTCATCACTTCAAAAAGTGAGTACGATTCCTGTAAGATAGCTTCCGTCTGTCGCCATGCTGTACCTGATTTTGGTGCAACACCGAGCATAGCTTCACTGATACCGTTTATTTCGCTTCCTAGAGCTTTCCACTCTTGTCCAAAACCAGTAAGAGCTGTTACGTCGTGAGCTGTGTTGTTTACTGCAGTTAGTGGTTGATTAACTGTATGAATCAAAATATCACCAGTTTCAATAGCGGATAGAGCGTTCTGTCCTATAAAGTTCCCGTCTGATGTTTGGAAAATAAGCTTTGAAGCCAAGTCTAGTTGGTCTTTCACTGCTTTTTTAGAGTGATTCACCATCCATTGTGCTTGGAAAAGATTTTTAACTGAGCCATTTAGATTGATTGAGCCGTCTTCTGAATCCAAAAGCCAAGTAAGCATATAAGGGTCTTTTTCTTCCTTACCTTTGTAGAGTGTAAATACATCATCTTCTACACCCTTCTCCTTAGCTACCATTGATACAACGTGCATTTGCTGGACTGGCTCTACGTCTTTTGGATTACCTGTAAGATTAAACAACGGCAATCTACCGTGTACCTCGTATAGTTTGTAGTAGTCATTCTTGTTGTCTTTTACCTGCTTATTTGTAGTCTCACGAGCCTTTTTAGTGTCCATAAGTTCCTTAACAGCATCTTTACCATACTGGTCATAGAGCTGTGTTTCTGTAAGTTCAAGAATCTCAATCTTTACATTATCGTCAAAGTTTATCTGGTCTACAATCATCTTCGACCACGGAGATACTTTACAAACGAGTTTCCCTTTCTTTTCTACAAACTTAACTATGCTTGAATTAAACCCTGCAAGAGAAAGTCCCCAGTTATTCAAGAACGCACCGAAGTTTTCTTTACGCATCCAGTCTTGTAGGAACAACGTTAAAAAGAATGCCTGAATAGTTAATTTTTCCTTTGTTGCTTTAAGAATGATATTCCTGCGGTCTAAATCAGTAGCTCTAAACCATATATTACGAGAAGCAATAACTATATTAAAGAAAGGTTTTTCCCGCCCCATTGAGTCGTACTCACCTGAAATATGCTTACTTTCTAGGTAAGCATAAATCTTATTTATATCCTCGTATAGGTCAGTACGGACATACTTCGACATCAAAGTACCTGTACCAGACGTAAATTCTCGTTCTAGTTTATTTACTAGCTGTCCTATTGTGTCTTCGTTTTCCATAGACTAACGATAGAAGAATGTACTTGCAATAGAAGTTCCTCCTACTGTTGCGTAGAGTCCTCGTGTAAATTCTCTGTTAAATGTTATTGCGTTGTGAGTTGTCGCTGGAGTGTATGTTGATAGGATAACCTCGCCTTCTGCACCTGCTCCACTTGCCATCACTGTTGAAGTGAACGAGTAGTTTCCAAGAGTTTCAGTTGTTGTGATGCTATTGCCACCTGTTCCCAAAATGCGTGCGTTGAATACCTGAGTAGTGTTGTCATTCGTAGTTGCAATTACAGTTTCATGCGGTGTTGTTCCAGTAGAATAATCTGTCCCCGCAATACCAGAACCGTTTACTGCCTTTTTAATGTTATCTAGGAACACTGCTTCACTTGTAACCCAAAGTACTTGGTTAGCTACTGCGGTTGCCCCTGATGTTTCTGAAAGTTCGATTACTGCTGTGTATGTTCGGTCATCAAGAGTAAACGTTGCTGCTGCGGTTGTAACTGCTGGGTTACTGTTGCCTGTACCTCCACCGAATGTAGCGTCTGCCCAAGCAGTGTTAGCCATAGTTTCAGTCGTTGCGAGAGCGTTTATTACTGCTGTCTGTGCTGTTCCCTCGACTGTTCTTGAAATAATCTTTTGAACAGTATCAGAGTTATCTGTTGCAATGAAGTAAGGGTGAGCTACTGTTCCTGTTGAATAGTGAGTTCCTGCCGTTCCTGTTCCGTTGATAGCAAGTTTCAAGTTATCAAGCATTGTAGCTTCTGATGCTCCTTTCAAGACCTGATAAGCAATAGCATCTGCTCCATAAGTTTCTGAAAGAGCGTCTACCACTGTGTAAGTAATTGCTCCAATTGTTGCTGTTGCCGCAGCAGTTGTAACACCAGCGTCTGAAGCACCAGTACCACCTCCAAGCGTAGTATCCGCCCAGACCGTACGAAGTGCTGTACCAGTGGTTGCTACTGCGTTTAGTGAAGTACCTGGAACACGACCACGAACGGTAAGCGTAGTTGCATCGCTTGTTACTGCTACGATTTGTGTATGAGCAGGTGTTGTAATCCAACCTTGCTGTGCTGTATGAGTTCCGTTGATAACTGCTAGAAGATTGGCTAGAAATGTCTCTGTATCCGCTCCTAGAGCTACGTCATACGCCTGTGCTGGAACTTGTCTTGCTGTGTAAGTAACACTTCCTGCAACAACCACATTACCTGCCACTACTGCATCACCTGTAAGAACTGATACTGCGTGAGTACCCGCCACCATTGCACCTGATGATGTCAATTCTGTTTGACCGTGTGAAGCTGGAACACAAGCACCTGCACTTGTAAGTGTCGTCGTTGCCGCAGTACTTCCCTCCGTGCCATCAATAACTACCAAAGTACCACTAGATGTAGCGGTTGTGAGGATTCCTTTTAATACACCAGCACCACTTTTCAAAAGTTGGGATTCTGTTACTACTTTAGAAAGGGAAGTCCCTGTTTCGTTGTAATCTGCCATTTATATTTGTCTCCCCCGCCGATGTTATATTTAATAAATAAGTTTTTTAACGACACTATTATACCACGAGTGATTATTTTGTACTACTATTTTTAAAATTGCGTCTTCGCATAGCGAATTGGTCTTGTAATTTACTTGCTACCTGCACTTGTTTTTCTGTTTGGTCTGGAGCTATTTTACTTCTTACTTCAAAAAACATTCGCATTATAAAACAATCCGAATCGTCTGGGCTTCTTCCTAGTAGTATTTTTATATCATCTTTGCTTGTAGCTTTTCGTTTCTCGTCATTCTTAGTTATATCCTGATAAAGTGATAATTCCTCGATGACCTTTTCTTTATCTTCTCCTTGTACTCTACTTGCTATCTTGTGGTTATTTACATGGTCTGAAAGGACAAACAAACACTGCGAGCGTAGATTTATATAGTCTGATACAAGCGGGGCGTGTTTTGTGTAATGCACATTGGGAAGTAAGACAATAGATTCGTCTGTTTTAATCGGAGCATAAGATGATTTGAAAGGAACGATTCCATCTAGTAAACTACTATTTCCTATACTTTCACCTATTCCAATTGCATCTACTGTGATTCGTGAATAGGGGATTTTATATTCCTGTGCGTATTCTCTTATCTTCTGAATGATAGTTTCGTTATTTATTCCGTGGAATGTCCTACGCCAGACTTCCACAAGTCCTTCCCAATACGAGAACTTCGTTGAATCCTCTCCTTCACCTGCTACGTCTACTACGAGATAATTTGTTGGCTTATCGTCTACCGCATTACTAAACATATCTACCAATGCCGAGTAATTAAACAGTGATTTCTTAGTATCTAAATAATCCCAATTACCAAAAAGAAGACGTTGTTTGCTTGCTAAGTCTAGTGTTTGTAGGTTTTCTTTATAGTATTGAGAAATGAAAGGGTTGTCGTCTACCAATGACTCCACAAATGCCTTTGTAAGTCCTAAATTGCCCTCCTTAGAGGGTTTATAGAAGTTATAGTACACATATCCCCTAGAAGGGTTACAAGTGCCTAGAATCTTCGGAATTATTCCATACTCGTCGAGTTTGTAACGAATACGAGATTTTACAATGTTCCACGCTTTTTCTACTATCTGGTTACATTCATCAATAAATGCTCCCGATATTTCAAGTGAGCCTAATTCATCAAAGTCTGGGTCTGACGGATAAAGGAAAAGGTCTTTTAAAAGTATCTCGCTCCCATTAGGAAACTTAATTACTCCTGTCTGTTGGTTATAAAAATAGTCTGCTTCTGCTTTTAAATTCTGTATCTTACATACTTCAAAAAAGGAATTAAGAGTAGTTTCTTTTAGCGTCTTCCCTTTACTACGTCCTATTAACCATCTAGTGTTTGGGTATTTATGACACTGCTTTAGAATCCAATAACAACCTAGAATACTCTTACCGCCTCCAGCTCCGCCACCATATACTATTTCTTTTGTTACCTTATCTTCTAGGTAATCAAGAGCTTGTGTTTGTTTTAAACTGAGTCTCAAGTTAGTATTTTATAACTAGTATTATTAATATTTTGTCCTCGTAACTTAGCTGCCATAGTAGTAAACTTTATTCCTAGTAGTTCTGCAACTTCTTTTATTGTGCTAAAAACTTCACCAGTTTCAGTATTGATTACTTTTTTTGCTTGATGATGTTTTCCACCTAGTAATTTACCCTTAGAAGCTAAACTCATTCTCTTACGAAAATTATCATCCACAACTACTTTATAATGTTTACCACCACTACGACTTAAACCCATCTTTCTACAAGTTTCTTCGGATAATTTTTTACCAAAGTTTGGGTTATTATGTCCTAGCTTTGATTTTCTTATACTATCCTTATGTTCCTGAGTAAGTCTATACCCTTTTGTTCCATCTCCTCCATCAGTTAAATTCACTAGTGAGCCAGCCCCTATATTTTTTCTTCCATAGTGTTTTACAAGGTATCTTTCTAACCTCTTAGCTGTTTCTAAATCTATATCTCTCGCTACTATTTTAACCTCGTAGTCTGCTTTATTGGTAACATTCCTCCAAAATTGATTTCTTCTAGTTACCCCTTTCTCATAGGCACGAGATTCTTTTTCACCTATCCCAACATAGAAAATCTCGTTATTATCTTTTCTTTGATGGATATAGATAATCATTCTGTTTTAGGGAGAGTTTCATTTAAATAGGTTTTTTGTTCGTTCCAAGAGATAGCTTGCCCGTTAGTAGTTATATCTGTTTCCTGTTTATCTTTCCAGTCAAAGTTTTTAAGAGCAAATATAGTTCCAGTTCTCCCGTGTTTTTTTAAATCTATCTCGTAACCATTAGCTACTTTATCTAATCCTTTTTTTATCGAGTCAGTAAACTCTGGTCTTTCTTTATAGTCTATAAGGGTTTGACGGCTAGTATCTAAATATAAAGCTAGCCCTGTCCATGTCCATTCATCTTTTGGAGTATTATCAAAATAACCTTGAATTGCAGTATCAAGGGCTTCTACTGTTTTAAATTTTAGGGGTCTTCCTACTGACATTTTATATATATTTATACGGACTTTCTCCGTTAATCATGTCTAGCAACATTTGCTCTCTTTCTTTCATCATTTCGTTGTTTGTTAAAAGCTTCCAATCAAAGTTAGGATTTTCTGGTATTGGTTTAACAATAAAATCTATTCCGTTAATGTTTATTTTGTCCTCCATTATATAAGTTTATTTACGTCTAATTTGTTTTCTTTTATTCCTAGTAAGTCTTTCGCTTGTTTCTCTGTAATCTTACCATATAAACCGCTTGTGAGTCCTTTAATACTGTCCTTTATGACTGCTTCTTTCAGTCCTTCGTCCTTTATGCTGTCAATTTGAGCTATAAATGCTTCTTTTTCTACTTCAAGGCGGAATTTCTTATCGTTTAGGTATCTATTAGTAAAGTTTGCTAGTCCATGCTTTTTCTGTTGTTCTATGTGGACTTTCTCATGCACCAGAATATCTGGGTGCAGTTCATTATTGCTGTAGATTATTCCATCATATGTTATTACGGTATCGTTCTCTATTCTAAAATGCTGTGCAAACTCTTTTAATCTGCGAAACTTATTAAGTGGAATTACTTTTATCATTTCACTAAACAATTAAGCTCATAACTAAACGCCATAATCACCATATACGCTACTGCTGAACCGTAAAAATACAATCTTACCACTAGCTTAAAGTTGTTCAGGAGTCGCTTCTTGAGGGGGATTATCTTGTACGGGCGTTTCTGGTACAGGTGCTTGGGGTTTTTTACTGTCCTTAAGTACTTCAATAGCAATTTGTATAACTTTAGCGTCTTGGAGCTTAAATGCTCCACGGCTTTGTCCAATCTCACATCCCTGTATAAGAATTGAAAGTGCTTGTTGTTTATCCATATATTATATTTTACCATAATTTCTTATAATTACCTAGACTTTAACGCTACTACCCTTGTGAGGGGGGTTGATGTACCTGCGGGGAAAGGTCGAGCTAATCCATTGGTGGAGCGTCCTCCGTCCTTGAAACACGGTCTTCGAGTCGCTTTGCCGTCAAGTGCCATAACCAATCTTCCCCCGTAAATACACCAACCCTACTGCTCTCCCTCACTATAGCCTAGGTTCAAAAGGTAGAAAATTTAGTTGAGATTGAAGTATCAACTGCATAGGCTCGGCTTTCACCGACTCTTGAACACTAGGTGATAATGAGGGAAAAGGGGGATTAGACTAATTCATATTTCATTTGGAATATATCGGGTTTACACGGATAGAACTCGCCCTTAAGTCCTTTGATTATAAAATCACCTTTGGTTGCGTGCATTTCTCCTTCTAATGTTTTTATTGTTTCGTCAAAAGCTGTCGCGTCTTCTGGTAAATCAGGGAACATAAAATGTAAAATCTCTGTTCCGTTTTCACCTGTGTATTCTATCGCTTCAATCTCTACTGGCTTTGTTTTGTATTTCATATACTTCTTTATCTATTTTAACTAATAAGGGGGTTACTTTAAAAGTTCTGGGTTCTCATAAATGTTGCCAACAATTTCCCCATATCCAAAGCAATCATCAATCATTCTGTCCTGTAATAAGTGCCCGTCATACCCACGTTCTTGCCATTCTACAAGGTAGCTGTTTCTATGCCATAGTACTTTTCCATATTGCTCTTTTCCATCTTTTAAAATATCCCCTTCATAAATCTCAACACCGTTCTTGTCTTTGAGACCAGTGAATTGCATGATTTCTGGAGTGTATCCTTTAGCCTTCCCGACAATTTGTGTGAATCTCTCTAGTCCCTGCATAGAAGAAGCAGTGTTTTCATCCTGACGATACATTTCATTCGTATCTTGGAACCACGCCCTGAATTTTATTTCTCTAGTCATTTCTTCTTATTTATTATAGGGATAATGGGTTCGACGGTTATTTAATTACTTCTTCAAGGTATGCCACTGCTTTGTCCAAGCCTTCTGTTAGGTTTATTTCGTGGAAAGTTTTTGCTTCATGAAGCCATGTATTGCGTTCAAGCATTCCCTGTGAACCAAGAACCCTCTTTGTTCCCCACCCACACGCCTTACCGAGTGCTTGCCAGAAATCAGGGCGAACAAAAAGAAGTACTTGATATTGCCAACTATAGAAACAGCAAGGACTTTCGATTTCTGTTTCCTCACCTTCTTCATTTTCAGATTTCCATTTTTTCCACCAACCCCCAAGAGTTCCGTCTTTTGTGTAGTAGGTATATTTTCCATTCTCTGAACCATACCCTCCCTCGATTGCTTTTTTGATTACTTCTTGCATTTTGTTTAATTAGTTACTTCCATTACATTCAAGCCTGCTATTTCCCTTTGTGCTACACGTTCATATAATGCCCCGCACTCTTTCCTTAGTTCTCGTACCATAGCTTTCCATTGTTTAGATTGACGGGCTCTACGCATTTCTTTTGTTTCAAACATATTATTTATTGTGTTTGTTAGGACAACAATCACATTTAACTTTTAAATTTACACCAATAAAGTCCTTAATCCTTTGTTGGTACATATCCATACAACTAGGGCAAACGCACGCAAAAGTAGAACCGTAATCTTTAATACAAATATCTTCTCTGTTTACTAGCCCCACTTTTGATAAAGCTAGACTTATTTCTATTAGTGAGTTCATTGACTTATAAGTTGAGGGTTAATAAATGCACACTTTGCCCTTTTTATCTGATGAAGAAATCGACTACTTTTTTACAATGGTTAGTAAATTCTTCTACGGTTTTGTCTAATTTCATGAAGTTACAACGATGACACGATGCAACACAATTTTCTTTTATATAACCAATTTCATTATTTACCCTATCTATTCCATTTTTTTCTAAATTTCCACAATAAGAGCAAGGGTTTTTAACTATTTCTTCATATTCTTGAATCGTTATTTCAAATTTTAGATTTCTGTCCAACGCATTTCTTCGATAAACTTTATACTTACCCTTCGTAGTATGCGCCCAATTTCTGGCGTATACTCTCATTCTTTCGATAATCTCTGGTCTATTTTTTTTTATCTTTTTATAGTATTCCCTGTTTTCTCGTCTACATTTTTCATTATTCTTTCTATACCAAACTCGAAAAGTCTTTCTTCGACATTCTAAGCACTTACTTTTTTTATTCTCATGTTCGCAGGGAATAACTTTATATTCTCTATTTTTTACCCCTTTTTTAAATTGGGTTTTAACAGCATTTGGATGCTTCCATAAATTGTGTCCTTTTGTAAATGGCATATCCTATATAATACACTAATTCTGAATATAACCAAGCTCCAACATTGTCGGTACTCGCACGTCATTTTCGAAGCATTTTTCTTGAGTAAATGAAATTAAGTCAATCATATCTGCTGTAGGAAACTTAGAAGCGTCTGATATAGATTTCCTAACTTCTACTTCTTTACCGAAAACTTTTATCTTCTTAGTGCCGAATTTAATTGAAACTAAAACATCATGTAGTTCATCTCTGGTATAACCTAGTGAGTCAGCCAGTAGCCCTACAAGAACAAAATAATAACGGAGTTGATTACTAGAACGTGAAGGCTTTAGAAAGGTTAAATACATCGTTCCCCTATCGCCAATCTTAGTTTTAAACTTTAACCAGTGTCGGTAGTAATCAGTAGCTACTATTTTTATATGCTTTTCCCCGTTCTTTTCTGTTACTTCAAACGTGAACGCGTCTTTTTCAATGAGTTTAGATGACATAAGCTACTCCGTCCTTACAAATAACTCTAGGTATTTCTTTAACTGGTGGTGTTCCTTTGAGGTATTGAGCGAGGTTACTAGCATATTTTCCTTTGTAATAACTTACTGTAATTCCACTTTTTGGGTCTTCCTCTAAAGTTCTAAGTTCCCTCCCAACTGTTTCGGGACTCCAATCCTCCGCTATGACGTAGAACTGTACCTTTTTTATCCAAGTATTTGGTTGGGCGTTAAAATGCTCTAGGAGAACTTCTTGGCATGTTTTGGTTCTAGTCATAGGGATTGGGTTTAAAGTTGTTTAAATCGTATTGTAGAGCGTTTAAAGGCTATTTAAACAGGAAGTCTTCTTGCTCTTCGCTAAAGAAGAGTATTTTCTCCAGCTTTTCCTCGATTGTTGCGAGGGATTCAATCTGTAATTTTTTCGCGTTTGCGATATCAGATTCAATATCTACTCTTTTGACTCGTATCAGTATCATCGGCATTTCGTGTATAACGTCACAATAGAAAGAGAAATATAGTGTTTCTAAATCGTCATTAACAATGAAGTACTGCAAGCATTGTGGTTTATATTCGTCTGGTATAACTTCCCAAAAGCAAGGCTCTACACCGTTCTTCTCTGCTTCATCTGAAATTTCCAATTTTTCAAAAAATGCTCCTACGTGCCTTTTTCCAGATAATGCTTTAACTTCTAAGGCTTCCGTATACTTACCCTTCTCTTTATCGAAGATAAGTCCGTCGGGGCTAGAAGCAATATATTTGTTTTCGTCGGACGTAGTGAATCCTATTCGTTCGACTGTTACACCAAGTTTATTTTCAAAGTATGTAACTGCCTCTGGCTCTAAACGATTGCCTCTAGCCATGTCCGTTTCCTCTATTCCAGTCATTGATAGACGTTCTGCTACAAGCAAATTTTCCCACTCTTCCCTAGTTCTACCCATTAAGCCTTTTAACTTTGTTCCAGTGATTCTTCCTGCTCGGTAAATATCCCATTCAGGTGTTTTTTGTTCAATGTTAAAGATTTTCATATTAAGCAGGTTCTACTTCAGAAGCTATCTTGTTCTTCTTGGAAGTAAATAAATTTTTAATCTCTGGGGTGTTTCGTTCCTGTGGCGAAAAGTCTTTCCATAGTTGTTTTAGCTCGTCTAATGTCGTAGTAGCCTCTATTTTTTCAGCACTAGCTACTAAATCTATAACAACTTCTGGTATTGCTGGTTTCTGCATTTCTTCTTCCGTGTAAGCTTGTGCTAGTTCTTCTGGGCAAGCTTTTCGTAGAGCGTGCATTTCAGCTACTTTAGCTATCATCGTTCTAGGTTTTGAAAGCCATAGGTTTCGTCCAGAAGAGTACTCTTTAAAGTAAACAACTGCTGTAAAATCTCCTATATAATCGCCAACTTTTTTCTTTACTGTAACAGAACAAGTCAAAATACTACCGTCTTTATCTTCTGTGTAGACTGGTTCACTAACCCCGACAATACCACTTTTCTGTCCAATTTTTCGTGAGTAATCTATAGAAGTTACGAGCGAGTAAGTAGTTCCATAAGATATAGCGTAAACATTTTTTTCGAGAAAATCTTTAAATGTAAAACCTCGACACATACCCTCGACTATAGCTTTTCTAACATTTACTTGGGTTAGTCCTTTAAATGTATTTTCTACTAGTAGAGCTAGCGTATTTTTGTCAGAAAGTTCAGTTTCCACTTCCTGATTTATTTTTTCTATTGTATTCATATTTATGATTCTTGTTATCGCCCCAAATAATAAACTCCATCAGCTCATCTATGTGCTTAGAACTAATCTCGTGTTTTTGTACTTCGCAATCTTCTATTTGTTTTGTTTTTGGATTGTAGTAAGCCATTAGAGTATTCCTTCTTGATGCAAGTCTTCAAATACTGCTAAATCATTATCTTCTTTTGCTTTTTCCCAACATAGAGAACATGTGTTTTCGTATAAAGTTCCGTGCTCGCAAGCTAACTTCTCACAAATATCACAATTAGAATTTCTTTCTTTATGTAGGTCATGCTCGATTGATGGTTGTGTTCCTTTCCACTCTCTCAAATCTTCTACGATAACGTCATTTTCTTTTAAAGACATAATTTTTACATTCAGCACGATTTATTACTTTTTCAGTAGCCTTATAAGTTACTGAACGCTGAAATAATAAATCGCTGTGAACACATATAAGGCTGATAATCTTCTTCGACACTACGCAAACAACGCTACTAAAAATATACTTATAAGAGTTACTCCTGCACCGAACATCTTTCTTTCCATACGCTTGTTTTCTGCGGTTATTGTTGCCCAAGTTCTTGAGTGTTCTGTCATGTGATTGTTTATTAGTTGTTAATCGTTCGACAAATACATTATCTACCTTTCTTTATTTGTAGTCAAACGCCTACCTGTGGAAAACTATTTAGTTATAAAATCCACATAATCTATAAAGGACATTCCTACCTGTGCGGAACGTATTTTTAGCTTACGACGAGCTTCTTTACTTATTCGTACTGTTGCACTATCTGATTTTGTTCGTTGTTTCTTCATTTCTATTTTACTTAAACTCTAAAACATTATTTTTAATAAAATCACTTGTGTGTATGCCAATAAAAATCCTATTAGAACTCCTTTGCCAAAATCATTTTCCATATTTTTGTTTCTTGGTAATATTTATGCGGGGAAAGGCAAACCTGTTTGATTGCGTCTCCGCGTAGTTCGGCGTTCTACTTAAACTACTTTCCCCCGACTAAATACTACCTAAACTGATAATGCTTCTCCTCCTTATCTTTTTAGACTAAACCTCCTCTTGTAATTGGTGACCTTTTGATAAATTTCTAAACTTTTTTTCGCTGATTAAAATGAACTTTCGGCGAATTGGGTCTTTATTAAATATCGAGTCAAGAACTACTAAGAATAAATCTTTATCGACACGAGAATACCAGAACATAATCGGGCAACTTAACCACTTTCCGTCTAATGGACTTACGATGTCTTTTTTCGCCCAATAGATTTTTCCTTTCTTTTTCATTATGTTTGTTTCTCTAGGCTAATCCCTTATTAGTAATTCTAGAAATCTTTTTGCCCCATCATTTGATATTTTGTGAATATCAGTTTTGTCTTCTGCGTCTTTGTAAGCGTCTTGCATAGCTACTGCGATATTTGCTTGCCAAGAGTAGTAATAGCTTCCTTCCGATTTGTCTTTTTTTAATTCTTCAATTAGTTTTTCAATCATTTGTTTCCTTATTCATTAAAGGGGGTTAGTAAGATTCTTTTATTTCGTATACATCTCCTTCGATTTCTTTATTGCGGATTTTTAGGTGTTTTACTGCTTCGTCCGCAGAATTAAAGGCGGCGACAATATACCCATCTAACTTGTTTTTTATAATAAACTTCAACTGTAATTCGTGTAGTGTTTTGTTCATATCTTGTTATTCATTAAATGTTAAAAGTACACTCTTTTTTAAGTTTCTTTGATATATTTTCATGCCCTTTGAGGCTGATTTTTGTTAGTCTTTCATCATCTTCTTCGTGCGAAGTTCCGTATATTGTTTGCTTTGATTTTATGCGTGGGTCATCAGAGAAAATATAGGTTTCAAACTGACAGTAATCTCCGCCCCATTCTTGGATAGGATAGTGAATCATAGCCGTAGACACTCGTACAAGCGGTGTTATTTGAGTATGTGCTAGGTTTTTACTTGTCATTCGTTACTTCTATTCTTGAGGGTTAAAAAACTATTCTTTTAATTGAACAATTTATTTCTTTTGGTAAGGCGTATTTACTTTGCCCTTTTATTGCGTCCGTCGTTATTATTGGGAATGTGGTACTTTCTCGTTCTTCTTTTTCGCCACGCCAAAAATACAATTTAATTCCATTCTTTTTGTTTCTATTAGGTGCTGGGCTTATTATTAAGTTTTTCTTTGTTATTTGTATTTTCATTTCATTGTTCTACTCTCTAGGGTTAATCTTGGGGGGTGGTAAAGTTCGACTAATAACCGTAATGTTTTTCTAAATAATCTTTTAGCATTCCTATTGATGTTCGTATTGCTTCACTTTCGCTTATTTTACTTTTTTTTGCGTACTTCTTAATAAGAGTGTCGTGGTCTTTAGAAATGCGGTAGGTGCGTTTGATATATTTTTCTCTCATAGATTTAGCTCAATAATTCTGTAATAGAGGAAGAACTTTTTTTAATTGCCGAGTTTGATGGACTGTCATCGAGGTTATCGGCTATATCTGCAATTTTTACTCGAACGGCATCAGGATTTGTTTTAACTCGCTGTATGTATTCTTCGTAGGTTTCATTTTCGGTCTTTGTAAGGACTAAAACCGAATGAGCTACTTCGATACCAAATTCTTTTTTAAGTTCCTCATAAGTCGTTTCTGTGTCTTCTAGTGTGTCGTGGAGTAACGCTATGACTTTCTGCTTTTCTGTAAAGACTTCTTGCGAAACTCTAATAGGGTGGATAATATAATTGTCGCCATTCTTACGCTTTTGCCCCGCATGTTTCTTTGTGGCAAACTCTAAAGCTTTCATAAAGTCTTTTTTCATATTCTCTATTATACGCCATACTTCTAGCCATACCTAATTTAAGTTGGGGAAAACTACTGTTGTTTACTTTTCCTACTATCAGGCGTATAATTGTAGTGCAGGTAAGTTATCTGCCACAGGAGAGCAAATGCCAAAAATGAACCTTTTCATTGGTGCTTGCTCGGAGAAATCCGCTCAAGCTCCTGTGAAAGGGTTTTTTTGTTTTTAATCTGTCGGGGGGTTTAACTGGGACAGACCAAATACCAGTAACCGTTACTCGGAAGCCGATTC
>CXWK01002195.1_pt1 | contig 14648 bp, 13 predicted proteins | sample 590851 | NCBI WGS metagenome assembly CXWK01 (sample SAMEA3498364, study PRJEB10139) | wastewater metagenome | biome: wastewater treatment plant; material: activated sludge | place: Denmark | collected 2014-08-01 | reverse complement strand
TACCGCGACCTGCCGGCCTACGAATGCATGGGCAAGTCGATCACCGTCGGCGACATCGACCGGCTGTCGCGCGATCTCGGCGCCTATTTCCAGACGCTGGGCCTCCAGCGCGGCGACCGCATCGCCGTGATGATGCCGAACGTGCTGCAATACCCGATCGTCGTCGGCGCCATCCTGCGCGCCGGCTTCATCGCCGTGAACGTCAATCCGCTCTACACGCCGCGCGAACTCGAGCACCAGCTCAAGGATTCCGGCTCGAAGGCGATCGTCATCCTCGAGAATTTCGCGGCCACCCTCCAGGCGGTTCTGGCGAAGACGCAGGTCAAGCACATCGTGCTCGCCAGCATGGGCGACATGCTCGGCTTCCCCAAGGGCGCGATCGTCAATTTCGTCGTCCGCCGCAAGATGGTGCCGCCCTTCTCGCTGCCGACGGCGGTCAAGTTCAACAAGGCGCTGGCCGGCGGCGCCGGCAAGCCGCTGAACGAGCCGGCGCTGAAGCAGGACGACGCCGCCGTGCTGCAATATACGGGCGGCACCACCGGCGTCTCCAAGGGCGCGACGCTCACCCACGGCGCGCTGCTATCGGCGGTGCTGGCGTCGGAAGCGTGGTTGCAGCCGGCGCTCACCGCCAAGCCGATCAGCACGCAGCTGACCGCGATCTGCGCGCTGCCGCTCTACCACGTGTTCGCCTTCGTCTCGTGTTCGCTGCTGGCGCTGCGCGCCGGCGCGGTCTGCGTGCTCGTGCCGAACCCGCGCGACATGCCGGGCTTCGTCAAGCTGCTGCAAGGCCGCAAGTTCCACCTGCTGCCGGCCGTCAACACGCTGTTCAACGGCCTGCTCAACAACCCTGATTTCGCCAAGCTCGACTTCGCCGAACTGATGGTGTCGAACGGCGGCGGCATGGCGGTGCAGGAAGCGGTCGCCCGCAAGTGGAAGCAGACCACCGGCGTGCCGATCGTCGAAGGCTACGGCCTGTCGGAGACCTGCTCGGGCGTCGTCTGCAATCCCGTCACGCTCGACACGTTCAACGGCACGGTCGGCCTGCCGATGCCGTCGGTGGAAATCCGCATTCTCGACGACGACGGCAATCAGGTTCCGATCGGCGTGGCCGGCGAGGTCGCGATCCGCGGTCCGCAGGTGATGGCCAATTACTGGAACCGGCCGGACGAGACGGCCAAGGCGATGACCGCCGACGGCTTCTTCAAGTCCGGCGACATCGGCATCCTCGACGAGCAGGGCTATCTCAAGATCGTCGACCGCAAGAAGGACATGATCATCGTCTCGGGCTTCAACGTCTATCCCAACGAGATCGAGGCGGTCGTGTCCGAACATCCGGCGGTGCTGGAATGCGCGGCGGTCGGCGTGCCCGACGCCAATTCGGGCGAAGCGGTGATGCTGTTCGTCGTCGCCAAGGACCCGAACCTCAGCAAGGACGAGCTCGCCGGCTTCTACAAGCAGCAGCTGACCGGCTACAAGGCGCCCAAGCGCGTCGAGTTCCGCGACGTTCTGCCGAAGACCAACGTCGGCAAGATCCTGCGCCGCGAATTGCGCGACGAAGTGCTGGCCAAGCAGCCGGAGAAGAAGGCGGACGCGTAGCGCATGTCCCGCAAAAGTTGCAGACTTTTGCGATCAGGGCATGCGCAGCAAAGAGCCTCCCGTCTCAGCGCGTCAGAACGACTTTCTGATAGAGCCCGCCGAAATACCGGCGGGCTCTTTTCGTCTGGTCGCGCCACGCCGGCGGCGTCCAGGCGGAAAGATCGCGCCGCCACAGGTCGAGCGCGAACGGCTCGAGCCGCGCCAGCACCGGCTGGAACAGCCAGCGCAGCGGGTTCCAGGCATAAGGCCGCGCATAGTCGACAATGACGACGCGCCCGCCGGGCCTGGTCACCCGCAAGGCTTCGGCGACGGTGCGGCGGCGGACGTCTTCCGGTTGCTCGTGCAGCAGGAAAAAAAGCACGGTCCGGTCGAACGTCGCTTCGGAATAGGCGAGGTCGGACGAATCCATGTTGACGAGCCGCACCGGCGCATCGGGCGGGAGTTTTTCGCGCAGATTGTCGGTCTGCACGGACAGCACATCGACGACGTCCAGCATCCCGCCGCCGGCCGCGCAGCGCGCCGCCAGCCGCGGCGTGAAATCGCCGTAGGCGCAGGCGACCTGCAAGGTGCGGCCGGGGAGCTCGTCGCCGAGATCGTCCAGCGCCGCGTCGCGCAGCCGCGGGTAATTGCCCCACAGGATGGCGTTGACCAGCCATTGCCGCTCGAACACGCGCACCGCGGTGGGGTGCACATAGGCCCACCAGTAGTGATCCTGAAGGTAGGCGGGAGCCGCAGGAGCGAGCGCCCGTCCGACCGGCAGGGCGTGACGAATCGACTGCGCGGAGGTCTCGATCATGTCGGCGATTTTTGCGTCGTCGCCGAAGCGAATGCATTGAGCGGCCGCAATTGTGTCCGTGGGCCGCTCACCGGGCGTCGGCGCGGATGAATTCGGCGGCCCGTTCCGCGATCATCATGACCGGCGAGTTGGTGTTGCCCGAGGTGATGGTCGGCATCACCGAGGCGTCGACGATCCTCAGCCCTTCCAGGCCGAACACCTTCAGGCGCTCGTCGACGACCGCGGTCGGATCGTCCTTGCGGCCCATCTTCGCCACGCCGACCGGGTGAAAGATCGTCGAGGAATAGTCGCCGGCCGCCTTCACCAGTTCCTCTTCGCTCGTGATCTGCGCGCCCGGCCGGAATTCCTCCGGCCGGTACTTCTCCAGCGCCGGCGCCGAGACGACGCGGCGCGCCAGCCGCAGCGAGTCGGCGGCGACGCGGCGGTCCTCGTCGGTCGACAGATAGTTCGGCCGGATCAGCGGCGCATCTTCCGCCTTGGCCGAGCGCGCGTGGATCGAGCCGCGGCTGGTCGGCCTGAGATTGCAGACGCTGACGGTGATCGCGCCGAACGCGTGCAGCGGCTCGCCGAACTTGTCGAGCGACAGCGGCTGCACATGGAATTCGACGTTCGGCGTCTCGTAGTCGGGCGAGGAGCGGGTGAAGGCGCAGAGCTGCGACGGCGCCATCGACATCGGCCCGGAGCGCCACAACGCATATTCGACGCCCATCATCGCGCGCCGCCACAACGAGGCATATTCGGTGTTGAGCGTCTTGACGCCCTGCACCTTGAAGATCGGCCTGATCTGCAGATGGTCCTGCAAATTCTCGCCGACGCCCGGCAGGTCGTGCGCGACCTCGACGCCGATCCGCTTCACCTGCGCGCCGGCGCCGATGCCCGAGCGTTCGAGCAAGACCGGCGTCGCCACCGCGCCGGTCGCCACGATCACCTCGCGCCGCGCCGTCCAGGTCTTCGTCTGCCCGTCCTTGCGGAAGACGACGCCGGTCGCGCGTTTGCCGTCGAGCGCGATGCGATCGATCAGCGCGCCGGTCTCGACATGCAGGTTCGGCCGGCTCATCGCCGGCTTGAGGAAGCCCGTCGCCGCCGACCAGCGCCGGCCGCCTTTCTGGTTCACCTCGAAATAGTCGATGCCTTCGTTGTCGCCGCGGTTGAAATCCCGCGTGCGACGGATGCCCGACTGCTCGGCGGCCTCGATGAAGGCGTCGAGAATGTCCCAGCGCACGCGCAGCTTCTCGACGCGCCATTCGCCGCCGGCGCCGTGATGGTCGTTGGCGCCGCCGTGATGGTCCTCGTGCCGCTTGAAATAGGGCAGCACGTCGTCCCAGCCCCAGCCGGCGAGGCCGAGCTGCCGCCAGGTCTCGTAGTCGGTCGCCTGCCCGCGCAGGTAGAGCATGCCGTTGATCGCCGACGATCCGCCGAGCGTCTTGCCGCGCGGATAGGCGAGCGCGCGGCCGTTGAGGCCGGGCTCGGCCTCGGTCTGGTACATCCAGTCGGCGCGCGGATTGCCGATCGCGAACAGGTAGCCGACGGGAATGTGGAACCAGATCCAGTTGTCCTTGCCCCCGCCCTCGAGCACGCCGACCGAATATTTGCCGCCCTCGCTCAGCCGGTTGGCGAGCACGCAGCCGGCCGATCCCGCGCCGCAGACGATGAAGTCGAAAGTGTCGGTCATGTGCTGGTCTCAACTGCCGGCCGGAGCATAGCCAATTTGTAGGCCGGGTCGCCATCTCGAAACGTCGCGCTCCGCTCCCTCTCCCCGCGCGAGCGGGGGGAGGGCAGGGTGAGGGGACCTGCGACTGGTATGCGCGCCAGTCGCGGCTCCCCTCATCCTCTGACCGAAGTCGGCCATAGCCGACTTCGTCTCGGCCTTCGGCCACTTTCTCGCCGCTCGCGCGGAGAGAAGGGCCTTCACACCGCCGTCCGCAAGAGATCCGAAACCACCCGCTCGAGATCCTTCAGCGAGGCGCAGACGATGGCGCGGTCGACGCAGGGCTCGTAGACGCGCATGACGCTGTCGCCCGAATTCCACGACACGTGCGGTTCCGGATTGAGGAAGATGACGCGTCGCGCACGATCGTGAATCTTGCGCAAAATATCGGCGCGCGGCTCGGCGTTGTTGTTGCGCGCGTCGCCGAGGATCAGCACCGTCGTCTTGCGGTCGATCTCGTCCATCGCGAGCGATTCGAAGGTCTCGAACGCCTCGCCGTAGTCGGTCGAGCCGCCGAACCGGTCGAGCGTCTCGGCGATGGCGCGCTCCACCTCCATCGTCTCGAACAGGTCCGTCACCTCGCCGAGATTGCCGGAGAAGGCGAAGGAACGGATGTTCGGGATCACGTCGTGCAGCGAATAGAGGAACATCAAGAGGAAGCGCGACACCTGCGCGACCGAGCCGGACACGTCGCAGATCGCCATCACCTTGGGACGGTCGATCTTGCGCTTCTTCCAGACCGTGTGGAACAGGAGCCCGTCGTATTCGATGTTGACGCGGATCGTCTTGCGCACGTCGAGCTGGCCGCGCCGCGCCGTCTTCTTGCGGCGCGAATGCAGCGAGATCAGCCGCTTGGCCATCTTGCGGACGAGTTCGTGCATCAGCCGCATGTCCGAGCGCTCGACGGCGCTCAGCCGCACGCTCTCCAGGATCTCCTCGCGCAAGCGCCGGCCGGCGTTGGCGGCGAACAGCGCGAGCTGGCGCTCGACATAGTCGCGCACTTCGGCGCGAAATTCCTCGCGCAGCGTCCGCAGCCGGTCGCCTTCGGCCTGCCGGGCCGGATCGCCGGATTCGCGCGCGTCGGCGATCAGGTCGTCGAGCTTTTCCGAGCCCATCTCGCGCTGGATCTTCAGCGAATACATGCCGCGCTGGGTGAAGAAGCGGATGTCGGTGACGCCCGCGCTGCGCGCGGCCTCGGCCAGGCGCCGCTGCAATTCGGCGCGGTCGCCGCTTTCGAGGATTTCGAGCAGGTCTGCCGCAGCCGCCTCGCTCGCCGAACCCGTGCTCTGGCCCTGGCCGCCGCCGGAGCCGCCGCCCGACTGTGCGCCGGAGCCGCCCTGCTGGTCGTTGTGGTCGAAATTGTCGCCCGGCGGCTGCTGGTCCTGCTCGCCGTCCTGCCGGTCCTGCGCCTGCGCGTCGGCCTGCGCCTTGCCGGAGAAGGAGCGGAATTCGAAATATTTCTCGAACGTCTCGTCAAAGGCCTGCTTCTCGTCGACCGTCTTGGCGAGCGCGTTCGACAGGCCTTGCTTCAGCAGGCCGCGATCCTCGTAGCCGATCAGTTCGAGCGCCGCGCCCGCGTCGATGGCTTCCGAAGGCGAGATGCGCACATCTTGCGCGCGAAGGGCGCGGATGAAGTCGGAGAGGATCTGGGTCATGTCATTCTGCCACAGAGGCAAAGCTTGATCGGCGCGTCATGGCCGGGCGATAGCCGTCGCAGGACGGCGTCGCTGCGCTCGCCTGCGTCCCGGCCATCCACGCCGACCCTGATCGCGGCAATCGATTGGATGGCACGCATCTATTGCCCGTCCTGTTGCGTTCGTCCCGGCGTGGATGCGCGGCACAAGGCCGGGCATGACGGCCTAGGAGCGGAGGGTCACGCTTTAGGGAAGCGCCACTCCGTCTCCTTGTGCGCCGCCAGCACGAGGCCGGACACATCCGATTCCACGGTCTCGATGTCGTCCTGATACTTCAGCAGCACGTTCAGCGTATTGCGCACCAGTTCGGAATCGAGTTCGCGCGCGTGCATCAGCACGAGCGTGCGCGCCCAGTCGAGCGTCTCGCTGATCGCCGGGACCTTCTTGAGGTCGAGCTTGCGCAGGCCCTGCACGAAGGCGACGAGCTGCGCGTTGAGGCGGGCTTCGGCTTCCGGCACGCGCCGGCGGACGATCGATTGTTCGAGCGCGGCGTCGGGGAAGGGGATGTGCAGGTGCAGGCAGCGGCGCTTCAGCGCGTCGCCGAGTTCGCGCTTGTTGTTCGACGTCAGGAACACGAGCGGCGTCGAGCGCGCCTTGATCGTGCCGAGTTCGGGAACGGAAATCTGGTAGTCCGACAGCAGTTCGAGCAGGAAGGCCTCGAACTCGTCGTCCGCCTTGTCGATCTCGTCGATCAGCAGCACGGCGCCGTTCGGCTCCCAGAGCGCCTTCAGCAGCGGCCGGGGTTCGAGAAATTCTTCGGAGAAGAACGTGTCGTCGAATTCGTGCAGGCGGCCGATCGATTCCTTCAGGCCCTGCGCGCCCTGCAGCAGGTCGCCGAGCTTTTCCTTCAGCACCTGCGTGTAGAGCAGCTGCTTGCCGTATTTCCACTCGTAGAGCGCCTTGGTCTCGTCCAGGCCCTCGTAGCATTGCAGGCGGATCAGCGGCTTGCCGGTCATGGCGGCGGCGGCCTTGGCCAGCTCGGTCTTGCCGACGCCGGGCGGGCCTTCGATCAGCAGCGGCTTGTCGAGCGCCTGCGCCAGGAACAGCGAGGTCGCGATCGAGGAATTGCAGATGTAGTTCTGCGCCTCCAGCCGCGCCTGGATATCGGCGATGGCGGTCGCGGTGGTCGCCCCTTGCGGGCGGGAGTTCTCGTTCATTTCACTGGGTCATTTCACTTAGCGAAACGCGTCTTGCGACGTTCGGAACGGGTTTCGCGCGGCAGGCGGCCAAAAGCAAGTCGCGCCCGCGCCTACCGGCCATGCGCCCGAAGCGCTATATTCAGCCCGCATGATCGATCGCCGCTCGGAAGGACAGAACAACGCCCGCGAACGCCGGCTCGCCGGCTACGAACGCGAAGGCGAGCCTGCGTCCGGGGTGGCGATGGAGCTTCTCTGCCAGGACCGCTCCGGCACCTATCCGCTGCCGTTCCCCTGCCTGTGGCGGGACGGGCGCTGGACCAACGCCGCCACCGGCGAGGCGATCGACGCCGAGGTCGTCGGCTGGAAACCGAAAACCTGACGCCGGCGTTCATTTCGACTTGATCACCACCCGGCATTCGGCCGGCAGCGCCGCCATCGTCATCGGCGGCTTCGGCTTGGCGTTCGGGTCCTTCTTCGGGTGCAGTACGGCGTCGGTGAACCACCAGCCGAGCTGGTCGCAGCCGTCGCCGGGCGGGACCGGGTCCTGCGAATCGCAGCTTTCCTCGCCGGCCGGGCAGCGCATCCGGATGTGGAAATGGTAGTCGTGGCCCCACATCGGCCGCACCTTGTTCAGCCAGTCGCGGTCGGCGCCGGCCTCCCGGCACAAGGCCTTCTTGATCGCCGCATTGACGAAGATGCGCTGCACCTCCTTGTGCTTGGCGGCGGAACGGATGACGGCGGTCTGGTCGCCGGTCCACACGCGGGGGTCGATGTCGAGCCGGTCGGAGCGGACCATCATGGTCGCCGACATTTCCTCGCGCTCGGTGCGGGACAGCTCGCGCTTCGGCATCGGCGTCAGCCAGATGTCGGCGTCCAGCCCGATCTGGTGCGAGGCGTGGCCGGTCAGCATCGGCCCGCCGCGCGGCTGCGACAGGTCGCCGACCAGGATGCCCGGCCAGTCCGACACTTTCGGCACCGTTTTCGCGAATTTTTCGAGGAACCCGATCAGATCGGGATTGCCCCAGTTGCGGTTGCGCGACAGCCGCATCACCTGCCAGGCCTCGCCGTTGACCGGCAGCGCCTCGCCCCCCGCCAGACATCCGCGCGCGTAAAAGCCGATCGAGCGGGAGTCCATGTCGGCCGGGCCTTTGGCGCGGCCGAACAATTCCTTGGCCGGCGTCGCCGGGCTGTCCGGATTGGCGACCGGCGGCAGGGGTTTGGGATCGACCGAGCCCTTGTCCTGCGCGACGGCCGGGACGGCGGCGCAGGCGAGAAACAGCGCCAGTATCGTGCAGCGCAAAACGTCCGCCTCCGAGCGATCTTCCGGTTAGACCGGTCGATTCGCGATCTCCTGTCAACCTTTACGGAACTGGACGGTTGCCATTGGCGACCGGTCCGGAGAATATTCCCGCAGATGCTGCAGCGTTGCTTATCTGCGGGGGCGTATACATGAAGCGTTTTGTGATGGCCGTCATGGCCCTGTTCGGCGCGTTGGCCATCCATGCGACTGCGGCCCAGGCCCGCGTCCAGATCTCCATCGACCTTTCCAGCCAGCGCATGACGGTCAATTCGTCGAGCGGCTCCTACGTCTGGCCGGTCTCGACCGCCCGCTCCGGCTATGTGACGCCGCGCGGCGTCTACGCGCCGACCAGCCTCCAGCGCATGCACTATTCGCGCAAATATCACATGTCGCCGATGCCGCATTCGATCTTCTTCCGCGGCGGCTACGCGATCCACGGCACCTACGCCACCAGCGCGCTGGGCCGGCCGGCCTCGCATGGTTGCATCCGCCTCGCGCCCGGCAACGCCGCCGCGCTGTTCCAGATGGTCAGCCGCGAAGGCGCGACCATCGCGATCACCGGATCGGCGCCCGTCCGCCACTACGCCGGCGTCGCCAAGAAGAAGCAGCACTTCGCCAAGAGCTCGATCGGCAAGAAGAAGACCTATCTCGCCTCGCGCCACAAGGCGAAGAAGACCTGGCTCGCCTCGCGTCACCGCCAGGCGCCGATGGCCTACGCCCCGGCCAGCCACGGCCGCAGCCTGAAAGCCTGGCAGCGGAACCCCGCGCGGAATTGAGAGATCGCGCCTGCTAGAATTTCAGCTAGACAGGCGCTGCGGCTTCATCGTCTAATCCCGGCACGGCCCGCAGAGGCTGATCGGGAGGTCGGGATGAATCTCACACGGCGTCATTTCACGTCTGGACTTGCCGCGGGCGTAGCCATGCCCGCGGTCCTGCGCAGCGCGCACGCGCAGGGCGCGACCATCAAGATCGGCATGGTCGTTCCGGTCACCGGACCGGCGGCCGAGTCCGGAAAATACGCCACCATCGGCGCGAAGCTGGCGCTGGAGCGGGTCAACAAGGCCGGCGGCGTCATGGGCAAGCAGGTCGAGATCGTCCAGGAAGACGACCAGACGACCAACCCCGGCGCGGTGCTCGCCTTCTCCAAGCTCGCCGCGCAGCCGGACATCGTCGCCTTCCTCGGCTCGATCCGTTCGACGCAGGTGCATGCGATGGCGCCGGACCTGCTGAAGGTCGCCCGTCCCATGATGTTCGGCGGCACCGATCCGACGCTGACCAAGCTCGGCAACCCTTGGCTGTTCCGCTTCCGCCCGAACGATTCCTTCTCCGGCCGCGTCATCGCCAGCTACGGCGCCGAGGCGCTCGGCAAGAAGAAATGGGCGATCGTCCATTCGACCGACGCCTTCGGCACCAACGGCGGCAAGGCGCTCGCCGACTCGCTCGGCAAGGTCGGCGCGACGGTCGCCATCGACCAGGGCTATCCGAACCAGAGCCAGGATTTCTCGGCGGTGGTGCTCGCGGTGAAACAGTCCGGCGCCGACGTGCTCGGGTCCTATTTCACCTTCGAGAACGATCTGGCGATCTTCGCCCGGCAGTTGCGCCAGCTCGGCGTCAACATCCCGTGGATCGGCTCGCCGTCGATCACCACCGCGACGGCGGTCAAGCTGGCCGGTCCCGCGCTGCACGGCACCTACGGCGTCGCCGACTACGCCGAGGAATCGAACGATGCGGCCAAGGAATTCGGCAAGCTCTACCGGGCCGCGTCCGGCGGCGTCGCGCCGGACAATTTCGGCTCCTGGACCTATGACGCCATCGGCGTGCTGTGCAAGGCGATGAACGACGCCAAGTCGACCGACCCGCAGAAGGTGCGCGAGGCGATCGTCGCCATCAAGGGCTACAAGGGCGCCGAGGGCGAGTACAATTTCGACGCCAACGGCGACGGCCTGCACGGCTACAACATCGTCCGCAACGAGAAGGGGACGATCGTCTTCGACAAGCACATCGAGTTCAAGGACTGAGGGCAGGCGCTCTCGTGTCTGCGAACACGCTGTTCTCGCCTCCTGCGTCATGGCCGGGCTTGTCCCGGCCATCCACGCCGGCCCGCTCCATGACGGCTTCAGGATGAGCGCGCCCGTGCTTCACTCGATTTTCGATCGGCGCGGCGTGGATGCCCGGGACAAGCCCGGGCATGACGTACCGGAACCGGCGCCGCAGCTCGGATAGGCCCTCTCGGATAGAACCCGCATGGACCTCGTTCTTCAGCTTCTCTTCCAGGGCGTCGGCATCGGCGCCGTCTATTCGCTCGTGGCGCTCGGCTTCGTCCTGATCTTCCGCGCGACCAACGTGGTGAACTTCGCGCAGGGCGAGTTCTCGATGGTGGCGGCCTTCCTGATGGTCGTCTTCGCCGTCGACCTCGGCTGGCCCTACTGGCTGTCGTTCCTGATCGCGCTCGGCGGCATGGCGGTGCTCGGCGCCATCTTCAACCTCGGCGTCTACTACCCGCTGCGCCATCGCACCTATCTGCCGGTGATCATCTCCACCATCGGCGCCTCGATCCTGATGGCCAATTCGACGCTGGCGCTGTACGGGCCGCAGCCGCAGGTGCTGCAAGGCTGGTTCGACACGCCGGGCATCCAGCTCGGCCCGGTCTATCTCGACAACCAGTATCTCCTCATCATCGCCGTGACGATGGCGCTGGTCGCCTTCAACTACTGGTTCTTCGAGCACACGCTGCTCGGCAAGAAGCTGCAGGCGACCAGCCAGGACAAGGAAATGGCCTCGCTGCTCGGCATTTCCGTCTCCGCGATGATCATGATCACCTTCGTCTACAGCGCGCTGCTCGGCGGGCTCGCCGGCATTCTCGTCGCGCCGATCCTGTTCGTGTCGATCCAGATGGGCGGCACGATCGCGCTGAAGGCCTTCGCGGCCACCATCATCGGCGGCTTCGGCGACGTCGCCGGCGCGATCATCGGCGGGCTGGCGCTGGGCGTCATCGAAACCTTCGGCGCGGCCTACGTGTCCGTGCCCTACAAGGATGGCTTCGCCTTCCTGGTGCTGGTCGCCTTCCTGGTCTTCCGACCGCAGGGCATCTTCGGCGAACGCGTGGCGGAAAAGGCATGAGCGCGACGACCTCTCCCTCCGCCGATTCCGGCGCCCGGACGAACCTGCTCGCGCTGGCGGGATACGTCGCGCTCGGCCTCGTCGCCGTCTGGCTCGCGGCCACGATCCGCTTCGACGCCTACATCCTCAACATCCTGATGCAGGCGGCGACCTATTCGATCGCGGTATTCGGCCTGTCGGTCGTGCTCGGCCTGTGCGGCCAGATCAACCTGGCGCAGGCGGCCTTCTTCGGCATCGGCGCCTATGCGGTCGGGCTCGGCACGACGGATGCGCATATGTCGTGGTGGCTGTGCCTGGCCGTCGGCATGGTCCTGTCGCTGGCCGCCGGGGCGCTGCTCGGCGCCTCGACGCTCAGGCTCGGCGGCCACTACCTCGCGATGGTGACGATCTCCTTCCAGCAGATCGTCACGCTCGTCATGGTCAACGCCATCGGCCTCACGCACGGGCCGGACGGCGTGCGCGACATTCCTCGGCCGACGCTGTTCGCCGATCAGCAGACCTATCTCGCCTTCTGCGTCGCCGTCCTCTTCGTCGTCGGCTGGCTCGTCTGGCGGCTCGCCGACACAAAGCTCGGCCGCGCCATGCGCGCGGTGCGCGACAACGAACTGGCGGCGGGCGTCGCCGGCGTCGATGTCTACCGCACCAAGGTCACGGCCTTCGCGCTGTGCGCAACGCTCGGCGGTCTCGGCGGCGGCCTGTTCGCCGGCGGTTTCGCCTATGTCAGCCCGGACCAGTTCTCCTTCGCCGAATCCGTGGTCTTCCTCACCATGTCGCTGCTCGGCGGCGTCGCCTCGCCGGTCGGCTCGGCGATCGGCACCGGCCTGCTGATCCTGATCCCGGAATGGCTGCGCTTCCTCAAGAGCGTGCCGGGCCTGTATCTGGCGATCTACGGTCTCGCGGTGATCCTGATCGTCGTCTTCATGCCCGACGGGATCTGGGGCTGGATCGCGAAATTCTTCGAGCGGCCGGCGCCCGTGCGCACGCCGTCCGCGCCGCTGAAACTGGCGCCGGCCGACGCCGGCGGCGTCAGCGTGCTCGAAACCGAAAAACTGTCGAAGCATTTCGGCGGCCTGAAAGCGGTCGACGAGGTCGACGTTGCGGTCCGCCGCGGCTCGGTCCACGCGCTGATCGGGCCCAACGGCTCGGGCAAGACGACGACGCTCAACGTCCTGTCCGGCCTCTATTCCGCCACCGCCGGCCGGGTGATGCTCGACGGGCGCGACATCACCAGAATGCCGGCGCACAAGCGGACGGAGGCCGGCCTCGGCCGCACCTTCCAGAACATCCGTCTGTTCCGGTCGATGACGGCGCTCGAAAACGTCGTCATCGGCGCCGAACGACCGGGCAACCGGCTGGTCGAAGGCGGCGGCCCCGCGGCGCTGGAGGAGCGCGCGCTGGCGGCGCTCGATTTCGTCGGCCTCGCCTCGCGCGCCAACGAGCCGGTGACGGGCTTTTCCTACGGCCACCAGCGGCTGATCGAGATCGCCCGGGCGCTCGCCGCCAATCCGACGCTGCTGCTGCTCGACGAGCCGGCGGCGGGCCTCAACTCCTCGGAAAAGCAGGCCTTGCACGAACTGCTGGAGCGGATCGCGGCCTCCGGCCTCACCATCCTCATCATCGACCACGACATGACGCTCGTCTCCAACGCCGCCAGCCACATCACCGTGCTCAATTTCGGTCGCCGCATCGCCGACGGCGAGTCGATGGCGGTGCTGCGACACCCCGACGTCATCTCGGCCTATCTCGGAGCGGAATGATGGCGCTGCTCGAGATCACCGACCTGTCCGTCCGCTACGGCGAGATCGAGGCGCTGCGCGGCGTCACCTTCGGCGTCGAGGAAGGCCAGGTCGTCACGCTGCTCGGCTCCAACGGCGCCGGCAAGTCGACGACGCTGCGCGCCATCTCCGGACTGGCGCAGCCCGCGAGCGGCGAAATCGTCTTCGACGGCCATTCGATCGCCGGCCTCGGCCCCGAGGCGATCGTGCGCAAGGGCATCGCCCATGTGCCGGAAGGCCGCCGCGTCTTTCCCGGTCTGAGCGTGCGCGAAAACATCATGCTCGGCACCTCCAACCGGCGCGAGGCGACGGCGACCATCCGCAAGGAGGCCGACGACATGTTCGACCTCTTCCCGGATATCCGGCCGTTCGCCGATGCGCTCGGCTGGACGCTGTCGGGCGGCCAGCAGCAGATGGTCGCCGTCGCGCGCGGCCTGATGGCCAAGCCACGCCTGCTGCTGCTCGACGAGCCCTCGCTCGGCCTNNCGCGGCGCGACCGTGCTGCTGGTCGAGCAGAACGCGCGCATGGCGCTCAAGGTCGCCGACTACGGCCACGTGCTCGAAACCGGCCGCCTCGCGCTCGGCGGCACGTCGGAGCAGCTCTGGGCCGACGAGGGCATCGCCGCCGCGTATCTGGGCGGCGGCAAGAAGAGCGCGTGATCTGTCATCCCCGCGAAAGCGGGGATCCAGTTCCCTTTCCTGCGACGTCTGGGAACTGGGTTCCCGCTTGCGCGGGAACGACACTGAACCAACGGAACCACCAATGATCTCCATCCCCGTCCCCGCCCTCGAACAAATCTGCGCCGATACGTTCGAGCGCGCCGGCTCCTCGCGCGAAGAGGCGCTGCGCGTTGCGCGCTCGCTGATCGGCGCCAATCTCACCGGCCACGACAGCCACGGCGTCATTCGCGTGCCGCGCTATGTCGACTGGGTGAAGTCGGGCGACATCACGCCCGACCAGACGATCAGGCTGCTGGTCGACCTGCCTTCGCTCGCGGTCGTCGACGGCCAGTACGGCTTCGGCCAGACGGTCGCGCCGGAAGCCGTGCGCGTCGGCATCGCCAAGTGCAGGACGCAAGGGCTCTCCGCCGTATCGCTGCGCGACGCCGGCCATATCGGCCGCATCGGCGAATGGGCGGAGATGGCGGCGGCCGAGGGCTTCGTCTCGATTCACTTCGTCACCGCGTCCGGCTCGATCCTCGTCGCGCCCTTCGGCGCGGCGGAACGGCGTCTCTCGACCGCGCCATTTTCGGTCGGCATACCCCGCGAAAACACCGAGCCCGTCATTCTCGATTTCGCGACGTCCGTCGTCGCCGAGGGCAAGGTGATGGTGGCGAGCCAGGGCGGCAAGAAACTGCCCGAGGGCGCGCTGGTGACGCCGCAGGGCGAACTCTCGACCGATCCCGCGCAGCTCTATGGGCCGCTCGTCGAGGGCGGCCCGCGCGATGCGACGAAGGGCGAGGGCGCGATCCGCGCCTTCGGCGAACACAAGGGCTCGGGCCTCGCCTTCATGTGCGAGA
>CXWK01003000.1_pt2 | contig 14650 bp, 11 predicted proteins | sample 590851 | NCBI WGS metagenome assembly CXWK01 (sample SAMEA3498364, study PRJEB10139) | wastewater metagenome | biome: wastewater treatment plant; material: activated sludge | place: Denmark | collected 2014-08-01 | reverse complement strand
TTTGCACTTGTAATGCTTGATTATAATTATATTTTCAAACAAATGAATGGTAGATTATTTCCATTTAACTTTCTAAAATTATTTACAAAGAAAAAAGAAATTAAATGGGCAAGAATAATTACACTTGGTCTGGTTCCTGAACATCAGAAAAAAGGTTTGGATGCAGTTTTATATTGGGAAATTGTAAACCGTGCTCACGCAGTTGGAATTGATTTAGGTGAAGCGAGCTGGATACTTGAAGACAATGAAATGATGAATCGTGGTGCTGTTGTTATGGGTGGTGATCCATATAAAAAATATAGAATCTGGCAATCTGATTTATAATTTTTAATTATTTTTTTGAGGAATGTATGCGTATCCTCATTCTATTCTTTGTACTGAGCAAAATAATTTATGCTCAATATGATTACACAATGTATGATCTTATCAAAACAACTTATGAACGAAGTTTTGATAAGCAAATCATTTCAAAATATCTAAACTCAGATAAAGGTTATAAAACTAAAGCTGCAATTTTAAGTATTGCTCAAAGTGAAGACACAATATTTGTACCTGATTTAATAAAACTAAACCTGAACAAATATGGAAGTGAAGTTTGTTTTGCGATTGCTCAAATTGGCAAATGTAATCAATCAATAAATTTCCTCTGGAATTATTTACACTCTTCTCCCCTATCAAATCATTTTCCAAAAATATTTTTTGCAATTGGAAAAATCGGAAATGAAAATGATCTGCAAAAGTTAATTGAGTTTTATAATTCATTCGATGGACCAATTTTTCCACTTGAAGGAATTTCTGAAGCAATTCTGCAATTTCAGATACAAGGAATTAAAAGTGATGAAGCGAAATCCATTTTGGAGACTGAAATTACTCATCAACTTTCTACCAAAGAGAGAATTGAGCAAGGTTTATTTACTTTAGCAAGATATGGAAAAAATAATCTCACTGATGAACAAATTCAAAGATTATTTAAATCTGCATTTGTAAGTAATAAAGGAATTGAAGACGATACTAAGCTTAAGCAATTTACTTTAATGAACATTAAAAGAGAATGGAATGCTGATAAATCAAATCTGTTTATAAATGATAGAACCGAACTTGAAAGGATACTACTAAATATTGGCTTGGTAAAAGTCTTACACTTTTTCCACTATTTTATAAAATCATTCCCGGAAGAGAACCTTGAAGAATATCTTGAATTATTAAATGATGATAATCCAAATGTTGCTTTGCAAACCGCAATTTCTATAAGAAACATAAAACCATTTCTTAATGATTCACTAAAGCTTCAATTAAAAGACGAAATTGATGAACTTCTTTTTGATTCAACTAAATCATTAAGTTTTAAAGGAGAACTTTTCTTATCAAGATTTGAATTGTTTGGAGATTATGAAGAGCATAAGAAACTCATAGGTAAATCAATTATTACTAGTAAATACTTTCTACAATTTTATGCAAAAAATTGGAACAATAAAGAAGCACTTAAAAGATTAACAGATTATTATTACTTTTCTTCTTGCCATACTTATAAAATTCAAGCATTAGAAGAAATTGTAAAAATTTATAATGAAATTAGAGATAGCATTGATTATGATAGTATTATATTACGAACTTTAAATTCTAACAGTAGTGCTGCCTTAATTTCAATTGCCGCAGATGGTGTTGATTCTATTTTTATTACAAATAATCAAAATAAATTAAAAGAAATAATTTCCAGCCAAATTGATAAATACAAAGACAATCCAAGTTTTCTTGAAGCCACAATGTCTTTAGTTAATTTATCAGAAAAGATTGAAAAAGAATTTTATTATCAAATAATTGAAAAAACTGAATCATCAAAACTTTATTCAATCAGAAAATTTATTAGTGAAAAAACGGGCAACCATAAAATTGGTTTTAAAGAACTTGATAGGTTTGAAGAGATTTGGCAAAATGCTTTCAAATACAATCAAGCAACTATAGAAACTTCTAAAGGAAATATTGTTATAAAGTTTGATTCTGAAATTGCTCCAACCTCTGTTGCTAATTTTTGTATGCTTGCAAAACAAAATTTTTATAACGGAATTCTTTTTCATCGCGTTGTACCAGGTTTTGTAATACAAGCCGGCGATCCAACTGCTACTGGCTGGGGCGGACCTGGCTACGATATAGTTTCAGAATACTCTGATACAAATTTCGATATAGGTTATGTTGGAATGGCAAGTGCTGGCAAAGATACAGAAAGCTCACAGTTTTTTATTATGCAAGGCAACTTTCCACATCTGGATAGCAAATACACTTTATTTGCAAAAGTTATTGAAGGATTGGATGTTATTTATAACATCACTGAAGAAGATAAAATTATTTCAGTTGAGTTAGAGTAAACTAAAAATTTTACCTAAGCGTTTCATCATATTTTGCTGCGTGTGGTGGATCTATTTTTTTTAGTCTCTGAAAAATTGTTGGATCTGGATAATCTCTCAGTAAATCTACAATCTCACCATTCTTTGTATCAAAAAATTGTTTTATCAACACCGAATTTATTCCGGTTTTTTTCTGCATATCTTCTAATACAGAAACTAAACTTGCAATTTTATCCTGTGCATCTTTTTTTCTTACTTGATATTCATCAACCCCATAATGATATACAAAAAAAGCTTCTCTAAATGCACGGTACTTATCATTTAATAAATCGTTACAAAGTCCCCATTTGCTATACGAAGCACTACTTTGTTCCCAACCATTTTTATAAGCACTACCAACACTTAAGTTTAAAATATCAAATGCTTTTTTAAAGTACTGATTTCCACCAAGCTCGGCCCAGGTTTCCCAATCAAATCCAATAATTATATTTGCATAAAAATCTAAAAAACTTGTTAACGGATCGAATGTTGCCTGGTTAGCATAAAGTGATTGGTTCTTTTCAAATCTAAATGACCAATTAGGATCACTAATTGTTAACATTGGTGATTGCCGGGTAGATTTATAAACTGGACGAGTAGAAACTAGTACAACCTGTGCAGTGTACTCAGTTTCACTGGAAGCATTTGTAAAGAAAACTGTAAGATTACAATCAATTTTTTGCCCATCCCAGGCTTCGCCCGTAAACTGTGTATTATTCACGTATGATTCAATTATATTTCCAAAGTCAACAAGCAGTTCACGATTGTTAACTTGCAAACCCTCAAAATTAACTGTTACTTTGCAATTAAGTTCTTGAGAAAATAATTGAGTAACTGGCAGTAATAATATTAAAAGGAAAATTCTCATCACATTCCCTGAATAAATAATTGTTGAATTAATTGTGAATTTTAGATATACTCGAGTAACCAACTATCAAATATTATGAAACTCTTCTATACAATTATAATAATTTGCGCAATAAGTTTAAGTGCATATTCTCAGTATAATCCTGGGGCAAAACAAATTTCACTTTCAAACTCAGATGTTGCACTTAGCAACGATGTATTTAGTTTATTTAATAATCCATCTGGCTTATCACAAATGAACTGGAGAGAAATTGGAGTTTACTATTCCCCTGCTCCGTTTGGATTATCTGAATTAGCAAATGGATATGTAGCATATCATGAGCCTACAGATATTGGTTCTTTTGCAATTGGCGGAATGAGTTATGGTTTTGATCTTTATCGTGAATCAAAATTTGCATTAGGTTATTCTTACAATTTTCAAAATAAATTTTTTGTTGGATTAGCAATTAATTATCAAACTGTATCAATACAAAATTATGGTAACGATGGCGCATTGTTTTTTAATCTTGGTGGATTGGCATACATAACAAATTTATTTAGAATCGGTTTTTCTGTCCAAAATATTAATCGCGCGACTTTTGGAAATGAAGATGATCAGATACCAATGATATTAAATACAGGTTTATCTTATGATGTTGTGGATGAATTGACATTAAATTTTGCGCTCGAAAAAGATATAAAGTACAAAACATCTTTTCAGTTTGGTGTAAACTATGATATCATAGAAAATATTTCTCTACGTTCCGGGTTTTCCAACGAACCTTCAAAATACAGTGTTGGAATAGGCATAAATTATTTAATGTTCAGTTTAGATTATGCATTGTTTACTCATAACGATTTGGGCTTAACACATCAAGCTGGAGTTATAGTTAGTTTTGGGCGTGATGAAAGCAGAAGCAAATCAATTAGAAAATATTTGGGGTTGGAATAATTTGAAACTTTTTTTTGGGTTTTTATTTTTTGTTTTCATTCTTAACAATCTACTTTTTGCTCAGTTAGATAGCCTATCAAATATTACAGAAGACGTGCTTGATAATATTCTAATTGAAGCTGATGAAGAATCTGAAAGTGATGAACTTGTAAGTATTGTTGAAGACTTGATAAAAAATCCGATTGATATAAACACAATTGATGTGATTGAGTTTTCAAACTTACCTTATATGGATCCACAATCTGCACAAAAAATTGTAGAGCACAGAGATAAGTTTGGATATTTCTATTCTCCAACCGAACTGTATTCAATAAAGGAATTAGATCACGAATTAATCGAGAATATTCTTCCTTTTATTAAAGCTACTACACAGAAAGCTGAAATTGAGTCTCAATCTTATCAAGATATTTTTGACGATTCAGAATCATTCTTTACAAAATCAAAATTTCGTATACGCAGCAGAATTACAAGTGATATACAAAATCGTGATGGATTTACTACTAATAAGTATGAAGGTTCAAAAATAAAATCATATAACAGATTTTTATATAACTTTGATAAAAATTATCAAGCTGGATTATTAATCGAGAAAGATCCTGGTGAAACTTCTTATACAGATTTTTCTTCCTTTCATCTTCAAATAAAGGATTTAGGATTTGTTAAAACTTTGATTGCCGGGGATTATGTTTTGGAATATGGACAAGGATTAGCTCTGTGGAGTCCATTTGGTTTTTCAAAAGGTGCTGATTCAATTTATCCTGTAAAGAAAAAAGCAAGATATTTACACGCATATACAAGTGCGGCTGAGTATAGATTTTTTAGAGGTGCTGCAACAAGATTATCTTTTGATGATTTTAATTTAACTGCTTTTTACTCCAATAATACTTTTGATGCAAGCATTGATTCTGTTAATGGAGAAATTTCATCAGTGGGTATTTCTGGTTTTCATCGTTTTGAAAATGAATTGGATAAAAAAGCAGCAGCAAAAGAAAAATTAATTGGCGGAGTTTTAGATTATAGATTTTTGGGCAAAATGAATATTGGGGTTATTTACTATCACGCTTCATTTGATAAGGAATTTGCTTCAACATCAATTTATGATTTAAGTGGCAAAAGTTTTAACTATTTCTCAACTTATTATGATATAAATTTTTCAAAAATTAGTTTATTTGGTGAAGCAAGTTATAATGGAACTTCGGTAGCATCTGTAAATGGTATTCAGTTTTCAGTAAGTAGTAATTTTATTTTTACAAGCTCTGTTAGAAGTTATCCAAGAAATTATAACAATCTTTTCGGATTTGGATTTAGTGAAAGATCCGGAAAGATTAATAACGAAGTTGGAGTTTATACAGGCATAAAATGGAAAATACCATTCGGCATTATAAATCTTTACTATGATATTTTTAACTTCCCATATCGCACAAGTGAAAATTCATTATCAAGTGAGGGTGACGAATTATTGTTTGATTTTGTTACTTCTCCAATCTCAAAATTTGAAATTAAACTACGCTATAAATATGAGAACAAAGAAGTAACTGAACTAATCAGTTCAAACGAAATGATTGTAAAGAGATTAAAGCAAATAGCACGCACAGAATTTGTTTTTAATTTATCAAAAAGTTTAAGATTAAAAACCAGGATTGAATACAACCATTTTTTTGTAAGGGATGCTAATAAAAAAGAAGATGGATTTTTAGTTTTTCAGGATGTACGATTTGTTGCACACAAAAAACTTAATCTTACCAGCAGAATCATTTTTTTTCAAACTGATTCTTTTAATTCCGCTGTTTATGAATTTGAAAATGATTTACTTGGTGTAATGCCAAACTTAGCAATGTATGGAAAAGGAATTAGATGGTATGTAATTGCAAAATATAAACCACTTCAATTTCTTTCAATCTCAGCAAAATATTCTGAAACATTTAAGCCTGATGAAACAACATTAAGTTCAGGGGATAATGAAATAATCGGGAATCTTGATAATAGATTTAGTTTACAGATTGATCTTAATTTCTAAGATTACCACAAGTCATTTCGAATGAGTCTTCTGCCATTGCATACCTTTGGAGACTGAGAAATCTGGTGCTATTAATAAACCAGATTTCTCCATATGGTCGAAATAACTCTCAAATTAAAATTAAGCTATTCATATCTCAAAGCTTCAATCGGATCAAGGTTGGAGGCCTTATATGCTGGATAGGTTCCGAAAATAACTCCAACAGCAATACACATAGTTAAACCTATTAGTACCCAATCCCAGGGAACTGCGGATTGAGCATTTAAAAAACTTCCTGCAAGATTACCAATGCTGACTCCGATCACTATTCCAATAAATCCACCTAAAATACAGAGAATAATTGCTTCAAATAAAAATTGAATTAATATCCAGGTTTTACGTGCACCAAGAGCTTTTCTAATTCCTATCTCACGAGTTCTTTCAGTAACCGAAACAAGCATAATATTCATTATACCAACACCTGCAGCAATTAAAGCAATAAGAGAAATTGCTAGTGCAATAATTTTTATTGGTCCGGTAATCTGGTTTGTTTGTTCAATCATCGATTCATTACTGAAAATGAAAAAATCATTTGGTTCACCAGGTCCAACTTTTCTAATTGTTCTCATGTAACCAGTTGCAGCTTCAATTACATCATTATAATCTTCTTTACTTTGAGACATAACAGTTATGTTTACAGAACGTCCATATCTGCCATACATTGATTGCCAGGTAGTGATTGGTACAATAACATAATTATCTCGACTTTGTCCAAATAATGCAGATTGAGCTTCAACAATTCCAATTACTCTTAGTGGTCTTCCATCAACTCTAACTTCCTTACCTATTGGATTGCTGTTCGGAAAAAGTTTATCTGCTATTGGATGAAATATCAAACAAACATTTGCTGAATAATTAATATCATCTTCACGAAAATCTCTACCTTCTTCAACGTTCCAATCATTGGTTTTCATTGCATCAGTATTTACACCTGCAACAGAAATATTTGGGTTAGTTTCTTTGTTTGCAAACTTAACAACAATACCAAATTCCCATTGCTCTACGCCAACAAACTTTGCTTCGGTCAGCATTTCTCTTAGTCTTACACCATCTTCAATAGTTATATCTTCTCTATTACGATCTCTCATTCTAGGTCCACCGCCAAAAACATTATCATTTTTCTGGATTTGGAAAGTGTTTTTACCAAGACTCGAAAGGCCTTCATCTATACTACTTTGTAACATTGTTAGAATCGTCATAATAACAATGATGGAAAATATTCCAACAACAACACCAAGTATCGTTAAAGCTGTTCTTAGTCTATTACTTTTTAATGACTGAAGTGAGATAGCTAATATTTGATTAATCTTCATTTATTCAAACCTTAATGCTTCTACAGGATCCATTTTTGCGGCAGTGTATGCAGGAGCAAGTCCGGCAAAAATTCCTGTTAATAATGAAATAAAAATTGCAAGTATAACAACATCATATTGTATTGATGTTGGGAAAAACTGATTTAACATTAAACTTAAAAGTATTGCAGCAATAAGACCAAACAATCCACCTATAATACAAATAACAGAAGATTCAAGTAAGAATTGAATCAGGATTGTTCTTCTTGTGGCACCAATTGCTTTTCTTAAACCAATTTCTTTTGTTCTTTCTTTAACTGATACAAACATAATATTCATAATTCCGATTGCACCGACAAATAATGAAAGCCCTGTAATAAACAAACCAGCAATCTTTATAACAATAGTAATGTTATCAAAAAAACTTGTTAAAGCTTCTTGCTGATTTACAGAAAAATCATTTTCTTCTTTATGTGAAAGTCCGCGAACTTTTCTCATAACTCCTTCAGCTTCTATCTTTGTATCTTCAACCATCTGAGGATTTCTAGCTTTAACCACAATGGTTACTGTTCCTCTATTACGTGACGCAAAATTTTTAAATATAGTCCCTATTGGAAGATAAATCTGATTATCAGGACTATTAAAAAGACTTTCCATCCTGGCTAAAACACCAATAATTTTATAATTAACAGCACCTATCTTAACAACCTTATCAAGTGCATCACCTCTTGGAAATAATTTTGATGCAATTTCATTTCCAATAACAACAACGTTGCGCGAACCATTGCTTTCTATTTCAGAATAAAATCTACCAAGTTCAAAATCAAAATTTGTTGTGGTTAAAAAATCAGAGTTTGATCCATTTAATACTCCATCATCAATTTTTCTATTCCCATATTTTATTGTTTGTCTTGAGTATAAAAGTGGAACAACAACGTCCGGCAGTTTTGCCAATTCCTTAAACTTCTTAAAATCTTCCATTGTAATGTTTTCACGATTACGCATTTTCCAGAATTCTTGATTACTAAACCATGCAAATTTATCTATGTAAAGATTATCTGAGCCTAGTGTACTTACCCCACTCTGGATACTATTTTCTATGCCTTTAATAGCTGTTGACATTAATACAACAGCAGTAATTCCAATAAATATTCCGAGCATTGTAAGTGCTGCGCGAATTTTATTAGCCTTAATTGCTCGCCACGCAATTGATAATCCTTCATTCAGTTCAAAGAATATTGCAAACAAATTTTTGCCACTAATAAATTATTAGAAATATTTTTTATAAAGAAAATAACTTACTCATATCTTAGTGCATCAACTGGATCCATTTTAGCGGCTGTGTATGCTGGTGCTAAACCAGAAACAATTCCCGTTAGTAAAGAAATTACTATTGCCAAAATAACAACATCGTACTGAACTGAGGTTGGGAAAAATTGATTTAGCATAAAACTTAAAAGTATAGCAGCTATTAATCCAATAATTCCACCTATCAAACATATAACAGAAGATTCTAATAAAAATTGTGTTAGAATTGTTCTTCGTGTTGCACCGATTGCTTTTCTTAAACCAATTTCTCTTGTTCTTTCTTTAACAGAAACAAACATTATATTCATTATTCCAATTGCACCAACAAAAAGCGATAAGCTAGTAATAAATAATCCGGCAATTTTAATTACGATTGTAATTGAATCTAAAAAATTTGTTAATCCTTCTTGCTGGTTAATTGTAAAATCATTGGGTTCAGAATGAGATAGACCACGAATTTTTCTCATTACTCCTTCAGCTTCAGCTTTTGTTTCTTCTAACATTTCTGGACTTGCAGCTCTAACATTTATAGTTACAGTTCCAAAATGTCTTGAGGTAAAGTTTTTAAAGATTGTTCCGATTGGTACAAATACCTGGTTATCAGGATTAAAAGCACCCAAAAGAGTACTACCCTGTTCTGTTAAAACACCAACTACTTTAAAATTAACAGGTCCAATTTTAATAATCTTATCTAAAGCATCGCCTCTGGGAAAAAGCTTTATGCTAATTTCACTGCCTAATACAACTACATTTCTTGATCCATTACTTTCAACTTCCGAGTAAAATCTGCCTAAAGCAAAATCAAAATTCGTTGTCTTCACATAATCTGAATTTGAACCATTAAGAAAAACATTTTCAACTTTTCGATCAGCAAATTTTATTGTTTGAACAGAGTTTGTAACGGGTGCAATTGCAGATGGAAGTTTTGCAAGTTCTTTAAATCTGTGAAAATCCTCCATATCAATATTTCTTCGGTTTCTCATTCGCCACCACTCATCATTTGAAAACCAGGCCCATTTATCAACATATAAAACATCTGATCCTAAAGCACTTACTCCATTTTGTAATGAATTATCAATACCTTTAATTGCGGTTGACATCAACACAACTGCGGTTACACCAATAAAAATTCCTAACATAGTTAATGCAGCACGAATTTTATTAGCTCTAATCGCACGCCACGCTATTGCTAATCCTTCATTTAATTCTAAAAGTATTGATGACATAAATTAACTCATAATTTTTATTTCGTAGCTCAGAATTTATTCTGAGCAATTATAAATAACAGACTAAACAAATGATGCTTTAGCTTTAGGAATATATCTCTTCTCAACAGTTTCATCTTTTTCTATTAAACCATCTTTAAGGCGTATTATTCTAAGTGCATGTTCTGCAATATATTCTTCGTGTGTTACAAGAATAATTGTATTGCCTCTTTCATGAATTTCATGAAACAAAGCCATAATTTCTTCGCCGGTTTTAGAATCAAGATTACCTGTTGGTTCATCAGCAAGTATTATTGCTGGATTTGTAACCAATGCTCTGGCAATCGCAACTCTTTGTCTTTGTCCACCAGAAAGTTCATTAGGTTTATGGTGCATACGGTCACCAAGACCAACATCAATCAAGGCTTGTCTGGCTCTTTCTTTTCTTTCTGAAGAAGTAACGCCTGCGTAAATTAATGGCAGTTCCACATTATGAACAGCATCAGAACGAGCTAGTAGATTGAATGTTTGAAATACAAATCCAATTTCCTTATTTCTGATCCTTGCAAGTTCATTATCCGTCATTTCACTTACGCTAACATTTTTAAAATCGTAAATTCCGGATGTTGGAGTATCAAGGCAACCAAGCATATTCATCAAAGTAGATTTGCCTGAACCGGAAGGTCCCATAATAGCAACGTATTCATTTTGATTAATCTTTAAAGTAACATCGCGTAAAGCATGAACTTCTTCTGAACCAACTTGATAAACTTTTGCTATATGTTCTATGTTAATTATGTTCATTTATATTTACCGAATTTATTTTTTTGTAATGTTAGATTTTTTATCATCCACTCTAACTTGCAAACCATCATTCAATTCTCTAGAAATTGCTTTGTAACTACCTGAAACAACTTCTTCTCCACCTTCTAATCCTTTTAGTATGGAAATATAATTATCATCACTAAGTCCTGTTTCAACTTCAACCATTTTTGCTTTTCCATTTTTAATCAGGAATACAACTTCATTAGTTTTAGAGATTTTTTCTTTCTTCACTTCTTTTACTTCTTGAAAATCTTCTCCATCGCCACCCTCATCACTCATTTGTTCACCTTCCATATTACCGCCTTCTCTTGTAGTTACACTTTGTATCGGTACACTTAAAACATTACCTACTGTTTCAGTTTGAATATCTGAAGTACAACTCATTCCAGGTCTTAAAGTATTTTTTGGATCAATAAGTTTTATCTTTACTTCAAAGTTTACAACTTCATTTTGTGTCCCCAAACCAGTAGTGTTAGCACTGTTTCCAATTTCTGAAACAATTCCTTTAAATTCCTGATCTTTAAAGGCATCAACCTGAACAGTAGCTGTATCACCCAGAGAAACAAGTACAACATCATTTTCATCAACCTCCACAACTGCTTCTATATTTCTTAAATCAGAAATTGTCATAATATCAGTACCCATACTGTAACCGCTTCCAAGAACTCTTTCGCCAAGTTCTACATTTAAATTGGTCACAATTCCATCCATCGGGGAAACAATCGTTGTTTTGTAAAGTGTTTCAAGAGTTTCTCTTAATCCAGCTTTACTTTGCAATACGTTTGCTTCAGCGCCTTCGTATGAAGCCACTGTTGTTAAATAGTTTGACTTAGCTGATTCAAGTTCAGAATCGCTCACTAATCCTTTTGTGTGCATTTCTTTTACACGATTGTAATCAAGTTCAACTTTTTCAAGTTCAGCTTTTCTCATCTTTAAACTTGCTTCAGCCGATTGAAGATTTGCTTCTAATCTTTGTTTCTGAGCCTGATATTGATCACCTTTTATTCTGATAAGTAGTTGTCCTTTTTTAACAGCATCACCTTCTTTAACTGGCAGTTCCACAATCTCACCAGTTACTTCTGGAGTTATTACAACTTTAAACTCTGGATTTATTTTACCAGTAGCTGCAACAGTTTGTGTGATCGTTCTCTTTTCAACCTTTTCAGTTTGAACAGAAATTATTTCTTCTTTATTGCTACCGATAAACCCGATAACAATTACTGCAATTATCAAAAGACCTATTCCGCCAAAGATGAATAATTTCTTTTTTGATTTTTGCTTTTTTCCATTAGCCATTTGAGATTTTCTCCTATGATAAAAATTTATTGGTACTGAGTATAATCTAAAACACCAAGATTATACTTTAATTCTTCACTTAATCTTATATAATAAAACTGTGCATTTATATAATTTGTTTTAGCATTCTGATAAGTTGTGTTGGCAATTAAAACATCAAGTAGCTTACCAGCGCCAAGGTTATATTTCTCTTGCTCGATCTTTAAGTTTTCTTCAGCAGCTTTTACATTTTTTTCAGTAACAAGTAAACCTTTTTTTGCTGCTTCAAGATCAAGAAAAGATTTTTGAATATTTTGCTTAATCAATCGTTCACTATCTTTTACTTGCAACTCGTAGTTCATTGCGTCAACTTCTGCACTCTGTATCGCACTTTGAGTCTGGAATCCGGAAAATATTGGAATACTTAAAGTTAATCCAGCAGAATAAGTATGTGCATCAAAAAGATTTGCGGGAACATTTGCTGAAGTTCCATAACCAAGATTTCCGGTTAGTCTTGGTAAATGTCCTGATTGTGTCATTGTTAGGTTATCATAATATGAATCAAGAGTTAATTTTTGAGCTAGATAATCTTTTCTATTTTCTAATGCTTTTTTCACCAAATCATTTAATTGATTATAATCTGTATTTATATCGGTATCAAGAATACCTAATTCTTTTTGAGTCAAAACATCAGAATACTTATAATCTTTAAGTACATCTAACCCTAGATAAAATAGCAAATTACTTTTTGCGGTTTCTAAAATATTTTTTTGCTGAATAACCTGAAGTTCAGCATTTCCCGATTGAACTTGTTGTTGATACACATCAGCTTTGGTAACTGATCCAAGTCTATTTCTTTCCTCAATAGTTTCAAGATTTTTTTGCTGTTGCTTTACATCTTCTTCTCTAACTTTAAGAAGTTGATCAGCTTCAACAATTGTGTAATATAAATTTATTGTTTGGAAAACTACTTCCTGTTTCTTCTGTTCAATTGCAAGTTTAACAGCTTCAACAGAATTTTTACTTCGAGAGAGATTTGCATAGTTAGAAAGTCCATCAAACAAAACTATGTTTGAACTTGCGCCAACTGAATAAGTTCTTGATTCGCCAGAATTTATTGCAGGCTTTACTTTAAGCCAATCCCAGCTGCCATAGGCGCCAAGATCAGGTAAAAAATTGCCATAAGCCGCATCAAGAGCTGATTCACTTCTTGATAACTCATTTTCCTGGCTGATCAATCCGCTATTTTTTTGAAGAGCAATTTTAATTGCTTCATCAAGCGATAATTGATCCTGAGAAAATACAGGATTGGTTATTACAATGAATAAAACTAATGCTAAGAAAAATTTCATTTGCTACTCCGTTGTGGTTGATAGTTCAAACTAAAATCAAATGGACACTTAAAAATATAATTTGTCTGATAATTTTAACTACCACTAAAATAGTGCAAACAGATACAATAAGTGTATATAATTTATAAATGGTTAAATAATTACATCTGCGGTAGTGATCAAAGTCATAATCATACAATGGCTTCTGTCCAAAACAACGTCATAAATTTAGGTTGTAAAGAAAAAAGAATTGAGTTATCTTTTCTTTGTATAAAATCTTTAAGGGAATTAACATTATGAAAATCAAATCAGTTTTCTTTATAATACTTTTAATATTGATTTCAATTACTTCAAATGCTTCATTTTCACAAAATCTTTTCAAAATCAATGAAGATATTGGCGGAGGTGGAAGTAATAATTCTAATGTAGCAGAAAGTAATGATAACACAATGCTGTATGTAGTTGGAGGTGCAGTTGTTGTTGGTATTGTAATTTATGCTCTGTTAAAAGATAAAAAGGAAAAACCAAAAGATGATACTACAGCAGTTACCTTAAATGATGAGTTTTTAGAAAAGCAATTAACTTTAAGTGATCAGATTTTAAAATATCAATCACAAATTCCAATTAACATTTCGATTGGGATGCAAAAAGATATTATCAGAAATGATGATAAAAGATATTTTGTAGGATTGAATTATAATTTTTAGAATGTAAAGATCAGTTTTCCAAAAACTGGTCTTTAATGATCATTAAATATTTATAAGCTTCATCATAATTATTGCCAATTTTTCCATCAAGAATTGCTTCTTCTATTGCAGTTTTAATTTCGCCAACTTTTTTTGATGGTTTAAGATTACAAATCTGCATAATTTCCTCTCCCCTAACCGGAGATTGAAACGCACGTAATTGATCTCTTTCTTTTACATCACGAACTTTTTGCATAACTCGTTCATAATTGCCAAGATACTTTTCAACTTTAATTGGATTTTTACTTGTAATATCCGCACGACACAAAATAATTAGTTCTTCAAGATCTTCTCCGGCATCTACAACAAATCTTCTAATCGCTGAATCTGTAACTTCTTCTTTTGCCAGAGCAATTGGTCTTAAATGTAATCGTACAAGCTTTTGTATATATTCAAGTTGATGTAAAGGTAATTTCATTCGATGAAATATTTT
>CXWK01015340.1_pt1 | contig 14654 bp, 12 predicted proteins | sample 590851 | NCBI WGS metagenome assembly CXWK01 (sample SAMEA3498364, study PRJEB10139) | wastewater metagenome | biome: wastewater treatment plant; material: activated sludge | place: Denmark | collected 2014-08-01 | reverse complement strand
CGCGGGGGGGGGGGCGTCGGTACGAGGCGGCCCATGTCGGCTAGCGGCAGTCTCCACGAATTCCTGGGAACTCCAGAGCCTGATCTTGAGTGTCAAAGGTGCGGGGTTGGAAGGGCTGGGTGGAAAGATTGGCGCTCTTGTTCATCGGAGGAGAACGGCATTGCTGCAAAAGGACAGACCTAGGTTCTGGCCGGAGTGTGCTTCATCGACCAAGCGAAATACTTGGACTGAGACGTCCATTTTGCAAAGCTGCTCATTGGTGAGACGAAGAGCCGTTCGTAGGGCCTGTTCTGCCTCAAGACGGGCCGTGGCTAACGGAGTAGCGTTTAGGACCACCTTAATTTCCATGGCCGAGTTCTCGCGATCTGGCAAATAGGTTATTCGGTAGCTGGCCAAGTCGCCGCCAGCCATATCTCTAAAAGTGCTTGGACCGAGCGTCGTTGTTGCTTCGGTGTCGAGAATATAATTCGGTAAAGCAATCAGAATGCCATCTGTCAGCCTGAGTTGAAAGAAACTGTCTAGGCGCGTCAACCGGTGTTTGAGGAAGGTCGAGGCGCATTCCTTCATCTCTGCCTCAGAAGGGGCTGCGTTGCATGCCTTGGAGTAGGCATCGAACCAAGACGCTTGTTCGGCACGCATCCCGCTACGCGATCGCAGGCGCAGATAAGCTTCTGCCATACGCTTCTCTAAACTCGCAAGATCTCGGTCACGACAAATAAGGCGCTCGACTGGTGTGCGGGCTGCGGCGCAGTCAAAGCTTGGCTCAATCTTTGCGACGGGAAGTTGGCCAGAACGTACTTGCGTGCCAGTGATGGCTGACTGCGCGGCCTGATTGGTTGCGTCCGTCGCTTGAGGATCTTGCTTTGTGGCTGGGGGCAACAAGCTAAGCAACGGTCTTCCGCGCCCGCCGCTCGTATACAAATCGACTGCTATCGCGGCGAGCAATAGGACGAGAAGGGTAGTTGGAAGAGCCTTTCCAATAGCAGCCATTTGTGTCTACTGATCAGTCGGGCGCCCATTCTATCCCCATCGAATGCGCAACTGGCGGCTCTCATCGAGGTGGCGCGAGACAGCAACATTGGTCGGCGCAGAGTCCTCTTAAGACTTGCCATGGAGGACCGAGAGGTCATCCCCGCCGAGGGAGTAAGCGCTGCAAGTCAATGCAGATCCGCTCCGTTCCCAGCGAGCACACGCGAAGGGCGGCAACGACTAGAGAATGGGGCAAGACTCGGGGCCTCCCTGAATCCTTCGATTCGGTTATGTGGGGTGTTGGAAGCGGAACCCGGAGAAATGCCGAACCGGGAGGGGCCTGCCAAGAATAGAATGAGTGCCGACTAGCGTAATAGGGGAAGGCCATAACGGCTCCGGCTACCTCGCCTTCGCGCCAACCTGAGTGGATCACCATGACATCTATTCCACGGGTTCTTTCGCCTGTAATTCTCGTGTTGGTGCTCTCAGCAATCGCTATCGACTTGTACAACAGCAGTGGTCGCGGAAGACCCTTGTTCAGCTTGTCCGACACAGTGACGGCGCCGCCCTCGTCTGTAGCGCCTAGTCCAGTCCCTTTGATCCCTGGGAACGTGCCCAGCTTTGACTGCGGCAAGGCCAGCACGGCGGTCGAGCACCTTATCTGTCGCGAACGAGAGCTTGCCGATCTGGAGAACCGCATGGCAAACGCCTATTTCCTGCTGCGAGCTCGTAGCGGGATTCGTGCCGAACACGAGGCGTGGTTCAAGGAGTACACAAGAGCGTGCAACGCCGCCCCTTCAGAGGCAGACATGAAAGTGTGCGTCTCCAGCCAACTCCGAGACCGGCTGGGCGCTCTCGAACAGCGTCTCGGCCTCGAACAGCGTCTCGGCGAAACGGTTGCCGAGCCGAGTCCAATCACTGAGATTGACGACTCGCGGAACATGCTAATCGGAACGTGGCGCGACGAGAACAGCCTGATGACGTACTCATCCGATGGGACATTTGAAACAAAATGGGACACGGGTCAGGCGCGGCGCGGCCGGTGGTCGGTGGCTAAGGGAATTCTGACGACGGTTTCAGGGGCAACGAGAGAAATACTCGAAGTTGTGTCGATCTCCGCGTCCCAACTGGTGGTCAAGGACAGGATGGGTGTTTGGCACGCCGCGCGGGTCAAATAGAATTGAGCATTAGGCCCAAAACATCGGCGGAACTGCCAGAGCCTTTCCCAGAACAGATGCTGATCAGCGCCACGGGAGGCTGGAATAGCGGGCTGGTCGGTTACCTCATCTCGCGTTTACGGCAAGGATCACATGGCGTCTATTAGACGAGTCCCCCAGCCTCAACTCCTAGTGCTTCTCCTCGCAGCGATCGCAGTGGATCTGTACATCAGTGGCGGCCGCCTACGACCGGCGTTAAGTCTTCGCCCGGTCACAGATGCCGTTCCAATGTCGCGATCGGCAACGGCGGCCATACAGCTGTCATCAGCCGCAACCGTGAGGACTCTTGCCTCGGCGACGGATCACACGTTGGCCACGGTTCTGCTGGGAGCCGCAGAAAGCGGCGATACTGCGACGGTGCGTAGGTTGTTAGAGCGAGGCGCCAACGTAGAGGCCAAGGACAGCAGCTATGAGGGAACTGCCCTGATCAAGGCGGCGGTCAACGATCACCTCCCGGTTGTTCAGTTACTCCTTGAAAGAGGCGCTGATACCGAAGGAGTGGGGGCGGGCCGCATTACAGCATTGGTCGCCGCAACTCAGCGTGGCCACCTCGCAATCGTCAAGGCATTGCTAGCAACGAAGGCCGACATCAATGCGTCGGATGGCGGAGCGCTCTATTGGGCAGCTCTTTCTGGCAAGATCCCCCTCGTCACGTTTTTGCTGAAGGAAGGAGCGGACCCGAATGCCGGAGACAACAGCGCTCTAATCGGCGCAGCGGAAAACGGTGATCTCGGTGTGGTCCAGGCGCTTCTTGAGAGGGGGGCGGACGTGAACAAGCACGGTGGTGGTCTCGCCGCGACAGCTCTGATGCACGCGTCAGCGCACTTGGCGAAGGGCAACGGCGAAGGCACTTCGGGCGATCATGAACAGGCCGGTGGTTCTCTGGCTATCGTCGAGGCCCTACTCGCCAAAGGCGCGGACGTCGAGGCGAAATCCGGCGCCGGCTACACAGCATTGATGTACGCGGCGGGAGATAACCATGTAGCAATTGTGCAAGCACTGCTCACGGGAGGTGCCAATCCAGAAACAAAAATGCAGGACGGGTCAACTGCCCTGAACATTGCTGCCACGGACGGACGCCTGGCAGTCCTTCAAGTGCTGCTCGACAGGGGTGCGAAAATTGAGAATAGGGGATACGGTGGTGACACAGCGCTGATTTCAGCGGCCTCCAATGGCCACCTACCTGTCGTTCAACTCTTGCTCGACAAGGGCGCAGCCGTAGCTGCAAAGAACGACAGTGGAAAAACTGCGTTAGACGTGGCGAGCGCCAACGGTCATGCCCATATTGTTCGAGCTCTCAAGAGAGGCCCCGAGGTATCTACTACGCAGATGCCACTCTGTTCAGCGCTNNACCGCAGCATTCAGGGCATCGTGAACTGCTGTTCTGGCGAGCCTCAAACGATCGGCCGTCACCTCAAGAGGCCTCCTGTAATCGTCGTCGAAAGGAGCGGCCACCGAGTCGGTCCACATCAGGCGTGTGGCATCCCATTGCCGGGAGAGAGTCCGAATCGCGTCATCGAATTCTTCGCCGAAGGAACTAGTCGCCATGGTCATCTCCAGGATGCAAGTCTTTGACTTGTGCGGGAATCTGATCCCAGCCGAGATCCTGAGCGACCTTGATTCGATGCCGTCCGTTCACGATCGAGAATTTCTCAGCGTCACGACCGCGCTCAAGATAGATGTAGTCCTGATCCCCGAAAAACGCCTCGTATACACGCTGAAGACCCTGTTCATACGTCCTGTCGGCGGCCCTGTCCAAGTCCGCGAATAAGTCTCGGGCCACTGTCCCGGCCGAGGCAAGTCTTGGCAGAATCTCTGATTGAAGAGATTGAAGTCCTCGAGACATGGTCTCGTAGTCCGTCTTCAGAAAGGCTTCCCGCCCCTGTATGTCTCTCAGATCACGAGCGACTTCTATGTCGGACAGGTCAACCCACTGGAACCCCCTTGGCAACGGAACACTCGCCGTTTTGGCTTCGCTGCTGTCGATCACGGGCGCCGAGGTACCGACATCAGCCCGTTCGAAGTCAATCTTTCGTGCATGGTAAGCCTGAAGGTGTTCAATCCGAGTTCCCAGATCACTTACGGCCCTCATGCCTTCGCAGGACGCAAACGCCCGGAATCTCCGAACCTCCGATTGGTATGCTTCATAAGCCGCAGCGACTTGAGCGTTCAATCTCTCAATGCCGCGCAATTCATCTTCAGCCGCATTGAGTTCGTCGGACGCGCTGCCATCATCATCAGGATCATCGTCGACCAGTTCGCACATTCGCCGGCAATACTCGACCTTCTCTCGCGCCCAATCCTCTGCACCTGCCAAGCGCGCCAGCCGTCGTTCGATGCTGGCAACCTCCATTGTCAGGGCCTCGGACGAGGTTTCCCAGCATCGACATAACGCTGCGCGGAGCTCGACTATGGCATCGAGTGAGCGAACCTCAGCCTGGCCGTCGCTCATGCTACGGCATCAGTAAGGACGCTCGAGGAACCGCTCAATGTCTGCGGCCTTGGTCCGGAGATGATCAGCAAAACGCTCTGCGCGCTCCGCAAACCGCTGCAGCAGCACACAGTGGCCGTCGTACTGGGAAGCGAAGCGGCGAAACTTGTCATCTTGCCAAGTACTGCCCGTTTCGAGAATANNGCCGCATTCAGACGACGAAGTTCGAAAGCTCGGAGGTTCAGGTCTTCCGCAAATGCTCGGGCTTCCCGAGGGTTGAAAATAACTTGCGCCAATTCGATATCCTCCTAATCTACACGACGCCGTAGGAACGCACGGAGGTCTTCAATGTCATGCTCAAGAAGTGGCCAGTAACGCCTCGTTTCTTCCGCGAATTCTACCAACTGCTGACGGGCGACCTGGTAGGACGACCTGAAGTCGAAATAGGTCTCGTCCTGAAACGTGTGACCGAGGCGATTGAGTCCCAAGTCCAAGTCTTCCATTAACAGCGAGATTGCCGATGAATACTGACGGAGGTTCTCTGCCAGGGTACTTAACTGTTCTGGATCAACATGTGCCCGCTCATTCGCCATAAACCGCCTTCCATGGTGGTTGCCAAGAGGTCCTAGTTGCTCCGACCCTTCTGAGCGGCGCTGACGATGTGTAACCAATCCTCACTCGGCAGCGCATACGGCCGGAACTTGGTAATCATGCCCGGTTTCTCATCATCCGCAAATACAAGCCGACACGGCTTAGAGAGCTTGGAGGCGTCTCCTGCGTCGAAAAATTGACGAGAGTCATCAATCGACATAGGCCCGCCCACACGAAGGCCGAATTCTTGGAACGAGCGGTCGGCTGACCTCTTAGCATTTGTCACAGTGTCACACCACGCCACAAAGTGCACCCCAGCCTCTGGTCCCTCACGCAGCAGGCTTGCGAAGGCGGATACTATGCCGGAGGGCTGCGAGAATCCTCCGGAATCGTCCTTCCGAAGATCACGAGCCCGGTGCAGGCCAATGACGAAGACGTAGTGCGGCTGCACCCGTGCAGCAGGCGTCTGCGACGACAGCCGTTCCTTTGTCACCTGGCACAGGTCGGCAAACCTCTTCTCCAGTGAGTGACGATTGAGCAACTCAATCTGGTGCGTAAAGAGAGACTGAATACTTCGCGCGTGCTCAGACCAGGGTGATTCGGAGGTCGACATATCGAGGATATAGAACTTCGCCGTTGTCGGCGGATGGCCGGCAAGCAACGAGATCAGGCAGGAGAACAGGAGCCCTGCGCCCTCGGATTCGTCGCGGCTTACGATCAGCAGGTGGCGTCCGGCCTGGCGGTCGAACGTCACTCCAAGAGGCGGCTGGATTGCAATTGGCTCACCCAACCACGCACGAGGACGCCCGATGGTTGGCCAGTGTTGGGCTTCAATCAGAGTTCGCAGTTCGGCGTTGTCAGTCAGGCGGGCGGGCTCGTTCCCATCAAACACAATGGGATTAGCTGACATCTGGTGTCTTTCAGCCAGCGAAGACACATTGACAAGATGTTCCCCAAGGCTATCGCCAATCATGGCCACTTGAAATGGGTTGTTACTCGCCACTTCCCCCGCGCCACCGTTGTAGATCGCTTCGCCGGGCCTTGAGAGGAGCCTCGCTGCGCCGTTGTCATGCGCGAAGACGGTCTTGGCATCCGCATCATTGCAGGGCAACGCGATCCGAACTCCCAGTTGGCCCAGGATGGCCTGAGGTAATTGCCCGCTGCCAGCGAGTGACTGGCTGCCCAGCAGAACGTGCAAACCAAATGACCGCCCCTGCCGAACGATGCGCTCAAGAATCTGTCGGGATCGGTCTGAAATGGAATCGTTCTCTGCAAATAATTCCTGAAATTCGTCAATGATGAGCAGGACGCGAGGGAGTTGGCGTCCGTCGCCACTCCGGGGCGCACGAAAAGCGGTGAGATTGTCAACTCCTGCGGCCCGGAATGCCTCGAAGCGGCGGTTCATTTCTTGGTCAAGTCCTTGGAGCACACTGAAGCCAAATTCGCGCTCGCTTTCGATCGCGATTACACGAGCGTGCGGTAGGCCATGCTGAGCATAGGGCTTGAATCCAACGCCTCCCTTAAAGTCGATGAGAAACAGCTGCAATTCTTCCGGGGAGTAGGCGAGGGCTGCACCGGTAATGATGACGTGCATCAAGTTCGTTTTCCCAGAGCCGGTTCGGCCGACGATAAGCCCGTGATGGGTCAGGCCCTCACCGAGCGTCAAGAATTGGGCTTTCTTAGCCCCGGTTGGCCCGATCGGCAAACTCAATTTGGACTCGGTCGACCCCTTCCACCACGTCTCCTCACTGATACCACCGAGAGCCAGCACCCGAGCGAATGGGACTTCAACCCTCATGGCTCCCTGCGCGCTTTCACCCGCTGTCAGGATGATTCGATCGATCAATTCCTGATGTCCGACTGTGGAGTCGAGTGTCAACTTGGCCTCAAACCTGCTAGGCCACTCAACTTTGCCTGCAGTGCAAATTACTGTGGATGAGCATTCCTCCAAGTCACCAAGGACAAAGCCGTGCGGGGCGGCTTTTGAAGTGTCGCGCACGAGTAAGACAAACACTCCGCAACGAGGACCGTTTCGAACCAGGCTTACAAGGCGTCTGGCCGCGGCATCTGAGAATCCAGTCGGGAAATCGAAAATGACAAGAAAGTGATACGGCTCCGCGACCTCGTTGGCATGGCGGTTATAAGCCAGAATGGAATCGAAGTCGCGCCGCAAATACTTTTGGATGACAGTCTCGGTGTGTTCAGCAAGCCTGGCTAGCTGTTCTTCGATGTGACGCGGCTCAGACCAAGCCTTCCCACTCACGAGATCCTTGTCAAAGTCCCCAAGGCGCATAAAATCCGAAACGTTGTGGCCTTGACCAACCGGATCGATGAAGGTGAATCGGGCCCGACCTGCCGGTGTCGAGGCCAAGGCGTGGACCACGGCGGCTCGCAAGGCCTCCACTGCGAACTCCTTATCTGGGCCCGCCGCAGAAAAGGACAGGCATTTGCCCTCCGCAAAGGGTGCCAAGGCTGGTATCGAGAACTCGAAATCGACTCCCGCTAAGCAAGCCTGCAGGTCCCCTGCCGAGTATTCAAGGACGCCGAATCGCGCCGCAAACTCAGGTGACGAGTCCAGCTTCCATTGGCCCCATTCAGGAGCTGCGAGGTCGGCAGCAGAGTAGCCAGAGTCATTCCAGAGTCGACGGACGGCCTCCTGGAGTTCTTGCGAACGACGTCGCGCGGAATCCCTAGCCCCATCGAGCCATGCCTGAAATGACCTAGCGATCTCAGACTCAGATTCTTGATGGGCGGCCTTGGCCGCTATCAATACTCTATTGACGGACAACTCAGTTCGCTCGATCGACCTCGCATGCTGCCGCTGCTTGAGGTCCTCAACGGTTTGCTTGACTCGGGCGCACTGCTGGTGCGGCTCGTTGAAGCCACTGAGGGCCTCTCTCCGGCGTTTCGAACGCCACATCGGGTTGGCGAGTGGGTAGATAAGCGCACCAGGCCAATACACGGCAAGAGCCACTAGCGTAAGCAAGGCGACGGCGGCCTGATTGTATTCCTTACGGGGCCAGAACCTAGGAAGCGCGTTCTGGATCTTCGCCTCCACATCAGCTCGAAGCTCCTTTAGAGTGAGATTGACTTCAATGAGTTCGGAAACGCCGGTGACGGACTGGCCTTGGCCACTATCCCTTGGGGTGGCGGCCTGGCTGCTCAGGGATCTCGGCGATTCACTAATCTCACTTCCGTTCGATACGAGGAATTGCCGAACCTTATCTGACAAAGCGGCACACTCGTTCAGAGCTTTGTCGCATTCGCGAGTACTTTGAAGTCGTTCAGCGTCGATCTGACGCTTCACTGTCTCGCACTTGTCCTGCGCCTTTGCCAGCGTTGCAGCCGCAACCTTATGGGCATTGTCACGAACGTCCTCGGCAGACGTGACTTGGCCGCGCGTCGAGAGGATGAATTCGCAAACCTCTTCGGCTAGAGAACTGGCCCGCGCGAACAAACCGAACTCTGACGATGTTTCTGGCTGCGATTCCATTGGTCCCTCGGTCAACGAATCGGAATTGTCGTGCGCATCTTACCCTGTTGTAAGCCCGAGTGGCAGCCTGAGGGCGACCGATTGCCGTGGGCTGGAGGCTGATTGTGCCGACTCGTTGGTTCCCGTTGGGTAGCGCATAATCGGGTAGTCAAGAATGGCTTCTACTAGACAACTCTTTCGCCGGCACTTCTGGTGTTGGGCTCGCTGCAATCGCTGTGGATCTGTACATGAGCGTCGAGCAAAGGCCGTTGTTCGGTCTGGCATCTGACCTGCCGGGTGTTTGCGGACCAGCCGAAAGCTGGTGCAATGGCGCATGTGAGGAGACCGAAGTTATTGCTTGGTGACCAAGGCGTGCCCCTCGGCAAATCCCTCCGCATGAAGTGTCCGCAGGGCTTCAATTGCCCTAAGGCTCTGCTTCTCTGACGGCAGCTTGTTCGCAGCGACCTCAAGAATGCTCAATTCCGTGGGGGAGAGGAGTTGGCGTGATTTGGCCCAGGCAATCGCGGCCATCCAGAACTCCCGGCCCGCACTTACGACGGCGGTCTGCGCTTGGATTCCGTTGAGAACAATCTGATCTTTCACGGCCGACTGCTTTGCGACCTGCTGGTCCTCCTTGGTGAGCAGCGATTCGAGCCAGTCTTTCGGCCAGTCCACCTTGAGAGACTGAACCTGCTTCCAGCATGCCTGCTTCTTCGCCCACTCGAGTGGATTCGGGATCTCGGTGTTCAGTCCGGCAATGACGCCATGAGCGGCCTCGCAGGCCACGAGGCCACCGGTCAGGATCGCGATGTCTTCGAGCATCGCCTTGCGGCGATCACCGAAGCCCGGCGCCTTGACGGCGGCAACCTGCAGGGTGCCACGCAGCTTGTTGAGACTTGGAAACGTGACCCTGAAAGCGTGGCGTCACCCCGTGGTGGAGTCGGTGGACCGGGTTCTCGAGCACGGCTTCCATGCGCTCGGAGTCGGTCACGAAGCAGGGCGAGGATTAGCCGCGGTCAAACTGCATGCCTTCCACGACGTCCCCGGTCGACTACGCCGCTGTCTTTGATTTCCAGGGACCGTGATCACGCCGCCTTTGCCGACCTTTTTCATCGCCTCGATTGGCTGAACGGCTTCAGCGCGCCTCGCTCTCGCCGTTGGCTAGCTGGTTTTCTTCGAGTTGTCGCTTCGACCAGTGCTGCTCGATAGCCTGAACGAACTCAGCACGGACGAGTTTGGCGCGCGCCTTGAGCAAGCCGCCGAGTTCTTGTCGGACGTAGAGCCCTTCGGCTGGGCCGTCGGTCAGCCGTGATTGCGTAAGCAGTGTTTTCAGCGACTCAAGGGTTTGATGACCTCGGCCAAGCTCGGGCACGGCGCAGATGTCGAGACTGTTCAGCAGGTCGTTGCGGCGTCTGGCACTCCAGAAATCGCCTGTAGCCCGATCGTAGATGTCGAACGCAAGGAACCAATCGGGCAGGTGCGTGTATCTAATGCCATGGACCGCGAAGCACCACTCGCCGAAGAGAACCAAGTCTGGCCACAGCGCGTCGACAAGCGTGCGTTGATGCGCGGCGAGCCACCGCTTGAGTGGTTTCCACTGTCCTTGGGGCGTCTCGATGTCCAAGTACGTTCCCCGGTTCTGACCGTAGAGTGTGCCATCCTCGCCAACCGAAAAGCCGAGGTTTGCGCCATCGACCTTCTCCTCGACAACGACGTCAGCCCGAAGCAGATCCCGCAGTTCGTGAGGGGTGAGGATCTTGTCATTGCGCGGCACACCTGGACCGAGCCAAGCAATGTGTGGCGTGTGAGGAAAGCGGAAGAAGTCGTTCATTTGGCTTTTCGCCTCTTCTTCGCACTTTCAAAGGCGCGAATATCCGTCTTGCACAGAAGTTGCAGCGTAATTCCGTGGTCCTCAAGAGCGGGCGCCCAGCCAAGCCACTTGGAGTCCGCAGCTTGGGCAATGGCGGGGAATTGTCCGTGGGCAGCCGCTACAGCCACAAACTTGCGATCCGCTGGGTCAAAAGTGATGAGGCGATCGTCCTCAGGGAAACTCTCAAATCCTCGGTCTGTGTGCTCGACGAGTTCAACTTGATCACATCTATCAGGGTTCGCGTTGTGGCGGAGCAGCCATTTCACGAATACGTCCCCAGGCCGCTTCCCAACGCGAGGCATGGTTTTGTTCTGGTACTCGGTCAGGATTCTGAAGCCCTCGTCGATCGCAATGCGCTCTCCGTTTACGATCTCACTCAGACGGCGAACACACGAGACAACGCATTGATCGCTCACTCCCGCATGTTGCCCGTTGGCGATGAGAATGACATTGGTGTCGACTACGACCGTCACTCCTTGGTCGCTCGTCGAAGTGACGCCGCCTCCGTACGGGCAACGATGTCGCCCATTTCGTCTCCGAAGAAGTTGTCCGGCCAATTGATGATGTCGCCGAACATGTTGACCTCAAGTTCTTCAAGCTCTGCTCCGCTGGCACCGGGGCGAGCGAAGTAGATTGCAACTTCCTCCGGCCTTAGCACCCCTTCGGCGACTCGTCGCTGAAGTCGGTTCAAGAAGTGTTCAGAGTGGGTTTCGATGATGAGTTGAACGTTACGCGGCTTGCCGTCCTCGTAGGCTTGTACGCCAGAAATGAAGACGTCAGCGAGCTCTGCCTGGACCTGCGGGTGCAGGTGAATTTCAGGCTGCTCCATCCACACCAGCGAATCGGGCGGGCAGTAAAAGGCCTGAACGAGAGCCGGAAGCACCTGAGAAACTCCGAAGCCGACATCGGGCAGGGCCACCTCGGTCAACCCTCCACGAGTCTTCACCTTAACCTCGTAATCCTTTCGCCCAGGAGCCGTGGCGCGAACTGTGAAGGCTTCGATGATGCCGAGATCGACAAGCCATTGCGCGATGAAGGCGTCGAAGGGTTGCAGCCGTTGTCTCCGACCCCGGTTGAGCTTCCTCCCCTGCGCCTGGGCTGCGAGTATGCACGCAATCGCGTATTCGCCCTTCGGTCCGACCGTCTCTGGTGTATTTCCAGCCCAGCCGTATGTGCGGTGAGGGGTATCCCGCAGCGGCCCCAAGTAGCTTAGCGAGTCGAGAGCGCGCTCTACTTCAAGCGCAAACGTCGCGAGAAAGTCGGCATTCTGAAAACGCGCAAGAGAGTGGTCGGAGACCCGATAGAATTTCTCTGCGGGGTCAAGCGGCCATTTCCGGCCGACTGCGTGGACCAGGGTGTATGGGTCTGTTCGAAGCTGCACAGCCTTGCCGCCTTCGTGTTCCAGACTCGCAGAGAGTACCTTCTTGCCTTCAGCGCGCAGTTCGTAGCGAAGCCTCCGGACAATCGGCTGATCGTTTGGCCCCGCAGCGATCAAGCTCTTAAGGGCGAGCGTCTTGCCTTCATAGCGCTGCCTCTCGTCGAGAGGATTCTGGATCTCAAGAGGGCTAGCCAAAGCCCACTCAAGGTCGAACTCCAATACGGCACCTTTCTCACGACGATGGAGGGTTTCGACAAAGGTTCCTAGGTCTATGAGTGAACTGTCGTCACCTGTATGCAGAGCCCGTCGTCGATCCGCCGAAGCGGCCGTCTGCTTTAGTGCAAGGAGGAGGTGACCGAGGCTGCTCTTTCCGGCGCTGTTGGCACCGAAAAGTACCGTTAGCGGTGCCAGTCGGATATTGCCGGTATCCTTCCATGCCTTGAAGTTCTTGATTCGCAGGCTTGAGAGCATCGTTTCGTTCCTTCGCCTACGAGTCTACTCTGACGGGCAACGTTCTTTCGGAAGCCGTGGGCGGAACTTTTCGGCGCAGCCGAGGTCTGCGACCGGTCGGCCTCGCGCTTCTGACGCGCCGGTCTCTGGACCGGCGACAGTGCAAAAAAAGGCCCAGCAGCTTACGCTACCGGGCCCTTGGTCTTTCCCCCCGACTCGCACCCCCTTCGGGATGCTAGCTCAGGGCATCGCCGAACCTGTAACCTGTCGCCTTCGACCCGTACATGGCCAAGTGCCGGCCATCGTTGCGGCTCCGAAAAAGCGGACGCACGACCCTGGGTTACAGTTGAGATTTGTTGTGGCGGCTGCTGCCGGACAGAATCCTCGAAGCTTCAACGGCCGAGTTAGAAACCTACTGGCAGACTTGTGGTCCAGGTTTGGTTGTCCCTGAGAGGGGACTCGCTAAACCACCGATCAAACACCTTGCCTGGACGCGGTGGCTGTGGTCCGGTATGTGGCAGACTCTGCTGGTGGCCCCCACATTCTTGGATGCCGACGATCTTGTCAGACTGTATCGCCAAGGTCGCAGGACGTTCGGCCAACCTGAACCAGGCATGTCCACACTGCAAGGCGCGAACCTCGCGAACGTCAGCCTGCCCGGCGTGGTGTTGGCGTCCTTCGATCTGAGAAATGCCGACCTAACTGCGGCTCGACTCGCATGTTCTGTGCTAGCCGGCTCCAACCTTTCGTTCGTTCGAGCTGCTGGTGCCGACCTCAGAGAGGCAGACCTTTCCGGGGCGAACCTGGCCGGTGCAAACCTATCGAATGCCATCCTGGTCGGTGCGAATCTGCAGGGCGCGAACCTACGGGCAGCGAACCTGGCTGGCTCGCACCTTGGTGGTGCGCTGATGAACAACTCGATGCTCCAAGGCGCTGTCGTGACGCGCGCCAACCTTTGTGCTGCCAATCTCAGCCGAGCTACGATGGATGGTACCGATCTCAGCGGTGCGTTGCTGAGTGGTTCAAACTTGACTGAGGCCTCTCTGGTTGGAGCTCGTATTCGTGAAGCAGACTTTGCTGGATCGAATTGCAAAGCCGTGAATTTCAATAGCGCAAATCTTGAATCTTGCAACTTTAGTGGCGCTAGCTGTGACGGAGCTGATTTTTCTCGAGCCAATCTGGTTCGAGCCATTCTTCGTCGTACGAGCTTGCGCTCAGCGATTCTCGACTACGTTGACCTGAGGGGCGCGCAGATTGACAGTGCCGATCTGCGGAGCGCTAGGTGTTCGGGCGCGACGCTGGGAGAGACGTCTCTGCTGAACACAGTCCTTGCACCGTTCGTCAGAGCTGCGAAAATGACTCACACTGCGGTGTCTTGTGTGGATTTTCGTTCCCTGCTACGGTCATTTAGCGAGCCGGGTCTGGCGGAGTTTCTCCAAGCGACGGGTATGCCGCCAGTTTTTACTTGGTATGGAATTGATTGCGCGAAATCTATGAGTCCAGATGTGGTGTTCAGTCTTCTTCAGAGTACCTTCATCAGCTACGGCCAACGNNTACGGCCAACCAGACGAGCCGTTCGCGAGGCGCCTGAATGATGGTCTCAAGCGAGAAGGCGTGACAACATTCTTCTTTAAGGACGATGCGCTACCTGGCAACGAACTCCACGCTCTCATGCGTCGAGGTGTCAATGACCATGACAGGGTCATCCTGATGCGCTCTGAGGCCTCGCTGAGACGTAAAGGTCTTCTGAACGAAATAAAAGAGACACTAAGGCGAGAGGCGCGGGATGGTGGGCGATCATTCCTCATTCCAGTCGTGCTGGATGGCTACCTTTTCGATGGGTGGAGACCGGACGACCGAGCTCTCGATTCAACTGCCGTGACATCTCGTGTTGCCGCCGATTTTCGAGGCTGGGAAACCGACTCTATATTCGCGAGCGGACTGGCGAGACTGGTGAAGGCGCTGAAGAAGACGTAACAAAGTCTGAGGCCTTCGCATCAGTGCGCCCATATTGGCCGGCTTGGGCGATTTCAACCTGCGATTCAAGCGATTCAGGTGCGGCCGTCGATTAATGGTTTATTCTCGTCCGGCACGATGGCGCCGTGGCAAACCGTTGACTGACCCTATAGGGCCTTACCGGTCATTCCCTCGTGCTGAGCAAGCCGGGAAGGCCACTGAAAGAAACGGGCCCGGTAGCTTTCGCTACCGGGCCCGTTGTGTTGCAATCGGCGCGGCTGAAGCCACGCCCTACGTACGTCCATTGTCGAGCACCGGAG
>CXWK01015882.1_pt1 | contig 14658 bp, 13 predicted proteins | sample 590851 | NCBI WGS metagenome assembly CXWK01 (sample SAMEA3498364, study PRJEB10139) | wastewater metagenome | biome: wastewater treatment plant; material: activated sludge | place: Denmark | collected 2014-08-01 | reverse complement strand
GTCCGCCACGGCGAGCATGGCCTCCAGCCGGCGCAGCATCCGGTCCGTGCGCCAGTCCTTCGCGAGCTCGACCGCCGAGCGAAGCAGGTTTCCCTGGTGCTTCTCGAGCTTCGCCTCGAAGCGCTCGAACAGGGTGAACGCGTCGGCCGTGGCGCCGGCGAAGCCCGCGAGGATGCGGTCGTTGTAGAGGCGGCGGACCTTGCGCGCCGACGCCTTGACCACGACGTTGCCGAGCGTGACCTGGCCGTCGCCTCCCATGGCGACCTGGGCGCCGCGGCGAACGCAGACGATGGTGGTGCCGTGGAAGGAGTCTTCGGCCATGGCGAGGCTAGTTCGCCTTGCGGCGGATGAGGATCGCGTGGCGATTGAAGCCGAAAGCCTCGAGGAGCGCCGCATTCAATTCCGAAAGATTGGAAAGGATTACCCGCTTGCCGGCGAGCTGGATCGCCTTCACCACCTCGTAGAACTGGCCGGCGGCGGCAAAGTCGATGCGCAGGACCTTTCCCATGTCCACCACCAGCTCCGGCCCGGCGGCCGCGTGGGAGGCGAGATCGGCGAACTGATTCTGGCTCGCGGTGGATATCACGCCCTTCAGGACGAACCCGGCCTCCGGCTCCTCGGCTGCCGGCGCGGCCGGCACGCGCGACGCTGCCGCCGCCACGGAGTTCACGTACACCTCCCAGATGGGAGGCGACATTTCGTAGGCGACGGCATACTCGAGCCCGAGCTCCTCGAAGGGATCCATCTTGTCCTGCAGCACGTAGAGCTCGAAGAGCAGCAGCCAGAAGCTGCGCGTGGCCTCCGAGGCGCGCTCGTTGAAGGCGGCGCGCAGCACGCGCTCGAGGGATTCGGTGTTGTTGAACCACATCGGAAGCCCTGCGGTGCGCAGGCGCTTCAGTGCCGCCGTCAGGAGCGCGGCCTCCGAGGCGGTGATGGAGGCGACCTTGCCGAGGTCGAGCCGCACCGTTCCCATGGATACGGCGAAAGCGACGAACTTCTCGATCTCCGGGGCGAGTTCGCCGAGGGCGTTCGGCTTGAGCGCGAAGAAATCCTTGCGCTCGCGGCTCTGGGCGCGGCGGGGATCGGAGGCGGCCTCTTCCCCCCCCGCCCAGGCGGGCGGGGACTGCTCGAACTTGACCGTGTAGAGCATCGACAGGGACTCGTACTCGGCCCGGTTCTGCGTGATCTCGAACAGGTCGAAGAGCATGAGCCAGGGCTGCTTGTTCGAGCGGCTCGCGGGGTCCCTCGTGAGCGAGCGCAGGACCGCTTCGGCGGGGGCCACGAGGTTCGCGGAATAGAGCACCGCGGCCTCCTGGGCCGGCGGCAGCACGGAGGCGTGGTACTCCTCGGTGCCGAGGCGACCCGGGGGACGGGACGCCGTCCGCGACGATCCGTGGGAAGCCGAGCCGGCGGCAGGAGGGGCCACGTTCGCGTCGATCCTCAGGACGCGGTCCGGGCCGCGGCATCGCGGCATGCCGCTGCGGCATGGGCGAGGTGCTTGCGTCTGGTCGGTGCAGCGTGCGCCATGGTCGGCCGGCTTTTTCGTGTGGCGAGGAGGCTGGCGGGAAAAGCTTCGATGGGCCTCGCGCCGCCGGCACGAACCCGGCGCATGCGCCGCGCCATTCCCGAGAACCAGCGCCAGTATAGCGCCCGCGGGCGATGCGAGTGACGCGGGCGACGCGACCCGCGTGCCGGGCAACCGCTACGCCTTCAGGCCACGCAGTACGCGAGGCCCTCCTCGAAGAGGCGGCGCGGGATCCTGCGTCCGATGAACACCATCACGCTCTCGCGCGACTCTCCCGGAGCCCAGGGCTTGCCGGGCGTGCCGCCCATGAGCATGTGCACGCCCTGGAAGATCATGCGGCGCGGTTCGCCCTGGATGTTGAGAATGCCCTTGTAGCGCAGGAGATCCTCGCCGTAGTTCTGCGTCATGAGCGACAGGAAGGTCTCGATCTTCTCCATCTGCAGGGCCCGCGGGTCCTTCCACACGAAGCTCTGCACGTCCTCGTCGTGATGGTGGTGTCCCTCGGCGAGGAATCCCGGATCGATCTCGAGCGCCGCGTTCAGGTTGAACCCGCGGATGTCGAGGATCTCGCGGATGTCGGTTTCGCCGAAATTCACCTTCGTCTGGCGCGCGCGCGGGTTCATGTCGCGCAGGCGATCCATGAGGCCCGCGACTTCCGCCTCGCCGACGAGGTCGGTCTTCGACAGCAGGATCCGGTCCGCGAAACCCACCTGGGCGCGCGCCTCGTCGTGGCGGTCGAGCTGCTGCTGCCCGTGCTTCGCGTCCACGACGGTGATCACGGCGTCGAGCAGGTAGGCGCCGTGGACGTCCTCGTCCATGAAGAAGGTCTGCGCGACCGGCCCGGGATTGGCGAGCCCGGTGGTCTCGATCACCACGCGATCGAAGCGGAGCTTCCCCTGGCGGCGCTTCTTCCCGAGTTCGCCCAGGATGCGCACCAGATCCCCTCGCACGGTGCAGCAGAGGCACCCGTTGTTCATCTCGACGATCTGCTCCTCGCGGTCCTCCACGAGGATGTCGTTGTCCACGCCCGTTTCCCCGAACTCGTTCTCGATCACCGCGATCTTCTCGCCGTGCTGCTCGGTGAGAATGCGGTTCAGGAGCGTCGTCTTTCCGGCCCCCAGGAAGCCGGTGAGGATGGTGACTGGGATGAGGTCCTGCTCGGGGGTCGGGACGGCGGCCATGCGCTACCTCTCTGCGGGGGCGGTGACGAAGGATTCGAGGGTCCGCGCGACGAACGATTCGTCGAGGTCGCGAACGATGAGGACGAGGCGCGTGCGCCGGTCGGCGTCCGGCCATCCCGGCAGCTGCGCCGGAGGGTAGAGGGTGTGCTGCACCGCGTGCACTGCGACCGGGCCCGGTGCGCCCCGGGCGTTCACGAGGCCCTTCAGGCGCAGGATCCGGTCGCCCGCGAGGTCCAGCAGGGTGGCGAGCGCATCCTCGAACGCCGCCCAGTCGACGGGGCTGTCGGCGAACCAGGCGAATGCGGTGATGCGCGGATCGTGCGCGACGGCCGGAGGAGCGCCCACCCGCCGGTATACGCCCGCACGCAGCCAGGAGTCCGGGTCGGCCAGGCGTTCGCCGCCGCGATGCAGGCCGGTGTCCAGGAGCCTCGCCGGGTCGGCGTCGCCGAGCACGCTGCGCAGCTGCGGCGCCCCGGGATTGAGCGCGGCGAGCCTCGCCTCGAGGGCGCCAAGCGCAGCCGGCTCCGCGATATCGGCCTTGGTGATCACCAGGCGATCGGCCACCGCGGCCTGCTTCACGGCCTCGGGATGGCGGTCGAGCTGGTCCATCCCATGGACACCATCCACCGTCGTGACGATTCCCGAAAGCGCATAGCGGGCAGCGACCATGGGGAGTTCGATCAGCGTGCGCGCGATCGGCGCCGGGTCGGCGAGGCCGGAGGTCTCGACGATCGCGCGCCGGAAGGCGGGTATCTCGCCCGCGGCGCGCTTGAAGTAGAGGTCGCGCATGGCCTGCACCAGGTCGCCTGCCACCTGGCAGCACACGCAGCCGCTGGGCAGGAGCACGATGTTCTCCGAGGCGGTGCGCACGAGCGCGTGGTCGATCGCGACCGGGCCGAATTCGTTCACGATCACGGCGCAGTCCCCGGACGCCGGATGCGCGAGCAGGCGGTTCAGGAGCGTGGTCTTGCCGCTGCCGAGGAAGCCGGTGAGCAGCGTCACGGGAGTGACGGTGGTGGCGGTCATCGTGGCCCCCGCTCAGTGGCAGGCGGCGCAAAGGCCCTGCACCGTGAGCTCGACCTTCTGCGGCCGGAATCCCCTCGGCAGGCGCACGCGCGGCGGCACCGCCACGTCCTCGAGGCAGACCGTCCTGCCGCAGCTCGAGCAGGTGAAGTGCGCGTGGGGTCCGTGCGCGGAATCGCGGTTCGCGCGAAAGCGCCAGGTGCGATCCTCGCCCGGGATGCGGTGGGCGAGCGCGAGGCCGACGAGCCAGTCGAGCACGCGATAGACGGTCACGCGGTCCACGGGCGTGCCGGTGCGCAGCGACTGCGCCACCTCATGGTGGGTGAGAGCCGTGTCGGAGGCGAGGAGAACGGCGAGAACGGCCGCGCGCGGCGCCGTCAGGCGCTCGCCGGCGGCCCGGATGCGGCCCTGCGCCGCGGCGACCTGCGTGGCCTGGTGCGATCGGGGTCTGCCCATGGCGGGATTCTAGGCCGCGCGGCGCGGCAGATGCAATTCGGTTGCGCAAAGACCTCAGCCCTTGCGCTTCGCGCGCGGGTGAGTCGCGTCGTAGATCCTGGCAAGGTGCTGGAAGTCGAGGTGCGTGTACACCTGCGTGGAGGAGATGCTCGCGTGGCCTAGCATCTCCTGCACGGCCCGCAGGTCGCCCGAGGACTGCAGCACGTGCGAGGCGAAGGAGTGGCGCAGCATGTGCGGATGCACGTCCACCGCGAGTCCCGCCGCCGCGGCGCGCAGCTTGATGCGGCGCTGGACCTCTCGCGGGGACAGGCGGCGGCCGGAGCGGCCGATGAAAAGGGCCTTCTCGCCGGCGGCCGCGAGGCGTTCGCGCACCGGCAGCCAGCGCGCCAGCGCCTCCAGCGCCGGGGCGCCCACGGGGACGATGCGCGTCTTCGATCCCTTGCCCGTGACACGGGCTTCGCCGGAACGCGCGTCGACCGCGCCGATGTCCAGGCCGGTCAACTCGGACACCCGAAGCCCGCAGGAATAGGCGAGTTCGAAGAGGGCACGGTCCCGGATGCCGGTGTCGGAGGCGTCGTCGACGGCGACGAGGCGCGTGGCTTCGTCCGGGGAGAGCGCCTCCGGCAGGGTCCTCGCGGCGCGCGGGGCCCGGATTCCCTTGCAGGGATTCGTGGCGATCTCGCGCCCCCGCACGAGCCAGTCGAAGAACCCGCGCCACGTGGAAAGCAGTCGCGCGAGGCTGCGCGGCGCGAGGCCCTTCGCGTGGAGCGCGGCGACGAAGCGCCGGATGTCGGCTGACCCGAGCTCGCCCGGGTCGCGTCCTTCCGAGAGGGTCCCGAGGAGCATCCCGTCGCGGGAATAGGCACCGAGCGTGTGGGCGGCCAGGCGCCGCTCGTTCGCAAGGAAATCGAGGTAGCGCGAGAGGCTAGCCTGCGGCTTCACGGACGGAAGTGAGGTGGCGCGAAAGCGCGCTGGCGAGGAGCTCGCCGATGCGCGCGAGGTAGAGGGTGCCCATTTCCGGGTAGAAGCGACGGGCGTCCTCGGAGGCGAGTGCGAGCACGCCGATGCACAGCTCGCCCCGGCGCAGCGCGACGAGGGCGAAGGACTTCAGGTGCGGCGCGGCCTCGCCGAACCAGCCCTGGCTTTCGTAGACGGCGTGGTTTCCGCAGTAGGGCACGCTCATCTGCGCCACGAACTCGCGCATCTCGACGGCGACCTCGCCGAATTCCCGGGTCTCGGGGTTGCGCTCCGCCACGTTCCACAACCGCACCGCCACGTGGGGCACGGCGAAGTGGTCGAGCAGGTCCAGGTAGGCGGTATCGAGCGTCGAATCGAGCCCCGCGGCCTCCAGCAGGCGGCAGGCCAGGCGGTGGACTTTCGCGGAGACCGCGTCGTTTTCCTCTCCGAAGCCGATGAGCTCGCGAAGCTTTTCCTCGAGAAGCCGCGTTTTCTCGCGCACCGCGACGAGCTGGCGCTCGCCGATCGACACCGCGCGCCCTCCGTGCGGGTGCGGGATCTGCAGGTTCACCAGCAGGTCGACGTTCTGCTCGAAGAAGCCGGGGTTCTGGCGGAGGAAATCGGCGACTTGTTCCGGGGTCATCAAGGCAGGCTCTCCTGGGTGCCGGGCGTCGGGAGCTCGATCTCGCCCTCGAAGACGCGCACGGCATCGCCCGTCATCATAACGGGAGCGAAGGGGGGCGTCATGCCGGAAGCCGTCCCCGCCCAGCGAATCGCGAGATCGCCGCCGCGGGTGCTTACGCGAACCTCGCCGTCGAGGAGACCGCGGCGAATGCCCGCGACCACGGCGGCGCACGCGCCGGTGCCGCAGGAGAGGGTCTCTCCCGCGCCGCGCTCCCAGACCCGCAGCCGCACATGGTCGCGCGCGAGCACCTCGAGGAAGCCCGCGTTCACGCGCTCGGGAAAGGCGGGGTGGCGCTCGATGAGCGGGCCCTGGGTGGTCACCGGTGCGCCATCGGCGTCCGCCACCACCTGGACGGCGTGCGGGTTGCCCATGGAGAGCACGCTCACCTCGACCGTCGCGCCGGCGACCGAAAGGGCGTGCACCGGGCCCTTGTCCGGCGCAATGAACGGCACCTCGGAAGGTTCGAAGCGCGGCGGACCCATGTCGACGCACACCCGCCCGCCGGCTTCGATGCGCGGCCGGATGACGCCGCGGGCGGTCTCCACGCGCAGTTCGTCCTTGCCCGTGAGGCCCTCTTCGCGAACGAACCGGGCAAAGCAGCGCGCGCCGTTGCCGCATTGCTCGACCTCGCCGCCGTCGGCGTTCCAGATCCGGTAACGGAAGTCGTTGGCGGGGTCGCGGGCGCGCTCTACCAGCAGCAACTGGTCGCAGCCCACGCCGAAGTGGCGAGAAGCGATCGCGCGGACCTGCTCGGCCGTGAGGACGATGGCCTGGCGCACCCCGTCCATCACGACGAAATCGTTGCCCTGGCCGTGCATCTTGGTGAAGCGCAGTCGCACGGCGCTATTCTAGCATCGGCTCCGGTGGCGACCGGGCGGCGTTCGGGGCCGGAAAGCCCCCGGCCTTGGGGAACTCCGTGCGCGTGGACTACCATTGCCGCTCACTCGCCCGTCCGCCGTCCGATGTCCGCCATTCCATCCCCACTCTCCCCGGAAGACGCCGCGTCCCTGAAGGACGCGATATCCCGTTTCGATGCCGGCCAGATCGACGAGGCGGAGCGGGCCGCGCGCGCGCTACTCGCGCGACTGCCGGGGAACCCCGACGTGCGCCACCTGCTCGCGCTCGTGTCGCTCCGGCGAGGCCGGGCCGACGAGGCCCTGGCGTTCGTGGACGGGCTGCTCCGCGAGGCGCCGCGGGATGCGTTCGCGCTCAACACGCGCGGTGCCGCCTGCCAGGCGCTCGGGAAGGCGGATGAGGCGATTCAAGCCTATCGCGCGGCGCTTGACGCCGATGCGGGCTACGCCGACGCCGCGGGCAACCTGGGAATGGCGCTTCTCGCGGCGAGGAGGTTCGCGGACGCCTTCAGTCTTTGCGAGGAGGTCCTCGCGAACCTGCCGCAGTTCCTGCCGATGTGGATGGTGGGTGGCCACGCCGCCCTGGGCCTGGGGCGGCTCGAGGCGGCGAGTGCGCGATTCGCCGGGGCACTTCGCCTGGCGCCCGGGCACCCCGGGGTGCTTGCCCTCCTGGGCGACACCCATTTCCGGACGGGGAGCCATGCCCGGGCCGTCGAGTGCTTCGATGCGGTCATCGCGGCGCAGCCGGAAGACGCGGGCGCCCACAACAACCGCGGCACGGCGCTCCTCGCGCTTGGGCGGGCCGCCGAGGCGGAGGCCGCCTTTCGGCGCGCAACGCAGATCAATCCCTCGCTCGCCCCGGCGTGGCACAACCTCGCCTGCGCCTTGCTCGAACGGGGGCAATTCGCGGCCTGCGAGGAAATCGAGCGACGCGCGCTTGCCCTTTCGCCGGCGTTCGCCGAGGCCGCGATCACCCGCGCCGCCGCCCTCAATGAGCTCGGTCGCGCGAGCGAAGCCGAAGTCGTGCTCCGCGAGGTGTTGCGGCGCGAACCCGGCAAGGTGCCGGCGATGGTGAACCTGTGCGGCTCGCTCACGGTGCTCAAGCGCCACGGCGAGTCCGTCGAGCTTGCGCGCGAGGCCGCACGGCTCGCTCCGGGCGATGCCGCCGTGCAGGGCATGGCGGCGAATCTCCTCGCCGAGGACGGACGCCACGAGGAGGCGCTCGCCCGCTTCGACGAGGCCATCCGGCTCGCCCCGGGCGAAGCCCGCTGGCAGGTGCTGCGGGCCCTGGCGCTTCCCGTCGTGGCGCGCTCGACCGAGGCGATCGGAAGCGCACGCGACGATCTCCTGCGCCGCGTCGCACGGCTCGCAGCAAGCGGCTGCGCGCTGGGCGATCCCGCGCGAAGCATCGGCGTGACGGGCTTCTACCTCGCCTATCACGGCCTGTCCGACCGCGAGCCGCAGCGTGCCATCGCGGAAATGTTCCTCGCCTNNCAGGCGAGGCCGCGGCCGCGCGCGGGAAGGCGACTGCGCGTGGCGTTCCTCTCCGCGTTCCTGCACGACCACACCATCGGCAAGCTCTTCCGGGGCTTCGTGGCCCGGCTCGATCGGCGTCGCTTCGAGGTGGTCGTGATGCATGCGATGCAGCGCGAGGATCCGGTGCGCGCCGCAATCGATGCGTCCGCCGACGGCGCGATCGCCCTGCCGCCCCGTCTCGACGAGGCAAGGCGCGCCGTCGCCGAGGCGAAACCGGATATCCTGTTCTACCCCGATGTCGGCATGCATCCCTTCTCCTACTTCCTCGCCTTCGCGCGCCTCGCGCCCGTGCAGGTCACGAGCTGGGGCCACCCCGACACCACGGGACTCGCGTCGATCGACCATTTCGTGTCCTGCGAAACCCTGGAGCCGCCGGGGGCGCAGGCGCATTACGGCGAGCGGCTCGCACGGCTCTCCCGCCTCCCCGCCTGTTACGCGAGACCGCGGCCGGCGCCTACGATCGGCGCGCGGGCGCGGCTCGGTTTGCCGCCGGGCGCGAAGCTCTACGCCTGCCCGCAGAGCCTCTTCAAGTTCCACCCGGCCTTCGATGCCGTTCTGGGAGCGCTCCTGGAGGCGGACCCGGCGGGCCACCTGGCGCTGGTGTCGAGCGCAAGGACGGGCTGGAACGAGGCGCTGCTCGCGCGCCTGGGGCGCGCCTTCCCGGAGCACGTCGAACGGGTGCGGTTCCTGCCCTTCATGCCGGAAGCCGCGTTCCTCGACCTGCTCGCGAGCGCCGACGCGGTCCTCGATCCGGTGCACTTCGGTGGAGGCAACTCCACCTACGAGGCGCTGGGCCTGGGGGTGCCGGTGGTGACCCTGCCGGGGCCGTTCATGCGCGGGCGCGTGACGCTCGCCTGCTACCGGCAGATGGGTTTCGAGGACCTGGTGGCCGCGACGACGCAGGAATACGTCGCCCTTGCCGTACGCCTGGCGAACGATGCCGCGTTCCGTGAGGCGATGCGCAGCCGGATTCGCGAGCGCTCGGGCGCCCTGTTCGACGACGAACTCGCCGTGCGCGACCTGGAGGCGTTCCTCGAGCGCGCCTTCGACGAGGCGCTCGAGCGCGAGGGGGCGCCATGAGCGGCGCGCGCACCGGGGCCTGCCCGGCCTGCGGGCACCACGTGGCGGTGGATTTCTTCGACGGCGGCGAGCAGCCGCTCGCGACGATCGCCTGGCCCGGAAACGCGGAAGAGGCCCGCGCCATGCCGCGCCTGCCGCTGGATTTCGTGCAGTGCGTGAATTGCACGCACATCCACAACGCGGCGTTCGACTATGCCCACGTGCCCTATTCGAGCAAGCCCAACCGCATGTTCAACAGCGGCGCCGCCTGGTCCGCGTTCATGCGCGGTCTCGTGGAGCGCATCCTCGCGCGCGTTCCGGCAATTCCCGTGGTGGTCGAGGTCGGGCACGGCGATGCGAGCCTGCTCGCCGCGCTCGCGCAGCTGCGCCCCGGTGGTCGCTATATCGGCTTCGACCCGCACGGCGCCACGGGGGGTCGCGAAGGCATCGAGCTGCGCGCGGAGCTCTTCGACCCACCGGGCCACGTCGCCGCCCTCGCGCCCGACATCGTCGTCGCGCGGCACGTGCTCGAGCACCTCGAAAGCCCGCTCTCCTTCCTGCAATCGATCGCCTTCGCCGCCGCCGCGGCCGGGCGCGACGTTCCCGCCTACTTCGAGGTGCCCTGCGTGGACCGGCTCCAGGAGACGGGCCGCACGGCGGACCTCTACTACGAGCACAGCTCGCAGTTCACCACGCGCTCGTTCACCGCGATGCTCGAGGCGTGCGGGGCGCGGATAGACTCGCTGGCGCACGCCTACGACCGCGAGGTGGTGACGGCTTTCGTTTCCCTGCGCGCGCCCGCCGGGCACTGCGAAGCCGCACGCGCCGCGGGGCAGTACCGGGCGTCGGCGCGGGAATCGCGATCGGCGATCGCGCGACAGCTCGAGGCCCTGGCCGGCGACCCCGGCGGCGTCGCGATCTGGGGCGGGACGGGGAAGTCGGCGGCTTTCATGAACCGCTACGGCTGCGACGCGACGCGCTTTCCGGTGGTCGTCGATTCCGACCGGTCGAAGGTGGGGACCTTCGTGCCGGGCACGGGCCAGGAAATCCGCTTCCGCGACTGGCTCAAGGACCATCCCGCGCGCACGCTGATCGTCCCGCCGCAGTGGCGCGCGGCGGACATCGTCCGCGAGATTCGCCGCGAGGGCATCGGCGCCTCGCGCATCCTGATCGAGCACGGCGGGGCGCTGGTCGACTTCCTGGCCGGCGAGCATCCCTACCAGAGACCGGAGGAGCCGGCATGATCCATCACATCCTGGTCACGGGAGGCGCGGGCTTCGTGGGCTCCCACCTCTGCGACCGCCTCATCGCCATGGGCCACGACGTGATCTGCGTGGACAACTTCTACACCGGGGCGAAGCGCAACATCGCGCACCTGCTCGGCCACCCGAGATTCGAGCTGATCCGCCACGACGTCATGCTTCCGCTCTTCATCGAGGTCGACGCGATCTTCAACCTCGCCTGCCCGGCTTCCCCGATCCATTACCAGCGCGACCCGGTGCAGACGGTGAAGACGAGCGTGCTGGGCGCGATCAACATGCTCGGGCTCGCCAAGCGCCGGCGCGCCATCCTGGTCCAGGCCTCGACGAGCGAGGTCTACGGGGATCCGGAGGTGCACCCGCAATCCGAGGACTACGTGGGGCATGTGAACCCCCTGGGGCCGCGCGCGTGCTACGACGAGGGCAAGCGCTGCGCGGAGACGCTGTGCACCGACTACCGGCGCCAGCACGGCGTGGACGCGCGGATCGTGCGCATCTTCAACACCTACGGCCCGCGCATGCAGAAGGACGACGGGCGCGTGGTGTCGAACTTCATCGTGGCGGCGCTGCAGGGGAAGAGCCTGGTCGTGAACGGAGACGGTTCGCAGACGCGCTCCTTCTGCTTCGTGGACGACCTGGTCGACGGGCTCGTGGCCGCCATGAACGCCCCGCATCCCTGGCCGGGGCCGGTGAATCTCGGAAACCCGGAGGAGCTCTCGGTGCGCGGGCTCGCCGAAGCGGTCATCGCCATGACCGGCTCCAGCTCCGCGATCGAGGCGGCGCCGATGCCGCAGAACGATCCCCTGCGGCGAAAGCCGGACATCGCCCTCGCCTCGAGGCTGCTCGGGTTCGCGCCACGCACCCCGCTCGACGCGGGGCTCGCCGCGACGATCCGGCATTTCCGGGAGCTGCTGGCGGAGAATCGCTAGCGCGCCGTGCCGCGCACTAGCGGCGAACGTAGGGAGACGACTCTCCGGGAGGGCGCGTCTTGAAGCGCTTGTGGGCCCAGAAGTACTGCTCCGGGATCTCGCGGACGCGATCCTCGATGAATGCGTTCATGCGCCGCACGTCGGCCTCCAGGTCGTCGCTGGGGTAGTTCTCCCACGGGGGATAGACGACCATCTCGTAGCCGTGCTCGAGCTGGCGGGCCACGGCGGGCACCACGGTCGCGCGCCCGAGCCGTGCCAGCCGCGGTAGGGCGGTGACGGTGGCGGCCGGCACGCCGAAGAACGGCACGAAGAGCGCGTCGCGCGGCCCGAAATCCATGTCGGGAAGGAAGTAGAGCAGGCGACCCTCGCGCAAGGTCTTCACGATGGCGCGCATGCCTTCCTGCCGGGAAAGCAGGATCGGGTCGCCGAAGCGCTTGCGGCCATGCAGGAACAGCCGGTCGAGGACGGGGTTCTTCTGGCGGCTGTAGATGCTCGCCGATCCCGGCAGGTCGTTCGCGATCCGCGCACCGCCCATGTTGAGGCCGATGAAATGCGGCACCAGCAGGATCACGGGCTTGCCGCGCAGGCGGTCCAGGTGCTCGCGGCCGCGGATGGAGACGAGGCCCAGCACGCGCTCGTCGGCCCCGAACCACATCACGCTCATCTCGATCGCGTTGCGGCCGAGCAACTCGAAGTGGTGGCGCGCGAGCGCCTTGCGCTCGGTCTCGGGCATCTCCGGAAAGCACAGCGCGAGGTTCGTGTCCGTGACGCGCCCGCGCCCGAACCGGTAGAGCAGCCGCCCCAGGGCGCGGCCGATCGCGCCCAGGGCGGGCGTGGGCAGCCAGTGCAGGAGCCAGAGCAGCCCCAGCGCGAGCCACGAGCCGAGCCGGCGCAGGATCACCACCGCAGTGCTCCCGGGGCGGGCGGCGCTCCGGCCGGCCGCTTGTAGCGGTTGTAGCCCCAAAGGTACTGCGCCGGCGCCATGCGAATGAGGTCCTCGACTCCCTGGTTCACCGCAAGGGCCGCCGCCGCACGGTCCCGCGGAAGCGGCTCTTCGCGTGCGCGCACGTGCAGCCGGAAGCCCCGGCCCGCTGCGAGGCGCTCGGCAAAGCAGAACACGATGGCCGCCCCCGAGGCCTCCTGCAGCCGGCCCGTGAGCGTCATCGTGTAGGCGGGCCGCCGAAAGAAGTCGACCCACTCGCCCTCGCCCTCCCCGGGCACCTGGTCCGGGAGGATCACCGTGCAGCCGGCCCGGCGCAGGTGGCGCAGCAGCAGGCGCACGCCCGCGAGCGTGGCCGGCGCGACATTGGACCCGTCGGGAGCGGCGCCGCGGTTGCGGCCCTCGCGAATGATGTCGTCCAGCCAGCCGAGCTTGTGGGGCCGGTACATCGCCAGGATCGGCAGGCGCGACCACAGGTAGCGCCCCGCGATGTCATAGCCGCCCAGGTGCGGGGTGACGAAGAGGATCGCGCGTCCCTGGGCCCGCAGGCGCTCGACCGTCTCCCAGCCGTCCAGTTCGCACACCAGTCCTGCGACTTCCTCGACCGGGCGGAACAGGGCCCAGGCCAGCTCCGAGGCGCCCTTGCCGATTTCCGCGGCGTTCTCCCGGGCAAGTTGCGCCAGGGCGAGGTCGTCGGCCGCGATGCCCGCGGTTCGCAGGTTCTCGAGGACGCGCAGGCGATAGCGTGGCGACAGGAAATAGACGAGCCGGCCGGCGAACGCACCCAGTCGATGGTTCGCGGGAAGGTCCAGCCAGGCGAGGAACCGGAGAAGGAGTCTCAAGGCGCGGCCGCCGGCGATCGCAGGCGGGGAAGGGAAGTTTGCTAAAATCCCCGGTTCGTTAAGCGACTGTGGGGTCAACCCGATGAAATCGAACTACCTTTTCACTTCGGAATCGGTATCCGAGGGCCACCCGGACAAGGTGGCCGACCAGATCTCCGATGCCGTGCTCGACGCCATTCTAGCGCAGGACCCCCGCTCGCGAGTCGCGGCGGAGACCCTCTGCAACACCGGGCTCGTGGTCATGGCCGGGGAAATCACCACGCATGCGATCGTGGACTACATCCAGGTCGCCCGCGAGACGATCAAGCGCATCGGCTACGACAACACCGATTTCGGCATCGACTACCGGGGATGCGCGGTCATGGTCTGCTACGACAAGCAGAGCCCCGACATCGCCGCGGCCGTCGACCACGCCTCCGACGAGTACCTGAACCAGGGCGCCGGCGACCAGGGGATGATGTTCGGCTACGCGTGCGACGAGACCAGCGTGCTCATGCCTGCCCCCATCCACTTCGCCCACCGCCTCGTGGAGCGCCAGTCGCACGTGCGCAAGGACGGGCGGCTGCCCTGGTTGCGCCCGGACGCGAAGAGCCAGGTGACGATGCGCTACGAGAACGGCAAGCCGGTCTCGGTGGAAACGGTGGTGCTCTCGACGCAGCACGCGCCCGAGATCTCCCATGAGCAGATCCGGGAGGCGGTGGTCGAGTTGGTGATCAAGCCCGTGTTCCCCCAGGAGATGCTCAAGGGCACGCGCTTCCTCGTGAACCCGAGCGGGCGCTTCGTGGTGGGCGGGCCCCAGGGCGACTGCGGCCTCACCGGCCGCAAGATCATCGTCGACACCTACGGCGGCGCGTGCGCGCACGGTGGGGGCGCCTTTTCCGGCAAGGATCCCTCGAAGGTCGACCGCTCCGCGGCCTATGCGGCGCGCTACGTGGCGAAGAACGTGGTGGCCGCGGGACTTGCGCGCCAGTGCCAGATCCAGATCTCCTACGCCATCGGCGTGGCCAAGCCCATCAACGTGACCATCTACACCGAGGGCACGGGCGTCATTCCCGACACGAAGATCGCGAAGCTGGTCGAGGAGCACTTTGACCTGCGCCCGAAAGGCATCGTCACGATGCTCGACCTGCTGCGCCCGATCTACGAGAAGAGCGCCGCCTACGGGCATTTCGGCCGCGAGGAGCCCGAGTTCACCTGGGAGACGACGGACAAGGCCGGGATGCTCCGGGAGGCCGCCGGGCTGAAGGGCGCACCGGCAAGGGTCGCGGCCGCGGCCGACTGACGCGCGTCGTCCTTCCGCGGGATGGCGCCGCGCCGCGGTGCGCTGGCGCCGTGCGGATCAGGCGCCGAAGTGGCGCTTCAGGATCGGGCCCAGCGGCGCCAGCGTGCCCGCGCGCGTCGCGATCGCGTCG
>CXWK01000075.1_pt1 | contig 14660 bp, 15 predicted proteins | sample 590851 | NCBI WGS metagenome assembly CXWK01 (sample SAMEA3498364, study PRJEB10139) | wastewater metagenome | biome: wastewater treatment plant; material: activated sludge | place: Denmark | collected 2014-08-01 | reverse complement strand
CCCTCGTCGAGGCCTGTGTCCGCGAACCGGTACCTGTGCGCCCCGTAGGCGCCGTTCGGGTGCGCATCGAGGAACGCTCGCATTCGCATCTCGGCGGCGGAGGTGAACTCGAGACCGAACCGGTCGTAGATGCCGCCGATCGCCCTGAACGGGTCCTCCATGAATGCCGCGAAGGTCACGTCGACCACCCGATCGGCTGCCACCGTGCCGTTCTCCCTGGCCGTGACCGAGCGGTCGAGCCCGTCGAGCACGTAGTCGGCGAACTCGGCGGCCGCCGGGGCGATCGCGTGCTCGTCGCTCCCGAGCTGTCGGAGGGTGCCGAGGAGCGAACCGAGCGATGCGATGATCCGGAGCGGGTCGCGGTGGGTCTGGACGAGCAGCGCCCCGGGGTACTCGGCCAAGAGTGCGTCGAGGCACCAGATGTGCCCCGGCGACTTGAGAACCCACCGCTCGCCCGGGTGGCGCCACTGCAGCAGTTGGAGCAGACGCCGATGCCAGCGGTACGCCGACGCCATGTCGGCCTCTTCGAGGAGCCAGCGGGCGTAGGACGGCACAGCGAAGACGGTGGGGAAGATCATGCTCCTGAAGTCGGCGGCGGTGATCCGCACGCACTCCTGGGACAAGAGCGCGCCCATCGGGTGGATCGCCTGGAAGCCCGGGATGAGCGCCTCGCTGCCGTCCGCCCGGGCCTGTGCTTCGGCGATGCGCGGATCGGTGTCGTAGGTGGCGGTCTCAGGTGGCGGGCAGGGTGCGTCGACCTCCCACGTGAGCGGCACCCGGTGGGCGGGGTCCTGGGCCAGCAGGTCGTGCAGGATCGTGGTGCCGGTACGGCCCTGGCCGACCACCACGATGGGCGGGGTGACGTCGACCTCTGCCATCTCGGGGTGGCGTCGGTGCCAGTCGGTCACCTGGAGCCGATTGATCAGGTGCATCCTGATGTCGTCGGCGGCGACGAAGACACCCAACTCGTGCAGGCGGGCCTCGTCGCGCAGCGCCGAGGTCAGCCGCTCGAGGCCCTCTCGCCAGGTGTCCTCGCCGAAGTCGTCCAGCCCGGTGGCATCGACCACCTCGGCCACGAGGCGGTCGGGTCGGAGCACGAGATCGGCCTCCTGCCCGGTCATGACGGCATCTCCATGAGCTCGACGCTCGTGCCGTCAGGGTCCGAGCAGGAGACGATGTCCCTGTCGGCACCGAAGGTGGTGCGCGTGGCGGTGTGCACCGACAAGGGCTCGGCCTCCTCGAAGCCGAAGGCTTCACCGGGGAAACGAGCCGACGGTCGGATGTCGCTCACACGGATCCCGACGTGTGACAAGTGCATGCTCGATGTGCCCCCTGGTGCCGCCCGCGGTCGTCCGAGGCCAGGAGCGTAGAGCGTGGGCGTTCAGGCGGCGCGTGGCGCGGGTGGCCCCACGGCGGCCGCGGCACCGAAGACGGGCGTCACGGCGGGCGTCACGGCGGGCGCCGGCTGGGCCTCGCGACCGTGGGTGACCCCACCCCGCCGGCCCGCCAGGTGTCCCCATGCGGCGGCGCCCACCGCGGCGACCCCGCCGACTGCGATGCCCACGCGGGCACCGAACGCGTCGCTGATCACGCCGAGCAGCGGCCCACCGATCGGCGTGGTGCCCAGGAACAAGATGGCCTGCAGGGCGAGCACGCGACCCCGCATCGAGGGATCGGCCCGCATCTGGACGATGGCGGTCGACGTGGTAAGGAACGAGATGCTGGTCACCCCGACGGCGAGGCCGACCGGGAAGGCAAGGGCGAGATTCGGCGTGACGGCGAGCACGAGCATGGCCACCCCGAAGGCCGCCGATGCCTTGACCACGCTTCCCACATCGACGACCGTGCGGCGGGCACCCACCAGTGCCCCGACGAGCGAGCCGACCGCCATGAACGAAAGGAGCAGCGTGAACGTGGCGGCCTGGCCACCGAACGTACGGGTGACGAGGAGGGGCACGACCACCTGGAAGTTGAAGGCGAGTGCGCCGACCACGCCCATCATCATCAGTGGGATCCAGAGCTCGGGCACCCCTCGCACATAGCGAAGGCCTTCCCGGACCTGGCCCTTCCCGCGGACGGTGACCGCCTCCCGATGCAGCTCGGAGGGACGCATCATGGCAAGGGCGACGAGGACGGCGATGTAAGACACGCCGTCGAGCGCGAAGGCCCAACCGAAGCCGACCGTCACGGTCAGCAGCCCGGCCAGGGCCGGGCCGATGATCCGCGAACTGGTCATCACCGCCGAATTGAGGCCGACCGCGTTCGGCACCACCTCGATCGGCACCATCTCGACGACGAAGGCCCGCCGGGCGGGGTTGTCGAATGCCATGGCCAGGCCGCCGAGCGAGGCGACCGCGTAGATCGCAACGAGCGGCGGGTCGCCCATGAAGGCAAGGCCGGCGAGCATGAACGACTGCGCCATGGCCCCGACCTGGACGACCATGAGCAGCCGCCGCTTGTCGGAGCGGTCGGCGACGAGCCCCGCCCAGGCGCCCAACAGCAGCACCGGACCGAACTGGCACGCGGCCAGCAGGCCCAGGGCGAGGCCGCTGCGGGTCATCGACAGGACGAGCAGGCTCTGGGCCACGAGGGTGAGCCAGTTGCCGACCTGCGAGATTCCCTGACCCACGAAGAAGAGGCGGAAGTTGCGGATCCGGAGCGAGCAGAAGGTCTCCCTGGCCGCGCGCACGAGTCGCTTCATCGACGTGGCTGGTCGACGTTCGTCAGCCCCTCCAGGACGTCGACCGCATCGACGAGCCGGCGGATCTCGTCAGGGCCCAAGGCGTCGAGCCGCTTTGCGAGCCAGGCCGTCCGACGACGGCGGGCATGATCGAGATGGCGTCGCCCGGCGGCGGTCAGGGCCACGCGACACACCCGGCCGTCGTCGGCGTCGGGGTGACGGGCGACCAACCCCTTGGCCTCGAGCTTCTGCACGGTCTTGGTGATCGTGGGCGCCGAGACCTGCTCGTACGCCGCCAGCTCGCCGAAGGTGAGCGGGCCGAGGCGACCCACCGAGGTCAAGGCAGCGAGCAACGTCGGCGGCATGGCGCTGCGGTCCTGTTGACGCAGGATGCGCGCGAGCCGGGCCACCACCACGCGCAACTGGCTCGCCAGCTCGCTCACCTCGACGTCGGCGTTGCCTGCGTTGGACACGCCAGTTAGTTTACCAACCTAACTAGTTGGTCCCAACCGGGCCGCGCGCTCCGTGCCACGATGTCGGCGATGCCCATGACGCTGCTGGACGCCCTGGGCACCACTGAGTCGGCGACCTGGCATGACGTGGAGAGGCGGGTCGCCGACGCCACCACGTTCTGGCTCGACCTCGAGGCTCCGGACAACGCTTCCATCGACCGACTGGCCGACGTGTTCGGGTTCCACCGCCTCGCGATCGAGGACACCCGCACGTTCAACCACCGGGCCAAGCTCACCGCCTACGACGACCATGCGTTCATCGTCGCCTTCGCCGCCGTCGACGACGAGCTGGTCGAGGTCCATTGCTACTACCGGGTCAACGTGGTGGTCACGGTGCGCCACCAGCCGTGCCCACCGGTCGACGAGTGGCGCGAGCAGGGGTTCGAGCACGAGTTCGACCAACCCGGGCTCTTCCTCCTGTACCGGCTGCTCGACGCGCTCGCGAACAGCTTCCCGGCCGTGCTCGACCGGATCGACGATCGGCTCACCGAGTTGGAGGACGCGATCCTCGAGAGCCCCGATCCCGCCTACGTGGGCGAGCTCTCGACGCTGAAACGCCAGATCGCCCGCCTCCGCCGTGCCGTCATCCCGGCGCGTGACACCCTGGGCGGGGGCACGAGTCTCGCCATCGAGGAGCTCCCGGCCATGACCGACGAGGCCCGGCGCTACTTCCGCGACCTCTACGACCACATGGTCCACGTGGCCGAACAGGTGGACACCGAACGCGAGCACGCCTCCTCGGTGATGGAGGTCTACCTTACGACGGTGAACAACCGGCAGAACGACGTGATGAAGCAGCTCACGGCGGTGTCCACCATCTTCCTCCCGCTCATGTTCCTCACCGGCTTCTTCGGCATGAACTTCCCTGCGCTCGTCCGCGCCATCGGCGGGTGGCCGGCGTTCGCGGTCTACGGCATCGGCCTGCAGCTGGCGAGCGTGGCCGCCGTGCTCGTGATCCTGAAGCGGCGCGGCTGGTACTAGCCAGACGACCCAGTGGGCTCGGCGTCGGCGGCGGCCAGACGGCCCCGCAGGCGGTCGCGCAGCTCGTCCCCGTCGTAGTGGCGCCACGCCCGCCGGCGACGCACGAGCACGTACCCCGTGGCTGCCACACCCACCAGACCGGCCACGCCGAGAAGCTTCCACACGCGCACGCCACGTAACGTAACGCCTCGTGCCGGCCTCCACGATGTCCCTCACCGCCGCAGCCGACGCCACCTCCACCGGTGACCTCTGGCTCTTCCGTGGACGCAAGGCCGCCGACCGGGCCATCCGGGTCGTCACGAACAGCCCCGTGAACCACGTGGCGATGGCGGTGACGATCGAGGACCTGCCACCGCTGCTCTGGCACGCCGAGCTCGGCCAGTCGCTCCCCGACGCATGGACCGGCGAGGCGCACCGCGGCGCCCAGCTCCATCGACTCGAGGACGCCGTCAACACGTGGGTGCACCGGTACGGGCAGACGGCGTACTTCCGCCAGCTCGACCACGAGGTGACCCACGCCATGGAGGACGAGGTGCTTCGGGTCGTCAACGAGTACGACGGGCACCGCTTCCCCCACACGATGGGCCTCGCCCGCCATTGGCTCTTCGGTCGGGTCCGGCGGGGGGTCCCGCTCGAAGACATCTACTGCGCCGAGTTGGTGGCCCTCACCTACCAACGGATGGGGCTGCTCGACGGCCACCGTCCCGTGAACTGGTACGACCCCGGTCGATTCTGGAGCGGCGACCGCCTCGAGCTCTCCGAGGGCGCGACCCTGGGCGAGGAGATCGCCGTCACCGTGCCCGCCCCGGCGCCTGCCCGATAGGGCTCGATGTCACGACGAGGCTGGATCCTCTTTGCGCTCATGTCGGTGATCTGGGGGCTGCCGTACCTGCTCATCAAGGTCGCCGTCGAGGATCTCAGCCCGGCGGTGCTGGTCTCGGCCCGCACACTGCTCGCGTTCCTCCTGCTCGCACCGATTGCCGTGCACCGCCGCGCCCTCCGGCCCGTGCTCGCCCACTGGCGATGGCTGCTCGTCTTCACCGTCCTCGAGATGGGCGTGCCGTGGCTCCTGCTCACCGACGCGGAACAGCGGCTGCCGTCGGGGCTCACCGGGCTGCTCGTCGCCACCGTGCCGCTCTTCGCGGCGGCAGCCGCACTGTTCTTCGGGGACCGGACGGTGCTCCACCCCAGCCGCCTCGCCGGCCTGGCGCTCGGCGTCGTGGGCGTGGGCCTGCTCGTGGGGTTCGGGGGCGACGGGGGCGGCGTCGACCTGCGCAGCGTCGCCCAGGTGCTGCTCGTGGCGGTGGGCTACGCCACCGCGCCGTTCGTCGCGTCACGTCATCTCTCCACGGTGCCGGCCCTCGGTGTGGTCACCGCGTCCATCGGCCTCGTGGCCCTCGCCTACCTGCCCGCGGGCATCGCACTGCGCCCCGACCACCCGCCGCCGGCGGACACCATCTGGGCCGTCATCGCCCTGGCGGTGATCTGCACCGCCGTTGCCTTCGTCATCTTCTTCGCCCTCATCGACGAGGTCGGTCCCGCCCGGGCGACGCTCATCACCTTCGCCAACCCGGCGGTGGCACTCACCCTCGGCGTCGTGGTCCTGGGCGAGGCGATGACCCCCGGGCTCGTCGTGGGCTTCCCGGTCGTGCTCGGCGGGTGCTGGCTCGCCAGCCGCCACGACGAGCCAGCCGACGTGGACGTCGAGCCCCCGGCGGTCGCCCCCGCCTGACGGGAGGGATCTGACCGCACCAGCACCGGTTGGCCCGATGGCCGGCCACCTTCCATGATGCGGATCGTGATCGAGTCGAGCGGTGAGCCCTCCGGGCACTGGGACCGCTCGATCGCTCTGCTGCTGGTGAGCGTGTTCTGCGCGTCCGCGGCCGCGCTGGCGGGGGTGACCGCGCTCGGCATACAGGTCTTCGACCTCACCCGCCGCGAGCTCGACCTCGGATGGCTCGGGCTCGCCGAGTTCGCCCCCGCGGCGCTCCTGGTGCTGGTGACGGGCGCCGTCGCCGATCGCTTCGACCGCCGCCGGGTCACGGCCATCGGCGCGGTCGCCGAGGGGGCCTGTGCGCTCGTTCTGGCCTGGTACGCGAGCACCGACCCGACGGCGGTCGCTCCCATCTTCGCCCTGGTGGTGGCCTTCGGCACCGCCCGCTCGTTCGTCGCCCCTGCATCCCGGTCGCTGCCGGCAGACATCATGGCCCCCGCGGACCTCCCCTGGCTGGTCGCCCGTTACTCGGCGACCTGGCAGGCGGCCATCATCGCCGGGCCGGTTCTCGGTGGCACCCTCTACGCCGTCGACGCCTCACTGCCGTTCGTCGCCATGGCCGTGCTCCTCGCCACGGCCGCGGTCTCCGTCAGCCTGGTGCGAGTGCGCCCCGGGAGCGAGGACCTGCGGGTGCCCGAGGCGGCCGAGACTGCCGAGACGCCGCTGCGGGGCGCTCCGCTGCTCGAATCCACGGTCGACCCAGGGGCGGCCGAGGCCCTGGGAGAGCCCGCGGCCCGACCGCGGCTGAGCGACGCCCTCGAGGGCCTGCGGTTCATCCGTCACCACCCGGTGCTGCTCGGTGCCATCTCGCTCGACCTCTTCGCCGTGCTGTTCGGCGGAGCGGTGGCGCTGCTGCCGGCGATCGCCGAGACCCGGCTCGGTGTGGGCGCGGTGGGGCTCGGGTGGCTGCGGGCCGCCGGCGGCATCGGTGCCGCGGCCGTCACCCTGCGACTCACCCGCCACCCTGTCAGCCGCCACGTCGGGCGCACCCTCCTCGGCGTGGTGGCGGTCTTCGGCGTAGGCACCGTGGCGCTCGGCCTGACCACCAGCTACGTGATCGCGTTCACTGCCATGATGGTGCTCTCGGGCGCCGATGCGGTGAGCGTCTTCATCCGCGCCACCCTGGTGCCGCTCGTGACGCCGAAGGAGAAGCGGGGCCGGGTCCTGGCGGTCGAGAACGTCTTCATCGGCGGCTCGAACGAGCTCGGCGCCTTCGAGTCGGGCGTCGCCGGCCAGTTGCTCGGCGCCGGCGGCGCAGTCGTCCTGGGCGGCGCCGCGACGATCGTGATCGCCGCGGGCTGGTGGGTCTTCTTCCCCGCCCTGCGCGACGTCGACCGCTTCCCGTCCAGCTAGGCGGCCTTCTCCAGGATGTGCACGCCGCAGGCCGAGCCGAGGCCGATGACGTGGGCGAGTCCCACCTTGGCCCCCTTGATCTGACGGTCGCCGGCCTCGCCCCGCAGGTGGTGGCAGACCTCCCAGATGTTGGCGATGCCGGTGGCCGCGATGGGGTGGCCCTTCGACTCGAGGCCGCCCGACACGTTGACGGGCATGGAACCGTCGCGCCAGGTGGCCCCCGACTCGAAGAACGACACGGCCTCGCCCGGGTCACACAACATCAGGTTGTCGTAGTGGACGAGCTCGGCGGTCGCGAAGCAGTCGTGGAGCTCGACGAGGTCGAGATCCTCGGGTGACACGCCCGCCTGCTCGTACGCCTGGTTTGCGGCCGCCCGGGTGAGCGTGTTGACGTCGGGCAGCACCTGGCAGCCCTCCTGCCAGGGATCGCTGGTGAGGACCGAGGCCGACACCTTGACGGCCCGGCGGCGCTGGTCGGGGTCGAGTGTCTTGAGCTTGGCGTCGGACACGACGACTGCGGCGGCAGCGCCGTCGCAGTTGGCCGAGCACATCGGGCGGGTGTTCGGGTAGGCGATCATCATGTCGCCCATGATCTGCTCGAGGGTCATGGCCTTCGAGTAAGCGGCCAGCGGGTTGAGGGTGGAGTGCGAGTGGTTCTTCTCGCTGATGCGGGCGAACAACTCGAAGGTGGCGCCGCCGTGCTTGTAGCCGTACTCCATGCCCACCTGGGCGAACACGCCCGGCATGATCTCGGTGCCGATGCGACCGTCGACAGGGGCGACGGCGCCGTAGCGGCCGTGCGGCTCCCAGGTGTCGGACTCGGCCTTCCGGCTGCCTCCGGACAGCAGGCCGGCGCCGGCCAGCTTCTCGACGCCGACGGCCAGGCCCATGTCGCACTCACCGGCCTTCACCGCCATGATCGCCGTGCGCAGGGCAGTGGCGCCGGTGGCGCACGCGTTGGCCACGTTGTAGACGGGGATGCCGGTCTGGCCGATCTGCTTCTGGAGTTGCTGGCCAACGCCAGCGGCCGCGCCCATCAGATTGCCGGCCGCGAGCACACCAATGTCCTTCATGGTGACGCCGCCATCGGCAAGGGCACCCATGGCGGCCTCGGCGGCGAGATCGACCACGTCCTTGTCGAAGTGCTTGCCGAACTTGGTCATGCGGATGCCGAGGATCCAGATGTCGTCGGTGGCCATCAGTTCGCCTCCAGGGGGGCATACCCGAAGCCGATGGCCTCGGTGCCGGCGCTGTCGGCGCCGATCGGGAACGTGGTCAGCTGCAACTTCATGCCGAGGGTGACGTGGTCGGGATCCGGCTCGACGTCGACGACGTTGCCGCGCACCTGGGTACCGCCGCAGTCGACGACACCGGCCACGAAGGGCACGGGGATGCCCGGCGCCGCGAAGGCAACGATCGTGAACGACCGCAACTCGCCCTCGTTGGCGATGGGGACGCGCTCGAACGTCGTGCCGCTGCACGAGGCACAGGCGTTGCGCCGGTCGAAGTACCGGGCACCGCAGGCGGTGCACTCGTTGGCCTCGAGGTGGGGCTCGTCGCCCAACACCAGGTAGTCCACCAGGGGGACCTGCTCTGCCACGCTCCAACCTCCGCTCATCGGGATTCGCAACGTACCGCAAACGCCCGTCCCGATCGAAGGCCGAGGACGACCCCCGCCCGGCGGGCAGCGCCGCAGGGGCGACCGAGTTCGACATCGGAGCCGCCCGAGCCGTCCGCGACATGCGGGCGGTTCTCCGCAGGCTGGCCATCGACCAACATGGGGGTGATGCTCGCCGTCCTGCTCCCGCCGTCCGAAGGGAAGGCCGCAGGGGGTGACGGGCCGGGTTGGGACCCGGCCTCGGGTCGCTTCGGCGATCTCGCCTACCGGCGCCGACGGGTGGCCAAGGCCCTGCGGGTGGCGAAGGGCGGGGACGAAAAGATGCTGGGCGCCGGGGGTGGACTGCTCGGTCGGGCCCGCTCGGCGAACCGCTCGCTGATCGGGGCGCCCACCATGCCTGCCTGGGAGCGGTTCACCGGCGTGGTGTGGGAGCACCTCGCAGCGACCGACCTCGATGCCGCAGCGCTCGAACGGGCGAGCGAGGCCGTGGTCGTGGTGTCGGCCGTGGCCGGCCTCTCGGCGTGGGACGACCCCCTCCCCGACTTCCGCCTCAAGTTGTCGGCGAGCATCACGCCACTCGGTCCACTCGCCTCGTTCTGGCGCGAGCCGTTGTCGAAGGCGCTCAACGCGCGCCTCGACGGCCGCACGGTGGTCGACCTGCTTCCCAACGAGCACCGGGCGGCGTGGCGTGCCGACCCTGCCCGCTACCGCCTGGTTCGGCCGCACCTCATCACGTCCGAAGGGAAGCCCGGCGGTCATGCCGCGAAGGCCGCGAAGGGACTGCTCGCCCGGGCGCTGCTCATGTCCACCGACGTGGACCGCACCCTCGCCTCCTTCGACCCCGCCCCCCTCCGCCTCGAGGTGGACGAGATCAGGCCTGGGTGATGCCGTCGCCGGGACGGGCGACGAGGGTGGCGCCCACGGTGATGGAGCTGTCGGCGTCGGTGTGGTCGTCCACCAGCCGGAACTCGGCCGTCCACTCGTCCGCGGTGACCGTGTTGAGCACCCAGCCCCGGTGGCCCGCCTCGGAATAGGCGATGTGGGGGTTGTTCGCCCGCAGGACGGGCTCGACCGCGTCGAGCGCGTCGCCGGACGACGCCACGCCCGGACCGACCAGCTCCACCCCCACCAGCGGGGAGGACGGATCGTCGAAGTCCTGGCGCAGGTCGGCGGCCCAGCTGCTGTGGACGTCGCCGGTCAGCACGACGGGCGCGCCGACCGCCGAGCTGAGCGACTCGAACAGCCGGTCTCGCGCCACCGGGTAGCCGTCCCACTGGTCGAGGTTCCAGATGGTGTCGTCGCCGGCGCCGAAGCGCCACTGGTGCATCACGATCTGCTGGGCGATCACCTGCCAGGTGGCCTCCTGGCGCAGGCCCTCGTCGAGCCATGCCTCCTGGTCGTCACCCATGACCGTGGTCGACGCCGCGGTGCTGGTGGCGCAGCGGCGGCCCGCCGAGATACCGGCCACACGCGGGCAGTCGAGCGGCGTGCGGTACTGGCGGGTGTCGAGCACGTGGATGGCGGCCAGGTCGCCGACCGCGAACCGCCGGTAGATGGCCAGATCGGGGCCGTCGGGCGGGTCGAGACGAACCGGCATGTTCTCCCACCACGCCCGGTAGGCGGCAGCCCGTCGTTCGAGCAGCGCGGCCGGATCGGGCGACTCGCTCTCGGGGTCGGGCGTGTCGGCCACGTAGTTGTTCGACACCTCGTGGTCGTCCCAGGTGGCGATCCACGGTGCCACGGCGTGGGCACGGCGGAGGTTGGGATCGGTGCGGTACAGCGCGTATTGGTTGCGGTAGTCCTCGAGCGTGGTGGCGGTGACCACGCCCGAGCGCCCCTCGACGCGGTCGCCGACGTTGGCCGGGTGCTCGTAGATGTAGTCACCGAGGAACAGCACCAGGTCGGGCTTCTGCTCGGCCAGGTCGCGGTAGGCCGCGTAGCGGGCCGCGTCGTACTGGGCACAGCTCACCTGGGCGATGGTGAAGGCACCCGGCGTGGTGCCGGCGGCCGGCAGCGTGCGGGTGCGGGCCCAGTCCGTCCGGTGGTCGCCCACCGAGAAGCGGTAGCGGTAGGAGGTGTCGGCGTCGAGGCCGTCGACGTCCTGGTGCACCGAGTGCCCGTGCTCGGCCAGGGCCGCCACCACGCCGTCAGCCACAGGCTCGTGTGCCTCGGAGGTCTGCACCTCCCACCGCACGGGCACGTCGACCCGCGGCATGCCCCCGCGCCGGGCCAGCGGATCGGGGGCCAGCCTGGTCCAGAGGACGACACGATCCGCGAGGGGATCACCCGACGCCACACCCAGCGTGAAGGGGTCGCCCGCCAGGTCGGGGCCGGGAAACGAGGTCGTCGTGGTGGCAGCGCCCCCGGTCGACTCGTCGCTGCTTGAGCAGCCGGCCGCCACCAGCGCCCCCGACGCGGCCACGCCGGCGAGGAACGTGCGGCGGCTGAGACGGTGATACCGGGGCGTCATTGGCCACGAACCTACGCGACCGATCGGGCCGCTGTTCGCCGAGCGGGCGGAGCCACCACGCGAGGGCGGCGGGAACGGATTCGCCCGACTCTGGTATTCCTACTCTGGTAGGCTTTCAGTATGACTACCACCAAGCGGAAGGTTTCGGTCTCGCTCGACGCAGACCTCGTCGCCGAACTTGAGGCCGGCGACGAAGCCCTTTCCACTCAAGTCAACGATGCCATCCGCGTCGAGCTGATCCGCCGGCGACGCCAGCGGCACCTTGGAGAGTTCCTCGACGAGCTCGACGTCGAGCACGGGCCGCCCGAAGAGTCGCTGGTCCGCAAGTACATGGACCTCCTCGGGTGAGCCGATCCATCGTCCTCGACGCTGAACCACTCTCGGTCCTCGCCCGCCCGCGGTCCAGGGTGCACGGCGAGGTTCGGGCTGCGCTCGAAGCGGCCCGAAGACTCAACCGGGATGTCATCGTGCCCGCCGTCATCCTCGCCGAGCTCTACCGAGGACCTGGCCACAATCAGATGGTCGATTCCTGTCTGTCCCGCGAGACGGGCCTGCTCGTCCGTGACACCGACCGCGTCCTCGCCCGGCTCGTCGGCGGCGTTCTCGGAGCAGCTCACACCGGGTCCGCCGACCTGGCCGATGCGCACACCGTCGCTGCTGCGATCGAGACGGGAGGCGGCATCGTCCTCACGACCGACGCCAGCGACATCGAGCGACTTGCAGCCAACTACCCGAACGTCCACGTCGAGACCCTGCATGCAGGGCCGGCTCAGTAGCCCCCTCCACCGTCTGGAAGATCTTCCGTGCCGCCGGCACCACCCCGATCACCCCACCGCCACGGGCGCCGATCCGGCCTTGCCGCCTCGAACGGTCGGACCGATGAGTTCTCGGCACCCTCACCTGTGGTCGTTCTACTTGGTCATGGCCACGGATCCCTTTTCGGCACACTCGGCCTCGGACCGTGCCGGGCCGGCGAGGTCATCCGCCGTCGGCTGTTGCGGCGGGTTGCCGGCGCCACCAGGCGCCGAGGAAGGCGGCGGCGGCCAGGTGGAGGTGGGCCATGGCGGGGTCGGCGGTGGCCTGCTGCAGGCAGGCCAGGGTGTATTTCGCCAGGTGGGCGTCGGGGTGCGCGGCGGCATACGACGCCAGCTCGCCGACCACCGGGCCCTGCTCGTCGGCGCCTGCATGCCAGGCTGCGGCGGCGGCCTGGGCGGGCGAGCCGTCGAGCGCGGCCACGGCATCGCCGGCGCGGGCAACGGTCTCGGGCACCCAGTCCGGGTCGAGCGCGACCGTTCCCAGCGTGGCCCGGAAGCCCAGGACGTACGTGGCCGCCAGCGCCAGCGCGTCCTCGGGACGGTTGGCCAGCCGGGCCACCGCCAGCAGGCCCTGCGGCATGGTGAGGCAGTGGCTCCAGCCGTAGGGCGCCTGGGCCGGGTCGTCCTGCACCATCGACAGGGCGGCCACCCGTAGCAGGGCGGTTGCGGCCGCCGACCGGTCGACACCGGCCAGCGCGGTGCCCAGCAGGTCGGCGGCGAGCCCACTGGACTCGGTGAGGTGCATGGTCGGGTAGATGAAGTTGTTCTCGAGCGCCCCGGGCGAGGGGGGTCGCCGCAGGGCCTCGACCAGTGCATCGGTGGGAACCGGACCGACACCGTCGGCAGGGCGATGATCGGAGCGGTCGACGAACCACGACAACTGCCAGTCCGGATGGCGGGCCAACTCGCGAGCGAAGGCGCGGCATCCGGGCACGGCCGGCGCGCCCGCCGACGCCGCGAAAGCCAGGAGTTGGTGCAGGAAGATGCCCCCGTGGGCCGCCCCGGCCAGGCTGGGCGTCACCACGTCGACCAGTGCAGCCGCCACGTCCAGGACGCCGGCGTGGCCGCCCAGCCAGGACGCGGCGCGCTCGGCGCCGTCCAGGTCCCCCGCGGCGACAGCCGCTCGCAGCGACGCGGTGGCCGCGGACGGGCTGGCGAACCAGGAGCGGGCCGGATCGGGAACCGCCGGGCCGGCCGCCGCATAGGTCGCCGCCAACCACACGAGGCGCAGCCGGGCGGGGTGCCGGGCAGTCGGCTCGACCAGGCTCAGCAACGACGCCCGGGCCATCAGCTCGAGCGGCGCATGCAGGACGAACGAATCCGGCGGCGCCGCCTTGGGGGTGTCGATCACGGCCGCGCAGCCACCGACGAGTTGCGCGTCAGACAGCGCGTCCAACCCACGCTCGACGTACTCGTCGCCCACGCTGTGGGGATCGGTTTCGGCGAGGACGGCCGCCGCGTGCATCGTGGACGCGCCCATGTGCCGCACCATAAGGCGCTGGCTCATCCCGTGCCCGGGGCGCACGGACCCGCCGGCCCGACCAAGGCCCGCTCCGAGCCGTCCGGTAGAGTTCCGGGTGAATCTGCTCACGAGGGGGCCCTGTGCACGACGACTTCGACCCGACGACCACCGCCGTCATGACCGAGGGCGACAGCGAGGGCGATGACCACCGGCCCGATGCCACCCCCTCGATGCCGGCACGTGCCGGCATCACCGCGGCGGCAGGGATGGCGTCGCTCGGCGCGGGTGCCATCCACGCCGCGGCCATCGGCGTCCACGCCGAGCACCGTCCCGCGGCCCTGGCGTTCACCGTCCTCGCAACCCTCCAGATCTGCTGGGGCGTGCTCGCCATCGTGCGCTCGGGGCGACTCGTCTCCTTCCTCGGCATCGCCATCGGCGGCGCGAGCCTCGTCGGATGGGCCGTGGCCAAGACCGCCGGGATCGCCTTCATCGACGGCCTCGACGTCGCCGAGCCGGCCCAGACCGCCGACGCCCTGTGCGCCGGCCTCGCGCTGGTCAGCGTGGTGCTGGCGGTGATGTCACTCCTGCCTGTTCATCTCGACGTCGGGGCCCGCGGGCTGGGCACGCCGGTGGCCCTCGGCGCGGTCATGCTCATCGCGTTCTCGTTCGCCGGCATGGCGGCTGCCGGGACCCACGTCCACGATCACGGCGGTGCCGCGCACGACCACGGCGACACGACGGGGTCAGAGACCGCCGCGGGCCACAGCCACGGCCCTGCCGCCGCGGTCGCGCCGGTGCCGTACGACCCCGAGCGCACCATCGACCTGGGTGGCGTGCCCGGCGTGACGAAGGAGCAGGAGCTCGCGGCCGAGAGCCTCGTGCGGGTCACCCTCGCCGAGCTGCCTCAGTGGGAAGACCCTGCGACGGCCGAAGCGGCCGGCTTCCACTCGATCGGCGACGGCAACACCGGCGTCGAGCACTTCATCAATTCGGAC
>CXWK01000215.1_pt1 | contig 14667 bp, 10 predicted proteins | sample 590851 | NCBI WGS metagenome assembly CXWK01 (sample SAMEA3498364, study PRJEB10139) | wastewater metagenome | biome: wastewater treatment plant; material: activated sludge | place: Denmark | collected 2014-08-01 | reverse complement strand
GCGGCAGCGGGTGTCGTGGCCAGCACCCACGACGGCGAGCGAGCGACCCTGCGGGCCAGGGGCCAACCGAGCACGAGGCAGACGAGGGCAAGCAGCAGGGCCGCGACCACGGGCAGGTTCATCGGCGCTCGACCTCCAGGTGGAAGTCACCGCAGGCTTCGGGACCCGGCCCGGGGACCGGGTGGATGCTCACCGTCCACGGGTGCTCGCGGTCGGCCATCGTGAGCCGCGGAAACGCGAACTCCCGGAAATGGCGGAGGAAGTACCCATCGGAGTCCGAGGTGATCTCGACGCTGGTGCCGTCGGGGATCGGCTCGAGCCACTGGGCCAGACAACGCAGGTTCGTCTCCGCCAGCGCATTCGTCGAGGGACGGAGCTGCCAGACCGACACCAGGCCGGCGATGACGGATGCGACGAGCAGGAGCGGCGTGAGGACGGCGACCCCTCCGAGCGCTGACCGGGCGAGTCGTTGCCCGAGGGTCCGCGGCTCGCGCGGTAGCGGTTCCGGGCCAGGAGCTGCTGCCGACGCCGAGCGACGATCGACGACGAACGCAAGCGCGATGCCGATGGCGAGACCGAAACCGGCGGCGACCAGCAGGCGGTTCCGGAGGTCGGGTGAAGCCGGTTCCTCGGGGATCTCGGGAGGCACCGTGACAGTCCCCGCCCCCTGCTCCATCGCGTGGACCGCGGACTCAGCGGACCTGAGCTGCTCCCGGAGGTCGGCAACGGACACGGACTCGTCGGTCGGGGGAGGGGAAGCCCCTGCCGCCGCCTCGAGGGCGGCGATCTGACCGCGGAGGTCCTCCGCACGGGCGATGGCCTGCTGCACCCGGCCCCACGCCAGATAGCCGTTGGCCACCGAGTAGGCAGAGACATAGGCCCGGTCGGCCGAGTCGGACCGCGCGACGAAGCGGATCGTCGAGGTCCCGATGTCGCCTTCGACGGAGTAGCTGAACGGGAACGACAAGGCGGTGACCCCCTCCCGGAACGCACGCCCGCTCGCCGCGGCGACATCGCCGGCGATGGCCGCTTCCGCGGTCGGCACCGCGGGGCCGGCCGAGTGGAGCCCGGCAACCTGCAGGGGATCGAGCTGCACCGTCGCCGTGGCCTGCCACGCCTTGGGCGAGAGGTACGCAACGGCGGTCACCAACCCCATCGCCACGAAGACCGCTCCCGCGATCACGTAGCGCCGCCGCCACACGAGTACCCCGAACCGACCGTGCATGCGACCATTCCCTGCGGAGGATGCGAGAAGTCAGAGAAGCTACCAAGATCCAGCCGGCCGTCGCGCGACAGGCTGCGAGAACGACGACTCGGATCGACCTCGACCTCGGTATCGTCCTCATCCACGCCGGGTCCGCCCCGCTCGAGTCGGCCGAGCTCGTCGTGGGCCGGCCTCGGGCTAGGGTGCCCGCCCGCGTCACACGAGGTTGTGCACGTTGTTGTTCCTCGACGATCACGACAATCCAGCGCCCGGCGGCGAGCCTGAAGCCACCATGGCGCCTCGACGGCGTCCCCTCAACCGCCTGCTGGTCCTCGCCGGACTCTGTGGCTTGGCGGTGGTGCAACCCGTGCTCGATCTCCTCGGCAACAACCCGACGGCGTTGCGGTTCCGAGGCGTCGAGGGCGCTCAGATCGCGCTCTTCGCCCTCGCCGTCGTGGTCGTGCCGCCGATCCTGCTGTGGCTCGTGGGCCTGGCCGCGGGCCTCGTCGATCGAACGATCGGCTGGTACGTGCACCTCGCCACCGTCGCAGGCCTGTTCGCCCTCGTCGGGGTCCTGCTCTCGAAGGCGCTGGTCGAGAACACGGCGGTGAACGTGCTGGGCGCCGTCGCTGCGGCCGGGGCGGGCACTGTGGCCTATCTGCGTGTCGACGCGATGTATCTCTGGCTCCGGTTGTTGGGTGGGGCGAACGTGGCGTTCCTCGCCTACTTCCTGTTCCTGGCTCCCGTGTCCGACTGGATCACCTACGACACCCAGACGGCGGCCGCGGCCTCCTTCGCCGACGCCGACGGGGCACCGGCGTCGGTGCTGATGGTGGTGCTGGACGAGTTGGCTACCCAGTCGGTCATCACGGGCGACGAGCGCATCGACGACGTGAGATTCCCGAACCTCGCGCGATTCGCGGAGGATGCCACCTGGTACCGCCACTTCTCGACCGTCAGCCCGTTCACCCAGAGCGCCGTGCCCGCGCTCCTCGACGGCCAGGACCCCCACGGTGAGCCGGTCTGGACCGACCACCCCGACAACCTCTTCAGCCTGCTCGCGGACTCCCACCACCTGACGGTGTCCGAGTCGCTCACCAAGCTCTGCGGCTTCGAGGCCTGCAGCGGTGACCCGAGGCCACCACCCGACGCTGCCGGCGGCGAGGCCGCGTCATCGTCGTCGCCGCAGTGGGGCGGGATGCTGGCGGACACCCGCGCGCTGTGGATCGACCGGCTCACCCCGGGGTCGTCGGGGGCGGCCGAAGCGTTCGACGACTTCGCCGAGGACCTCGGCCCGACAGGACAGGAGCGAACCGGGCCCGATGGCCCGGGACCGGGGAGCCGGGACAACGGTGCCGTCGTCTCGGTGCCCGAGTCCCAGTCGCTCGACGGCTTCTTCGCTTCCAGCATCGCGTCCCAGCCGACCCGCCTCGACGCGTTCGTGGACGCGCTGCGGCCCACCGCGGAGCCCTTCTTCGCCTTCCTCCACCTGGTGCTGCCCCACCAGCCGTGGCTTGCGCGGGAGGACGGCACTCGATACGCGACCCCCGGGGAGTACGAGGGCCCCGACATCACCACGCAATGGCGGGCTCGGGTGACCCGGCAACGTCACCTGCTCCAGGCCGAGTACACCGATCGGCTGGTGGGCGTGATCCTCGACAGGATGAAGGAGGTCGGCGAGTACGACGATGCCCTGATCGTGGTCGTGAGCGACCACGGGGTGTCCTTCGTGCCGGGCGGGTCGGTGCGGTCGCTGAGCGGGGACAACCTGGACGAGATCGCCTATGCGCCGCTCCTCGTCAAAGAGCCCGGCCAGGCGAACGGGACCGTCGACGACGCCAACATGTTGTCGGTCGACCTCGTGCCGACCATCGCCGACATCCTCGGCACTGCGCCCGACTGGGACGTCGACGGGGTCCCCGTGGGCGACACGGCCGCTGTTGCGGCGCGGGGTGGCGACAAGTACCTCTACTCGTACACGGACGCGTTCAGCTACGAGTTCCTGGGCATCGAGGAGTTCGCCGACGACAGTCGATTCCGGGCGATGGTCAGGGGCCGTTTTCCCGCCGTGGACGCGGACGAATCCCGATTGGCCGGCCTCTACCGCGGTCAACCCGGCGCCGGCCTCATCGGCGCCTCCGCGGCGGACGTGTTCCGACCCGGAGCAGGTGCCGCGCTGGTGCGGGACCTCGACGGGCTGCGGCGACCAACGGGCCCCGCCCTGCTGGCCGAGGTGGCCGGCCTGGCCCCCGACGCGAGCCCCGGCGACACGGTGGTCGTCGCGGTCAACGGAACCGTCGTGGGCGTGTCGCCGCTGTTCGCGAACGACCGGACCGCCAACCAGTTCGTGGTGCTGCTCCCGGCCGGCGCGATGCGGGCCGACCGCAACCGCATCCAGGCCGGCCTCTTGACCGCGGACGGCTCGGGTGTCGCAGCGCTGCGCCTCATCGACAGCGACTGATCTCGCTTGCCGGCACCGACGCCTGCGCCGACGGACTTCCACCGGCGATCTGGCGTCCACAACCAGCGCTCAGCGACAGAGATCGACGCCAGATCGGGCGGAGCGCGGGGAAACCGATGCGAGGTCGGGGAGCGGGCTACGGTGCCTTGTCACCTGCAACCGATGCAGGCCAGATCACAGAAGTCGGGGGACTTCATGTTGACGACACTGGCCACGCTGCAAGACGCCACCGCCATGGCGATCGACGAGACCCGGGGCTGCGTGTGGGTCACCCAGCGTGACGGCACCCTGCTCGCGGTCGACCTCGCGGGAGGCGGGTCCACCGCCCATCAGGTGCTCGCTCCCGCCCCCGCCGGCATCGACCTGCGGGGATCGGTCCTGGCGGTCGTCGACACGTCGGGACGGGTCTCCACCCTCGACCCCGATGCCCCTGCCTCGGCCGCCACCATGGTGGGCTCGGTCGGCGGACGACCCGGCCAGCTGGCGCTCACGGCAGTCGCCAAGCGGGCCCTGGTGGTCATGCGACCTGGGCGACGGCCGGGGCTCCCGGGACCCGCCGGCCCTCCGGGCCTGACCCCGTCCAACACTCTCGGGATGGTCGACCTCGCGTCGGGTGCCGTTTCGCGGGTGCGGCTCGACGGCCTGACGGGCGTCGCCGTCGCCGGCGGCGCCACCTACGTCGCCCGTACCTCCCGAACCACCGGGCGGGGCAGCGTAGCGACTCTGCGGGGCCGCATTCCGCGGGTCCTCGTGCCCGATCTGCCTCCGACGGGGCGCGTGGGCACCGCCGGTACGACGATCCTCGTCTGCCACCCCACCCTGGGCTCGCTCACTGCGGCGGAGCCCGCGACCGGCGACGTGACCACGGTTTCGACCGTCGGCGTACCGGGCACCCCGGTCCAGGCCCAGGGCCTCGCCGACGGGCGCATCGCCGTGCTCACCACCGACGCGCTCGCGTTGGTCGACGACCTGGCCGACCTGGCGAACCAGCCGTACATCGAACCACTGACCGCGCCACTCTTCGTCGCCTCGTGGACGCCCGTGCGTTTCTCGCTCACTGGCACCGCGCTCACACCGGCCGAGGTCCACTTCGTGGTTCCCGACGGGCCGGAGGCGGGCGTCGTGTCGTACGCCCGGCCGTCGGGAGCGGAAGATCCCGAGCCCCTGCTGATCGCGGGCGGCCGGGTGGGGGGCTACCGCATCGACCTGGTCGAGACCGCGTCGGCCACGGTGCTGGCATCGACCGCCTTCGAGGTGACCGACCACTGGGACGACGAGGAGACGGGCCCCTCGGGCACCTACGTCGGCGCCTCCTCGTTCGACGGCGTAAGCGGCTGGGGCGGCGGCCTGGGCACACCGCAGAACCAGGGCGTGCACCCCCACGTGGGGTCCTGGCGGTCACTCGTGCTGATGGTCGACACCAGCACCGCCCGCTGGCCGACCGCCGCGGCGACGATGACGGCGAACCGCACGGCCATCCTCGGTCACGTCGTCAACGGGGTGACGTTCAACGGTGCCAACCGATCGGCCCGGGCGTACTACGAGGAGAACTCCCGCTACGTCGCACCGGCCGGCCCCAACCCGGCTCGGGGCCTGACGCTGACCGCCCGCAACAGCCAGGTCTACGGGCCGGTGAACCTGCCGAACGCATGGACGAGCTACTTCGAGCAGAAGAAGAAGAAGGACGGCACCGTGATCGACGACCGGTGGTCGTCGAAGGGCACGACGGTGCAGACCGTCATCAGCCGGGCCCTCTCGGACGGCGTGGTCACCACCGCGGACCTGTCCGCCGTCGACGTGTTGATCATCGTCCCGTTCTCACCCGACGCCACAGGTGGCCGGCCCGCCCGGTTCGTTTGGCCCCACGCGCACGACCCGGTCAGCTTCCTGGCCGGCACGAACCCCGCCACCGACATGCGCAACCTGGCCTATACGTTCGTCCCGCTCGACTTCGACGTGCACGACGGGCGCCAGGCGCACTCCACCCTGTCGCACGAGCTCGGGCACACGCTGGGCCTGCCCGACCTGTACGACTTCCCCGAGTACGCACCTGACATCACCGACCGGCTCACGACCGACTGGGACATGATGGCCGGCTCGCGCGACCGGCTGCCGCACTACACCCTGTCGAACAAGATGCGCATGAACTGGGTGCCGTCATCGCAGTTGAAGCTCTACAACTTCCAGGGCTCGGGCGGCGTCAACGACAACATCACCCTGCACGCGGCGGAGCTGGGCGACCCGCCGGGCGGACGAGTGCGCGGCATCGAGATCCGCCTCGGCGACGGCTGGAACTACTACGTGGAGTACCGGTCGGAGCAGGCGGGCTTCGTCAGCGATGATCTCGTCACCGACCGGCGCGTCGTCATCACCGACGTCACGTCCGACACGTTCGCCGCGCCCGTGGCCCGCCCGCCCATCGTGTTCGTGCAGGACGATGCCGACGGCGATGGCCCCCTCCTCGGCGTCAACGCCGACCTCGAGCAGGTTGACCCCGGCACGCAGATGGATCTCGTGGTGAAGGTGGTCTCCACGGCGGCGGACAACGCGGTGGTGAACGTCAAGTACGGCGCGAACGGCCGACCCGAGCCGGGCATCCGACCGTGGACGGGTGGCCCCAACTGGCAGAGCCCCGACATCGAAGTGCGCAACGACCGGGCCGCCGCGGACCCCGGCAGGTGGTTCAACGTGCCCTGGCTCGGGCACGACAACAACGTGGTCGCCAAGGTGAAGAACTCGGGGGACCTGCTGGCCAAGGGCGTGACCGTGGACTTCTACGTCACCGAGTACTCGGCGGGCGACGGCCCCTGGATTCCCCTCGGCAACGACAAGCACGACGTGCCCGCCGGCGCGACGGTCGAGTTCACCACCACCTGGGCGCCCAGCGCCGCCGACGGCAGGCACTACTGCGTCATCGTCCGCATCAGGAACTACCGGGACCCCGCCAACGCGGCGATCGGCGAGCAGAACATCTACGACAACGAGGCCCGGTCGAACTACACGAAGTTCGTCTCCGCGTCGTCGTCGCCGTCGACGCGTGCGGGCACCCAGGTGCTGCTCGGCAACCCGTTCGGCGAGTCCACGCTGGTGCACGCGTACGTGAGGCAGACCCACGGCCAGCACCGGGTGTTCCTCGAGCACCAGTGGCTGCGAGTGGACGGAAAGGGCACCCGACCGGTGGCGGTGTGGGACGAGGCGCTCTACGGCACCCCCGAATGGGACCTCGTGTCGGAGGCCGACGAAGGCGAGCGACCCAACTTCTTGTGGGAGGTGCCGAACCACGTCAGTGTGACGGGATGGGCCAGGCGCCCCTTCGAGGCGGACTGCGGCGCCCAGACGCTGACCGGGGGCGTGGCGTTGCGGGTCGACGCCGGGCGAGCCACCCGGGTGGAGTTCGAGGAGCAGAGCCGGGACTTCGCCATCGGCAACGTCCGGTACCAGGAGGACGGCGCCCCGGTGACCTTTGGCACGGTGCTGGTGGAACTCAGCGTCGAACCGGGCAAGTACGTCACCGCCACGTCCGACGTCCGCAACGACGGCACCTTCCGGGTCGAGCTGCCCAACCCGTTCGGTCCCGACGCCAGGACGATCGAGGCGCACTTCCTGGGTGCGTTCTCGGCGGCAGAGTCGACCACCGGCCCCGTGCCGGTGAACTGACGGGCCTGGGTCGACGCGGGAGGCGGGCCGGTCGGATGACCGAGGAGGCGACTGCTCCTACGTGAGGGTTCCCCGCAGCAGGCTGTGACCGGAATGGGCGGTCTCGCCGTTCCGCTGCAGCGAGATGTCCACGACGTCGTAGTCCCCGGTGTCGAGACCGCTCGGGATGGCAACAGTGCGGCTGCCGGTCATCGGGCCGAGCGAGACGGGCTCGTCCGCCGACCGGTCCAGGAGCCACAGCTCATAGTGCTGGCCCGCGGGCGCCGCCGACATGTCATGGGGCTCGACGACGAGGCGCAGATCGCTGTCCTGCCGCACCAATCGAGCGTCGGCGGTGGCCGTTCCCTCCAGTGGGCGGAGCGACGCGCTCGCCACGACAGAGTCGGTGGGGGACGGGTCCAACCGCGTGATCAGCAGGCCGGCGGCCAGCGCGACTGCGAGAACAGCGGCGGCGACCAGCAGCCGGTGCATTCGCCGTGATCGGCGATCATCCAACGACACCACCGTGGCCGGTGCGACCCCCGGTTCCCCCGAGACAGCTTCCGCCGGCGGGTCGATCGACGCCGAGATCCGATCCCAGAGCCCCGGCGGCGGTTCCGACCGCTCGAAGTCGGCGTCGTCGAGTTGGGTGGCGATCCTGACGACCCGATCGAACACGGCCGTGTCCACGCCTGACGCCTCGTCATCTCGCGGCATGGTCGAAGCCTCCCAGGTGGCGGCGCATCTGCTCGAGGCCGCGCCGGATGTCGCTCTTCACGGTGCCCAACGGCACATCACAGCGCTCGGCGATCTGCGCGTGGGTGAGATCTTCGAAGAAGGCCAGGCGAACCATCTCCCTGGCGCGCTCCGGCAGGGCCGTCATCGCCTCGGCCACCAACATGCGCTCGCCGATCGACGTCACGTCACCGGGCTCGAAGACCGGGTCGCTCGTCGAGGCGTAGGGCTCCCGCGCGGGCGAGGGTTGCCGGCCTTCCGTGCGCAGGGCGTCCATCACCTTGAATCGGGCGATGCCGAGCAACCAGCCGGCCAGCGTGCCGGCGTCGGGGCGGTAACGCTCGCGGGACCGCCACGCGGCCAGGAACACTTCCTGGGTGGCGTCGGCGGCGCGTGCCGCGTCGAGCGTTCGGCCGCAGTACGAGTACACGAGCGACCGGTGGGCGGTGTACAGCGCGTCGAGGGCCCTGTCCTCGCCTGACGCGAAGCGAGCGGTCGCCTCGGCGACGGCCGACTCGCGGGTCCCGGTCATTCCCGGCACGGTACTCACTTCGGTCGATCCTGCCGCCGCGGTTGTCCGCCAACGGGCCCTGCTCAGGCCCGCCCCTGCACGTCGACCGCCACGGCGTCGTCGTCGGGGAAGACCGGCGCCGTGTAGATCGAGTAGCGCCCACCGGGCTCGGGCTCGCCGGCCTCTCCGGCCCCTTCGACTCCGAACGCGCCTGAGACCCGGGTCGGTCATTCCTGGGTGGGCTGCTGGCACACTGACGACCGCCCCACGGTCGTCCAGGTAGGAGTCGAGCTGCGCTGAGCATGATCCTGATCGACGCGCACGGGCTCGCCATGAGCCGGCCCGGGCGGCCCCTCTTCGAGGACCTCTCCCTCACGATGTCCACGGGCGACCGGATCGGGGTCGTGGGCCTCAACGGGTCGGGCAAGTCGACCTTGTTGCGGGTGTTGGCGGGGCACCTCGCGCCGGAGGCGGGCACGGTGCGGCGGGGCGCCGACATCGCCATCGCCGTACTCGACCAGGGCGACGACCTGGGTGCGGGAACCGTGCGTGAGGTGGTGGGCGGCGACTGGCGGGCCGAGGCGGTGCTCGACCAGTTGGGCCTCAGCCCCATCCTGGGCATGGACATCGACGACGTCTCCGGTGGTCAGCGCAAACGGGCGGCGCTCGCCCGCGCCCTGTCGGCGGACAGCGACCTGCTGATCCTCGATGAGCCCACGAACCACCTGGACATCGACGCCATCGCGTGGCTCGAGGAGTGGCTCGCCGACTACCGGGGCGGGCTCCTGCTCGTCACCCACGACCGCCATGTGCTCGACCGGGTCACCACCCGCATCCTCGAGATCGACCGCAGCGGGTCGTACCTCCACGACGGCGGCTACAGCGGCTACCTGCAGGGCCGCGCCGAGCGCGCGGCGCGCTCGGAGGCGGCCGAGTCCGTCCGCGCCAACCTGGCCAAGCGCGAGCTGGCCTGGTTGCGCCGCGGCGCGCCAGCCCGGACGTCGAAGTCGAAGGCCCGGATCGTCCGTGCCGAAACGCTCCAGCAGGTCGTCCGGGTCGATGACGTCCGCTCGGCCGACCTCGACCTGCACCTCGGCATGCCCCGGCTCGGCAACTCGGTGATCGAGATGAAGGGTGTCAGCTTTGCCTACCCGGGCAAGGACCCGCTGCTCGCTGATGTCGATCTGCTCCTCGGTCCCGGCGACCGGCTGGGCGTGGTCGGTGCCAACGGCGCCGGCAAGAGCACCTTTCTCGGGCTCGTGGCCGGCACCCTGGAACCGCAGGCCGGGATGATGAAGACCGGTTCGACCGTGCAGCTCGCGCTGTACGACCAGACCAGTCGCGAGCTCACACCCGGGCTGCGGGTGCGCGAGGTCATCGCCGGCGACGATCGCGAGCCCAGCTGGCAGGCGGCTCGGCTCATGGAGCGCTTCTGGTTCGACTCCGACGCCCAGAAGGCCCCCGTCGAGCTGCTGTCGGGTGGCGAGCGGCGCCGCCTGCAACTCGTGCAGGTGCTGATGCGTCAGCCGAACGTCCTGCTGCTCGACGAGCCCACCAACGACCTCGACCTGGACACCCTCCGCGTGCTCGAGGACTTCCTCGACGACTGGCCCGGCACCCTCGTCGTCGCGTCGCACGACCGGGCCTTCCTCGAGCGCACCGTCGAGGAGGTGATCGTCCTCGACGGCGCCGGCACCGCGGCGCGACGCATCGGCGGCTACGAGGCCTGGGCCCGGGAGCGGGCCGCCGCTCGCAAGCGGGGGAAGGGCGGACCAGGCGAGCGTGTCACCCAGCCGACGAAGCCGTCTGGGCCACAGGCGCCCAAGGCGCGGTCTCGGAGCACGCTGACCCGCCTGATGCGAGATGCCGAGAAGGAGGTGGCGAAGCTCAGCCGACGACGTGACCGCATCCACGACCAGCTGGTGGCGGCCGCCACCGACCACGTCGAACTGACCCGCCTCGGTGCCGAGGAGGCGGCCGTCAGCCAGGAACTGGCGGCGGCCGAGGACGCCTGGATGGCCCTCGCCGAGGAAGCAGAGTCGGTGTAGGTGACCGGTACGGATCGTGAGGGTGCCGGCAGGCGATTGTCAGGTCGCGACGGGTGTGGCCCCTGTGCGACCGCGGGTGAGGACCGCCAGGCTCAGCAACGCGAACGCAAGGGTGCTGGCGGCGAACCATGCGAACCACAGCCAGGTCACGACGTCCTTGCCGGAGAAGAGGTCGCGGTGGGCGATCGAGGCCAGCAGGAGGCCGGTGAAGATGATGACGGCGGGGATGGCCGGGGCGACCTGCCGTCGGTAGCGGGCACCCACGCAGCAGGCCATGTAGACGCCGCCGAAGGCGTAGAGCGCACCCACGAACTCCGCGTGCAGCGTCGGCAGCGACGCCCACGTGAACGACTCGTCCATCCTTGCCGGGGCCGCCCATCCGAGCCACGAGACGAACAGCGCGGCAAGGGCGATCACGCCGAAGTACAGGCGCTCCGCGACGGCGATCCCCCGGGGTGCCGGACTCGCGCCCGAGGCGCCATCGGTGCCCGGTGTGGCCATGTCCAATCCCCCCGTCGGTCGGACGCACGACCGACCTGGCCCCACGGTAGTGCCGCGCTACCGGCCCGGCTTGCGAGAACTGGCTAGCGTGCGTCCAAACCGAGCAAGGAGCGCACCACCATGTCGAACACGCCACCCCCTGTACCCATGCCGGGCGCCTCCGCGCCGAACAACCAGATGGCCGTCTGGTCGTTGGTGGCGAGCTGCGTCGGTCTCCTCTGCGGTATCGGCTCGATCGTCGGCATCGTTCTCGGCTTCATGGCCAAGAACCAGATCAAGGAGTCCGGCGGCACGCAGGGCGGCGACGGCCTCGCCACCGCGGGCATCGTGATCGGCTTCCTGTCGATCGCCTTCGGCATCCTGTACTGGTCGGTCCTCCGCTGAGGTCGAGCCAGTAGCGTCCGCCCCCGGTACACGTGGGGCTGGCGGCGTTCGACGTGATCTGTAGCTCGTCGAGCGTCGCTACTCGCCGGGGTAGGCGTCACACCCCGTGTCGGCGGCGGTCTGGTCGGGCCCGCAGATGTCGAACCCGGGACCACCCTCGTAGTGGTCGTCGCCGGGCCCGCCGATCAGGAAGTCCCAGCCGTTCTGGCCCCGCAGGATGTCGGGCCCGTTACCGCCCCACCCCGAGTCCGGCCCGCCTCCCAGGTTGAGCGTGTCGCCGCCGGCGCCGCCGCGGACCCAATCGCTGCCGGGACCGGCGTTCACCAGGTCGTCACCGCCGAGCGCGCAGACGAAGTCGTTGCCGGCGCCGGCGTTGATCTTGTCCGACCCTTCCGTGCCCTGGATCACGTCCGATCCCGCGGTGGGGACCTGCCCGGCACCGAGGTCGACGGTGACGACGCGACCCTGGCACTGCTTTGCTCGTCCCGACACCGAGGCGCTCGCCGTCGCCGGGCCGGCCACGGCCAGGAGTCCGCAGGCGATGGCAACGGTCCAGCGGGTGCATCGATGGGTTCGGATCAGGTTCATGGCGGGTGCTCCGTGCGTCCGGTGGGTTGGTCACCGTCATCGAACCACATTCCGCGCCATCATGGCGGGCTTGGTGCCCGCGGGCCGACCTCGTAGCGGCCGGGTCAGGAGCCGTGATGTAGCTCTACGCGTCCCGTGGTGGCGGGCGGACAACGGTTGGCCCCGGTTCCCTCGCAGGCGGGGGATCCCGCTGCTACGGTCGTCGGATGCGTTGGCGGGCGGTGCTCTTCGTTCCGACGCTCGCGTGCCTGGTGCTGCTCGCTTCGGTGCCTGCGGCGATCGGGCGTGCCGTCCCGGGGGAGGCGTCGGCCCTTCCGCCCGACGTTCCTGCCGACGCGTGGTATCGGGCGGGGGTGCTCTGGGCATTGGAGACGGGGACGTTTTCCCTCTCGGCCGGCGGTGCGTTCCGGCCTGAGGCGTCGATGACCCGTGCGCAGTTGGCGAAGGTGCTGTGGCGGCGGGCCGGCCGTCCCGTGGGGGTGCCGACGGCCGACCTTGTCGATGTGCCATCGGGGACTGGGTACCGTCGTGCGGTCGACTGGGTGGTCGATCGTGGTGTGATGGAGCCGGTTCATGACCGCACGTTCGGGCCGGGCGAGCCGGTTGTCCGGTCGTTGATGGGTTTGGCGTTGTGGCGGTGGGCGGGTTCGCCGTCGGGCTCGCCGGTTCATCCGTTCAGTGACGTGGCTGCTGGTGCGGTGTTTCAGGGCGCGTTCGACTGGTTGGTGGCCCGGGGTGTGGTGAGCGCCCGGTCCGATGGCACGTTGCGGCCGGGCGGGCGGGTCACGAGGGCGCAGGTGGCCATGGCGCTGTACCGGTTGGAGGTGGCGCACGGGAACGACCCGCCGAACATCGTGGTGATCCTCACCGATGACCAGACGCTCGAGTCGATGCGGGTGATGCCCCAGGTGCAGCGTCTCCTGGCGGACCAGGGGACGACGTTCTCGAACGCGTTCGTGACGTTCCCGTTGTGCTGCCCGTCGCGTGCGACGCTGCTGACGGGCCAGTACAGCCACAACCACGGGGTCAGAGACAACGCCCTCCCGAACGGGGGTTACACCGCGCTCGACCACACGAACACGCTGGCGACCTGGTTGCGTGACGGCGGTTACGCGACCGCTCATGTCGGCAAGTACATGAACTGTTACGGGAGCACCAGCCCCATCTGTGGCACCGCGGGCCCCGACGTGCCGCCCGGGTGGGACGACTGGTTCGGGCTCCCCGACGCCGGCATCAGGGACCTCAGCTATTTCGACTTCGACGTGTTCGACAACGGGACGCTGCGCCATTTCGGGCCGTCCCCCGAGGTGTATTCGACCGACGTGCTCGCCCAGAGGGCCGTGGCCGACGTCGGTCGGTTCGCCGAGCGCCCACAGCCGTTCTTCGTGAACATCTGGCCGAGGGCCCCGCACGCGGGGCTGGGGCCGACGGCGCCGAACGGTTCCTCGCCGGCGCCGTCGCGGGACTACGCGGGGACGATGGCCGACGAGGTACTGCCGGCCTCGCCGTCGTTCGGCGAGGCCGACCTGTCGGACAAACCGACCTACGTGCGCAGTTGGTTCGCGGCCCGCTGGGGCCAGAACGAGCTCCCGGGGATCACCGCGGCCTACCGGGCCACCCTCGAAGCCCTCCAGTCGGTCGACGACCTCGTCGCCGACGTCGTCGGCGCCCTACGCGAGGCCGGTGAGCTCGACAACACCGTGATCGTATTCAGCTCGGACAACGGCCTGATGCTCGGCGAGCACCGCATCAAGCACCGCAAGGTCGTGCCCTACGAGGAATCCATCCACGTGCCCCTCATCGTGCGCGGCCCCGGCTTCCCCGCAGGTGTCATCGCCCGCCAGATCGTCGCCAACATCGACATCGCGCCCACGCTCGTGTCGATGAGCGGGGTGACTGCCGGGCGCACCATGGACGGCCGATCGCTGCTGCCCGTCGCCCAGTCGCCCGCCGTGGCCGCCGACCGCGCCGTCATGGTCGAGGACTGGCCGACCGGGACCTCACCCATGGTGCCGCACTACGAGGGCATCCGGACACCCGGCTGGGTGTACCTCGAGTACGACACGGGCGAACGCGAGCTCTACGACCTGAACGCGGACCCCTTCCAGCTCACGAGCCTCCACGCCGTCCCCAATGCCGCAGAGGACATGGGCCGCCTCGCCGGAGCACTCGCCCGCCTACGCCGCTGCGCAGGACCCACCTGCGACGTCACCGTCCCCCTCCCCCTGTGACCGCGAGCCACCTCGGCTGACCGGGTCTTCGGGTGGTGGGTTCGCGGGTGGTGGGTCCTCAGGGGTGGTGGAGGGCGGCGTTGGCGGTGGTGGTGTTGGCGGGGGTGATGTTGAGGGTGGTGGCGCCGGTGTAGGTGGGGCTGTTGTCCCAGTATTCCTGGGTGCGGCCGCCGTTGGGGTCGACGAAGGTGGCCCGGTAGGTGCCGGGGGGCAGTCCGGGCAGGGTGTAGGCGCCGGCGGTGTCGGTGACGGCGCCGCCGGCGATGCCGGTGGGGGCGATGGCGATGGCCCACGCCCCGGGGACTCCGGTGGCGGCGGGGTCGTCGACGATGGCGCCGGCCATGGTGCCGGTGTTGGCGTCGAGCGCG
>CXWK01002309.1_pt3 | contig 14674 bp, 14 predicted proteins | sample 590851 | NCBI WGS metagenome assembly CXWK01 (sample SAMEA3498364, study PRJEB10139) | wastewater metagenome | biome: wastewater treatment plant; material: activated sludge | place: Denmark | collected 2014-08-01 | reverse complement strand
ATTCAAGTGTCGATCATTGATCGCGGCGGCGCTTCGTGAGCGCCGCCGCTCCCTCCGCCTTCCGCGTCGTCGCGCCGCTGGGGTTGGCGCAACTCATCGGCTATGGCGGCGCCTATTACATGCCGGCGATTCTCGCCGCGCCGATCGGCCGCGACCTCGGCCTGCCGCCGACCGCGACTTTCGCCGGCTTGTCGGGCGCGCTTCTCATTTCGAGCTTCATGGGGCCGCGCGTCGGCCGCCATGTCGACGGCGGCGGTGCACGCGCTTTGCTTGTGGCCGCCAACATCTGTTTCGCCGCCGGCCTCGCCCTGATCGCCGCCGCCCAGGGGCCGTGGCTGCTCGCCGCCGGCTGGATCGTCATGGGGCTCGGCATGGGCCTCGGCTTTTACGAAACCGCCTTCGCCGCGCTGACGCTTCTCTACGGCGTGAAGGCGCGCAATCTGATTTCCGGCGTCACGCTGATCGCGGGATTCACCTCGACCGTCGGCTGGCCCGTCACCGCCGTGCTCGAACAGCATTTCGGCTGGCGCGCCGCCTGTCTCGCCTGGGCGGCTGCAAACATTCTGATCGCGTTGCCGCTGAATCTCCTGCTGCCGAACGCCGCCAGAATGAAGACGCGCGAGACGGCGCCGACCGAGGAGCCGCCCGCTCCGGCCGACGCGCCGGAAACGCGCCGCGCGATGATCGCGGTCGCCGTCATGTTCGCTGCGACCAGCTTCGTCAGTTCCGGGCTGTCGGCGGTCATGCCCAACCTGCTGATGAGTTTCGGCCTGACCGCAACCGCAGCCATCGCCGCATCGGCCTTGGTCGGCCCGGCGCAGATCGTCGGCCGCCTGTCGGAAATGTTCGTCCTGCGCCGCTACCATCCGGTGATCTCGGCGCGGCTCGCCTGCGTGTTCCTGCCGATCGGCGTCGTGCTGTTCGCCTGGGTCGGTCCGGCGCTGGCGACGCCGTTCGTCCTGCTCTACGCGCTCGGCAACGGTATCCTGACGATCTGTCGCGGCACGTTGCCGCTCGCGATCTTCGGGCCGCACGGATACGGGCATCGCGTCGGCGTGCTGTCGGCGCCGTCGCGCATTTCGGGGGCTCTCGCGCCGCTGCTGCTCGGGATGCTCATCGACGCGAGCGCACCGGCGAGCCTTTGGACTGCCGGCGTTCTCAACATCGTCGGATTCGCGGCGCTCGCGTTCGTCGCGGCGCGTGCGCGTTGACTAGAGCGTCCTGCGCCCGGTGACGGCGTGGTAGAGCCACAGCACCACGATCGCGCCCACGACGGCGACGACGATGCTGTAGATGTTGACGCCAGTGACGCCGCCGGCGCCGAAGAACGTGAAGATATAGCCGCCGACGACGGCGCCGACGATGCCGAGCACGATATCGATCAGCAGACCCTGGCCGGACTTGTTGACGATCTTGCTCGCAATGAAGCCGGCGATGAGGCCGAGCACGATCCAGGCGATGACACCCATCGGTTCTCTCCAACTTGACCGCAGCGCGAACGCGCCGGCGCGACGAATGTTCCGCGCTGCTCGCTGAAACGCAAGTGACGAATGTCAGCTTGCAAGCCCCTTGCGCGAGAGGCGGCGACGCACGAGATTCAAGCGCGCATTGCAGGCAAGGCGATGCTCCGCACGCGGCAAGGTCGCCGCAGGATTTTGGCTGACGTATTGATAGGCAAAGGCAATTTCGCTGCGCCTGTTCGAAAGGGAGAACGACATGGGCCTGTTCGACAATGCCGTGAAAGACGCCGTTCCCGGCGGCAATCTCGCCAAGCCGATCATGATCGCGCTCGGCGCGCTGCTTCTGAAGAAGATGCTGACCCGCGATTCCGAGTCCGCGCCCGCGCCGGTCCCGCCCTCCGCGCCGTCCCTGCCGGGAGGCAGCGACGGCGGTCTGGCCGGCGGCCTCGGCGACCTGTTCTCGAAATTCCAGAAGGCCGGCCACGGCCAGACCGTCGATTCGTGGATCGGAACCGGTCCGAACCAGCCTATCCAGCCCGGCCAGCTCGGCGGCGCGCTCGGCCAGACGACGATCAGCGACCTCGCCCGTCAGGCCGGGATCAGCGAGCAGGACCTGCTCAACGGTCTCGCCCAGGCGCTTCCCGGCGTGATCGACAAGCTGACGCCGAACGGCCGCCTGCCGACGGCCGCGGAACTCGGAATGCGCTGATCCGGGCGCAGCGGTCGGGCGCTCGCGCCCGGCCGTCCGATCTGTTCGTTCGGGAATGTCCGCTTGGTTAGGCGGCTTCCGACTGGCGCGCGACCACGAGTCCGGCCGCCGTCATGATCAGCGCCTTCGTGTAGTCCTTGGCCCGATGCGGCGAGCGGCGGAAGCGCGCAACGATTACTTCGGCGATCTCGTCGATCACGTCCTCGTCGCCCTGCTCGATCGTGCTGGCCGGCAGCGAGGCCCCGCGCACCAGCGTCGTCAGGTCGCGCCGATTGGCGCTGGCCCCATGCGGCAGGCCGGACAGCGCGCAGCGCCACACCCGCCAGTGCTGGTCGGCGATGGCCCGCACGGCGTCGGCGTTCTGCGTCCGACGCGACCAGAAATAGTCGAGACGATCCCGGACCATGGGTTCGGCCCAGGTCAGGATTTCGGCAGCAGGATTGGGTTGGTCTCGGAGCACCGGCGACCTGCGGGAGCAAATCAGTAGGGGACAGAGTGATTCGTAGCACAGCGCCGCCAGCTTGACGTTAGGCAAGCACGGCATTCCCGAAAAAAAATTCGCCGCCGCGATTGCTCGCGGCGGCGATCTGAAAACCGGGACGAGGCCGATTATTCCGCGGCGATGCGCAGCGACGGCGCGGCGTCCTTCACCTTCTCGTCGACATGCGGCTCGAACTTCACGAAGTTCTCGCGGAACATGCCGACCAGCTTCTTGGCGGTCTCCGCGAAATCGGCCTTCGACTGCCAGGTCTTGACGGGGTCAAGAATGTGCGGCTCGACACCGGGCACCGAGGTCGGCACGGCCAGACCGAAATAGGGATCGGTGCGGAAGTGCTCCTTCGACAGCGAGCCGTCGAGCGCCGCGCGCAGCAAGCGGCGGGTGACGCGGATCGGCATGCGGCGGCCGACGCCGTACTTGCCGCCGGTCCAGCCGGTGTTGACCAGCCAGCAATCGACATGATGACGCGCGATCAACTCGCGCAGCAGGTTGCCGTATTCGCTGGGATGCCGCGGCATGAACGGACCGCCGAAGCAGGTCGAGAACGTCGCCTGCGGCTCGGTGACGCCCTTTTCCGTGCCGGCGACCTTGGCGGTGTAGCCGGACAGGAAGTGATACATGGCCTGGCTCGGATCGAGCTTGGCGATCGGCGGCAGAACGCCGAAGGCGTCGCAGGTCAGCATCACGATGTTCTTCGGATGCGCGGCGCGGCCGGTCTCCGACGCGTTCGGGATGAAGTCGAGCGGATAGGCGATGCGGGTGTTCTCGGTCTTCGACGCGTCGTCGAAATCGGGAAGGCGCGAGGACGGGTCGAGAACGACGTTCTCCATGACCGTGCCGAAGCGCTTGGTCGTGGCGAAAATCTCGGGCTCGGCTTCCTCGGACAGCTTGATCGCCTTGGCGTAGCAGCCGCCTTCGAAATTGAAGATGCCGTCCTTCGACCAGCCGTGCTCGTCGTCGCCGAGCAGGATGCGCTCGGGATCGGCCGACAGCGTCGTCTTGCCGGTGCCCGACAGGCCGAAGAACACCGCCGAGTCGCCGCCGTGCGAGACGTTGGCGGAGCAGTGCATCGGCATGACCTTCTGGGCCGGCAGCACGTAGTTGAGATAGGTGAAGACCGACTTCTTCATCTCGCCGGCGTAGCTGGTGCCGCCGATCAGCACGATCTTGCGCGAGAAGTCGATGGCGATGACCGTCTCCGAACGGCAGCCGTGGCGCTTCGGATCGGCGCGGAACGACGGCAGGTCGACGATCGTCAGATCGGGAATGAAGGTCGCCAGTTCGTAGCGGGCCGGACGAATCAGCATCGTGCGGATGAACAGCGAATGCCAGGCGTATTCGGTGAAGACGCGGGTGCGGACGCGGAAGCCGAGGTCGGCGCCGCCGTAGAGGTCCTGCGCGAACAGGTTCTTGCCCTTGGCATGGGCGATGAAATCGGCGAGCAGGGCGTCGAAGTTCGCGCCGGTGATCTTGCCGTTGTTGTCCCACCAGACGGTGTTGCGCGTCAGGTCGTCCTCGACGACGAACTTGTCCTTGGGCGAACGACCGGTATGGACGCCGGTCTCGGCGACGAAAGCGCCGCCCGCGGCGAGGATGCCCTCGCGGCCTTGCAGGGCCTTCTCGTAGAGCTGCGGCGCTTCATAATTGTATTCGACGCCCGCAAGGTCGACGAAGCCGAATTTGTCGGCGCCGTATGCAGGGTTGAAATCGCCTACCTGTTTCATGCGCGTCTCCCGCCAGGTCGAGGCGACGTTTCGAGAATCGTCGCTCGTCCGCATCGTGTCACAACAACGAAAGTGGCGCGACGTTTAGTCGGCGCGGGCCGCTAGGGCAAGCCATCAGAAAGGCCAGACCGCGCGGAGCCTTGACGGGCGGTTACGAATTCCCGTTCGATTGCTGCGCTGCAGCGCGCGCCTGCGCCGCGAGATCGACGAGAACCGCGCGCAGATCGGCGGGATTCGTCACGCGCTGCGGGAAGAAAATCCGCGAAGTCCTGTCTCCGGCGGCGAGATCGAGTCCATCCGGATCGATGCCGGTAGCATGCCAGCGCGCGTCGGGCTGCCCGTCGAATCGGGCGGCATAAAGACGCAGGGCGTCGGCATGATCCCGGTTGAGATGTTCGATCGCGTCGGCCTCCGCGGCGCGCAGCGCGTCTGCGTCGTGCGTCTCCGCGAGAATCGCTTCCGGCTCGAAGTCGGCGGCGCGTGCAAAACCGCCGTTGAGATGGAAGCCGGTCACGCGCATCCGCCAGAAGGAGAAGTCGGGGAAGTCGGCGTAGAGTTCCGACTTGGGATGACGGGCGAGGAAGCGGGCGCGCACCGTCGGATCGCCGTCCCGCGCCAACGTTCCCTTCACGGTCAGCCGCGGATGCGCCAGCGGATCGCCCTTGCCGCTGCGCGCCAGCAGGATCGAGGCGTGCGGCCGGGCTTCGAGGTTGCGCGTGTGCGCCGCGAGCGTGGACATGAGCAGGATCGGCGCGCCGTCGTGTGCGGTGGCGACGTTCACGAGCGTGGCGAAGGGCAGGCCGGCGGCGTCCAGCGTCGCCAGCGCGCCGGCGCGCACGGAACGCAGCAGGTTCTTCGATTCCCGCACGAACTCCCGCAGTTGATCTGGGCTCGGTTGCGGCAGCCTGGGCAGGGGCGTTTCGGTCACTGGGGTCGATTTCCGGGCGCAGAGGGCCTATATGGACAGCGATTTGTCGCATTTTGGCCAGAAACGGCCAAGCCACTCCGCCCGCATTCAGGCAGCGTTCACTCTGGACGCCCCAATTGTGGCGGGCTTTGCATGGCGACCCGGTCGCCGCGCCAAACACGGTCGAGGACAATTCGCTTCATGCCCACCATCGCCCTGGTCGACGACGACCGCAACATTCTGACCTCCGTTTCGATCGCGCTCGAAGGCGAAGGCTACAGGGTGCAGACCTACACCGACGGCGCCGCGGCGCTCGACGGCTTGCGGACCAATCCGCCGGACCTCGCCATTCTCGACATCAAGATGCCGCGAATGGACGGCATGGAGCTTCTGCGCCGGTTGCGGCAGAAATCCGACCTGCCGGTGATCTTCCTGACTTCGAAGGACGAGGAGATCGACGAATTGTTCGGCCTGAAGATGGGCGCAGACGATTTCATCCACAAACCCTTCTCGCAGCGCCTGCTGGTGGAACGGGTGAAGGCGATCCTGCGCCGCGCCAATCCGAAAGAGGCCGCCGCGCAGAAGGAGTCCGAGGTCAAGCTGCTCGAGCGCGGCGCGCTGCGCATGGATCCCGAGCGCCACACCTGCACCTGGAACGGCCAGCCGGTCACGCTCACCGTCACCGAATTCCTGATCCTGCAGGCGCTCGCCACGCGCCCCGGCGTCGTCAAGAGCCGCAACGCCCTGATGGACGCCGCCTATGACGATCAGGTCTATGTCGACGACCGCACGATCGACAGCCACATCAAGCGGCTTCGCAAGAAGTTCAAGGCCGTGGACGACGACTTCGAGATGATCGAGACGCTGTACGGCGTCGGCTATCGCTTCAAGGAGACCTGATCTGCGGTGAGGGACGCGCAGACCAGATGAGCGTCGGAACGCACACCGATCAGGCGCCCGCCCGGCCTATCCGCCGGCTGAAGCGTCTGGTGCGGCTGCGGCAATTTTGGCGCGGTCTGCTCGCGCGCTTCTCGTCCTCGCTGACGCGTCGCATCATCGTTCTCAATCTCGGCGGCCTGTTCGCGCTGCTGATCGGCTTTCTGTATCTCAACCAGTTCCGCGCCGGCCTGATCGACGCCCGCCTGCAGAGCCTGCAGACGCAGGGCGAGATCATCGCCGCCGCCATCGCGTCGTCGGCTACGGTCGAGACCGATTCCATCGCCATCGATCCGGAAAAGCTGCTGCATCTGGCGCCCGGCCAGAGCTACGGCCCGTCCGACGAAACGCAGCCGAGCCTCGAATTCTCGATCAATCCCGAACGCGTCGGGCCGCTGCTGCACCGGCTCGTGTCGCCGACGCGGACGCGGGCGCGGGTGTTCGACCGCGACGGATACATGCTGCTCGACTCGCGCTCGCTGACGAGCAGGTCGACCATCCTGCGCTCCGAACTGCCGCCGGCGGCGGCGAAATCGAATCCGCTGGAGCGGGCCTGGGACGCGCTGAAATCCCGTTTCGCCCCGGGCGGCTCGACGGCGGACGAAGACCTCGGCCAGGGCGACGGCCGCGCCTATCCGGAAGTGGCGCGCGCGCTCTCTGGCGGCGCGGAATCGGTCGTGCGGGTCAATGCGCGCGGCGAGACGGTCGTCTCGGTGGCGGTGCCGATCCAGCGGTTCCGGGCGGTGCGCGGCGCGCTGCTGCTCTCGACGCGGGGCGGCGACATCGACGCGATCATTGCCTCCGAACGCTGGGCGATCGTGCGCATCTTCGTCGTGTCGGCCGGCGTGATGCTTCTCCTTTCGCTGCTGTTTGCAGGAACGATCGCCGAGCCCATTCGCCGGCTCGCCGAAGCCGCCGAGCGCGTGCGCCGGGGCAGCAAGTCGCGGCAGGAGATTCCCGATTTTTCGGACCGTTCGGACGAGATCGGCCATTTGTCCGGCGCGCTGCGCGACATGACCGGCGCGCTCTACACGCGGATCGAGGCCATCGAGAGTTTCGCCGCCGACGTGGCGCACGAATTGAAGAACCCGTTGACGTCGCTGCGCAGCGCGGTCGAGACCTTGCCGATCGCCCGGACCGAATCCTCGCGCGACCGCCTGCTCGAAGTGATCCAGCACGATGTGCGCCGGCTCGACCGGCTGATCAGCGACATTTCCGACGCCTCGCGGCTCGATGCGGAACTGGCGCGCGCCGACATGCAGGCGGTCGACTTGTCGCAGGTCCTGCAGGCCGTCGTCGGCGTCGCCCAGAGCGTCGAGCGCGGCGACGGCGTCTCCGTGTCGCTCGACATCGGCCGGCCGTTGGCAGGCGAAGCCGGCCGCCAGCCGTGGCGCGTGCTCGCCCACGATTCGCGGCTCGGCCAGGTGTTCAACAATCTGATCGACAACGCGCGCTCCTTCTCCGAGCCCGGCGGCGCGGTGCGCGTGGGGCTGCGGCCCGCGCGCGCCGCCGTCGCCGGCCAGCCCGCCCGGGACGGGTTCGAGGTCACCGTGGACGACGACGGGCCGGGCATTCCCGCCCACGCCTTCGAACGCATCTTCGAGCGCTTCTATACCGACCGCCCCAACCAGGGCTTCGGCCAGAACTCCGGGCTGGGGCTGTCGATCTCCCGCCAGATCGTCGAGGCGCATCGCGGGCGCATCCGCGCGATGAACCGCGCCAACCCGGCCGACCCCGAAAAGCCGCTGGGAGCGCGGTTCGTCGTCTGGCTTCCGGCCGCCGCTTCATGAAGCCGCCTCCCGCGCCTCTGCCGACCCTCCATGCGACGGCGCTGATCGTCGGGGACGCCGGCGTCCTGATCCGCGGCCGCTCGGGGGCCGGCAAGAGCCGGCTGGCCGAAGGACTGGTCGAGGCCGCCCAGGCCCGAGGATTGTTCGGGCGGATGGTCGCCGACGACCGCGTCAGCGCCGTCCGCTGCAATGGCCGCATCGTCCTTTCGCCGCATCCCGCCATCGCCGGCCTCGTCGAAAGGCGAGGCCAGGGCATTGTCCCGGTCGCGCACGAGGGATCGGTCGTCCTCCGGCTGGTGGTGGACCTCGCCGAGCGCGGGCCGGCGGGCGAAGGCCCGTCGCGCTACCCGGAGCCCGCCGACCTTGCGACCGTCATCGACGGCGTGGCGGTCCCGCGGTTGGCGCTGCTGATCGGCGACGAAGCGGGTCCTTCCCTCGTGCTCCGCCGGCTGGAAGTCGACGGCGCCCAAAAACGCGGCTGAAGGGCGCATTTCGCTTGCCAAGTTCGCGCCGACGAACAAAATGGCCGCCCGCTGCGCCGGTCCCCGGGGGAGACTTGCGCAAAGTGGAGAAATTAAGCATTTCCGACGAGCCTGCGGAGCAGCGCAGCCCGGTCGGTCCCGGGTTCGACATGAACGGTTGCGACTTATGATCGGTATGGTCCTCGTGACCCACGGCTGCCTCGCGACGGAGTTCCGATCGGCGCTGGAGCACGTCGTCGGTCCCCAGAAGCAGCTCGCGACCATCACCATCGGTCCCGACGACGACATGGAAAAGCGCCGTCGCGACATCATGGAAGCGGTGAAGTCCGTCGAATCCGGGCAGGGCGTCGTTCTCCTGACCGACATGTTCGGCGGTACGCCATCCAACCTTTCGATCTCGGTGATGAACGGCGCGAAGGTCGAGGTCGTCGCCGGCGTCAACCTGCCGATGCTGATCAAGCTGGCGTCGGTGCGCGACCATGCCGATCTCGAGACGGCCGCCGCGCAGGCGCAGGACGCGGGCCGCAAGTACATCCAGATCGCCAGCCGCGTTCTGAGCGGGAAGTAAGCATGGACGATCAAGGCTGCGACGACTGCCCGCCGAACAATCCGCCGCCGGAGGGGGCGATCGTGCGCGAACTGCCGATCGTCAACAAGAAGGGGCTTCACGCCCGCGCCACGGCGAAATTCGTGCAATGCGTCGAGAATTTCGACTGCGACGTGACGGTCTCGCGCTGCGGCGAAACAGTCGGCGGCACGTCGATCATGGGCATTCTGACGCTCGGCGCCGGCATCGGCACGACGATCCGGGTCGCCGCCGTCGGTCCGCAGGCCGAGAACGCGATCTCGGCGATCACCGCGCTCGTCGCCAACCGTTTCGGCGAAGACGAATAGCGGCTCAGGCGGCGCGGCTCGCGTCCCCGCCGGCTTCGTTGCGCGCGATCGTCGGCAGTCCGCGATCGATCGCATCGGGCCATCCGAACAGATAACCCTGCATCGTCCGGGCGCCCGCCGCGCGCAAGGCGGCCATCTGCTCGCGCGTCTCGACGCCTTCCGCCGTCACCTCGATGTCGAAGGCGCGGGCGAGTTGCACGGCGGCGGCGATGATCGCGGCGGAACCGGCATCGCGCGTCACGTCGGCGACGAACGACCGGTCGATCTTCAGACGATCGAACGGAAACGTCTTGAGCGTGCTCAGCGAAGCGAAGCCCGTGCCGAAATCGTCGAGCGCGATGGAAACGCCGCGGTCGCGTAGTCGATGCAGCGTCGCCAGCGCATCGCCCTTGTCCTGCAACAGCGCGGATTCGGTGATCTCGAGCTCCAGCCGGCGCACGGCGATCCCGGCGCCTTGCACCGCATTCATCACGGAGCGGACGAAACCCTCCGACGACAGCTGCAGCGGCGACACGTTGACAGCGACGCCGATCTCCTCCGGCCAGCGGGCGGCGTCGGCGCAGGCGCGGCGGACGACCCACAGGCCGAGCTGCTCGATCTGGCGGGTCTCCTCGGCCAGCGCGACGAATTCCTGTGGCGGGATGAGCCCACGGCGCGGATGACGCCAGCGCAGCAGCGCCTCCATCTGCAGAATGCGCAGCGTGTCGGCGTCGACCACGGGCTGGTACACGAGATGCAGACCGTCGTGCGCGATGGCATGCGCGAGGTCGGCTGCAAGCTCGCGCCGCGTGACGGCCGCCAGCTCCATGCCCGGTTCGAACAAGCGACGACGGTTCGCGCCGTCCGCCTTGGCCGCATAAAGCGCAAGGTCGGCGCGACGAATCATGGCGTCGATGGATATGTCCGGGTCGACGAAGACGGCGGCGCCGACACAGGCGCCGATCGACAGCGATTGGCCCTGAAACTCGTAAGGCCGGCGGATCGCCTCGATCAGCCTGTCGGCGACCAGGAGCGGATCGGCCCCCGCCTCTATGGAAAATGCCAGCGCGAATTCGTCGCCGCCCAGCCGCGCCACGACATGCGCCTGCGGGACGGCCTCGACCATGCGGCGCGCGCATTCGCGCAGCACGGCGTCGCCGACCGCATGGCCGAACCGGTCGTTGACCGGCTTGAATTCGTCGAGGTCGGACAGCATCAGCGCGACCGAGCGTCCCGCGCCCATGTCCTCGCGCAGGCTTTCCAGCGACGACAGGAAGAGCGCGCGGTTGGCGAGTTGCGTCAGCTCGTCGTGCATCGCCATGTGCGCGATGCGGGCGTTCGCTTCTTCGCGTTCGGTGACGTCTTCGTGCGTGACGACGATGCCGCCGTCGGGGCAGGTGGCGTGATTGACGAGGATGGCGCGTCCGTCGGTGAGGCGGTCGACGCGACGGTCCGTGAACTGCCGGCGCATCGCGTCCCGTACGTAGGCGTCCGGGGCCTGGCCGGCGAACAGGCCCTTTGCGGCGCGCAGATGCAGGATCGATCGCGCCTGCATTCCCGGCGGTATGTCGGCCGGGTCCAGTCCGTAGATGTTCGCGTAACGCGCATTGGAGACCACGACCCGGCCCGTCTTGTCGAACACGACCAGGCCCTGCGACATGTTCTCGAGCGCGGTCGCGAAGCGCTCGTTCGACAGCGCCAGCGCCTGCGACTGTGTCCGCAACGCCGTTTCCTTTTCGCCGAGCTTGGCGAACTGGACGAGCAGGGCCTTGCCGAGAAAGGCCGCGATGACGAGCGCGAGACCGGCGCACACGGCGACGGCCATCGCCTGCTCGCGCCAATGGGCGAGGGCGACGGAGCGCAGGATCGTGACCGTGACGACGAGATGCGAGAACGGCAGCGTCCGCGCGGCGACGATCCGTTCCTCGTTGTCGAACGAGCTCCTCGTTTCGTAGGCGCCGCCGCCCTTGCCGACGACCTCGTACCAGGGCGACGTCTGCGGCATCTTCTGGCCGATGGCGCCGACCGCCGCGGGATAGCGGGCGATGATCGCGCCGTCGCGCGTGAACAGCGCGTAGCTGCGGCCGGGCAATGCCGACAGCGGTGAATAGGTGCTGACGAGACCGCGCGGCGCGACGCTTGCGCGCGCGACGCCGAGAAAGCGCCCGTCCGCCGTTTCGATCCGGCGCATGAAATCGACCACCAGCGCGCCGGTCGCTTCGCTGACGCGGAGCAGCCCGACCTGCGTGTCGAGCGTCCTGTTGTGCTTGAGATAGTCGAAGGCCGGATAGATCGGCCCGGCCGGTCCGGCCGGCGCCCCGCGCGAGGTGGCGATGGTGACGCCGTCTACGTCCTCGACCGACAGCAGATCGATCGCCGAACGCCTGTCCGCGATCGCCGACAACATCTGCAACACGACGGGCGTTCCGGCCGCGTCGCGGACGCTCTCGGCGTCCGGCGCGGCGACGGCGGCCGCGACTTCGTTGAGCGCGAGATCGATCGCCTGCGCCGATTGCTGCACCTGCTCGGACAGCATTCCGGACAGGCTCGCGACGTCGGCGCGCGCTTCCGCCAGCGAATCCTGCCGCAGCTTGAAGATCGCGCCGGCGGCGACGAACGCCGTCAGCAAGGCGATCAGGCCCGCGATGCCGAGGATTTTCCGGAAGCTGTAACCCTTCACGCCACGCGCCTTTTTCCGCAGGGGAACCGCGATCAGCCCTGCAAAAATGTGGCGCTGAAGCCTTTCCAAACCGTTGCGAAGCGAGCGCTCCCGTTCAGGAAAGACTTACGATTTCATTCCGTTGCCGGCGTTAGGCGGTGAATTGACGCCGCCAGCCGATCAGGCCGGCGGTCGAGCCGTCGAGCCCCTCGGTCGGGCGGCCTGCGTCCTCGACGATGGGCACGAGCCGGTTGCAGAGCTCCTTGCCGAGTTCGACGCCCCACTGGTCGAACGGGTTGATGTCCCAGATCACCGACTGGACGAACACCTTGTGCTCGTAGAGCGCGACGAGCCGGCCGAGCGTGCGCGGATCGAGCCGGCGGTACATCAGCGTCGAGGACGGGCGGTCGCCTTCGAACGTCTTGTGCGGCGCGAGTTCCGCGATCTCGGCCGCCGACAGGCCCTGCTTGCTCAGGATGTCCTCGATTTCCGGGCGGCTGCGGCCGCGCATCATCGCCTCGCTCTGGGCGAGGCAATTGGCGACCAGCAGCGCGTGATGGCCTGCGTCGGCGTCGTTCGGCTCGGCCGCGACGAGGAAATCGATCGGGGCGATGTCCGTGCCCTGGTGCAGCAGCTGGAAGAAGGCGTGCTGGCCGTTGGTGCCGGGCTCGCCGAAGACGAAGGGCCCCGTCGCCTGCGCCACGTGCGATCCGTCGCGCGCGACGTGCTTGCCGTTCGATTCCATGTCGAGCTGCTGCAGATAGGCGGGAAAACGCGCAAGACGCTGGTCGTAGGGGATGACCAGATGGACCGGATCGTTCCAGACGTTGCGCCGCCAGACGCCGAGCAGCGCCATCAGGACGGGAATGTTCTGCGCCAAAGGCGCCGAGACGAAATGCTCGTCGATGTCCTGGCCGCCGCGCAGGAATTCCTCGAACTTTTCCGGGCCGATGGCGATGACGAGCGACAGGCCGATCGCCGACCACATCGAATAGCGGCCGCCGACCCAGTCCCAGAAGCCGAAGACGCGATCCGGGCGAATCCCGAACTCGGCGACCTTGTCGAGCCGGGTGGAGACGGCGGCGAAATGATCGGCGACCGCGGCCTCGCCGAGCGCGCCCGCGATCCACTTCCGCGCCGAGGCGGCGTTGGCCATCGTCTCCTGCGTCGTGAACGTCTTGGACGATACGATGAACAGCGTCTTCGCCGGATCGAGCCGGGCGATCGTGTCGCCGAGATCGGCGCCGTCGACATTGGAGACGAAATGCGCGCGCAACTCCGGCGACGCGTAGGGCGACAGGGCGCGCGCCGCCATCGCCGGGCCGAGGTCGGAGCCGCCGATGCCGATGTTGACGACGTCCGTGATCCTGTCGCCGCGCGTGCCGCGGACCGCGCCGGAGCGCACGGCGTTCGCGAAGGCGGCGACCTTGGCCCGCACGTCGCGCACGTCGGGCATCACGTTCTTGCCGTCGACCATGAACGGCCGGTCGGTCAGGTTGCGCAAGGCCATGTGCAGCGCCGGACGATGCTCCGTCGCATTGACCTTCTCGCCCGCAAACAGCGCGGCGCGCCGCTCCTCCAGCCGCGCCGCACGGGCAAGTGCAACGAGCAGCGACACCGTCTCCGCATTCGCCTTGTGTTTGGAAAAATCGAACAGCAGATCGTCGAGCCGGACGTTGAAGCGGTCGAAGCGTTGCGGGTCTGTGGCGAACAGGTCGGTCGTCCGCGACCCGGCGAGAGCGGCGCGATGGGCTTCGAGCGCGGCGAAAGCGGCGCGGACTTGCGGACGATCCATGAATCACCTGAACCTGTTTCGCGGGTGCGCGAAGACTAGCGGAGAACGCGACCGAATTGCAGCGGCGCAACGCGGCGCCGCCGAGCACGCTTAAGAAAGCTTTGCCGGACGTTGACTAGGCTCGATTGCGAGAAAAGCGCGCAGCCGCGCCGACAGCGTCGCCTCATCGGCAAGTTCGCATTCCCAGACGACGAGCGCCCGCCAGCCCTGCTCGTCCAGAGCGCGCAGCGTGCGCCCGTCGCGGGCGATATTGCGGCCGATCTTGGCCTGCCAGTAGTCGGCGTTGGTCGTCGGCATGCGCGCGCCGCGCTTGCAGTCGTGGCCGTGCCAGAAACAGCCGTGCACGAAGATCGCGCGCCTGGCGCCGACATAGGCGATGTCGGGATTGCCCGGCACGTCCTTGCGATGCAGCCGATAGCCGGGCGCGATGGCGCGCAGCAGCCGGCGCACCTTCATCTCCGCCGAGGTATCGCGGCCGGGCACCGCGCGCATGATGGCGGAACGGTCGGGCGACGGCCTGGCGCCTTTCATCCCGCAGCCAGCGGGCGCGCGGCTTCGGCGCGCACGAGCGGCGTCAGCAGATGGTCGGACAGGAAGCGCACGACGGGCGCGACGACGCCGTCGCCGAGCAGGTGGTAGGCCTCGTTGTAGCGCGCGGGCAGCAGGTAATCGTCCGGCAGGCCCATCAGCCGCGCCGCTTCCCGCCCGGACAGCAGCCGCGTGCGAACGACGCCATCCTCGACGACGACGATCGACTGCCGGCTCGAGCCGCCGGCCGGCGTGCGCAGGCAGCCGGCCAGACCGTCGAAGCGGACTTCCGCGCGCTGCACGCGCGCGCCG
>CXWK01008250.1_pt2 | contig 14699 bp, 9 predicted proteins | sample 590851 | NCBI WGS metagenome assembly CXWK01 (sample SAMEA3498364, study PRJEB10139) | wastewater metagenome | biome: wastewater treatment plant; material: activated sludge | place: Denmark | collected 2014-08-01 | reverse complement strand
TGATCGCTACTTTGAGCAGACCGCTCGCCAGTCTGCGCATGCGTCCTGCGCGCGCAGCGTCATTCGTCATGGCTGCTTTTGCGCAATGCACAGCAGAGATTGGCCCAGCGGGATATCCCACATGCGGCGCAGCCAACGTTCGCCGGCGATGAAGGCTGGGGCCAGCAGGTTGAACAGCTTCAACTGGTCGTGGGGCAACAGGTCACGCTTGAGCACGCGGCTGTTGAGCCACCAACCGGGAATGCCGGCGATGTTGAGATAGCCCAGGCGAATGATCTGGAGGCCCGTTGCCGTCACCAACTTGCGCAGTTGATCACGGTCATAGCGGCGAAAGTGTCCCAGGGCCGTATCCAGTGTACCGGCCATGTAGCTGCCGGCCGGCACAAAGAGCAACAAACGCCCGCCCGGCTCCAGCAGTTCGGCCATGTGATGCAGCGCCACCTGGTGCTCCTCGATGTGCTCCAGGACGTTCAGGCACATGACGGTGTCAAGGCGATGCGGTTTGAGTTCGGCTACGGTAGCTCGCGTGGTGATGTCCCCCTCGTAGATATGCACGTTGGGCCGATGAGCAAACTCGGCGCGTACAAAGCGCACCGAACTTGGCAGGCGATCCAGGCCGACGACCTCGTCCAAGCCCAAAAAGTAGCTCGTCATGTTGCCAATGCCGCAGCCTACTTCGAGCAGGCGGCGGCCTGCGTGCGGCGCAATTTCTTCATAGATCCAGCGATTGTAGCGATCAACGCTGGCCATGCGGCGCAGCGTTTCGCGGCCAATCGGATCATCCATCTCCACGAGCAGTTGATTGTCCAGGGCGGTCTCCACGGCATCCTCTCTTCAGTCAAAACAGCTGCGTTATGATTACTCGACGAATCGGTACTTGATCAAGGCCCACAAGGCCGGCAAACCATCGCGCCAGGCGCTGATCTTCTTGCCTTCGTCCACATCGCGGCCGGCGTAGGAGATGGGCACTTCGAAGACGCGATAGCCCCGTTTGAGGATCTTGGCTGTAATTTCCGGCTCAAAATCGAAACGGTTGGCGCGCAGATGGATACCCCGAAAGACGTCGGTGCGAAACATCTTGTAACAGGTTTCCATATCGCTCAGGATCGTGTTGTAGAGCAGATTGGTGACAAGGGTCAAGAACTTGTTGCCCACCATGTGTAAGAAGTTGAACACCCGGTGTGAGCCCATGAAGCGGGATCCGTAGACCACATCGGCTTTTCCTTCCAGAATAGGCTGGATCAGCACCGCGTACTCACGTGGATCATACTCCAAGTCGGCATCCTGAATCACCGTCAGGTCGCCGGTGACGTAGCGCAGGCCGGTGCGAATGGCCGCGCCCTTACCCTGGTTGGCATCGTGAAAGATGATCTGCATCTTCGGTAGCTGCCTGGCTTGCATGGCCCGCAGAATGTCCCGCGTCCCATCGCTGGAGCCATCATCCACCAGGACTATTTCCTTTTCGATGCCATCCAGCGGCGCGGCCTGCACGCGGCGCACGATTTCCTCGATGGTTCCCCGTTCATTGTACACCGGGATGATGACCGATAATTGATGGGGTGTGGTGCTCACGGTGATTTTTGCCGTCTCCTCGTTATCTGTTTGAGGCTCCATCATAACACACGGGCGCCAGCTATTCCAAATGCAGCACATATTCAACCACAAGAAGCACATGCGAGGGTGCGTGAACACAAAGAAGCGGTAGTTTGCGTTAAGGAACAACCACCTTCAAGCCCAGGGCAAAGATGCCGTTCTTGGGATCGCCCTTGAATGAGCCAATGAACAGGGTGTACTCCCCATCCGGCGCGGCAATCGTGGTGGTCAGCGCCGGCACCATCTCATTCTTCTGCGCCACGAGGCCGCGCCCGCCGCTGAAGGGATTGAACGCCTGGTTCCACCAATGGCCGTCGGGACCTTCGGTGGCCGCGTAGACGTCGCCGCTCGTGGTGGCCGCATCTTCGGCTTCGACCCGAATCTCCTGGCCGTTGGCGGCGACCAGGCGCGCATAGTCATAGACGCCATCATAGCCGGGCAAAGGCCCGACGTGCAGCACCAGCTTGCCGCCTGTCACCGTGACGGGGCCAGCGTTGATTTCCCACACCGTGCCGCTGGTGTCCCCTACGAAGGTCTGCGCCGGCTCGAACAGCGCGCCATCTGGATAGAAGGCGTGATAGCCCGTACTGACAGGGGGCGCGCCGATTTCCGGCGTGACAACCGGCGGCACCTGCGTGCCGCGCGTCGGTTCGCCGCTGCTCACCAGGTAGCTGGTGAACAACACCTGGCCGTTCGGAATGTGGTGGTCTTCCAAAACGCCGTCCGGCCAGCGTGCGCGCAGCGCGTCCAGGCGCGCGGGTTGGTCCGGATAGATAATCCAAACGAAAGGCGGGCCGGGACAGCTTTCGATCAAGCCATTGGGCGCGTCGCCGGGCAAGTCAATCAACGGCCGCGGCCAGGCCAGGAACGCGGTTTCACGCACTTGCAGCGCGTACTCGCCAGCAAAATCGCAGGCCGCAACCGTCGGCGGCAGATCGCGCAGGTAACGGCCGATGACGGTCTGCGGCCGCGCGGCGCTCTTGACCGTCTCGGCATACAGGCGCCAATCTTGCCAGCCGACGACGGTCAGGAAAATGACGGTCAGGCCGGCCAGGATCAGGTGGGCGGCCGGCCGCGGCGCGGCGTTCACCGCCGCGCCGCGTAGGCGCAGTCGGCTGAACACAGCCCACAGGCGATCGAGCGCCAGGCCGGCAAACCACGCGCCGGCAAACATCATGCCGACGAGACGCGGCCAGAACGGCGCGTCGCCGGTCAGGATGCTGCCGATGAAAAGGTTGAGGACATAGAAGATGAGCGCCAGGGCTGCGCCGGGGCTGCGCCAACGCCGCACGGCATAACCAAAGCCGAGGGCGATCAACGGCGAGACCGGCGAGCTGAACATCGGATGGTAATAGCCAAACTGCGTGCTGGTATCAACGCTGACATGGAACATCAACAGGGAGCGCCGCGTCTGCTCCAGGAAGACAGCCCACGGCGTGCTCACGCTGTATTTGCCCATCAGGTGATTCATGACCGCCGGATAGAAGAGAAAAACCGCGCGGCTGCGCTCGACAAAGGCTTCCTGGTTGCGCGCGAAGTAGATGAGGCTGGGACCGAGGCTGATGACCAGGCCCAGCGCCAGCAGTCCCAAGCCAGCCAGGTTGTCCTTGATCCAGGCGCGTCGGAAAAGAAGGGCGAAGAAGAGAAAGCCGGCGATGACGAAGATGATGACCCGACCAGAGTAGTACATCTGCAGGCCAAAGCCCAGGGTAATCCCGGCCAGGGCAAAGGAGATGTTGCGACGCGCGCGCAGGCCGTCCACGAGCAAGAAAAGCGCAAATAGGTTGAACGGCCAGGGATCCATGTACGCGGCGAGGCGCGAAAAGTGAATGAGGGGGCTGTTGATCACGGCGACCGCGACGCTTAACAGCGCCAGGCGGTGACTATCAAACAGACGCCACAAGAAGAGATAGAGGGCCAGCAGGCTGAGCAGGCCCGCGATCACGGCGGTCATATTCAGGCCAAAGAGATTGTTGCCAAACAGGGCCATGGACGCGGCCGTAGGCAGGTAGCCGATCATGGGAATGTTGGCCCAACCTTCCTGGAACAGGTGCGGTTGGTTGCCCAGGATGATTTCACGCGCCTGGATGCCATACGAGGCCATGTCGCCATGAAAATCGTACGGGATCGTCTCCAGGTGATTGACGCGCAGCCAAAAGGCCGCGCTCAGAATGACCGCCAGGATGAGCAGCCTGAGGCCGCCGGTCCAGGTCGGCCAGAGGCGGCGCAGCGCTTGCCCGCGGTCACTCGACGGTTCGACTGAGCTCGCCGAAGTCGGCGCTTGGCGGTTGCCGCTGGCGACACGCGCGGGCCAGGGCGCCTGCGAGGCCAGGAAAAGCAGCATACTCAGCAGCCACAGCGCCTGGATCAAGCGATCTTCGCCCTGCTGGGCAAAGCGCGCCAGGCCGAAGGCCGCGCAGCCGAGCGCGCTGAGCAAGAGCAGGCCGCGGATGATGCGCGGCCCGCGGCTGCCAGCGCTCTTCTGATGGCGGCTGCTGGCATCGGGTCGCGTCCAGGCCGCGGGCGCCAACCAGGCAAAGAGGGCCATCGCCAGCAGGTAAAGCAGCGTGCCGATGCGCAGGCGATTCGGCTCGAACCAGGCCATCGAAAGGTTGCTGCCCAGGGTCGTGGACAGCAACTTCGCCAGGCCTGCACCATCGTAGAAGGCCTGCGCCAGGTATGCCAGGCCCAGCGCCAGCAAGATGCCAGCCAGGGCGCGCCACGAAAGCACAGGCATACGCGAGGGCGTTTCCCTGTCGGGCTGATCGTCCGACCGATCGGCGCCGGGCTGGTCAGCCGCACTGACGGCAGGCGCGTCGGGCTGGTCAGCGAGCTGGCTGGCGACGGGCATGGCCGGGGCCGGGGACATGGCAAAAGCCAACGGCGACGCGGCGAGCGACGCAGCGACCGCCGGTGTGCGGCGGCGCCAGGCGCGCAGGGCTTGCACCAGGCAGAGCGCCGCCAGACTGGCGGCTGCCAATCGGCCCGGCCAGGGATTGTCGCCGCCGAAGCCGCTGGGCGGCGCGGCGACGTACGGCTCGACAGAGCTCGCCGAAGCCCCTGGCGGCGTCACGAGGTAGGCGCTGAACGTTTGCCAGCCGTGCTCCATCTGGTCATGCAGGACGCCGCTGGGATACGCGGTCTGCAACACTGAGAGTAAGTCGCGCTGTTCATACGGCACGATAAAAGCCAACGGCCTGTCAACCGGCGGCAGCGACCCTTGGCGAATTTCCTCGAAGGTGATGTCGCGGCCGCTCACGGCGCGGTTGAGAAACTGAAATTCGCTATCCTGCCAGGAATAGGGGTCCTGAACGATGAGAACCTGGGTGTCGCCAGGGAGTTGGCTGACGAAACGGGCGATGCTGCTGCGCGGGCCGATGCTGTCGGCCGACCAGGCGGCGTAGGCCTGCCAGTTGCTGGCGCCCACCACGCCCAGCACGACCAACAGCAGTCCGACCAGGGCAAGACGACTATAGTAGCCTAATGTCTGCGCCAGGAGCGTAAAGAGATGGTCGCCCGCCTGCGCGGCCAAGATCACCACGACCGGCAAGACGATGCTGAGGTGAATCCAGTTGGGCGGGTCATTGGTCAGAACGCCGCCCAGAACCAGGCTGACGCCGAACCAACTCACCAGCAGGAAGAAGCGCGGCTGGCGCAGCCGCGCCAGCGCCAGACCGAGGCCCAAGGTCAGCAGCGCGGCGGTCAGCCAGTCAAGCATGGAGCCAGGGAATCCAAACTGCGGGCTGGTGTCGCTGAAGAGATGAAAGGTGAGCAGCGTGCGTTCGATTTGCTGCACCAGCAGGGCGGGCAGGGTGGCGACGCCGTACTTGGCGAGCAAATGTTCATAAACCACAGGGTTGACAATCGTGACTTCGGCGGCGCGGCCCATGAATGCGCCAAGATTGCGCCCGGTGAAAATAAGCATGGGGCCAAAAGCCAACAGAGCGCCGAGCAGCAGCGCTCCCCAGTGAGGCAGGTTGGCCGTGAGCTGACGGCGGTCGGTAAACAGATACCAGAGACAGAGCAGAATCAGAACCACGGGCGCCACACGCGCCGCGTAATAGACCAGCGGGCTGAGGCCCAGCATGATGCCGGCCACGGCGAACCAGATGCCATGTCGGGTGCGCAGGCCGCGCCACAGGCTGGCGAACAGCAAGGTGACGATGAGCAGCGCGGCGGTTGGAATCACGATGCGGCTGAGGTGGTTGTGGGTGTAACTGATGGTCAACAGCGCGGCCGCCAGCAAACCGACGCGGCGACCGGCCAGCTCGCGCCCCAGCCAGTAGACGGCGGGAACGGTGGCGGTCCCGACAAGCACCGAACCGAGCAGCAATCCGTACAGATTCTGTCCAAACAGGCGCATGCTCCACGCCGCCACCATGGTCATAAAATGAGGAAACTGAAAATAGCCAACGCCGATCCAGGTCGGTTGGCCGATCATTTTGCTGGCCTCACGGCCCAGCACGGTGATGTCGCCGTCAATGTTGCCGGGAATGGTGGTCAACTGCCAGGCGCGCAGGGCAAAGGCCGCGGCCGTCAAGATCGCCAACAAGGCCCATTCCCACCAGGCGTCCTGCGGCTGGGGAGCGGCCGGCTGCTCCCCTGAGCGGGTCGGCAGGTACGCAACCAGCAGCAGCAGCGGACCGGCCAGCCACAACGCACGCACGGCAACGCTCTCGCCGGCGCTGAGGTAGAGCGCCAGGCTGACCAGGTAGCTGAGCACAGCCAAGGCCAGGCACACCGTCGTCCGGTTGAACGTCAGCGAGACGCGCGGCCGCGCGGTCGGCTCTTCCTGCCTCTCGCGGCCGTCCTCCATGGGGGCGACCGCCGCGCAAAAGAGGAGCATCGCCAGGGCCAGCAGGCCGTAGGCCACAAGGTGGATCGTGTGGACGCTCCAGAGCGTGATCAGATTGGTCCCCGGCGGGGTCTGATTGAGCAGGGCTTGGGCAAGTAAAGCCAGCGCCAGGGCGCTGAACGCCCCGGCGCGACGGTTCCAAAATCGCAGTTGGATCATATAGCTTAAATGTGGGCCGGGACCTCGTTGCCCGCCTCACGGATGGCTTGGGCGGCGTTGACGCGCGTGAGGACGAACATGCCGGCGATGAAGAATACGATCAACGAGAGGATGGCGATGCGATAGCTGCCGGTGAATTGCAGGCTGAGTCCAAACAGCAGCGGCCCCAGCCAACTCGTGCCGCGTTCGCTGATCTCGTACAGGCTGAAGTATTCGGCCTCTTGGCCGCGGGGAATCATTTGTGAGAAAAGAGAGCGGCTGAGAGCCTGGCTGCCGCCAAGGACCACGGCAATGGCCGCGCCCACGGCAAAGAATCCGATCGTGTCGCCGGCCTTCAGCACGCCGTAAGTATAGATCACCACGCCTGTCCAGATGATCAGACTGCCAAAGATGGCGTTCTTCGTGCCCACATACTGGGAAATGCGACCGAAGATCGTCGCGCCGAAGAAGGCAATGAACTGCACCATCAAGATGACCGCGGTCAGGGTTGAAATGGAGAGCTTGAGTTCCTCCTGCCCAAACTGCGACGAGAGCGCAATCACGGTCTGGATGCCGTCGTTGTACAGCAGATAGGCAATCAAGAAAAGCAGCGTCTGCGGGAAGGTGGGGAGCTTGCTCAGGGTCGAACGGAGCTGCTTGAAGCCGATGGTGGCGTAACGTTCGCCCGCGGGCAACTGGCGTCGCGCCTCACGCGCCTTGAGCATTCTGATTGGAATCAGGGTGAAAATGGCCCACCACACGCCGGCCGACACCAGGCTGATACGTACGGCCATGGAAGTATCCAGGCCGAAAGATTCGGCGCGCGAGAACAAGACCAGGTTGAGCGCCAAGAGCAGGCCGCCGCCGAGGTAACCAATGGCAAAGCCCATGGCAGACACCGCATCGCGGCGATCCGCGCTGGCAATTTCGGGTAAGAAGGCGTTATAGAAGACGATCGAGGCGCCGAAGCTCAGGTTGCTGATGAGAAATAGAAGGCCGCCGAGTAGATAATTGCTCCCTTGCAGAAAATACATACACATCGTGGCAAAGGCGCCGATGTAGGCAAAAAGCGTGAGCATTTGCTTCTTCAGGTGTGAGTAGTCGGCAATGGCGCCAAGAACGGGCAGCAAAACAACCTGCAGCAACACAGAGAGCGACACCATGTAGGGGAAGAAGGAACCCGCGCCGACTTTGATGCCGAGTGGGTGGACAAAGCCGTTGGCGTCAGCGGCCGCTTTGGTGATCGCGGTCAGGTAAGGGCCAAGAAAAACGGTGACGACGGTGGTCGAAAAGGCCGAATTGGCCCAGTCGTAAAAATACCAGGCGCGAATCTCACGTTTGTCGTTCACGGGCAGCTCCTTCCAGAAGGCGTGGTGGATATGCACGCTGTTGTCGCATACCCTGGGCGATCCCGGCCGTGCCAGGCTTTGTAGAGACACGAATTGAGCGAACAGGATGTCCTATTTTACACGGGGACAGAAGATGGGTCAATTGTGCCTGAGCTTTGTTTGCCTCTTGGCGGCTCAGCCCTGACGGCCCTGGCGGTGATGACACGCTACGGCGCGCCAGGCTGCCACGCGGCCGCGGCGGCGCGCAAGTCAATCACATCGAGCACGCCATCGCAGTTCGAATCGTACACAGACGGCGTGCGCCCCAGCAGATGCGCAATCAGCATGATGTCCACGATGTCGACGCGACCGGAACGATTGACATCGGGGTGCGCGCCGGGGCAGATGGGAGGCGAAAGCTCGCTGGTGTTTCCTTGTCCGTCGGTCGCTGTCGCTACGATGGGCCACCAGAAGTTCGTTGGCTGAATCGGGTACATCAGCACGCTGACCGCGGATTGCGCGTTCGGCGCCGTGTAGGAGGTTGCGCCCAGGTAACTCAACGCCTGCCCGGAGGCCATGCTGTCCGCGCGGAAAAACTCGATCGTGATGGGGTAGGAGGCGTTGATGAGCGCGGAATCGACGCGATAGGTGATCGAGATGGGATTGAAGATGGCCGGCCCGCCAGGCCCCGCGTCGGGATAGACAGCGTCGAGAAGCTCTGGCGTGTTTTGCAGCCGGTTCGGCCCTTCATCCGGGTCGCCTGTGTCATTCGGCGTCAAGCCATCGCCGCCCAGGTCAATGGCTGGGCCAGGCCCATTCATCACGATGTTGCCTGACAGCCGGTTGTTGAGCGTCGTCGCGCCGCGTACGATAATGCCCTGGTAACTGTTGTAACGGACGATGTTTCCTGGCCACGACAGGAGCGCGCTGGCGGTGTCTCCCACCTGGTTGTCGTGCGCGCCCTCTTCGATGACGATGCCGTTCTGCTGATGGCTGCCGGGCAGCGGTTGTGTGGCGCTGGTCCCCGGCCCGATCAGATTGGCCAGGATGCGATTCTGGCTGGCCGCGCTGCCCTTGATGCGCACGCCGGCCAGGTCATTGCCGCTGATCTGGTTGGCCTGACCCAGGCGTCCAATCTCGTTGGCTTGGGCATCTTCGATCAGGACTCCAGCGGTCTGCGCGCCCCCCACAACAAGGCTCTGTCCGTCGGCGGCCGGCCCAATCGTGTTGTTCATCACCTGGGTTTGGCTTGCGCCGGCGCCGAGGTAGATGCCAGCCTGGCGGTTGCCGCTGATCAGGTTGCTGCTGGCAGTCTGCGCGTACCCGGCCTCCATCGGCGCGGCGAGGCCAATGCGGTTGCTGGCCGCGCCGCCGCCAATCCAGACGCCCACCTGCTGTTCTGCCGCATTCGGCAAGGCAGCGCCGGTCGCATCGAGACCAATGCTGTTGCCAATCACCGCATTGAAGCTGCTGCCTGTGCCGCTGATGACAACGCCCGCGCTGAGGTTGCCGCTGATCAGGTTGCGGTCGGCGGCCTGGCGGCCGCCAATCTGGTTGTTGGCGGCGCCGTTCTCGACCGCAACTCCCACGAGCTGATGGAAAGAGCCGCTGGCGCCGCTGGTATCCAGGCCGATGAAGTTGCCGCTGACGACATTGTTGCTGCTCTGAATGGCAAGCGCACGGCCGGTAAATTCGATCATGGCCAGCCCGTTGATGCGATTGCGGCCGGCGCTCAGCCGCAGCCCCTCAGGCACTTGACCGCTGCCGTTCAGCGTGACCACGAGCTGCGCGTTGATGGGACTGGAAAGCGGCGCGCTGTTGGCGCGTGCGCCCGGCGCTGACGTGCCGTCAATCCAGATGCCGGCCGGGTTGGTCAAAGCAGGCAATGGGGTTTGCGGCGCAATCGTGCCGGCAACCGCAAAACCGATCGCCTGCGGCCCAGGGCAGGCGTTGGCCGTCTGCAGCGCTGCGCGCAAGGTGCAGACGCCAGGCGCCGCGGCGCACAAGCAATCGCCCGGGTCGGCGTCAGGCGCATCGCCCAGGTCATTGACGCCCAGGGCGGTTTGGCTGACGGGCGCGGCCCGACTGAATTCGCTGGTGTTGCCAGCCGCATCCGTCGCCGTCGCCACCAAGAGATCGCCGTTGCCAGGGATGACTGCAGCCGTGAATCGCTGCGTCGTGACCGTTTGCGGCGTGCTGTAGAGCGCGCTGCCGATCCAGGTCTGCCCGGCGGCCACCTGGTCGGCCGCGGCGCCCGTTTCGGCCTTGTAGAAATCAACGGTCAGCGGGTAGAGTGCATTGGATGCGCTGCTATCCACGAGGAGGTCAACTTGCACCTGATTGATGATGGACGTGATGTTGCTGATAACCGGCCGGTTTTGCAGGCCGTTCGGCCCGGCATCGCCGTCGCCAACATCGTCTGGCGTGATTCCATCCCCGCCCAGGTCAATTCCTGGCGCGGCCGCGGAAGGGCCGTTGCCTGCCAGGTCATTGCGGCGCACACGGTTGTAGCGGCTGCTGCTGCCTTCGACGATCACCGCGGTCAGCGTTTGGAACGCGATACGGTTGGATGCGCTGGCCTCATCGCCGTTGCCCACACGATTGGTCGTGGCGCCGTCACTGAGGCGCACACCCACCGCTTGTAGGCTGCCGGGCAGTGCACCGCCCGCCAGCGCCGGCCCGATGGTGTTGCCCCACACGTCATTGTCAAAGGTGCTGCTGCCGCTGATGCGCACGCCGTTGGCCCGGTTGCCGCTAATCAAGTTTCCCTGCACCAGGTTGTTGCTGGCGCTGGTGTTGATCCACACGCCGTCATTCTGCATGCTGCCGCTCAGCACGGCATCTCCGCTGGCCGCCGGCCCGATGAGATTCCCCTGCACCTGGTTGTCGCCTGCACTGTCGGAGATGACCACACCGGCCACGCTGTTGCCGGAGATCACATTGTCGAGCACCTGGTTGCCATAGGCGATGTTCGTGAGCAGCACCCCGTACAACTGCTGGCTGCCAGTCAGCACGGTCGTGCCCGTGGGCGCCGGGCCGATCAGATTGCCCTGGACCGTGTTGGTCAACGCCAGATTGCCTTCGATGCGCACGCCGGCGTAACGATTCCCGCTGATGACATTGCGATCAGCCGCGGTTGCGCCGCCAATGGTATTTTGCTTGGCGAGCGCGCGGATGTTGACGCCAGCGCGTTGAAAGCTGGAACCCTGGCTGCCAGCGGCCGTCAGCCCCAGGAAATTGCCGGCGATCACATTGCGCTGGCCGGCGCTGATGACGATGGCGTTGTAGTAGGGCGCGCCGATGTTGCTGTCGAAGTCGTAGATAGCCAACCCGCGCACCACATTATCGTTGCTGGTGATGGTNNAACGCCAGCGTCAGGGTGGTGTTGACGGCGGCGGTCAGCGGGGCGGTGTTTGGACTGGCGCCGGGCGCGCTATAGCCGTCAATCGTTGTGCCGCCCGTGGCGTCCGCCAGGGGCGGCAAGGCTTAGAAGGGGGCAATCGTGCCGGTAATCGCAAAGTGGATCACATCGGGGCCGGGGCAGGCATTGGCTGTTTGCAGGGCGGCGCGCAGAGAACAGAGATTATCGCTGGTAGCGCAGACACAATCGTTGGGCGCTGCGTCGGCCCCGTCATCGAGCGTGTTGACGATCATCAGACTGTTGACCGCGCCGCGGCTGCGCGCGGACGCTGTAGCGGCTGCGACCAAGAGTATCAGAGTGCCGGCCAACAGCGCGCTGATCAGAAAAAGCCTTTGTTTTGAATAGGATGTCGCCCCTGCGTGATTCACAGCCGCACTCCCCCTTAGCGCGTCGCGCTGATGTCAATATCCCAGTGCCCCGGACGCCGCCTCATTCCCTGGTCATGGATCACTTCGCCCGCATAATGGCCGTAACAGGCCAGCTGCTTGAAAAATATAGCGTCTTGCTGATCGAGATAGGCGTTGATGGCCGAGAAGATATCAGCCAGGCTGGCGCTGGTGTAGCTGCTGCGCAGATCCACCAGCCATTTGCCCTTCATGGCCTGGACTTCGTTCTCAATCGGGCGGTTGACGCGCTGCTTGGGCATCAAGAACAGGTCAACCACGGTTAGCAGATGATACGATTGGCGCAGGTTGTTGCGCAGCACCAGGCCCGATTGCGGCGCGTAGGCCAGCACTTTGCGCGCCGCCAGGTCATCCAAGATGAAGAGATGCTCCTCGGGGATGGTAGAGACCGGCCAGTTCTGCATGTTGAGCGCCTGGCGTTTCTCTTTGGCATCGAAATAGAAGCGGCGGCCCTGCTGGCGACTGCCAAAGGCAAAATCGAGGCGCGAGAAGGACTTGCAGTTGTCCTCGAAGGCCAGATTGTGGCTGCGAAAATAGGCTTTGATTTCTTGTTCCAATGAGATCATGCGCGCCGTCCTTTGGGCTGATTTTACTCCAAATGGGCGAGAAGACGAAAGCGGCTCAAGGGCGTATTTCAGTCTAAGGGGAACGGTGCGTCCTAAGCTTGTCGAAGGGCGCCGGCCGCGTCATTTCGATAAGCTCAGCGAGCGGCTCTTGCAAACGTACTCCCAATGTGAAATGCGCCCCAGGCGCCATACGCGCTTGATATTTATCCCTCCCTGTAGTAGAATCGCAAGCAGCGTATCGGGAAACCTGATCAGCGTTCGGGTTTGATGCCCTCTTCCAAAACGCATTCAGTTTGATTTCTCGCCGAAGAAGAAGAATAGGAAGTGTCTGGCTATGCTACAAAGATTCTATGTTCACAACTTCAGGTGCCTGGAGAACTTCGAGTTGACCACGAAAGAGATGCCGTCTGTACTTTTCATCGGCAACAACGGCACGGGTAAATCCACGATCGCTGCTGCCCTGGAGATTCTTCAAAGTATAGGCCGAGGCACGAATCGAGTTGGCAAACTCGTTCAACCCAAGGATTTTGCCCAGGGGAGAGTAGATGTTCCCATCCGATTCGAAATAGAAGCGTTCATCCAAAAAAGCTCGTACAAATACGTCCTTGCATTGGAATTGCCCAACAGATTCAGAGAGCTAAAAGTGGCTGAAGAGCAACTGATGGTTGATGGGCATCCCATTTACTCTCGACAAGCAGCGCAAGTTCTTCTCCATACCAGTTCCCAAAACGGTGAAGCCAAGTTTTTGGTGGATTGGCATCTTGTGGCTCTGCCAGTTATCCAAGAGCAATCAGCTACAGATCCGCTGAGCGTCTTCAAGATCTGGCTTGCCCGTATGATTATTTTGGCCCCAATCCCCAACCTTATGACCGGAGAATCCAAGGGTGAGACTCTGGAGCCTAATCGAGATGGCTCGAACTTCGCTGAGTGGTTTACAGGGCTGTTGAGTCGCTATCCTGCGGCCTACACGCAGCTCGAAAGACATCTGCGAGAAGTCATGCCTGATCTCAGGGACTTTCTGAATGAACCGGTGGGCACAGACGCCAAGAGGATGATGATTCGATTCGAGCAGAACACAGCAAATCTGAACGTTTACTTCGATAACCTCTCCGATGGAGAGAAGTGTTTCTTTCTTTACGCCGTCGTCCTGGCTGCCAACGATTTCTACGGACCATTGTTTTGTTTCTGGGATGAGCCGGACAACTATTTGTCCATGTCGGAAATCGGGTATTTTTTTATGTCACTACGGCGCTCATTTCATGCCCGGGGCCAGGTATGGGTCGCATCTCACAATGCTGAAGCAATCCGATCATTTTCCAACGAAAACACGTTTGTGCTCAATCGCAAGAGTCATTTAGAGCCGACGCTAGTCCGGGTATTGAGCAATGTTCCGTTTGCAGGTGATCTCGTAAACGCGTTGATTCGCGGAGATATCACGCTGTGAGCGCGAATAGATATAAACGGCATGTACTTGTGTTGCCGGAAGACGATGCCAACCGTCAGATTGCCATTGGCTTCTTCCTCAAGATCGCTGGACGCGCCTGGCAGATCTTACCACCCGCGGGGGGCTGGGCGAGGGTTATAGATGATCTCGAGCGTGTTCATGTCATCACGATGCGACAATACCCTGACAGGAACATCGTCCTAATGATGGATTTCGATCATCAGGTGACTGAACGCCTGGAACGTGTCAAGGCAGTGACTCCGCCGGAATTACGCGGCAGAGTATTCGTTCTCGGTGTACTCTCTGAACCAGAAGAGTTGAAAGTCAATCTCAACATGACGTTCGAGGCTATCGGGGAGTCTCTCTTTCAAGACTGTGCCGATGACACACGGCGTGCATGGAGTCATGAGCTTCTGAAGCACAATGAAACGGAAGTAGATCGTTTGGTTTCATCCGTGAAGCCGTTTTTGTTCAGTTAGGAAAGACTCCGCGCGGGACTGCCTGCCAAGAAAACAGCTTGATCTTTCTTTCGCTGTGATGTAGAATCGTGACAGGCGTGTGTGCTGCTGCGGCGTTGGGCATACTGCCTGGCATTGGTTTGCGAAATAGGAGGATGTCTATGGATGCAGTCACGGCGCTTGCCCTGTTTTTGGTGGTATTGGCCGCGCTTCTGTTTATCGGCGGAATCATCAGCGCCGGGTATTTCTCACTCAAACGCAGACCAGAAGCTATGCCGTCGTTCCTGACACAAACAACCACGATCATCGGCGGCACGCTCGCCACCAATCTCGGAGCCGTCCTCGGCCTGTCGGTGGCACAGAGCGATAAGCTCAATACGGCCGGGGTGGCCGCCTTGCCTGCCCTGGCAAAGCAGCTTCAGGTCGGCGCGGCCTATCTTTACGTATTGGGTTTGGTAATTGCCTTCGTGTGTTGGGCTCTGATCCGATTCT
>CXWK01010724.1_pt2 | contig 14701 bp, 15 predicted proteins | sample 590851 | NCBI WGS metagenome assembly CXWK01 (sample SAMEA3498364, study PRJEB10139) | wastewater metagenome | biome: wastewater treatment plant; material: activated sludge | place: Denmark | collected 2014-08-01 | reverse complement strand
GTGTGGCGATCTCGGCCTTCGACACGCCCTTCTGGCGCAGGCCGTAGGCCACGTTCTCCGAGACGGTCATGTGCGGGAACAGCGCGTATGCCTGAAAGACGGTGTTGACGTCGCGCTTGTACGGCGGGATGCCCTGCACGTACTGACCGCTGATGCGAATGAAGCCTTCATCGGGCTGCTCGAAGCCGGCCAGCATGCGCAAGGTGGTGGTCTTCCCGCAGCCCGACGGGCCAAGCAGCGACAAGAACTCACCGGGCTGCACGACCAGATTGAGCTTGTCGACCGCGACCATCGAGCCGAAGCGCTTGGTGACGCCCTGCAGCTCGACCGAGCCGCGTTCGCCGGCCAACTCGTCGCCGACCGCCATCGGTGCTGCGTCCGTCACGTTGTCTCCCCCGAGAGCTCGTGGTGAGCGAACCGCTCACCGGTGGCGCCGGCCGACCGACCCCGGATGAGGCCTGTGCCGATGTGCTGTGCGGCCAAAGTGTAGGCACATCGGCCGGCGCGGGAAGGAAATGTGTGGAGGCCCAAGACCACCTACGGTGGCATGGACGCCCGGCAACCTGCAAGGAAATCGTTGATGAACAGCGTGCGCGCTGCGGAATCCCTTGCGCAACCTGGTCATCAGCGCCAGTATCCGTACCGATGGACAAGACGGGAACCCAGATCGACGAGACAGATCGAGCGATCATCGAAGCGCTGCAACGCGATGGCCGCACGCCGTACACCCGCCTGGGGGCCGCCGTTGGGCTCTCCGAGGCGGCCGCTCGGCAACGAGTGCAGCGATTGCTCGACTCGGGCGTGATGCAGGTGGTGGCGGTCACCAACCCGCTCTCCCACGGCAAGCGGCGGATGGCGATGATCGGCGTGCGCACCGAGGGTGCCACCGACGACATCGCGAAGACGTTGCAGGCGATGAGCGACATCGACTACCTGGTGGTCAGCGCCGGCTCGTTCGACCTGATGGCAGAAGTGGTGGTGGCCGACGACGGCGACCTGCTCGACCTCACCAACCGCATCCGCAGCGTGAAGGGCGTACGCAGCACCGAGACCTTCATCTATCTGGATCTCGTCAAGCAGACCTTCACGTGGGGCGCGCACTGAGGCACGCCTGCGTCATCGATCTCGACCGGCAGCGTCTCACTGTAGATTCACCGCGAAACTGAGAACGGGAGCTCCGATGCAACAGACCCTCACCCCCCACCGCAACACACGCCTGCTGGCGCTGGTCGCGGCGACGGCCATTGCGCTGGCCGGATGCGGCAGCGATGGCGATGGCGGCGGCGGGAGCGGCACGGCCGGCGGGGGCGGCGGCGGCGGCGGCGAGACCACCCAACTCGTGCAGATGTTCGCGTCCGACTTCGAGCCCGCGTGCCGCAACAACCCCGTCGAGGGAGCGACGCCCTACACCCCTGCCACGCCGGGCATCCACAAGGTGGTCACCCAGCAGGGCACCGATGCCGACGAGCTCAACGAAGGCTTCCTCGATCTCCCCAGCGAGTGGACCATCCTGTTCGATGCCGCCACCGACCAGTACGCCACCGCCGAACTGGTGCTGTGCGTCATCCGGTCGACCACCACGCTGGTCGAGGAGTGCACCGGCTACCAGACCGATGGTGTCGACACCGGCAACGTGGTCAACCTGTACTCCGCCGACTACGCGGTCTCGGTGCACGAGGCCACCACCGGCAAGGAGCTGGGCGCCACCACCATCACGGCCACCGCCACCGAGTGCCCCACGTACGTCACCTTCACCGACGGCGAGAAGGAGACCGACTGGTACCAGACCGACGACGGCGCGATCACCGACTTCGCCCGCCCGTTCGTCGAGACCTGAGCCGGCGGGCGCAACGCCCGCCGGCGCTGCCGGTCAGCTGTCGGTGCCGTTCAGCTGCCGGTGCCGGTCAGCTGTCGGTGCCGTTCAGCTCTCGAGGTTGGCCATCACGTGCTTGATGCGGGTGTAGTCGTCGAGCGCGTACGCCGACAGATCCTTGCCGTAGCCGCTCTTCTTGTACCCGCCGTGCGGCATCTCGGCCACGAGCGGGATGTGCGTGTTGATCCACACGCAGCCGAAGTCGAGGCGCTTCGCCATGCGCATCGCGCGGCCGAAGTCCTTGGTCCACACGCTGCTGGCCAGCGCGTAGTCGACACCGTTGGCCCAACGCACGGCCTCGTCCTCGTCGCTGAACTGCTGCACGGTGATGACCGGGCCGAAGATCTCGTTCTGGATCATCTCGTCGTCCTGGCGCAGGTCGGCGATGACGGTGGGCTGGAAGAAGTAGCCATCGCCACCAACGGCACCGCCGCCGGCGACCACGTTGGCGTGCGACGGTGCACGATCGACCAGCCCGCTGACGTGTGCCAACTGGTTGGCGTTGTTGACCGGCCCGTAGAGCACGTCTTCGTCGTCGGGCGCGCCGGTGCGAATGCCCTGCGCCTGCTCGGCCAACGCGGCGACCAGGTCGCGGTAGATGCCGGGCGAGGCGATGACGCGAGTGGCAGCCGTGCAGTCCTGCCCGGCGTTGAAGTAGCCGGCGATGGCAATGCCTTCCGCCGCGGCGGCGAGGTCGGCATCGTCGAACACGACGACCGGTGCCTTGCCACCGAGCTCGAGGTGCACGCGCTTGAGGCTGTGCGACGCACCTTCGGCCACCTGCATGCCGGCACGCACCGACCCGGTGATGCTGACCATCGCGGGCGTGTCGTGCAGCACCATCTGGCGGCCGGTGTCGCGATCGCCGCAGATCACGTTGAACACGCCGGCCGGCAGGAACTCGGCGGCGATCTCGGCCAGCAGGCCGGTGGTGGCGGGTGTGGTGTCGCTGGGCTTGAGCACGACGGTGTTGCCGGCAGCGAGGGCAGGGGCGAACTTCCAGACCGCCATCATCATCGGGTAGTTCCACGGGGCAACCTGCGCGCAGACACCGATGGACTCGCGGCGGATGATGGAGGTCATGTTGCGCATGTACTCGCCGGCGCTCTTGCCTTCGAGATGGCGGGCGGCGGTGGCGAAGAAGCGGATCTGGTCGACCATCGGCGGGATCTCCTCGCTGCGCACGAGGTGCGTGGGCTTGCCGCAGTTCTCCACCTCCAGGCCGATCAGCTCCTCGGCCCGCGCCTCCACCGCGTCGGCGATGCGGAACAGCGCCAACGAGCGCTCGCTGGGGGTGGTGTCGCGCCAGCTCTCGTAGGCGGTGGCGGCGGCGCTCATGGCGGTGTCGACATCGGCCTGCCCCGACAGTGGCGCCGTTGCGTACACCTTCCCGGTGACCGGGTTGACCACGTTGGTGGTGCGGCCATCGGCCGCCTCGACGTGCTGACCGTTGACGAAGTTCTTGAACGCCTTCACGCGTATCGAATCCCCTTGTGTGGGAGCGCCTCAGTGCGCTCGCACCTGCGATCGTAGTCAGTCCACCGGGTGCCGTCAGATGGTGATCGGGCGGAGGACGAACTTGCTCTCCGTGCGGGCCACGCCTGCGTCGGCCTTCAGCCAGCGGATGAACGCGTCGAGCCCCTCGGCGCCCGCACAGTCGACGATGATCGTGTAGTCCGCAGGGCCGGTGACGTACATCGCCAACGCCACCTCGTCGCGCTGCGCGAGCGTGGCCTCGAACTCGGCGGGGTCGGTGCCCGGCGGGAGGGCAACGTCGACGACGGCCCGCACGTCGTGGCCCAGCGCCCGCGGGTCGAGGCTCGCGGCATAGCCGCGGATGACGCCGGTCTGTTCCAGCCGCCGCACGCGATCCGCCACCGAACTGGGGGCGAGATGCACCCGGTCGGCCAGCTCACGCCAGCTGATCCGACCGTCGGTCTGCAAGATACCGATGATTCGTCGGTCGATTCGGTCAAGTACCGGCGTTTCGATGGTCACGTGAGCAGTCTGCCAGAGAAACAGCCGTTGACCAACGGCTCCACCAGGCCGAAGATGGCGCCCATGATCATGACCGTCGGCGTGCCCAAGGAGATCAAGACGCAGGAGTACCGGGTGGCGATGACCCCCGACGGCGTGCGCGAGTTCGAGCGCCGCGGCATCGGTGTGTTCGTGGAGACCGGCGCCGGCGAAGGTGCCAGCTTCCGTGACGACGACTACCGAGCCGCCGGGGCAACCATCGTTCCCACCGCTGCCGATGCATGGGGCCAGCAGATGGTCGTGAAGGTGAAGGAGCCCAAGGCAGAAGAGTTCGGCTTCCTGCGTGCCGATCTCACGCTGTTCACGTACCTGCACCTTGCCGCCTATCCGGAGGTCGCGAAGGCCCTCACCGCTGCCGGCACCACGGCGCTCGCCTATGAGACGGTGCAGTTGCCCGGCGGCGCACTGCCACTGCTGGCGCCGATGAGCGAAGTCGCCGGGCGCCTGGCGCCACAGATGGGCGCTCACTACCTGGAGCGCCACAACGGAGGGCGCGGTGTGCTGATGGGCGGTGCACCTGGCGTACAGCCCGCCAAAGTGGTCGTGCTCGGCGCCGGCAACGTCGGCTGGAACTCGGCCTGGATCGCCGCCGGCATGGAGGCCGAGGTCGTGCTGTTCGACAAGAACCTCGACCGCCTGCGCTGGGTCGACCAGATCAACAAGGGGCGCATCGTCACACTTGCGTCGAACCGGGGCGCGTTGGAGCGCAACATCGCCGACGCGGATCTCGTCATCGGCGCGGTGCTGGTCGCGGGCGGCCGCGCGCCGGTCGTCGTCACCGACGACATGGTGCGCACGATGAAGCCTGGCGCCGTCATCGTCGACGTGGCGGTCGATCAGGGCGGGTGCATCGAGACCATCCACGAGACCACGCACGCCGCACCCGTGTACGAACTGCACGGCGTGCTGCACTACGCGGTCGGCAACATGCCGGGTGCCGTGCCGCACACCAGCACGTACGCGCTCACCAACGCCACGCTCCCCTATCAGCTCGACCTGGCGGTGCACGGCGTTGCCGCTGCGTGCGCTCGCGACGGCGCGTTGGCGCTGGGGCTCAACACGCACAACGGCCACATCACCAATGCGCCGGTGGCCGAGTTCCTGGGCAGCACCTTCGTCGAGCCGGCCGCCGCGCTTGCCTGATCCGTGCCACCGCCTGGCGCAGGCGTAGCGTTCCGTCATGGCCACACTGGTGCACGAACTCGACATCCCGACGATGGTGTTCAACGAAGGCAACGTCGCGCAGCGCTTCGGCTCCGACGTCGTGCTGCCGTCGGACACATGGATCGTCAAGAGCCTGTTCGGCTACGCGGTGTGGCACTACGACGACGTCACCAGCGTGCTGCGTGACAAGCGATGGCACAGCGCTGCCGGCCGCATTCCCGAGATCATGGGGATCACCGACGAGCGGTTCCTGCAACGGCAGGGCATCAGCATCCTGTCCGCCGAGGGCGACACCCACCTGCGACTCCGTCGCCTCGTCGCGCCGGCGTTCTCGCCTCGCCAGGCAGACCGCCTGCGACCGTTCATGCGCGAGGTCATCAACGGCCTCGTCGACACGGTGGCCGCCGCCGGCAAGGCCGACGTCGCCGTCGATCTCTGCGAGCCCTACCCGATCCCGATCATCTGTGAGCTGCTCGGTGCACCCAAGAGCGACTGGCAGCTGTTCAGCCGTTGGGCCAACGACATCCTGGAGATCTTCTCGCTCGACGTCGCGAGCAAGCTCGATCTGATCATGCGCACGCAGGACGAACTCGACGCGTACACGCGCGACCTGATCGAACAGCGGCGCAGCAAGCCGGCCGACGACCTGCTCACCGATCTCATCGCCGCCGAGGAGGCTGGCGACAAGCTGAGCAACGACGAGCTGGTGATGATGGTCAACGCCGTCATCGTGGGCGGCACCGACACCACCCGCAACCAGTTGGGCTGCGCACTGGGCCTGTTCGCCGAGCACCCCGATCAGTGGGCGCTGCTCGCCGAACGACCCGAGCTCGCACAGCGCGCCGTCGAGGAAACGATGCGCTACTTCGGTGCAGTGCGCGGCACCGCCCGATTCGCCAGCGTCGACATCGAGTACCGCGACGTGGTCTTCCCCGCCGGCACGTTCGTGTCGGTGGGCCTGGCCGAAGCCAACCGCGACACTGCGGTCTTCGACGAGCCGATGGTCTTCGACATCACGGCCCAGAAGAGCGAGCAACCCCAGCTCACCTTCGGCTCCGGCATCCACTACTGCCTCGGTCAGGCACTCGCACGCGCCGAGCTGCAGGAGGCACTGCCGCTGCTGGCCCGGCGGATGCCCAACCTGCGCCTCGACGGCCCCACCGAGTGGAAGCCCGACGGCGTGGGCATCTTCGGCCCCGCGCACATGCCGGTGACGTTCGACGCCGGCCACTGAACGACTGTGCAACTGAACGACTGTGCCATTGAACGACTGGGCAACTGAACGACTGGGCCGGCGCTCGCGTCAGCGAGGCTTGCGCCACATGAGCCACATGTCGGGGCCTTTGCGCAGCGTGAGGGTGCGGCGCACCTCGAACCCGAAGCGCCCGTAGAAGCCGACGTTCGACTCCTTCGAGCTCTCCAGGTACAGGCCGACGCCTTCGGTGTCGGCGCGCTCGACCATCGGCTGCATCAGCGCCGACCCGAAGCCCTTGCCCTGGTGCGCCGGATCGGTACCGATGATCTCGAGGTAGTAGTGCGGGAAGTCGACCTCGCCGTGCGCCTTCTCCATCATCGACAGCACACCGAGGTTCGGGAACAGACGCAGGCCGTACAGCTTGAGGAAGGTCGGCGAGTGCTTCAGCACCGTCGTGAACGGGATCTTCCATTGATCCGGTGGCGCCCAGATCGCTGCAGCTTCGTGGCCGGGCGTGGTGTACACGTGCCCGTGCGGCAACTGGATCTTCTGAAAGGTGGTGAAGAACGGCTCGACCTTCGCCTGCGGCACCGACTTGCCGCCGAGCAGATGCAACTTCACGGGATCGTCGTGGAACGACTTGGCGAGGGTGGTCGCGATGCTGCCGATGTCGGCAGGGGTCGCTGGGCGGATCGGCGTTGGCATACGGTCGCACCCTATGGCACGTGACATTCAGCTCGGGTACAACAGTGGCTATTGGGGCAGCGGCCCCCCTGAGGGTGCGCTCGAGGCGATTCAGGAAGCCGAGCGACTGGGCTTCACCTCCGCCTGGACCGCCGAGGCGTACGGCAGCGATGCGCTGACGCCACTGGCCTGGTGGGGCGCCCACACCGAGTCGATCCGGCTCGGCACCGGCATCGTGCAGATGAGCGCACGCACCCCCGCTGCCACCGCGATGGCGGCGATGACGCTCGACCACTTGTCGGGTGGCCGCTTCATCCTCGGGCTCGGCGCCAGCGGCCCGCAAGTGGTGGAAGGCTGGTACGGCCAGCCGTACCCGAAGCCGCTCGCCCGTACTCGCGAGTACATCGAGATCGTGCGTCAGATCGTGCGCCGTGACGCGCCCGTCGACTTCCATGGCGAGTTCTACGACATGCCGTTCAAGGCCGGCACCGGGCTCGGCAAGCCGCTGAAGAGCACCATCCACCCGCTGCGCAAGGAGATCCCCATCTTCCTCGGCGCCGAAGGCCCGAAGAACGTCGCGTTGTCCGCCGAGATCTGCGACGGATGGCTGCCGCTGTTCTTCAGCCCCAAGGAGGACGACTTCTACCGCCGATGCCTCGCCGAGGGCTTCGCCAAAGCCGACGACCCCACGAAGGCCGATCGGTTCGAGGTGGCCAGCACCGTGTTCATCATCCCCGGCGATGATGCCGAGAAGTGCGCCGACTTCGTGCGCCCGTTCCTGGCGCTGTACGCCGGCGGCATGGGCGCCCGCGGCGCCAACTTCCACTTCGAGGTCTTCGCCCGCATGGGCTACGAGGATGTCGCACTGAAGGTGCAGGAGCTGTACCTCGCCGGCAAGAAGCAGGAGGCCGCAGCGTCGATCCCGTTGGCAATGGTGGAGGACGTCGCGCTCGTCGGTCCACCCGACAAGATCCGCGGCGAGCTGGCCCAGTGGAAGGAAACCTGCATCACCACCTTCATGGTCGGCGGCCCGAAGCAGATGCTGCCCCTCTACGCCGACCTCATCCTGGGCTGAGCCCGTTCCCCCGCCGCGACTAGCGGTTCGAGCGGAGACGATCGACGTAGGCCTGGGCGCTGGCGCGACCCTCCTCGTCGCGCAGGCCGGCGTACAGGCCGTCGGCATCGGCCCAGCTGCGGCCGGTGCCGACCATGCTCTCCGTCACCGCATTCACGTGTGCCTTGGTCTCCAGCAGCGCCAGCTTCGGCTTGGCCAGCAGCACCTGCACCAATGCCTCGACTTCGGTGTCGAGCGCGGCCTCGGGCACCACCCGGTTGAGGAAGCCGGCGGCCCTCGCCTCGGCAGCGTCGAACGGGCGGCAGGTCATCACCAGCTCCTTGGTGAGCGCCGGTCCGATCTCGCGCACCAGGCGCGGGATGCCGCCCCATGCCAGCGGAATGCCGAGATCGACTTCCGGGATCGAGAAGCGAGCGGTATCGGCGGCGATGCGCAGGTCGCAGCCCGCGGCCACCACCAGCCCGCCGCCCACGCACCAACCCTGGATGCGCGCCACGGTGACGGCGCGCATCTCGTCCATCGCGCGGCCCATGCGCCAACCGACTTGGCGGTCTTCCATCGGCGCGGCCGTGGAGAAGGCGGACAGATCTGCGCCGGCGGAGAACGAGCGTCCGGCGCCACCGACCACGACCACCTTCAGATCGTGGTGCTCGTCGAACCATCGTGCCGCCAGCTCGATCTCGTGCAGCGTGTGGCTGCTGAGCGGGTTCAGCTTGTCGGGCCGGTTGAGGGTGAGATCGCCACGATGACCGTCGGGCGAGACGGTGGCGATGATCGTGTCGAACGGAGCAGTGTCCATCAGTTCGTCCTCAGTCGCAGCAGCTGTCGCGCCAGCCGCAACCACTGCACTTGAAGTGAGCATGCTCGGCGTGCAACGAGCCCCCGCACAGAGGGCACTCGGGGTACGTGCCGAAGCGAGCACACCGATCGGTGCCCGCCGAGGCGCTGGGGGTGACGACATCTGACTGCATGCGCCCAGTGTGACACCGGCCACTCCGTCATGCGGGGACCGGACGTTCTAGTCTTGACCCACCGGTCAAGATGACGAGCACACCCAGCGCCCCTCTCTCCCACGGGCATCGCCCAGGGAGCGCACGTGCTGCGCTCGCGTACCCCGACTTCCGGCGCATGTGGATGGCCTCGTTCTCGTCGAGCATCGGCACGTGGATGCAGAACGTGGTGCTGCCGCTGTACGTGCTCGACCGCACCGACAGTGCGTCGATGGTGGGCCTGATGGTCTTCGCCCAGCTCGGGCCGCTGCTCTTCTTGTCCATCCCCGCCGGCGTGATCGCCGACCGATTCGACCGGCGCAAGTGGCTCATCGCGATGCAGTTGCTGCAGTTGGCGTTCTCGGCGTTGCTGGCACCGTTGGCAGCAGCCGATGCACCGATCTGGGCCATCTTCCTGGTGGCGCTCGGTGTCGGCATGGGCAACGCGCTGAACGCACCGGCATGGTCGGCCATGCTGCCCACGTTGGTCGACCGCGACGACATCGCTGGCTCGGTCTCGCTGAACTCGGCGATGATCAACGGGTCGCGAGTGGTGGGCCCGATCATCGTCGCGGTCCTGCGCTCCTCGGGTGTGTCGATCTCGCAGATCTTCCTCATCAACGCCGTCACCTACCTCTTCGTCGTCGGCGCGCTGCTGCGCACTCGCGTGCCGGCACCCGTGAAGGTGGTGCACGCACCGGGCTGGCGGCAGCTGACGGCGGGCGTGCAGATCGCGAAGGCCAACCCGGCTGTGTGGCGACTCTTGGTCACCCTGTTCACGTTCTCCTTGCTCTCGCTGCCGTACGTGGGGCTGTTCGCAGCAGTCGTACGACTCAACTTCGGCGTCGACAAGGGCTCGACCACCTACGAGTGGCTGTACGCAACCTGGGGCTTCGGCGCGTGCTTCGGTGGTCTGGCCATCGGCACCGTGTTCGTCGGCTGGGACAAGCGCTCGGTGATTCGGTACGGCTTCCTCGCGTTCGCCATCGCGCTGGCGGCATTCGCCGCAGTACGCGAGCCGGTCGGTGCGTTCGTCGTCGCTCCGCTGCTGGGCTTCGCCTACTTCGCGACCACCACATCGATGAACACCGTCCTGCAGAGCCGGTTGGAAGACCACGAGCGTGGGCGGGTGATGAGCCTGTGGTTCATGGCGTTCGGTGGAACGGTGCCGCTGGGCAACCTCGTGTTCGCACCGGTCATCGACGCCGTCGGTGCCCGCTGGGTGTTGCTGGGTGGCGCGCTGTGGGCGCTGTTCCTCGCCTGGTGGTGCGACATCGAGCGCATCGATCTCTCAGCCGAGGAGGGCCGCCGCTACCCGCTCGAGCCCGACCACGCGGCTTGCTTTGACGAGCACGGCGTCTCCGCCGGCGAGTGAGCCCAACGCAGCGACCGGATCATCGGTGGGCTCGATGCCGTAGAGCTCGGTGCCGACGGCCAGCACCGCAATGCCTCGGCCGCGCGCGTACTCGAGGATGGCTCGGTGCTCCGCTTCCGGGTCGGAGATCTCGGCCATCAGACCGAGCACCGCGATGCGACGAGTTGCCGGCAGGTCGGCCAGCGCATCGAGCGCCGCGCGCACGCTGGTGGGGTTGGCGTTGTACGAGTCGTTGAGCACGATCGCACCGGCCGCGGTGCGCTGCACCTCCATGCGCATGGCGGTGAGGCCGACCTCGGCCAGCGCCGCGGCGGCCCCTTGCAGATCGCCACCGATTGCCCCCACGCATGCCAGCGCGGCCGCCGCGTTGTGAGCCATGTGCCGGCCGCTGGCCGCGAGGTGCACGCGGCACTGCCCCCACGGCGTGTGCAGCAAGAACGAGGGCCGGGCGATGTCGTCGAGCCGCAGGTCGTCGAGCCGCACATCTGCGTCGGGCGCGTCGCCGTACAGCAGCACAGGGGCTGCCGACTGGGAGGCCATGGCCCGCACGCGCACATCGTCGGCGTTCAGGATGGCCAGCCCGTCGTGCGGCAACGCTGCAATCAGCTCGGCCTTCGCGCGGGCCACACCTTCGATGCCGCCGACCCGGTCGCTGTGCGCCTCGGCCACTCGGGTGATCACACCGATGGTGGGGCGGGCAATGCTGCACAGCTCGGCGATCTCGCCGAGGCCACGCATGCCCATCTCCAGCACCAGCACCTCGGTGAGATCCGGCGTGTTGAGCAGCGTCGTCGGCAAGCCCTGCTCGTTGTTGAAGCTGCGCTCGTTCGCCCACGTCGGCCGGCCGGCGGCCAGCGCCGCCCACGCCAGATCCTTCGTGGAGGTCTTCCCCACCGAACCGGTGATCGCGATGACCGGCCCTGCGAACGACGACCGTTGCACCGCCGCCAGTGCCATCAGCCCGCGCAAGGTGTCGGGCACCTCGATGGCGGTGCCACCCACTGGCGGCCGGGTGGTGAGGTAGGCAGCAGCACCTCGCGCCAGCGCAGCAGCGATGAACTCGTGCCCGTCGCGCTCGGCGACCAAGGGCACGAACAGCTGGCCCGGCTGGATGCTGCGCGAGTCGAACGACACTCCGTCGATCGCCACATCTGGGCCATGCAGTCGGCCGCCGGTTGCCGCTGCCACCGCTTCTGCTCTGAATCGCATCGCCGCACACGGTACCGTCGAGGCTGCATGGCCGCCGCAGCACCTGGTTCCGAGAACGCACAGTCCGATGCCGCCGGCATCGACGACACGCGCGTGAACCTGATCGTGCTGTTCGGTGGGCAGTCGGCCGAGCACGACGTCAGTTGCACCACCGCGGCCCACGTGCTGAAGGCAGCCGACCCGCAGAAGTACCGCATCACGCCCATCGGCATCTCACGCGATGGCACGTGGGCAGTGGCCGGCGGGGCGCTGCTGGCCCTGGCCGAGGGGTCGCACGCGTTGCCCGGCCGGCTCGATCCCGCCGGCGATGCGCTCGCTCCCACGGCAGCCATCTCGCCGGCGGCGGCGGGCCGGCCGGCGACGGGTCGCACCGTCGTGGTGCCGCTGCTGCACGGCCCCCTCGGCGAGGACGGCACGGTGCAGGGAATGCTGGAGCTGGCCAACGTGCCGTACGTGGGCACCGGTGTGCTGGGTTCGGCCCTGGCGATGGACAAGGCGATGGCCAAGCAGGTCGCCGCGGCGAACGGCATCCCGCAGGCTCGCTACGTGGCGCTCCGGGCACACGAGGTCGGCCCCGCCACTCCGGCCCGTGTCGTCGAGGAGCTGGGGCTTCCGGTGTTCGTGAAGCCGGCCAACATGGGCTCGTCCGTGGGGGTCACCAAGGCCAAGACCGTCGAAGCCGTGCGAGATGCCATCGGCATCGCGCTGAGCTACGACGAGTGGATCGTGGTGGAGGAAGCGATCACCGGCCGCGAGATCGAAGTCGCAGTCCTGGGCAACCTCGACCCGCGGGCAAGCGTGCCCGGAGAGATCGTGCCCGGCGCCGAGTTCTACGACTACGCCGACAAGTACGTGGAGGATGGTTCACAGGCGCTGGTGCCCGCCCCGCTCACGCCCTCCCAGACCGCTGAAGTGCAGGCGCTCGCACTCCAGTCCTTCACGGCATTGCGTTGCGAGGGCCTGTCGCGCGTCGACTTCTTCTTCGAGGAAGGTGGCCGTGGCTTCCTGCTCAACGAGATCAACACCATGCCCGGCTTCACCCCCATCTCGATGTACCCGAAGCTGTGGATCGCCAGTGGCATCAGCTACAGCGACCTGATCGACGAGCTGGTGCGGCTCGCGCTCGAGCGCCACGCTCGGCAACGCCGCAACACGGATCACTGAACCGGCCATGCAACTGCCCGATCGCCGGACGATGCTGCTCGGCACCGTCGTCATCACGGTGGCGGCGCTGGGCGTGCTCGGCTACTCCCGGTTCCGCACCGACGACGAGTCGTCACCGGTGCCCACCGTGCCGGTTGCCAACACACAGGCCAACATCGGCTGCATCGACGAGGCCGGCACCGTCGCCGCCTCGCTCGACGAGTGGTACTCGAACGAGGCCGACGGATCGCTGGTGCTCACCGGAGAGATCTCCTCCAGCATCGGGCTCGGCGCATTCAGCTCGGCGGCGACGAAGGCCGTGGTGGCCAACATCGGTTCGTTCGCCACCTCNNGCCGGCTTCGAGCTGCAGGATGGCACGGCTGTCGAAGTGATGGCCTGGCGTGTCGTCGCCAGGGCCTCGCCGATGTGGGTGCCCAACGAAGCCGCGTTCGTTCCCTTCGACGAGACGACGCTGGCCTCCGACGGCGAGCACGTGAAACATGCGCTCGCCGTGGCACCCGACGGCAGCACCGTGCTGGTGTCCGCGTTCGGGGCTGGCGCCCGGCAGTTGTTGGCGGGCAGCAGCGAGCAGGCAGTGGGTTCCCCGTCGGTCTCGGTGCAGCAGCTGGCCATCATCAGTGCCCAGGTGCTGGCCGAGGTCATTCAGCGCTGAGGCTGCCGGCTTGATAGACCGTTCGCATGGAAACGACGATGGCCTGCCCGATCTGCACGATGTCCGACATCCTCGTCTCGGATGCCGGCCGCGCCGAGTGCATGACGTGCGGCAACGAATGGGAGGTCGCTGGTGCCGACCCCGACGCGATCGGCGAGGTTCGCGATGCAAACGGCAACGTCTTGCACGATGGCGACTCGGTGTCGGTGGTCAAGGACCTGAAGGTCAAGGGAACCTCCGACACGTTGAAGGTGGGTACCAAGATCACCAACATTCGTCTCGTCGCCGGTGACCACGAGGTGGATTGCAAGGTCGCCGGCAAAGGTGTGCTGCTGAAGGCCAAGTTCCTCAAGAAGGCCTGACCGGCACTCAGGCCTACCGGGCCTGCGCAGTATCGTTCGCCGGATGACTGCTGCTGACGCTCACACCGCCCCGGGATTCGATGCGCACCGCGCCATTCGCGACCTACGCGAGCTGGCGAGCCGAACCGGTGGGCCGGCCGGGTCTCGTCGCTTGTGCTGGACCCCGGAGTGGGCAGAGGCGCGAGCGATGCTGCGTGAGGAACTGGCCACGATGCCGGTGGAGGTGGAGCAGGACGAGGCCGGCAACCTGTGGGCCTACTTCAAGGGCCGCTCGACCGACACCGTCGTGGTCGGGTCGCACCTCGATTCGGTGCCAGCGGGTGGGTGGCTGGATGGTGCGCTCGGCGTGATGGGCGGGTTGGAGGTGCTGCGCTCACTGGCCGCCGCGCCTACCCCGCCACAGCGCTCGTTCGCATTGGTCGATTGGGCCGACGAGGAGGGCGCCCGCTTCAGTCGCAGCCTGTTCGGCTCGGCGGCGGTGGCGGGCACGCTCGATGTCGACATCGTGCGCGAGCTGAAGGATCGCTGGGGCAACCTGCTGCCCGATGTGGTGGCCGAACACGGCGTCGTGCTCGATGCGCTGGATGGTTGCCGCACTCGCCTCGAGCACGTGGTCGCCTACCTCGAACTGCACATCGAGCAGGGCCCGATCCTCGAACACGAGGGGCTGGGCATCGGCATCGTCACCGGCACGTACGGCATCGAGCGCGAGCGCCTGGTGTTCAGCGGGCAGGCGGCGCATGCCGGCACGATGCCGATGGGCATGCGCCGCGACTCGCTGCGGGCGATGAGCCGCTTCGCACTCGAACTGGCCGAGATCGGTGCCCGCCACGGCGGCGTCACCACCGTCGGCAGCGTGTCGTGCTGGCCAGGTGTCGTCACGGCGGTAGCGGGCACCACCACCTGCACCATGGACATGCG
>CXWK01008250.1_pt3 | contig 14716 bp, 14 predicted proteins | sample 590851 | NCBI WGS metagenome assembly CXWK01 (sample SAMEA3498364, study PRJEB10139) | wastewater metagenome | biome: wastewater treatment plant; material: activated sludge | place: Denmark | collected 2014-08-01 | reverse complement strand
AACGTTTGACGCCGTCGCCGAGGCGCTCAAACTGACCCCGACGCAGCTCTTCGAGCAACTGCACAGCGGCAAGACCTTGCAAGAAATTGCCACCGCGCAGGGTGTGGATCTGCAGAAGGTGCAGGATGCGATGAATGCCGCTCGCACCCAGGAAATGAAGGATCAAATTGCGCAGGCGGTCAAGGATGGCAAGATGACGCAGGCGCAGGCCGACTGGCTGCTGCAAGGCTTGGCCCAGGGCTTCCTGCCCAGGGGCGGCTTTGGCGGTCGCGGTCATCACGGCGGCATGCGCGGCTTCGAACACGGGATGTTCGGCCTGCCAGGCGTCGCCCCCACGGCCACGCCCACGCCAGGCACGTCATCCTGAGATGAAATCGGGCTGCGCAAGACGATGAGTCATCGAGCTGGCCCGTCTCCTGACCGAGCCAGCCGCGCTGGCCGGCCTTGTGGCCTGGACAGCACAAGTTCACTGTAACAGCAAGGGGATCGCGGCGACACGCCGCGTTCCCCTTCGCGTCTAATCCCAATGGGCGCCCGCTGGCATCCGCCAGGCGGGTAGAGCGCCCAGGGTGTAGACAGCCAGCTCGGGCGGTGTGTGTAAAGCACCGTGACATCACATGACATCTAGCAACATCAATCGAACCATTCTCGTTGTGGATGACGACAAGAAAATTGTCCAACTGGTCTCGCTCTATCTCAAGCGCGAGGGTTATCGCGTCCTAACGGCCTTCGATGGGCAAGAGGCTCTGGAGCTGGCGCGCAGCAAGCAGCCCGATCTGATCGTGCTCGACCTCTTTCTGCCCGAGCTGGATGGCGTGGACGTTTGCCGTCTCATACGCACCGAATCCCGTGTGCCGATCATCATGTTGACGGCCCGCGCCACGGATGAGGATAAGCTGCTGGGCCTTGACATTGGCGCTGACGACTACTTGACTAAGCCCTTCAACCCACGGGAACTGGTGGCGCGCATACGGGCCGTCTTGCGGCGCACGTGGCCGGAGGAGGATGCGAATCCCGATCTCAACTNNCAGCTGCTCGATCGCGCGTTCGGCTTTGATTATGACGGCATCGAACGCACCGTGGACGTGCATATCATGAACTTGCGGCGCAAAATCGAGCCGCAGCCCAGCACGCCGCGGTACATCATGACAGTGCCTGGTTTTGGCTATCGCTTCGAGGGCAATCATGCTGCGTAGTTTGCGCGTGCGCCTGCTGCTCGCCATCATCCTCGTCGTGCTGGTCGCGGTCAGCGTGACGGCCATTGTGGCCCGCCAACGCACCACCGGTGAATTTCAGCGCTACGTCGAAAGCGGCGGCAATTCGGCCAATCGCCGCTTTGCCTTCGTGCTTGCGCGCTCCTATGCCGTCAACCAGGGCTGGAGCGGCATCCAGGCCGAAGTTGACCGCCTGGCGCAAATCACGGGCGAGCGCGTGGTGGTGGCCGACCAACGCGACCGCGTCGTGGGCGACTCCGAGGAGACATTGATCGGTCAACCTGTGCGCAGCAATTGGCCGCCGCCCTTCGCTATCATGGTTGCGGGCAACAGCCGCGTCGGCTCCCTCTATCTCGGCACGCTGACCGGCCCGCGTGAGGCCGATGCCGCTTTTGTCTCCGCGCTCAACCGCTCGCTGCTGCTCAGCGCCTTACTGGCGGGGTTGGCCGCCGTGGCCGTGACGCTGGTGCTGTCTGGGCGCATTGTGGAGCCGGTGCAGCGGCTGACCGCCGCGGCCCGGCGCATGGAGAAGGGCGATTTGAGCACGCGCGTCAGCGTACAAACCGATGACGAGATCGGCCAACTCGCGCACGCTTTCAACGCCATGGCCGGCAGTCTGGGCAAGCAAGAACAACTGCGGCGCAACATGGTCAACGACGTTGCGCACGAACTGCGCACCCCGCTGACCAACCTGCGCGGCTACCTGGAGGCGGCCCGTGATGGCCTGGTGGGCACTGACGCCGCGCTGGTAGATAATCTCTACGACGAGACGATGCTCCTCAGCCGCCTGGTGGCCGATTTGCAGGAGCTGGCGCAGGCGGAGGCCGGGCGCCTGACGCTCATGCGCGAGCCGACGGCGCTTACCGGCCTGGTTGAACAGGCCGTAGGCATGCTGCGGCCGCAAGCCGAAGCAAAAGGCGTGACGCTCATCACCGATTTGCCGGCCGATCTGCCAGCCGTGGACGTGGATCGCGCGCGCGTGGGCCAGGTGCTGCGCAATCTCCTGCAAAACGCCCTGGCCCACACGCCCGCGGACGGCGTCATTACTGTCGCCGCGCGGCCCGCGGAGCAGAGCGTGCTGGTTTCGGTGCATGACACCGGCAGCGGCATTGCTCCCGAGCACCTGCCGTACGTTTTCGACCGCTTCTATCGCGCCGATCGTCTGCACACCAGTCAGACCGGCCGCGTGGGGCTGGGACTAGCCATTGTCAAACAACTGGTGCAAGCGCACGGCGGCGTGGTCAACGCGGTCAGCGAAACAGGCCGCGGCAGCACCTTTACCTTTACCCTCCCCATTGCTCAACCTGTCTGATTGCCAGTTCCCCTGTCCATCCTGCCCAAGTTGGCGCACAAGGTTAGTCGTTGCCCTGGCATTGGCAATGCTGGCAGGCGCGTCCTTCCGTGCTATACTCCTCGGCATCCTCTCTGCCGGAGCGCACCGATGACGCCAATTCGCCTTGCTTTTATGCTGGTGCTCGTGTTTGGGCTGCTGCCCGCCGCGGCTATCACTCGCCCCGCGGCCGATACGCCGCTGCCCCTGCTCAACGGTGATTTCGAGGCCGGCTTCAGCCCGGTCCTCATCGGCGGCGTGAGCGGCGCCGTGGGCAACGGTTGGACGCCTTTTGTAATCAGTGGGACGCTGGCCTTCCAGGCCGGCCAGGTCGAGCCGCCGCTCAACCATTGGCAGGTGTTCGCGGCTGACGCAGGCAGCTACCGCGCAGGCATCGCGCAAACGGTAACAGGCGACCTGCAGCCGCAGGACGGCCTGCGCGCCACGGTCCGCGTCTACCCGCCCGCCAGCGTGGACGGCATCACCAAGACGATCGGCCTCGATCCCCTGGGCGGCAGCGACCCGACCGCGCCGTCGGTCGTCTGGAGCAGTGCGGGCAGCCAGGGAGCCTGGGCCACGCTGACAGTGACAGCGACTGCGGCGGCAACGCAGACGACTGTCTTTGTCAAGGTGGAGCAAGCCGCGGACGGTCGGCATGGCCTGGTCTTCGTGGATGATGTGACGCTGCTGCGCGTCGCGCGCGCCCAGCGCGCCTTTCTACCTTACATGACGATGCCGCTGGGCGCCCCAACCTGGCAGTACCAGGCCGCTGGCGTCATCACCGGCGCGGCGTCGTGCACTTCAACCGGCTTGCAAGGACGCGTGATCGCGGCCGGCGGCGCGCCGCAGGCTGGCGTGCGCGTCAAGGTGTGGTCCGCGCAGCCCGGCGGCCCGCAGATGACCGTGGTCACCGCGGCCGATGGCCGCTGGCAGGCGCTGCTCGATGCAGCCGCGCCCCTGGCCGGCCGTTGGCAAGTGGCCGTGGTGGACGGCCGCGAGCGCCTGCTCTCTCCCCTCGTGGGCCAGATTGGCTTCCTGGATTCGCTCAGCGCGGTAGAAGCGCCGGGCATCCCCACCAGCGCAGACTGCATCAACGGTCATCAATGGTTGACGGTCAACTTCCAGGCGCAGACCAGCTTCCCGGATTACACACTGGTGTCCACGCGCTACATCTCGTGCCAGGACAACCACATGAACCACAACCTGCGCGTGTGGGTCATCGAGGCCGATGGCGCGCAGCGCCGCGGCACGCTGGTTCGCTTTCATGAACGGGGTGGTTTTGAGCAAGATAGGCCCACTGGCGCCGATGCCTATAAGCCGGCCGGTTACATTGACTACAACTTGCCGCGCACCCAGGAATTTACCGTGCGCGTATTGGCCGGCCCCTCCGACACCACCGCTTTCTTGAGCAGCATGACCCCGCCCGTCATCGAAAGCTGCACGGGCAACACCTGGGGACATTATTCTTACGAGGTGATTTTTCAGCACCGCGCGGCAGCGAACGTAGGCCCGTAACCCTGAATTCGGTTAAGGAGGCGGCGGGAGCGCCCGGCCCGAATCCGGATTCACCATTAGAGTGGAAACGTCCACCGCCTCGAAGTCGGAGCCATGCACACGGATTTGCAGCTGGTGCAGATCTTCATCATCCCAGCGTGGGTCTGGGGCGCCGGAAAGAAACCAGTTGCTGCCATTATCGGCGATCATCATGCCGTAGCGCTTGAGCGCCGTCAAGATGACGCGGTTCGCGGCGGAAAAAGGGCTGATGTCGAAACTGGCCTTGAGCCGGAAGCGCTGTCCCATCGGCGGGCGGGCTGGATCAGTGGAATCCGAAGCAAAATGGCGCGCCGGCCACACGTAGGCGCGACGCGTGTCGTGCACGGTGAAGCGCAGCGCATGCGTAATCGCGCCGCGCGCAACCTCATCATAAGTGACCAGCCCGGGCAGGATGGGCAGACCCGCGGCATCGGCCGAGGTCCAGGTGGCGGGGCGCAGGTTGTGCGCCAGCAGATCAAAGACGGCGCCCGAACCGGCCTCCCACTGATTGCCAGATTGCGGCCACGCGTAGTACAATTCGTACAGACGGCAGTTGTCGCGTTCGACAACCAGCACATGCCGGTCGCCGCTGCTGTCAGGCCCGCCTTCGATCGGCGCATCGGGCGGGATCGGATAGGGACCAGGATCGCTTTGGTCAGGATACCAGATGAAGGTGATGGGAACAAGCGGTTGGCTGCCAGGCGCGGTGGTGAAAGGAATGCCGATCGGTCCACCATCCCATTCACCGGCGCCAAAATCAGCGTGTACGCCGGTGTTGGCCCCGATCGTGGCGATATACGCCTGGGACTGTGAATCGAGTGGCAAGGTATCCACTCGGGTATTCCAGATATTGTCCGATGGAAAGAAGGGACAGGTGCTCAGGGGTGTACATGCTTCTTGCCAGCGCGCCGCCACCTGCTGGATGTCGGTCACGGTAATAACGCCATCGCCGTCACGATCGAAGCGGGGATCGCTGGACATCGCCGGCCAGCGACCAGCCAGCGCCGTGACATCCTGGACATCCACGTGGCCGTTGTGGTCAAAGTCCGGGCAGGTTCCGGCGGCCGAGATCGGCCTGGCTGTGCCTGCCAGCACGACAAGACAAAGCGACGCCGCTGCGCTGATTAAGAGCCATTTTGATCGCATGAAGACCTCCGTTCGACCAACCTGCATCCTGATACGTGGCAGCATTATACGCGCACAAGCCGCGCGGCGGCAAGTGGGGGCAACCAACCCAATGCTCACGCACGAGGCGGCGGGGCGCTGCAGATGGCAGATAAAATTATCCTGAGCAAGGGCACAGAGATATGACGCAAGAAACCGTTGGTTATGTTGAACTTGAATGGACGTGCCGGCAGTGCGGCCGACGCAATCCAGGGGAGCGCAAAACCTGCGCCAGCTGCGGCGCGGCCATGCCCGCGGATGCCGCGTTCGAGGCGCCCGCGCAGCAAGAACTGATCACCGACAAGGGCAAATTGGCGCGCGCGGTGCTCGGTCCCGATATTGCGTGCGGCTTCTGCGGCACGCGCAATCCAGCCGACGCCAAGATATGCAAACAATGCGGCGCTGATCTGACCCAGGGCAAAGCGCGCAGCAGCGGGCAGGTCGTGGGCGCGCTGCGCACCGGGCCGGCACCCGAAGCGGCGTGTCCCTTCTGCGGCGCCATGAACCCGGTCACGGCCACCAAGTGCAAGCAGTGCAACGGTAACCTGGCGGCTGCGCCGCCGCCTGCGGTCGCGCCCGCGGCGCAGCCGGTCAATTCCCGCTGGATGTGGCTGGCGGTAGCTGCGGTCATCGGCTTGTGCCTGCTGGGCGTCATCCTCTTCAGCGCCACGGGCAGTCGCCGCACAGAAACCGTGGCGACGGTGCAGAGCGTGCAATGGCAGCGCACCATCGCCATCCTGGGCCTGCGCCCCTCGACGGCGTCAGCCTGGCAGGACCAGGTGCCAGATGGCGCCGACATCAACACATGCGAGGATCGGGTGCGCTACACCCAGGATGAACCGGCCGCCAATGCTGAAAAAGTGTGCGGCACGCCCTATGTGGTTGACCAGGGCAGTGGTTTTGGCAAGGTGGTGCAAGACTGCAAGTACAACGTCTACGAAAAATGGTGTGAATACCAGACGCTGCAATGGACGGTGATCAACACCGTGGTGGCTGAGGGTGCTGATCTGTCGCCCGCCTGGCCGCAGGCGCAGCTGACGCAGGGCGAACGGGCAGGCCAGCGCGGTGAAAAATACGTGGTGGTGTTCAATAACGACGGCCAGCAGATCACCTACACCCCGGCCAGTGCGGATGACTTTGCTCAATTTGCGCCCGGCAGCCGCTGGAGCCTGACCGTGAACGGTTTCGGCTCTATCACGGACATTCAACCTGCGCCCTGAGGAGAGTGTCGTGCCTGCAACGGACGCCCAACGCTGGAATCGTCGCTATCAAGAGGGACAACACGCCGGTTTTGAGCGGCCGCGCGCGTTTCTGCTGGCGCAGGCCGCCTGGCTGCCAACCCACGGCCTGGCGCTAGACGTGGCGATGGGCCTGGGCGCCAATGCTGGCTGGCTGCTGGCGCGCGGCCTGCGCGTCATCGGCGTGGATATCAGCGAAGTCGCCGTGCGCCAGGCCCGCGCGCGTCAGCCCGGGCTGCAAGCCGTCGTCGCCGACTTGACCGCGTTCAGCCTGCCGGCGCAGTCGTTCGATGTCATCGTCAATTTCTATTACCTGCAGCGCGATCTGTGGCCGCAGTTTGTGCAAGCCCTGCGCCCCGGCGGCGTCCTAATTCTTGAAACGCTGACGCAGGCCGTGCGCCAGGTGCGCCCCGACATCTCACCGGAGTTTCTGCTGGCGCCTGGCGAACTGCGCCAGGGTTTTGCCGGGCTTGACGTTCAAGTCTACCGTGAGGCATGGATCGAAGCCGGCTGCGACTCACGCCGCGCGGTGGCGAGCCTGGTGGCGACGAAACCGCGGTAGAAGGTCGAAGGCTCAAGTGCAGAGTGCAAAACGCAGAGTGCGAAATGCTGAAAGCTGAATGAGGAATGAGGAATGAGGAATGAGGAATGAGGAATGAGGAATGAGGAATGAGGAATGCCAAACGCAAAGTGGAAAGTGAAAAGCGTGCAGCGCGCCGCGCAGGACGTTGAACACAACGAGGAAAGCGCAACATCCAGCGCGCCGGGAGCGCGGCCTGGCGTGGAGACTCGCGGCCGATCTCTGATCTCCGATCTCCGGTCTCCGCTGACCAACGAGCACGATCATGCCCATGCCTACGAGCATGACCACGACCACGCCGGCGAGCATGATCATGACCACGCTCACACGGGGGGCCTGACGGGGTGGGTGCAGTCGTTTTTTCACCTGCATGGTCATGACGAAGAGGAAGATCTGGTCAGCGACTCGGTCTTGACCACCAGCCAGGAAGGCATCCGGGCCTTGCAGTGGTCGCTCGTCAGTCTCTTCTTCACGGCGGTCATGCAGATCATCATCGTGGCTATCAGCGGCAGCGTGGCGCTGCTGGCCGACACCATCCATAATTTCGCTGATGCTTCCACGGCCATTCCCCTCTGGATGGCCTTTGCGCTCAACCGGCGCCAGCCCACGCGCGGTTTCACCTATCGCTATGGCAAGGCCGAAGACCTGGCCGGCGCATTCGTCGTGTTAGTCATCTTTGCCAGCGCGTTGATCATCTTTTACGAAACCTGGCAAAAGCTGATTCATCCCGAACCGGTGCACAACCTGGGATGGGTGGCAGCCGCGGCCATCATCGGCTTCGTGGGCAATGAGGCCGCCGCGTATGTGCGTATTCGCACCGGGCGCCGCATTGGCTCGGCCGCCCTGGTGGCTGATGGCATGCACGCACGCACCGACGGTTTGACCTCGCTGGCAGTGCTGGTGGGCGCGATTGGCGCCTGGCTGGGCTTTGCCTGGGCCGATCCCTTGATCGGCGCGCTGATCGGCATCGCCATTCTGTTCATCGTGCGCGACGCCGCGCGTACGATGTGGCAGCGTCTCATGGATGCCGTAGATCCGGCCCTGGTTGACAAATTGGAGCAGACCGCACGCCAGGTCGCTGGCGTGAAGGAGGTGCATCAACCACGCCTGCGCTGGGTGGGGCATGCGCTGTGGGGCGAAGTGCACGTCGAAGTGGATGGCAACCTGCCCACGCTGTCTAGCCATGCCATTGCTGAAGAGGTGCGCCACGCCCTCTTTCACGCGCTGCCGCGCCTGCGCGAAATGACGGTTCATGTGGACCCGTGGCCGCAGCCCAGCGCCGATCCCTGGATCTATCACGCCATCACTGAGCACCACACGCGTTAGCACCTAATCAGTGAAATTCTGGTGCAGCCAGCAAAACACGCTAACGCAAGGGCGCTGAGACTCAAAGCCGCCGGGCGGTTTCTGGGCGTCTTTGCGTCTGAGCTGTTTCCTTTTCCTCTTCGGCCCCGGATTGTCCATGTCCGCAGCCTATTCCAAAAACCGATAAGGCGGGCGTTCTAACCAGCGCTGAACGATGGAGCGCTTTTTGACAGCTTCAGTCCATTTGGCTATAATGCTCCCGAACTGACCGACCGGTCGGTAACTTTGCATCAAAAGGAGTCAACCTGTGTACGCCCTTGTGTACGCCCTAGTTCTGATCCTTCATTCGCTCGTGCGTTGGATCATCGTGATTGCCGCGCTGGCGGCTGTCATACGCGGCATCAGCGGCCTGTCGGGCCGCCAGGCCTGGAGCGCGCTCGATCAACGCCTGGGAGTGATCTTCACCAGCGCGATGGACACGCAGCTGCTGCTCGGCTTGCTGCTCTACTTCTTTCTCAGCCCGATCACGACAACCGCCTTGCGCGACCTGGGCGGCGCCATGTCCCAGGCCGGCACGCGCTTCTTTGCGGTTGAACACCTGTTGGTGATGCTCATCGCCGTCGTGGTGGCGCATATTGGATGGGCGCGGGCCAAGAAGGCCAATGGCGATGCCGCCAAATTCCGCCAAATCGTGATCTTCTTTGGCGCGGCCATCGTCCTTGTTCTGTTAGCCATTCCGTGGCCCTTCTCCGCCATGGCGCGACCCTGGCTGCGCCTGGGCATGTGAGAAGCGAGGCGCTGTGTGTCTGCCACTGATGTGACTATGCCGGAGCGCATCCTGGAAGGGGCCACTCACCTCTTCGTCACGCAGGGCTACCACCGCATCTCCATGCGTGAAATCGCCGAGGCGGTGGGAGTCTCCAAGGCCGGTCTTTATTATCACTTCAAAGACAAGGAAGACCTGCTCCTGGCCATTCTCACCGCCTACCTGGACCACATCGAGCGCCTGCTCGACGGCGTGCAGCAGGCCGGCGGTTCGACGCGCAGCCAGGTGACCGGCCTGATGCACGCGATCTTTGCCCAGGCGCCGGAGCAGCGGGCGATCATCCGCCTGGCCAGCCAGGAAATGCTTCAATTGAGCCAGGAAGCGCGCGCGCGTTTTGGATTGATCTACCATCAAAAATTCATCGCGCAAATTGAAGCCATTTTGCAGCGCGGCATGAGCCGCGGCGAATTGCGGCCGATGGATGTTCACCTGGCAACCTCGATATTGCTTGGGATGATGTACCCCTTCTTCTATCCCGCGCATGCAAACGAGTTGGGCGCGCCCGCGGCCGCTATAGATCTGATGCTTGAGGTCTTTTTCGATGGCGCGGGGCTAACGCCGTAACGCCGGCGGGCGCCGGCGACCCCGACGCTTGCGGGTCAAGACAGCGGTCGCAGGCCGCCTGCAAGCCAAAAGTGTGTGACATTGGGTTGCAGACCGGCTGGAAGCTGCGACGGCGTAGGTTCTATCCATAGTGAGGTTTTATGAGCGCAACAACCGCTGCGGCTGCGCCCGCGGCAGAAAAACTAGATTTCAAAAAAGTCTTTCCGATCTTCATCATTATTCTGATTGACCTGCTCGGCCTGACGATCATCATTCCCCTGCTGCCGCTGTATGCCACCTCGTTTGGCGCCAGCGCCTCGATGATCGGCCTCCTGGGCGCGTCATACCCGATCATGCAGTTCATCGGCGCGCCCGTCCTGCGGCGCCTGTCCGACCGTTTTGGCCGCAAGCCCATTCTGCTCATCAGCCAGGTGGGCACCTTGATCGGTTTTCTGATGCTGGGCTTTGCCAACACACTGTGGCTGCTCTTCGCCTCCCGCATCATTGACGGCCTTTCCGGCGCCAACATCGNNACGTGACTACCGAAAAGACCCGCACCCAGGGCTTGGGCCTCCTGGGCGCGGCCTTTGGCCTGGGCTTTGTCGTTGGCCCCGTGATCGCCTTCGCCTCGCTGGCGCTCAGCGCCAACAATTACCATGTACCGGCGTTCATCGCCGCCGGATTTTCGGCTATCTCTATTCTGCTGACCTGGTTCTGGCTGGACGAGACGCATCCGCTAGAAAAACGCAACACCGACAAGGCAAAGCCCACGCTCGGCTTGGGCGCCATGCTGCAAGCCTTGCAGCATCCGCAGGTGGGGCTGCTGCTCCTGCTCATCTTCGCGCAGCAGGTCGCTTTTGGCGGGTTTGAGCAGATCCTCGCCCTGTTCACCCTCAACCGCCTGGGCCTCAACGCATCGGGCAATGCCATCATCTTCGTCTTCGTTGGCGTGATCGTCGTCGCGGTGCAAGGCGGGCTGATCGGGCAGTGGAGTCGTCGCTGGGGCGACCGCCGCCTGATTTACCTGGGCCTGGCTACCTTGATGCTAGGTCTGGCGCTCACCGCCTTGACCCCGCGCCAGCCGCCGCCGTGGTACAACACCGCCGCGGTCACTACCGAACTGACGAGCTCAGGCGCGCGCCGTCTACCAGGGGAAACACCCCCAACCTACAGCTTGCCGATTGCTTTGCCGTCCGATGCGAACAAGGGTTGGCTGGGGCTGGGCTGGCTCTTGCTGGCGATGGTCCCCGCCTCGATTGGCGGCGGCATCTTGCAGCCAGCCATCAACAGCCTGATTACCAAACGCGTCGAAGATAGCGAGCGCGGCGGCATCCTGGGCATCAGCGCGGCGTTCCTCAGCGGCGCCAATGCCCTGGCGCCACTCTTGGGTGGCGCGGTCTTTCAGTGGGGCGGCGCCAGTGCGCCGTTCTGGATGTGGGCGGCTATCATGGGAATTCTGTTGGCCGCGGCCATCCGTGCGATCAAGCCGGGTCGTGAGGAGTTGGCCGCGCAAGTCGCGTAACGCACAGCATCGTCTTAACGGCGCTGACTCAACTCAGAGATGAGGACAGTCAGCGCCAGGCGATCTTCCATCTGGCCGGTTTTGATCGCGATGTCGGCGTCGAGCAGGGGCTCCATGACCCATTCTAACGTCGCCAGGCTGAGACGCTGCGCCTGCGGCCAGGCCTTCTTCATGGTGAACGGCTTCTGGCCGAGCGCGGCGCCGGCTGCCTCCTGGCTTTGACCCTGGCTCATCTGCTCTTTGACCTGCAGGAGCAGCCGGTACTGCCAGGCGATCATGCCCAGAATGCCCAACGGCTGCTCGCCCGCGTCGAGCAGGCTCTGCAGCAGGGCAACGGCCTGCTTGTGATTGCCGCTAGCCAGTGCTTCCACCATCTCGAACACGCTGCGTTCGCGGGCGCCGCTCACCAGCAGTTTGACGTCAGCTGCGCTGATGGCGCGTGCATTCGCGCTGTAGGTCAGCAGCTTGCTCAGTTCTTGATCCAGCAAACGCAAGTTGTGGCCCACCAGCTCTGCCAGCGCCTGCACGGCCGCAGGCTCGATCTTGATCTTGCGCTGGCGCGTGCGCTGGGTCAGCCAGTTCAACAACCATTCGTCCTGTTTCCACCACGGCCCGTCATATTGACAGAGCAAGATGCGCGCGCGCTGCGCCTGGGCCAGGGCCTCCAGCGCCTTCAGCACCGGGTCCGTCTTGCGCACCTGCGCTGGCTCCAACAAAACCAGGTCGGTCGTGTCTGGCAGCTGCGGCAGATAGGCGATCAGGCTGGCGCGCAGCTGCTTGACCGCAGCCGGCGCCGCCTCGCCATCCTCGCCGGTCTCGCGGCCAGTGACGCTCCCGCTTTCGCCGTCGTTTTCGCTGCGGCCTTTGCCCTGGCTGCGCTGCGCCTTGCGCGCCAGCGCGGTCAGCGCAGCGTTGAGGATCACCAGGCGCCGCGGCGCAAGAAACGGCATGGCGTCGCATGCGTGGTGTATGTCCGCCAGCGTGAAGCGCGTTCCGTCAATCTCGGTGGTGTTGAGCTGCGCAAATTCGGCCGGCCCCAGCACCGCTTGGATTTCAGCGAGGGCTTCGGCGCGCAAGAACTCTTCGTCGCCATGGATCAAGTAAATCATACACACCGGCTTGGAATAGACTTCCGAAGTCTTGGAGACTGCGGAAGTCCCAGGTCTGGACTTCGGAAGTCTGCGTCAGGGATGAAGCAGTTCAACGACATGCACCGGCACGCCGCCCAGGTCAGACCGGCGCGTTACCTTGCCCAGGCGCACGCCTTGCACCTGCGCGGAGGTGGTGACAAACTCCTGCAAGGTGTGACCCAGGGGTTGGGCGACAAACAGGGCCAGCGTAGCCGCGGAAAACGCCGTGGGCAGCGACTCCCAAACCGACCATTTGCGGTCCCCGCGGGCGCTGAGGGCGGTGACGGCCCAGGCCGCGGCGCCTGCCAGCATGCCCGACGTGACGAAGTTCGTGCCGCAGTTGGGGTGCACGGCCAGATGCGCGTCGCCGGCCTGTAAACGCCGCAGAGCCTCCTTGACCGCGCGCTCCAGCTCATCAGCCTTCATATCGCCATAGATGATGAACCCCTTGGTGTCACTACGGGCCACAATGCGCCGATTGGCGTTGGCCGCGGCCAGGAGATAGACCGTGGCGTGTTCGATGCCGTGATTGCGGCGGACGATAGATACAATGGGGACATTTTCTAGCAGGTTCGTAGTCATGGCGCTTGTTTTGCCTCTTGTTCGGTTGCGTGGTTTTCGAGGACTTCCCGGATGACAAAAATGGGTTTGTCCTGCGTTTCATAGTAGGTGCGCATGGTCATCTCGCCGAGCAAGCCGATGCTCATCATTTGCACACCGAGCATCACCAGCAGCACGGCCAGGAGCAGCAGCGGTCGGCTGCCAATGCTCTGGCCCAGAACGAGTTTGAGGTACGTCAGGTAGAAACCGATTGCCGTCCCCAGCGCGCCCATCGCCAACCCGATGCCCCCAAACACATGCAGGGGTCGTGTGGCGTAGCCCAGCAGAAAGCGCACCGTGATTAAGTCCAGGATCACGCGGAAGGTGCGGCTGAGGTTATATTTGGAACGTCCAAACTGTCGCGCACGGTGGTTCACCGGAATTTCCGCAACCTCGGTGCCCATCCAACTGGCAATCGCGGGAATGAAGCGGTGCAGTTCGCCGTACAGCTTCACATTTTGCAGCACTTCGCGGCGATACGCCTTGAGTGAGCAGCCATAGTCGTGGAGGGCGACGCCGGTCACACGCGAGATGAGCGCGTTGGCGATGTGCGATGGCAGCCGTCGTGAGAGCGCGGCATCCTGACGCTGCACGCGCCAGCCGCTGACTACGTCATAGCCTTCGGCGATCTTAGCGAGCAGCAGACCGATGTCGGCTGGATCGTTCTGTAGATCAGCATCAATCGTCACGATGACCGCGCCGCGCGCGCGGCTGAAACCCGCGGCAAAGGCCGCGGTTTGGCCGAAGTTGCGGCGAAAGCGCACCACACGCACATGCGCCGGGTCTTGCGCTTGCCAGGCGCGCAGCAGGGCGAAGGAGTTGTCGCGACTGCCATCGTCCACGACAATGATCTCAAAGGGGCGGTTCAGCGCGGCCAGCGCGGCGGTCAACTGCGTCTGCAGCGCCGGGATGCTTTCCTCCTCGTTGTACAAAGGCACGACCACTGAAACAGCGAGCGCGTCGGTCGCGGCGATAGGGGGCAGGGCTGCGCCTGCATCAGGCATCATGTTTCTCCTACCGGTATGGGGGCTGATTCCCACCAGGCCGCCGGCGTGACATAGAGAATACCCCCGGTCAGCGCGGCGCCGATCGTCACGGCGTAAAAAAGGAGGCCCATGGCCGTGGCGGTGGCGGCGGCCACGCCAACCTGCGTAAACAAGGCCACATAGCTCAACTCGCGCACACCCAGGCCGCCGAAGGAGGGCAGAACGAGCGAGATGGAAATCAACGGCACAAAGAGCAGGTAATAGGTCCAGGGAATTACCACCCCCACCGCCAGCCCCAGAAACAGGTTGATCACGATGAGCAGGGTATTGAACAGGAGTGAAACGCCAAACGAAGCGAGCAGCGGGCGCAGGCCGTAGGTGGGGATGGCGTCGAGCAGCCATTGACCGGCCTTGAACCGTGCGACAAACGGAATGCGACGCTGGAAAGCCAGCGCCCATGACCGTCGGGCCATCAGCAGCACCACCAGCGCGCAGCCGCCGAAGAGCGCCCACAGCAGCCAGCGGACAGTTGGGTTGACGGCGCCAGGCGCGAGGGTCAGCGCGACGACTCCCGGCAGCATCAGCATCGCGATGCCGCTGAAACGGTCGAGGAGGACAGAACCGAGCACCACGCCTGGCCGCGCCGAGCCGCGGCCCAGGGCCACAGTCTTGACCACATCGCCGCCAAAGCCGGTGGGCAAAATGGTGTTGAAGAGGCTGCCGATGAAATACCAGCGCGCCAACG
>CXWK01000604.1_pt1 | contig 14720 bp, 16 predicted proteins | sample 590851 | NCBI WGS metagenome assembly CXWK01 (sample SAMEA3498364, study PRJEB10139) | wastewater metagenome | biome: wastewater treatment plant; material: activated sludge | place: Denmark | collected 2014-08-01 | reverse complement strand
CGGCTGGCCTGAGCCCGAGGGATGAGGGCGGGGCCCGAGCGGCCCGCCGACACCGTCGGCAGGAGCGGGAGGCCTGAGCCCGAGGGATGAGGGCGGGGCCCGAGCGGCCCGCCGACACCGTCGGCAGGAGCGGGAGGCCTGAGCCCGGGCCGCGGCGCCGAGCCCGCGGCCAGATGTGTCGGGATGGCGGTGGGTGGCTAGCGTCGCAACATGGCCGCAACCGACACCACCACGATGAAGAAGGGCACGCGCATCGTCGCCACGACCGCCCTGCCCGGCGTCCCCGAAGGCACCCCCGGCAAGGTCGGCCATGCGATCGGGATGGCCCTGGTGCGTTACCGGGTCGCGTTCGACAACGGCACCGAGAAGACCTCGGTCGCCCACACCAAGCTGGTGCCCGAGGGCGAGTGGGAGACGTTCCGCGAGCAGCGCGCGAAAGCGGCGGCCGAGGCCGCTGAGCGCAAGGCGAACGAAGGCGACGCCCCCAAGGCCGAGGCGAAGCCCGACGCCGGGGCCGGTGCCCCGCCGGTCGACGACCGTCTGGCCGCGCTGCTGGCCAAGTCGAAAGCGGCGAAGGCGAAGAAGCTCGGTTGACCGGCGTCGGTCGCCGACGCAGGAACGACACACGAGTGACCCAGGAGTAGGGACTTTCGCCTCTCGTGCCGGTGAGCCGGGGGGCGCACCATGGCGCCATGCCAGACGTCGGGGAAGCGTCGGAGGAGGTTCGGGCGTTGCACGTCCTCGTGGTCGGGACCGAGGGCTGGGCGGTCGACCGGGCCATGCGAGCGCTGCAGCACGCAGGCCATGTGGTGGTTCGCTGCCCACAGATGGAGCTCTCGCCTTCGGGCTGCGCCGTGCTGGACGGAACCGCCTGCGAGCTCGACGACCGGCTCGATGTCGTCCTGTCGGTGCGGGCGCACCCGCTGTCCAGGGTCATGGCCTCGGAGTACGGGGTCGTCTGCGCGCTGCGACGCGGGGTCCCCCTGGTCCTCGCCGGCAGCGCGCACCACAGCCCGTTCGCCCCGTGGGCCGTCACGAGCACCGACATCGATGGGGACCTCGTCGACGCGTGTGTCCGGGCCGCGTCGTCAGGTAAGGGGGGTCGCGGGCCGCGCCCGGGCGCTTCGGTTGACGAGCTCGAGCTGACGGTGCGTGGCCGAGCGCAGCCCCGCCAGACGGCGGCGGTCGAGCGTGTCGCACGCCCAGTCCCAGTGGAGGGCCAGCCAGTCGCCCGGCGCCCACCCTCGCAGCAACGCCGCCCCCTCGAGGGCCAGGCGGACCTCTTCCTCCTGCGGCGCGCCGAGGACGAGTCGCCCGTCCACCCACTCCACCGGGCGGGCACGGACCGTCGCATGGTCACCGTCGACGCCCAAGAGCCGCCCCCAGCGGATCCGGCAGCGGTCGAGCACGCGTAGCGACTCTTCGACGACCCCGGAGCGGAGCAGCCCCACCCACGGGTAGACGCTGAACACCTGGAAGGCATGGGTCGGCGCCCCGCCGGCCTCGATCTCGGCCGATACGTCCGACCATGCGGTGCCGGCGCGCGCGGCGAACCGGTCACCGAGGCGGGCGTCGAAGTCCGCGGCGGAAACCCGGCGGCTCGACGCGTTGCCGAGCCAGTAGGCCTCGACCACCCGCCCGTCGAGTGGGTCGTCGAGGCCGAGCGCGTCGGCGATCATCTCGAGGTAGGGCCACGCCCCGTCGAACCGCCGAGCGAGATCATCGAGACCGCCGTCCACGCGGTCGCCCGACGCATAGGCGAGCAGGGCCTCGTGGTCGTCCGGGCCGCAGTACCCGAGCTCGTTCGGCGGATAGGCATACCGGGCGAAGAGCGACGCCCCCGCCGCACTCACGGTCTGTTCATGGCCGTCGTTCGGCCGGTGCTTCCCGGGGGACGTCGACGCCACCGACGAGGGCCAGGGCGTCGGCGGCTGCGACCTCGTCGATCACGTCGACAGCCAGACCGGTGTGGACCCGCAGCCACTGGCCCTCGACCGCCTGGGTGCCCTCCAGGGCCAGCACCGCCAACGAGACCGCCCGGCGCCGCCCGCCCGACTCGATCACCGCCGCACCCCCGTCCTCGCTGACGGACACGACCTGCCCCACATCGGTGAGGCACATCAGACCGGGTCCGGCGCAGGAGAAGGCCCCGCGGTCTGTTCGGGCCGGGAGGACGCGGAATGCGGCGACAGGAGGCTCGACGACAAGGAATGCGCCTCGGCCACGAGCATGGCGACGGCCTCCGGGACCGCTGAGGCGACGGGCGGGCTCAGGGCATCGCCCTCGGCGAAGTCGTGGCCCTCGATCCCGAGGACCACCAGGCGCTCGGGCAACCGACCGAGCGCCCGGCCGAGATCGACCGCAGCCCGCACGCCGGCACCATGGGTACTGGTCCCCGGACACCAGGCGCGCCAGCGCCGGTCGGGCGCGAGTGTTCCGCCGGCCGACACCGCCACGATCCGATGGAGGGTGCCGGCACGGCCGCCGGCACGCGCCGCGTCCACCACGATCGCCGCGGCGGCCCCGTCCCAGGCATCGAGGAGCCGAGTCGGCTCACCGTCGGTCTCGACGACCGCGGTGCCTCTGGGGAATTGCGAAGCGGCCTCGCCGACGATCCGGAACGCCACCCCGTCGTCGCCGCGGAAGGAATTGCCCACCGCGATGACCACGAGCGGCGCCGCGCTCATCGACGATCCACGGTCAGGTCGAGGAAGTGGGTGGCACACGAGATGCAGGGGTCGTGGTTGCGGATCACCTGCTCGCAGCGGTGGCGGAGGTCGTCGTCCGACAGATCGAGGTTCTTCTCGACGAAGTGGAACAGGTCGTGCTCGATGCTCGGCTGGTTCTGCGAGGTCGGGGGCACGATGACGGCATCGGTGATCAGCCCGTCCGAGTCGAGTGAATAGCGGTTGTAGAGCAGCCCCCGGGGCGCCTCGGTGACGCCGTGGCCGACGGCGGCGGTCGGCTCGACGGGCACCGCAGGACGGTCGGGCGGCTCGTAGGATTCGATGAGCGCGATCGCCTCGTCGCACGCGTGCAACACCTCGACCGCCCGCATCACGATGCTGCGGAACGGGTTGCGGCAGTCGGGCCCGAGGTCGACCGCCGCAGCGGCCTCGCGTGCGCCTGGCGACAGCTGCTCGAAGTTGAGGGCGAACCGGGCCTGCGGGCCGACGAGGTACCCGCCACGTTCCAGCAGGTGCGCGTGCAGCGCGTTGGAGCGGGCCACGTGGCTCTCGACGACGTGGTCGGCGAACTCCTCGGGGGCGATGTCGAGCCCGGCGCTGGACCGGATGCGCCCGCCGAGCACGGCGTACTCGTCCGGGCGCCAGAGCGCGACGAGCTCGTGGTGGTGCTCGAGATCGGGCACGTCGAAGTCACCGACCCAGCGCACGGTCGCCACCGCGGTCTCGCGCGCCCGGAGCAACTTGTCGCGCAAGGGCCGGAGCTCGCGCTTGGTGGGCACCCGGTAGAAGCCGCCGACCCGCACGTTGACCGGGTGGATCGCACGGCCACCGAGGGTCTCCAGCACCTCGTTGCCCACCCGCTTGAGGTCGAGGCCGTCCTGGACGAGCGAGCGGTGGTCGGCTGCCATCTCCACCGCACCCGCGTAGCCGAGGAAGTCGGGAGCGTGGAGCATGTAGACGTGCAGCGTGTGGCTCTCGATCCACTCGCCGCAGTAGAGGATGCGACGGAGGTCCCGGAGCGGTCCGTCGACCGTCACCCCGCACGCCGCCTCGATGGCCAGGCACGAGCTCATCTGGTACGCGACCGGGCAGATCCCGCAGATCCGGGCGGTGATGTCGGGGGGCTCGGTGTAGCGCCGGCCCCGGAGGAACGCCTCGAAGAAGCGGGGCGGCTCGTAGATCTGGAGTTGGACGTCGACGAGCGCGCCGTCGCGGATCTCGACATACATGGCGCCCTCGCCCTCCACCCGGGCCAGGGCGTCGACCTTCAAGGTGCGCGAGGCGGGGGCGCGGTGGGTCACGGCTCGGACCCCCGGCGGACGTCGGGCAGCGGGAGGCGGGCCTCGCTCTCGGACCGGAACGGCTCGGCCCAGGCGTTGAAGGTCCGGAGCAGGCGCCCGATGTCGGCGTCGCTCGTGCCGAGCGCGCCGAGCGTGGGAGTGAGGGCCGCGGGTGCGGCCGACTCCATCGGCCCGAAGCAGCCGTAGCACCCGCGCTGGTAGCGGGGGCACAGCGCTCCGCACCCGGCGTGGGTGATCGGCCCCAGGCACGGCACGCCGCCGGCGACCAGCACGCACACGTTGCCCGCGGCCTTGCACTCGACACACACGCTCTGAGCGCTCACCGCAGGGCGTCGGCCGTGCAGGAACGCACCGATCACCTCCAACAGCTGCGCCCCGTCGATCGGGCAGCCCCGCAACTCGAAGTCGACCGGCACGTGGGCCGAGATCGGCGTCGACGTGTCGAGCGTCGAGATGAACGCGGGCGTGGGGTACACGATGGCGAGGAACTCCTCGACATCGCCGAAGTTCCGCAGGGCCTGGATGCCCCCGGCGGTGGCGCAGGCACCGATGGTCACGAGGCGGCGAGAAGCGGCGCGGACCTGTTGGATCCGCTCGACGTCGACAGCCGTGGTGACCGACCCCTCGACCAGTGACACGTCGTAGGGGCCGTCCACGGTGGCGCTCGACGCCTCGAGGAAGTAGCCGATCTCGACCTCGCCGGCCACGGCCAGCAGCTCGTCCTCACAGTCGAGAAGGGTGAGCTGGCACCCGTCACAGGACGAGAACTTCCAGACGGCGAGTCGCGGGAGCGATCGGGCCCCGGTCATCGCGCGCTCGTCCGGAGCAGCGGTGCCGCGTTCTCGTGGTCGAACACGGGCCCGTCGAGGCACACGAAGCTGCCGCCCAGCTGGCAGTGCCCGCAATGGCCGACGGCGCACTTCATGTTGCGTTCGAGCGACACCTGCACGGACCGGGGATGCACGCCGAGGCCGATGAGCGCCTGGGCGGTGAATCGCATCATCACCTCGGGCCCGCACACGAGGGCGACGGCCTCACCCGGCTCCATGTCCACCCGGTCGAGCACCTCGGTCACCACCCCCACCGCCCCCTGCCATGAGCGGTCGGCGTGATCGACGGTGGCCACCACCTGCACGTGAGGGCGTCGGCCCCACTCGGCGAGCTCGTCCTGGAAGAGCAGGTCGCCCGGGGTCCGCGCACCGACGACGATGGCCACCCGCCGGAAGCGGTCGGGGTCGGCGAGCGCCTCGAGCACAGCCGGCCGGAGGGGCACGAGGCCCACGCCCCCGGCGACGAACAGCAGGTCGCCACCCCCGGCGCCCGCCAGGTCCCAGGCGGTGCCGAACGGGCCGCGGACACCGACCACGCCGTCGACCGGCGTGGCGACGAGTGCCTCGGTGACGGCGCCGACCGCGCGGATGGTCTCTTCGATCGTCCCGTCGGCGGCATGCATGCCGAGCGAGATCGGCACCTCGCCGACCCCGAACGCCCAGAGCATGAAGAACTGGCCCGGCCTGGCCTCCGGCAGGGCCGCGTCGACCGGCGCGAGGGTCAACGTGACCGTGTCGGCGCCGTCCTGGCGACGACCCACGACACGGTAGCGGTGCGGGAGCATGGGTTCTGGGGCCGTGCCGACCGGGAGCAGCGGGGCGTCAAGCATGCCCGTAGACGTCCAGGAGTCGCAGGCGGGTGGCTTGGAGTCGGCGCACCAGCAGGCCCGCGAAGCGCTGCACGAGCCGGTACCCGAGGGCGGGATCGTCGTCGCACTTCGCGCGCAGGCACGCTGCGTCGAGTGCCACCGCGGCGGTGTCTTCCAGGGCGATCGCCTCGAACTGCCACCGGTGCGGCGGGAACAGCCAGGACGCCCCCAGCACCTCGCCCGCTCCCAGCATGGTGACCACGAACGGCGGCTTGCCGACGACCTCCATCTCGAGGGCCACCCTCCCCTGGCGGAGCACGTAGAAGTGATCGGCCGGCTCACCCTCACGGAAGATCGTCTCGCCCGCCGAGAACCGCATGTTCACCCCGCAACCGGCGAGAAGGTCGAGGTCGGGATCGGGCAGGTCTCCGAAGAACGGGTGCTCCTGCAACAGGTCGCGGATGCCCTTCAAGACGACTCCTCTCCTGAGCCCACTGGGCTCCCGTGTCGGGCCGGCCCGCGTCGGCGCACCGAACCGTCGGTCGCGGCGATGGCCGCCACCTCCTCGGTGAGGTCGATGCCGACCGGGCACCAGGTGATGCAGCGGCCGCACCCGACGCAACCGAGCTCGCCGAACTGATCGGCCCAGGTGGAAAGCTTGTGGGTGAGCCATTGGCGGTAGCGGGACCGGACGGTCGACCGAACGGGCCCTCCGTGCAGATAGCTGAAGTCGAGCGTGAAGCAGGAGTCCCACCGCTGCCACCGCTCGGCCACGGCTCCCGTGACGTCGGTGGTGTCCTCGACGGTCCCGCAGAAGCAGGTGGGGCAGACCATCGTGCAGTTGGTGCAGGCGAGGCACCGCGTGGCGAGGTCGTCCCACCGGGGGTGCTCGAGGTTGCGGGCCAGCAGCGCCGCCACCTCGGCGGCAGGGACATGCCGTCGCTGACCCGCGACCGCCATGGCCGTCGCATCGGCTGCGGCGTCCTGGTCGGCCCGGGTGGCGGGCTGATGCGGGACCGCGGCGAGGACGGCCGCTCCCTGCTCGCTGCCCACCCGAACACCGAAACGATGCTCGCCGCCGTCGAGCAGTTCGACGAGCGCGAGGTCGAACCCGTCGGCCGCGGCGGGGCCGGCGCCCATCGAGTCGCAGAAGCACGTCGGTCCTGCCTCACCACAGTCCACGGCGACGATGAAGGCGTCGGCCCGCCGGGTTGCGTAGCCCGGGTCGGCGACGGCCCCGTCACGCAGCACCCGGTCCTGGACCGCGATGCCACGCAGGTCGCAGGACCGGACGCCGATGAACGCGTTTCGGACCGGGGCCTCGACCGCGTCGTCGATCTCGAAGCCTCCGCCGCCTCGCCTCGCCCGGAAGACGAGTGATCTGGCGGGGTGCAGAAAGGGCTTCCACGAGGTCGCCGGCGTCGTGAACCCGAACAGCGCGGCGTCTTCCCGGCGCCGCAACCGGTAGCGCCCCGGGGCCTGCTCGTCACCCCAGCCCGCGGGGAGGTCGGCCACGCCGTCGATCTCGTCGAGCACGACGGCACCGTCGCGTACCGTCGGCCCGATCAGGGTGCGGCCGTCGCCACGGAGGGCGTCGAGCAGCGCCGCCAGCCCCGCCACGGTGAGTATGCCGTCCATCACGGACGCCAGCATGGCGCATCCGGCGGCCCGGGGCGAGTGCCGAAAGTCCCTGGTGCAGCCGGGCCGGTTGGGACACGATCACCGAAGACGATCTGCCGGTAGGAGCGCGAGTGCCCGTCATCGAGTTGGAAGCCGTTGGTCGCCACTACCAGGTCGGTGACAGCCGGGTGACCGCCCTCCGCGACGTGAGCCTGCGGGTCGACCAGGGCGAATTCCTGGTGGTGCTCGGCCCCTCGGGCTGCGGCAAGACCACGTTGTTGAACCTCATCGGGGCCCTCGACACCCCGAGCGAGGGCGACGTCCGAGTGGCCGGCGCCCGGCTCGCGGGAGCCAGCCGGAGGGACCTCTTCCGGTTCAGGCGGGAGACGGTGAGCTTCGTCTTCCAGACCTTCAACCTCTTCCCGGCGCTCACGGCCCGCGAGAACGTCCAGTTCGCCATCGACGTCGCCCGCGGGGCCCGGCCCGGCCCATCGGCTGCCGATGTGCTCGGTCGGGTGGGCCTGGGCGACCGTCTCGACCACTTCAGCCACCAGCTCTCGGGCGGCGAGCAGCAGCGGGTGGCCATCGCCCGGGCGCTGGCCACGGGGAACCCGGTGCTGTTGGCCGACGAGCCCACCGGCGAGCTCGACTTCCGCACCGGCGTCGCCATCCTCGAGTTGCTCCACGAGCAGGCCCACGCCGGCGTGACCGTGGTCATCGTCACCCACAACCGCGAGATCAGCCGCGTGGCCGACCGGGTCATCGAGCTCTCCAGCGGTTCCGTCGTGGGCGATGGGCCCCCACCGGGGGGCACCGCCGAGATCGCGACCCTCCACTGGTGACCGCCGACCTGGCGACGGTGAGACGGTGAGCACGGCCCTGCTCTGGCTGCGTTGGTCGTGGCGCGACCTGCGGGCGCGTTGGCTCCAGGTCGCGGCCATCGCCCTGATCATCGCCATCGGGTCGGGCACGTACTCGGGGCTCACGAGCGTGTCGGCCTGGCGGCGGACGTCCTACGACGCGAGTTACGACGCCCTCGACATGTACGACCTGCGGGTCGACCTGACCACCGGCAGCTACGCCGACACCGCGGCCCTCGTCGACGCCGCCCGTTCGATCCCCCGGGCGCGCGACATCGACCACGTCGAGGCGCGGCTGCAGGAACCGACCCAGGTGGACGCGTCGACGCCGGACGACCTGGTCCTCGTGCCGGGCCGCCTGGTGGGCGTGGACCTCACCGACGAGGGGCCACACGTGAGCGGGATCGACACCGTGACCGGGCGCGGCCTGCGGCCCGCGGATGCCGGCCGGAACGTGGTGGTGCTCGACGAGCACGTCGCCAAGCGCCACGACCTGGCCGATCGCGGCACGATCCGACTCAGTGGCGACCGCAGGCTCCGCTACGTGGGACGGGGGCTCTCGCCCGAGAGCTTCTTCCCGGTGGACAACCGCGGGAGCGTCTTCGCCGACTTCGCCGTCGTCTACACGTCGATCGAGACGGTCCAGCGGCTGACCGGCCACCCGGGGCAGGCCAACGGGCTGGTGCTCACCGTCCGCTCCGGCGCCGACGTCGATCGAGTCGAGCGCCAGCTGACCGAGGCGCTCACGGCCGCCCTGGGCGACACCGGGGTGACCATCACCCGCCAGGAGGACGACCTGGTGCTCCGTCTGCTCTACGACGACATCGAGGGCGACCAGCGCTTCTACAACATCTTCGCCCTCCTCATCCTCGCCGGCGCCACCTTCGCCGCGTTCAACCTCACCGTCCGCATCGTGGAGGCCCAACGACGCGAGATCGGCATCGGCATGGCCCTCGGCGTCCCGCCGGGCAAGATAGCCGTCCGCCCCCTGCTGGTCGGGGGCCAGGTGGCCCTCCTCGGTGTCGTGTTCGGCGTGGGCGTGGGGCTGGTGATCGACGCGTTCATGGCCGATCTCCTCAGGGGCTTCTTCCCGCTGCCCATCTGGGAGTTCGCCTTCCAGCCACGCATCTTCGCCCGGGGTGCGGCACTCGGCCTGCTGCTCCCGCTGGTGGCCACCGCCGTTCCCGTCTGGCGGGCGGTCCGGGTCGCCCCGGTCGAGGCGATCAGCACCACCCATCGGGCCGCCGGGGGCGGTCTGGCCCCCTTGCTCCGGCGTGTGCCGCTCCCCGGTTCCAGCATCGGCCAGATGCCGTTCCGCAACGTGTTGCGCGAGCCTCGTCGGACCCTGCTGACCGCGCTGGGGATCGCGGCGGCCATCTGCACGCTCGTCGGCGTGATCGGCATGATCGACTCGTTCCTCGCCACCGTCGACGCCGGTGACAGCGAGATCGTCGGGGCCACGCCCGACCGGCTGACCCTCGACCTCGAGGGATTCGCCCTGAGCTCCTCCGAGGAGACGCAGTCGATCATCACCTCGCCCCTCCTCCGAGCGGCGGAGCCCGGGCTCACGCTGGGCGGGACGCTCGAGCCCGGCACCGAGGACGAGATCGACGTCCTGCTCTCGGCCGTCGACCTGCACAGCGACCTGTGGACACCCACGGCCACCGATGGACGGCTCCGCACCGACGAGCCTGGCCTCGTGGTGTCCCGAAAGGCGGCTGACGACCTCGGCGTGGGGGTCGGCGACACGGTGGTGCTGCGCCATCCACTGCGGGACGGGATCAGCTACCGCCTCGTCGAGACCGAGCTGCCGGTCATCGCAATCCACCCCAACCCGTACCGGTTCATCACCTACATCGACATCCGCTGGGCCTCGCTGTTCGACCTGGAGGGCATCGCGAACACCATCAGGGTCGCACCGGCCGAGGGCACCAGCGTCGAGGACGTCCAGCGCGCCTTCTTCGGCCGGCCCGGGGTCGCGTCCGTCCAGCCCGTTTCCGAACTGGCCGACGGGGTCCGCGACCAGATCGACGAGGTGCTCGGCATCTTCGACGTGATCCAGGGTGCGGTCCTGCTCATGGCCCTGCTCATCGCCTTCAACTCGACCTCGATCAACATGGACGAGCGGGCGCGGGAGAATGCCACCCTGTTCGCGTTCGGGCTTCCCGTGCACCGGGCGGTGATCGTGGCGGTGACCGAGAGCGTGGTGATCGGCCTCATCGGCACGTTGGGGGGCGTGCTCGCCGGTCGGCTGCTCCTCGAATGGCTGATCCGCGTGATCGTGCCCGACTCGCTGCCCGACATCGGGGTCGAGGTGTTCCTCTCGGGGCGGACGGTCGCCACCGCGGTCGTCCTCGGGGTGTTCGCCGTGGCCGTCGCCCCCCTTCTCACGGTGCGACGCCTGCGCCGGATGGACATCCCCTCGACGCTCCGGGTCATGGAATGAGCCCCGCGAGATAGGGTCGAAGGACCCGTGTCAGCCGCGCCCCAGAGTGTCACACTCGCCCCATGACCGCTCCGATGCCGCCAGGCCCGCCATCGGGCCCACCGTCGTTCCCCCCGCCAGGGGGACCACCAGGAGGGCCGCCAGGACCCCCGCCGGGACCGCCTTCCGGGCCGAGTGGCCCACCAACGGGTGGCTACGGCTACGGCTACAGCGCCGCCGGTCCGCCTCCCCCGCCTGCTGGAGGCTCTCGGACCGGCCTGATCGTGGGAATCGCCATCGGGGTCGTGGTCCTGCTCATCGCCGTCACGGTCGGCGTGGTGCTGTTGACGAGCGACGAGGCCGAGGCGGGCGAGGTCTTCCTCGACCCCACCACCGAGGTCGGCCGTGACCCGTTCAGCGACAGCGTGGCCAACCCGAACGTGCGACCGATCTCGGGACAGAGCAACACCGGCACCTCGGCCGGCGGCCGGCTCGACATCACCAGTGCGCCAGGCTCCCAGCCCGGGCTGTATGGCGGCACCCAGAACCAGGCCCAGTGCGACCGCCGACAGCTCATCGACTTCCTCCAGGCGAATCCGGCGAAGGGCCGCGCCTGGGCCGGCGTGCAGGGCATCAACCCCTCCCAGATCGAGGACTACATCCTCGGGCTCACGTCGATGCAGCTCCGGTCCGACACCCGGGTCACCAACCACGGCTTCCGCAACGGCCGGGCCACCGAGTACCAGACGGTGCTCCAGGCAGGCACCGCCGTCCTGGTCGACCGACAGGGCATCCCGCGCGCCCGGTGCGCGTGCGGCAACCCGCTCACCCCACCACGCGCCGTCCGCACCGCCCCCAGGTTCCGGGGCACGCGGTGGACCGGATTCACCCCGAGCAACCTCCAGGTCATCGTCGTCCAGACGACGATCAACATCTTCGTGATCATCGACATCGACACCGGCGACCTGTTCACTCGACCGCCGGGGACCAACGGCAACGACGACGAGCCCTACGACGGCGGCGGACCGCCGACCACCACCCCGCCGATCACCACTCCCCCCGACAGCTTCCCGCCCGACACCTTCCCGCCCGAGACGATCGCGCCGCCCGACGACCTCGGCGGCGCCAACGACGTGGACATCACGCTGAGCTGGTCCGGCAACGACGACCTCGACCTCCACGTGATCGAGCCGAGCGGCGAGGAGCTCTCGTTCTCGTCCACCACCACCTCGACCGGTGGGACCCTGGTGGGCGGAGACGACATCCCCTCCTGCGAGGACTCGGGCGGCCACTCCGAGAACGCCTACTGGGGCCCCGGCGCCGCGACGCCGGGCGAGTATCAGGTCTACGTCCGCAACTTCGGCGCCTGCGACGACGACGGCGCCTCCTTCTCGCTCGACATCTCGGTGAACGGTGAGTCGGTGGGCGGCGACAGCGGCACCCTGACGCCGGGGACCGACTCGGGGACCGTGACCGTCACGGTCCCCGACTGAGGCGGGGCGAACATGGCCGAGAAGACCGACACCCCCGCCGAATCGGTCGACTTGGCGCTGCCGGGGCTCGTCGGGGCCACACGCATTGCCGAGGGCCCGTTCACCGTCGTCTACCGGGCGACCCAACCGGCGTTCGGACGCCCCGTGGCGGTGACGGTGATCACCGCCGACCTCGACGACGAGGCCCGCGCCCGCTTCGAGGAGGAGTGCCGGTCCGCGGGCACCCTGTCAGAGCATCCCGGCATCGTGTCGCTGCACGATGCCGGGATCGGCGACGACGGTCGGCCGTACCTGGTCATGTCCTTCCTCCCCGACGGCTCGCTGGCCGACCTCCTCGAGCGACGCGGCGCGTTCGGTTGGGAGGAAGCCGTGCGGATCGGCCTGCACCTCACCAACGCCCTCGCGGCCGCCCACCGATCGGGCGTCATCCACGGCGACCTGCGGCCGGGAACGGTGATGATGGCGGCCGACGGCACGCCACTCCTCGCCGAGTTCGGGGTCGCCCGGGTGGTGGGCCACCAGGCCGTGCGAGCGGCTCGCACCTCGCGATCGGTCGTGGGCACCGCCCCCGAGGTCATCGACGGCGCCGCGCCCTCGGTGGCCGCCGACATCTACTCGATAGGCGCCATCGCCCATGAGCTGATCACGGGTCAGCCGCCGTACACGGTCGACCAGTCGGATTCCCTCGAGAACGTCATCCGTCGCGTCACGAGTGAGCCACCGATCGACCTCCGCGCCACCGACACCCCCGACGACGTCGCCGCGCTCGTGGCCCGCACGATGTCGCGGAACCCGGCCGATCGCCCCGTCTCGGCGGCGACGCTCGGTCGCGACCTCCACGACCTGTGTCGAGCCCATCTCCTGGACCTGACCGACGGCCGCCGATGGCCCGAGGCAGCGCCCACCCGCGTGGACGAGCCGCCGACCGCACCTGCGCCGGTCCTGGTGGCCGAGACCGCAGCACCGGCCGCACCCGCAGCGCCCTACGTCCCGACCCACCGTGTGCCGTGGACCGGCATGCCGGCGTGGTCGTCGTCGGATCCCGGCCCCCAACCGGTCGCCAACCTCGACCCCGACCTCGACGTGGCGGTCCTCGAGTGGTCGGGCGACTGGGCACGGGTCCGGTGCTCCAACGACTGGGAGGCATGGGTCGACGGGCGCCAACTCGTTCCCGTGTGGCAGTGACCGCCGGGTGGCCATGACGGTTGCGTCCTCGTTCCGATGCGCCTATGATTTCCGACGTGCCTTCGGAAATCGTCGCTCCATCGCCATCGCCGTCGACTGACCGACGAACACGCAAGCGCGACGCACGACGCGACCACCTCCTCGACTTGGCGCTCGAGCTGAGCGACCGGGCCGGCGTCGGCGGCGTGACGATGGCCGCCCTGGCCGAGGCCGCCGACTACGCGCCCGCATCGCTCTACACGTACTTCGCGTCACGCAGCGCCCTGCTGGCCGCCCTCCAACAGCGGGCGCTCACGACTCTCGGCGAAGTCACCGACGACGCGCTCGCGGCCTGGGAAGCCGCCCTCGAAGCCCGCACCGGACGAGAGGCACCTCCGGTTGCGGCACTGGCCCGGCTCTGGGTGTTCTCCGACCTCTTCCTCGCCGCCCCACACCACCACCCACGTGAGTTCCGCCTCCAACAGCAACTGCTGGTCACCGCCAACACCCAGGAGGCCGCCGACGCGGCCACGGTCGTCCCGGCGGCCATGGGCGTGCTCGACCTGCCGAGACGGCTGCTCGCCGACGCCACCGCGCAGGGCGCGCTCGAGCCGCACCGACCCGCCGCCGACCCCATCGACCATCCCCTCGACGGCGACCTGCTCCGCACACTCGCCTGGGTGTCGGCACTCAATGGCGGGCTCCTCCTCGATGCACTCGGCACGGGCGTGCCCACCACGGGTGCCGACCTCGGTGCCGAGCTCACCGAATCGCTCCTCCTCGGTTGGGGTGCGGCACCGGACCACCTCATCATGGCCCGCGGGCGCTCGCTCGGCTGGGTCGCCGAACACACCTGACCCCGAAAGGACCCATGCCCCTCTTCATCACGCTCCCGCTCGCCTTCGCCACCGGCTGGCTGCTGTGGACGCTCGGCGAGTACCTGCTGCACCGCTTCGCCATGCACCACCTGCACGGCAAGGGCATCATGAGCCGCGAGCACCTCGAGCACCACGTGCACTCGACGTGGAGCTTCTCGTACACCCACCTGTTGAGCTGGGCCGGCATGCTGCTCGTCGGTGCCGTGGTGTGGATGCCCCTGTTCTGGTGGCTGGCCACCCCGCTCGTCGGGGTCGCCGTGGCGACAGGCTGGGCCCTCGGCTACTTCTTCTACGAGTACCAGCACGCCATGGCGCACCTGCGCCCGCCGTCAGCCACCTACTCGCGGTGGGTCCGCACCCACCACTTCCACCACCACTTCGGCCACCCGATGGCCAACCACGGCGTCAGCGTGCCCTGGTGGGACCACGCCTTCGGCACCTTCGAACAACCCGACCGGGTCCGGGTGCCCCGGCGCCTCGCCCTGCCCTGGATGGTGGACGGCCGAAACGAGCTCCGGGCCGAGTTCACCGACGACTACGTCCTGGTGGGTCGAGCCACGACCGACGACCGCACGGCCGCACTCGATCGCGCCCGGGCGTTCGCCTCCACCGCCCCCGCCGACTGAGCGCCGACCCTCAGGGGCGCATCTCGG
>CXWK01062150.1_pt1 | contig 14731 bp, 11 predicted proteins | sample 590851 | NCBI WGS metagenome assembly CXWK01 (sample SAMEA3498364, study PRJEB10139) | wastewater metagenome | biome: wastewater treatment plant; material: activated sludge | place: Denmark | collected 2014-08-01 | reverse complement strand
AGTAGTGTGCTCAACAAGACGTTGGGTGTTACCCTCGGCGTCGATACCCTCTTGAGGTATAGTGGTCTGGTACTGCGTTTGGGACTTGGTACTATCGGGCAACTGAGTAGCAAACTTACCACTAGCCCAGATGCTTGAGATACTTAGTATTGCCGATACAAATATTACTGCTAACAAATTGAGTACTCTTCGATAGTCTTTTTTGTAAAACAACACTACCAAAGCCACCAAAAACATACTAAGTATTGCTATATAAGCGCCTCTTGCGACTGTTAACCATACCAAATAAGAAAATAGTGTAAGTAGCCCATATAAATAGCGCTTGGGGTTAACTATTATAGCTCCTAAGCTAAGTCCGATTGGTATCATTAGGTAATTTGCCAGATACAATGGTTCTATTGCAAAGCCCTGCACACGTGGGAACCCGAATATTAGCTTGGTGTAGCGAGTATCGAGTAACAAATACTTAGAACTTAACCCAAAAGTATCTCCGATAAATTGATACATACAAAATAGCGCGACAAATATAGATACTGCGAAGATGATCTTTTTGTAGATATCACTCTTTTGTGTACTAAATACCAGATACACACAGTATGCCAGTACAATATCAAAGGCATAAAACAATGTAGTACTAAAGGCTTTTTGCCCAGATAGTGCGAAAACACTCGAAATAGCTGAGATCGCAATAAAACCCACTAGCCACAACCAAGGTTGTTTGACCCAATCACCAAGTCTGTGCACTATTAGCGGAATACAGCTAATTATTAAAAGCAACCCGAGTATTTGGCTGATGCGTATGTTGATACCATATGCCGAAAACTTTGGAAACATCTCAAATGGCAAGAATAATATAATAGAGGCTAGTAAACCTACTCGAATTTTTGCAATATTTGGCTCTAAACTCTTAGTGTTCATATTACCGAGTAGATTTATCCATCTTATCTTTGAACCAATAAATAATAACTAGGGGTATACGCAGTACATGTACCGATAGTCTCGATACACTAGACTTGTGTTGAGAGAAATAGATATCTTGTGACTCAAAATAGAGCTTTTTCCGCTCGAAACTACTACTAATACTTTGGCCGAGTAGATGAACAACCTTAGATTGAGGCAAGAATCGTATGCGATAACCCGCCTCGGCGATCTTTTTACACAGATCGGTATCTTCGTAGTACATAAAGTACTGCTTGCTAAACCCACCAACCTCTTCAAAAACATCTCGGCGAACTATAAATGACGCGGCGGCGGCACTCTCGATATCGCGCTCGGCTACACTTAGATTGTCGGCATTGATAGTTCGAAACAGTCTTTTGGTAGCTGGCAAAAGCTTGGTAATGAAATTAGTAGGCTTCTCTAGTACCATTCTAGCCACACTCGGAAAATAAGCGATCTGCGAGCTTTGGTACACCCCCTTCTCGTTGACTAGTAGTGGTGACGCTGCGGCATATTTACTACTACCTTCCAAGAACTGTATGACCTTATCAATATGGTTGTCTTTGGGCACTAGTGTGTCGGTATTGAGTAGCCATAGATACTTGCCGGTGGCTTTTTGGGCAGCAGCATTGTTGCCACCACCAAACCCGAGATTGGTATGAGACCGCACTATCTTTATACTTGGCAATATTTGCTTGAGCTTAGTATCGTCAAATTCTTTGGAGTTATTGTCTACTACTATCACCTCATAGCTTATTGATTCACAGTGCTTTACTACTGAATGTAAGCTATTCTCTAATAAATCCAGAGTATTGTAATTGACGTACAAGATAGATATTTTGGGCTCGCTCATTGTATCTTCTTGACTGCTTTAAAGGGATTCTCTTTGCTTAGTAGGTCTTCAAATTCTTTGGCGGTAAGTTTGCGACTACCTTGAATAGCTTTGCGCGATCTTAGTAAGTATGGAGTCTTGATAATAGCAACCAGATGGGCTCGAATTGCTCGCCACGGGTGGCCTTTGACCATTGCTGCTCCCGACATTCGCCAGTTGGCATACAAAAAGCGTGGAAATATCTTGAGGTTGAGTGGATATGGTAAGTCTTTCCAAAATATATAGATGCTATTGCGGATAGTCATTTCTCTACCTAGACCTGGCACTCTACTAGAACTATAGTTCATCTTGTGGTGCACAATAGCCTTGGTACTTAGCCAGATGCTTTTGTGTTGTAATTGAGCTCGCATAGAAATATCGACGTCTTCGTAGTAGGCAAAAAAGTGTTCATCGAAGTAACCTATAGACTTAAAAATACTTTTTTTATACAAACTAGCTCCACCACTAGCCGAGAATATGGCTTTGTCGACCTTGGGTAGCTTATCGACAGATTGGTTGCGCAGACCCGGATACGGCAATCCCCAGATAGTATACTCGTCGCCGGCTGAGTCTATTAGTTTGCCGCTATTTGTAACTATCACCGCTTGGGTGATGTCGGCTCGGTTGGCTTTAGCGGCGTGTACAAGCTCTTCGATGCAGGTTGGTTCACAGGTAGCGTCGTTGTTGAGTAACATCACGAAGTCGCTTGTGGAGGCTTTGATGCCTACATTTACTCCACCAGCGAAGCCCAAGTTGGTAGGTTGTTTTAGTAGCTTAGCGAATTTGAAGTGTTGTTGTATATATTTGTCTGATCCATCGGTACTGCCATTGTCGACTACTATAATTTCTTTGGGCTTGTAGGTCTGTTTTTGTAGGGAGCGCAAACAATCGTAGGTTACCCCCGCTCCGTTCCAATTGAGTATTACAACACTTACAGATTTATTCATATGTATAGTATAATGGCTAAATAAATATGCAACAAATAAAGAACATTTTTTCTAAAAAGAATATAGTTTTATTACAAGAATTAGTGCGAACAGATTTTAAGTTGAGATACCAGAATTCGACCCTAGGATACTTATGGTCTCTACTTAGACCCTTGTTCTTATTTATGATTCTATATGTAGTGTTTGTAAAGTTTTTAAAGCTAGGTGGTTCTATTCCACATTTTCCGGTGTATTTGCTCTTAGGTATAGTTCTTTGGACATTCTTTACAGAAATAACTACACAGAGTATTACCTCTATAGTTGGACGTGGTGACTTAATACGCAAGATTAAGATTCCTCGTTGGATCATAATTGTAGCAGTAAGTATCTCGGCTCTTATAAATCTATTCTTAAACCTAGTAATTGTGGGTATATTTATGATAATTAACCAAGTTCCAATAGTGCCGTCGATAGTTCTGTTCCCATTTATTCTATTAGAAATATATCTATTCTCACTTGGACTTTCGTTATGGCTCTCGGCGTTGTATGTAAAGTATCGAGATATTAGTTATATATGGGAGATACTTATGCAAGGATTATTTTATCTAACACCTATACTCTATCCACTTACTCTTATTAGCCAAGTTTGGATGCAAAAAATAATATTACTAAACCCTATGGCTCAAGCTATTCAAGCAAGTAGGTATGTACTAGTTACCAAAGAGACTATTACATTCGAACAAGTATTTGGTAATTACTATATGCTAATTATTCCAATCGGTATTATAGTAGTAACCCTAATTACAGGAACACTATACTTCAGAAAAGAATCTAAGTATTTTGCGGAGAATATATGAAACCAGATAGCCCAAAGACCAATTTTGAAACTGCAGTAAAAGTAGATAGTGTCTACAAAAGCTTTCGCTTGCCTACCGAATCACAGAATTCTATAAAGAACTTATTTATTAGTGGGTTTAAAAAGAATCAGTACAAGAAACTAGACATACTAAATGATATTAACTTTGATGTAAAAAAAGGTGATTTCTTTGGTATTGTAGGGCGTAATGGAAGTGGCAAAAGTACATTGCTGAAGTTGTTAGCAGGTATTTATACGCCAAATACAGGCAAAATTAATCTCAACGGGAGATTGACACCATTTATTGAATTAGGTGTTGGTTTCAATATGGAGCTAACCGGTAAAGAAAATGTTTATCTAAATGGTGCTTTATTGGGTTTTAGTAGAAAAGAAATGTCTGCTAAATACGATGAAATTGTGAAGTTTGCTGAACTCGAAAAATTTATGGATCAAAAGCTCAAGAACTACTCTAGTGGTATGCAGGTACGATTAGCATTCTCCATCGCCATTCAAGCTGAGACTGAAATACTCTTGATTGATGAGGTGTTAGCAGTTGGCGATACAGTATTCCAAAAAAAATGTTTCAATTATTTCAAAGAGTTAAAGAAGAACAATAAAACAGTTATCTTGGTTAGTCATGATACAAGTAGTCTGGTTGAATTTTGTGACAAAGGGATATTAATTGAATCTGGCAAGATTGTTAGTAGTGGCAAAATATCAGATGTTGTAAATGACTATTTAGATGTACTCAACAAAGAGGCTGAAAATAAGAATCAAGCAGCAAAAAATAAAGTGGACACTGGGAAGCGCTGGGGCTCGGGTGATATTTCTATTGTGACAGCCTCGACACTACAAGCTGATACTAATAGACAACAATCCGTATTTACTGACAAAGATGATTTTATTGGTATTAAAGTTAAGTACAAAGTAAATAACCGAGTAGATTCCCCAATTTACGGTATTACAATTTGCGACGCATCTGGAAAAAATATATTCTCATCAAACACTAAATGGCTTGATATAAAAACAGATATTACTTCAAAAGGTGAGGTAGTAAATGTTTACTGGAAATTGCCTAACATATTCGATACCGGAATATACTATATTTCACCTGCTGCGGCCGATTCATATGGTAGTATAATTTTTGATTGGAGAAATAATTTTTCAAACTTTGAAATTAGTAAAAAATTACAAACAACTGCTATAATCAACTCTAAACACACTATAAAAATTAGTTAAAAGGTTATATATGACAAATACCAAATCCACAACAAATTCTACAATAAAAGATGATGGTGAAAGAATGATACCGGACTTTCATAAATCAAAATTATTATATGGTGAACATATTGTTCGTTATTTAGCTACACAGCCACTAGTTAAAGATAAGGTTGCAGTAGATGTGGCAAGTGGATCAGGTTACGGTACAGCAGTACTTGGTAAGACAGCAAAGAAAGTGATTGGAATTGACATAGATAAAAAGGCAGTTAACTATGCACAGAAAAAGTTTGGTTCAAGTAATGTATCATTCAAACTTGGCAGCGGCACAGAGCTACCTCTTGATAATGATTCGGTTGATAGACTTGTTACTTTTGAAACAATAGAACATATTGAAAATTACAGAAACTTCTTGAGTGAGATAAAGCGTGTACTAAGAAAAGATGGGATGTTAATATTATCTACACCTAACGACATTGAATTCCCTGAAGGCAACCACTATCACGTGCATGAGTTTGTTGAAAAAGAACTTGTAGACTTACTTAAAAAGCAATATAAGTATGTTGAGATGTACTATCAAAGTAATTGGCTGTACACAATGTTGTCTGATAAATCAAAAATAAGCACTGAATGGGATTCTAATGTAAGAACAATCCAAACTGCAAACATAGCACCTAAAAAGGCAATATATTTTTATGTGTTATGTTCAGATAGTCCAATTAAAGAAAAAATAGAGCCCATAGCTAGTGCTAGCGAACATTATAGTGCAAGACTTATTGACGAAACAGAGAAATCAATTAGAGAATTCATTGAGGAACAAGGCAGAGTTATTAAGCACCAACAGAAACGAATAGATGTTCTAGATAAAGAATTATCAAGAATAAGAACTAAGATTGATAGAATTACTAAATCTAAATTAGGTAAATTAGTTATGCCTATAGCTAAAAAAATAAGTAGAAAAAGCTAATTACTTAGAACCAACTATTGCAATGCCAGAAGGATATTTATATGTGAATATGCTGCATTGTGAATATCCCGCATTCAACAACTCTTTCCAAAAATCTGAGCCATATTCTCTGTTAACAAGATACTCATCATTACCAGGTGAACCATGGTAGCTCGGTTTTAATCCTTTTCTATCTTTTGTTAACCTATCTATTATTACCGGAACTGTATAACAAGTTTTACCAGTAGATTTAAGCACTCTCCTTGTTTCTTTAAGGGCTTTAACTGGTTCACTAATGTGCTCGAGTGTATCAGAGTGAACGACAAGATCAAAACATTCTTCTTTAAATGGCAACTCAAGCATATCAACTTTTGGATAACTTACTAATATATGATTTTCCATTAGCTCTAAAAACTGATTTAGTTGGCCTGCTTCGTTTATCTGTAATATTTTTAGCTGACTAAATTCCTTTATGAAATCTTTAAATATACCAGTAAAACTATATTGATTCATAATTGCGCTAGCCAAAACAATAGATCTAATATTACATCCACACTTAGTACAACACATACCTTGTTGAATGTTAATATAGTCTTTTTCCTTTTTTGAAAGTTGCCAATCGTCAATTAACTCTTGCCATAGAATTGGTGTATTATTAAATTCAGCATTACCGCAGCATAAGCATATATCTTTAATGTCTGATTTTATATCCTTCATATTATTTCTCATTTAAAAACTTACCTAAGTAAGTATTCTTACTATAGGGTTCTATTATTTTTTGTGAGGTCTTGCCCATCTTTTGCAGATCTGTGTTTGAGTTAGTCTTCTTATTTAGTATCTTTTCTATTCTAGACGCGAATTGATTTATATCTGTATGATCAATAAAATAACCATTTTTACCCTCTATAAGTTGCTCGTCCATACCAGCACTGTTGTTTCTAAGCACTAGGTGACCCATATACATTCCTTCTGCCACATATAGTGCAAAAGTCTCATTTAGAGAACAGCATATTACAGCGTTGCATTGCTCTGTAATCTTTAAAACTTCTTTATAAGGCATGTTTGGATAGAACTTTACGTGTTTTGCAAGCAACGAGTTGCCCATCCACTCTATTTGTTTAGAATAATAGTCTTCACCTACAGAAACTAAGTGAAACGTAAAGTCTCGATAGTTTTTGGGATTTTTGTTGTAGTATTTTTCTAAGTATTCGTAAAAAGCAGCTATCGCCAAGAGCTGTGCTTTTCTACCATCAGATGGACTACCAGAGAGTAAGAAGTTAATCTTCTCATAATCACTTGGTTTTCTAATTAAATGGTACTTTTTGTCTATTGGTAAGTGTAATGGTAGTACATTAACTTTTTCTGTACCAAAGAGCTTGTCGTAAGATAGTTTGGTTTGGTGAGATGGCGTATAAATACTCAACTTGTCGTTACCTAGTAGTCTACTTATTTCTTTAGAGTGGCTCTTATTCATTAGGTGTGGGGCTATTATATTGAGTTGAGCAATATCTTCGTGTATGAACCAATTTGCATGGTTGAGTCTACCGGTTTTAAGAGCTTTAAAAATATATGCGCGGTAATTGTCGTGAATAGCCACAGTATTTATTAGTACAAAATCGTCTTTTCTAAGGCCAAGCTGCATCTTAATAATTCTACCTGTAAAGACCTCTGCGGCTTTATCTACCTTTACTCCCATCTCTCTTAGTTTGAGCATACTCTCAGGAGTTATATGAGATGCCACTACTTGCACTCTATTGGCCCCATATTTTGCTACAAATTCTTCTATTATTTGTAATAGTACAAGAGGTGCACCAGTATTATTTATAGGGTTTGAGATAAATATAAATCTTCTACCTTTTGTGGTAGTTTTTAGCTCAACTTGATTCTTTGCCAAGTTATACGCATGCCCAGCAGAAGTTTTCAGCCCCTTTCTTCTAGCGTAAGAATACATCTTAGATCCTAACCCTACGGCTTTTCCTGCTTTACTTACTACTTTAGCCGGAAGACTTGCGCTTTTTTCTGAAGGCTTTAGTATGTGTACTCCCAAATTCTTACTATATTGCAATTCAGCAGCATACGGGTGTAAAGATGTAGTTATAGTTGAAGCAAGATTCTTGGTAATATTTTGCCAATAATACTTCTTCTTTAGTTCCGTTACAGCCTCGCGCATAATTTTAAGTTTTGGTTTGTTTTTATATAAGTATTCAATACTTCCAGCTAATTCGGTGCCAGATAACTTGGTAAGTCTAGATGCCCCTCCAGCAGATATTAGCTCTTCACTAAGTGGGTCACCGCCATTGGTTATCATAGCAAGTTCGCCCCACACAAAGTCAATAACTCTAGTTCTCCAAGAGAATGTGTTCTCTTCACCGGGTTGATTGAGACTAACAACTATATCTGCATGCTTATACCAGTTTGATCTTGTGTCAAAATCTACCCAATCTACAAAATAAACTTTTTTGTCTAGAAAACCATTTGTCTTGGCAAACTCGAGTGCCTTATCGTGTTGCCGGAAGAAGTCTGGATTGGGATTGAATGGGTTCTTGGTACCTACGAATACAAATTTGATATTTTTGTCATTTTTGAGTTTTAGAATAGCGTCTAAGTACTCTTCTACGCGAAACCATGGGTATAAACCACCAAACCACAGTACTACAAAATCGTCTTTATTTATCCCAAGCTTGATATATGGATTCTCGGTAGCTTTTGCCAAAGTACTCTCTATGCCAAAGGGCACTATCAGTAGTCTGTCTTCGCGATACGATCGTGGGTTTATGAGCTGTAAGCTCGAGAGAACACCGGTATAGTATATCTTTTGCACTTCGTTGGCACACAAGAAGTAGTCGCCTCGCATAAGAACCCTATTGTATCTTGCAGACTCTTGCATATATCCTTTGTATTCGTCGTTTTTATTTTTGGAGTCTCGAGCAGAGACCTCTACATATATTGGTACATAACAATCCAATATGAGTTGAATATTCTTATCGAGTTTTTTAGCCACAAACTCAGATACATCACCCAAACAATAGCTAATAATTACAGAGTCGTAGGTATTAATAAGGTCTCTAAATTTCTCGTCTAAGCCCCAATTGACAAGTTTTACACCTTCAAACTCATCTAGTTCTTGCACAAAAGAGTTATTAACCGCCACAGTTACCCTTACACCATTTTGTTTTAGGCCTTTTGCTAAGCCCCATACACGCATACCACCGCCTTCAACAGTTTGATATTGGCTAGTTGGTACAGGACCGTAGGTAATTACTAAACAGGTTTTTTCGTTTTGTTTATTTGGCATATACACAAGATTATATCAGATTATTTGTAATACCTAAGGGGTTGCTTGGTTACTCGCAATATTAAACCGCCAAGAGTAGAAACCAGGATTCCAGCCATGAAACTCAATCTTACCACTGCCGGTGTTTGTAGTCTTAACTAATACAGCTTCGTCTACTCTGTTGCCATCGAGATCAGCAAATTGAATGTCAGCCCCGGTAGTGTCTGAAGAAAGTAGATTTGTAACATAGTGTGACTGCCAAGAGTTCTCACCGGGATTCCACACATGGAATTCTACCTTACCCGTGGTAGTACCCATCAAACCTATTACGATAGCTTCATCGCGACCATCACCATTTAGGTCACCATACCTGATAGTAGTGTTTGCTGGATCTATAGCTGGTAAATTAGTAATACTATGCTGCCTCCAGGATTGTAAACCACTATTCCAGTAGTGCAGCTCTACCATGCCAGTACTTGTGCCTGTCATACCTATTGCTATCGGTTCATCCTTACCTGTAAGATTACCAAATTGTATAGTGGTAGTGTCTGGATTAATAGAATTTAGATTAGAAACAGCATGTACAATCCAAGACCTCATATCATAGTTCCAAACATGAAACTCTACTTTTCCACTTCCTGTACTTCTAAAATTCATCGCAATAGGGTTATCTTTACCATTTCCAGCAAGGTCAGCATACACAACAGTAGAATTATCCGGATTTATACTTGGTTGGTTAGAAGCTATATGTGCTTGCCATGATTGCATACCACTATTCCATACGTGTGATTCAACACAGCTAGACCCACTACCTGTAAAAATAGTAAACTCTCCATAATCTACATTTGGGGTATATTTTCTGAACGAAACTCCTGTACGGGAAATACCGTTGTCAACTGGTAAACACTTACCAGTAATTGTCGAACCAAACCAACCTTCATATATTTCATCTAAGCCCTGGTTGATGTAAGGAGTGTATTTATAAAAAGATGCAGTTGCGCCAGTTTGAACATGAATACCATTAAATGTTCCGTCTGAATATATAGTCTGGCAATCTGCACATCTTTTATAGTAGCCAGGATTAACATATGGGCCATTGTAATATAGAGAGGAATCATCTGGAACTAGCCAGTTCATATTACCGTAAGCTCTTTCTCTTCCAAATTTAAGCCACCAAGCCCCTTTTGCCACCTGTCGAGCAAACCCCATTTCTGAATCATATTTTACACATGTCTGGACAGTTTGGCCACGATAGGTTGTTGTTCGAGGATTCTGACTAAGATTATCGGGACAATCAAACCCCATAGCACTTATATATCGCCATTGAGCACAGCCACCCGAGCCAGAAACTAAATTAGACTCTTGCTCTACTTTGGCTAATAGTAATTTAGGGCTAACCCCCCATAGGTCTGCAGTTCTTCGGATTATCCACGCGGCTGAGGTGCTACCACTATAATTAAAATAGTCATATGGAAACTCATCAGTATAGTTCTTTAGACAACTGTTAGGAAAAACATTTAAAAAATTCTGAATATCGCCTGCCTGCATAGACTGCGAGTCGTCAAAAATTGCGTCGTCCATCATACGTTCGTTGGTAGCAGCTGAGGTTTTTTGACCAAACCCCAGTAAACCAATAACTCCTACAGAAATAATGCAAATTAATAAGAACTTAAATATATTCTTGATATTCATTACTTAACCTCCAAAGTTTGAGCATCTGAGCTTGCTTGTGAGCTACTGTTAGTAGCTGTTGCCACAACCTGCCATTTACCTACTACGGTTTGCCACACCCAGTAAGCTGTTGTCTGACCTACTCTGTCTCTTGTAATCTTTTGCTTGTCTAGACTAATAACCTGCCCATTACTTGTATTTGTAAGAGTAATGTAGCAATCAACTCCTTCTGTACCTACACATGTAAAGTCAACAGATACATTTGCCGGTGCGGTACTGGCACTTTTTAAAAGCACTGGTTTTTGCACCTGGGTAGTATTGCTCGAGGGAGTTGCGTCTTGAGAACTATTAGCGCTAGAGCTATTAAATAAGTTCTCATTTTGCTTATATGTATTGCTGTTTTTGTCTTGAACTTGATCTGGCGATTTTGGTGCTCGTAGTTTTTTTACTACTAAAAAAACGCCCCCAGCGATGAGGACTACCAGTAAAATACTAATTAAAATAATTCGGGTTCGCTTTTTCTTATTCAATGGCTCTCCATCAATAGTAATTATAACATATGGGCAATAACTTTGTGACACAAGGTGTATGGTTAATTATTATTGTAAAATATACGCTAATAAGCAGTTTCTCTATCTGTATAGGATTATATTTTACTGAGGTCAATATTTTTATTTTGATTTGTATACCGAACTATCATAGATGATATTATTATAAACATCACAGTTATAACTATAAGGCTAGCTACACTTTTTGGTGTCATTAACCAACCCTCAACGGCAAAGTCGTAGCTATAAATCATGAAATATATAGTGTATGCAAGGCTAACAAAAAATGCCAAAGGCATCCAAAACTTTGTTTTTAACTGCAACAAATACCACGCACCACAACCAACCAGCACTACTACTATCGGTTGTGCAAAATGTATCGCACCAACACTCCCAGGGTAGCTCCAGCCAAAAATTAACGCTAGTAACAGAATGGGGGTAAAAATAATTATCGATACTGGATACTGTCGTATTTTCTTAATTAACCCAATTATTGATGGTATTACAATACCTAACCCAAGTGCGCCGGTAATTGAATATACTCCCACACCCCATAATCTGTTTGCTAATGCCAATGGCTTAATATCCAATAAACTATATGGGGTCAGTAAATATGTTAAGGTTCTAACGCGAATCATCAGCAGACTCCAGACAGAAGTTCTATAGAACTTATTCATAATCTCCTGTTGTTTACTCGGTTGTGGGATGTTATCAACAGAAAAAGGATATAAGTAAAAAGTACTGGATTTTTTATATAGTACGGATGACGTGTAAAGCCAAGGTAACGCAGCTGCTATAGTAATTCCTAGCACAATCAAAATATCTTTGAATCTTCTTTTGTACAATAACATTAAAAGGCTAGCCGCTATATATAAGAATGCCAAATCGTGTGTTAGGTATGCTGCTGCAGATACTATACCTGCCATAACAGTGAATTTTAGTTTGTCTTCTAGTAGCAGATACCAAGAGAAAAGTATAAAAAACGCCACGAGTGATTTTGGCCATGTATATACAGCATTATATAGAAAGAAGTGGCTTGTTACTAAAAAAAGTAGCGATACAAAGGCAACTTTACTATTAAATAGTTTTTTTATTAAATAGTAAGCAGGCAATAGTAAAAGACTATTTAATATACTAGCGATAATTTGAAACTGCAGATACGTATTGGAGGGGTCTACTGCAGTGCTCCGCCATAAGTAATCAACTGGTGGTTTTGATAAGAATAGATCGTAGTAAAATGAACTTACCGCGCCCATCAAAGGAGTGCGTTGGAAAAAATGTACACCCCACTCATCTATAAAAGAATTATTTTTTATACCTAAACGATTGGTGATAAATTGCGACTGTCTGTACGGTATATAGTTATCGTTGGCATTAGTATGTGCAATATTCAAGATTTTTACATTCAATACATTGTAGTTTGTATTCGAAGCAGGCTCTGGGTCTGGTATGTAGTTTAACTTTGCAGAAAAATTCAACCCTACAAACAACACTGAAACAAGCGATAAAGCCATAAGAGCAGTTAGTGGTTTTATGAATTTCGTTATTTCTAAATAGTACTTTTTAAGTATAAAAGTAATTATGCCAAAAATTATGTACACCCACCCCAAAATGTATGAAAAGGAGTTGTCTAGCTTTAACACATAGGAGACAATCGATAATCCTGAAAATACAATAAGGCTAAGTACGTAGGTGGAGCAAATCAATACTGCATCGTTTTTATATATAATCTTAATTTGCCTAACAACTGCGTACGAGGGAATTAACAGACTGATTTGAACGAATATAAAAAATATAATAGATTTTAACATTTTATTTCGACTTGAGGTTGATTATTTCTTTGTGTAGACAAATCATTCTAATAATATTTTAACAGCTTATTTAACATTACTTGCTACAACAAAGCTTTGTTTACCAAGAAAGAACTGAATCGGCGGAAATATTAAATACAGTCTGATTAATAGTGTAGAAATTGGTAATTTGCCATCTGTACTGAATGGTAAAAATCTAGTCTTAAGATATTCTAACGTAAACCCGGTAAGTTCTAGGGCTTCTTTAAGGCTTTTTTCTGTCAGTGGCAGTGAGTGGTCTAGATAGTCCCAATACCCTCCACCTACTAGCCTAATATTTGGTTGCAAGATAAGTAGTTTTCCATCTTTTTTTAGTATTTTTTTAATTTCATTTAAAGTATTTAGGAGTTCAGTTTCGTTTTCTAGATGTTCAAAAAAATTACTAACGAATACTATATCTGCAGTATTTTTCAGTTTTGCTGGTAACTTATTGCTATTGGCTAGTATGACATCGACGTCTTTATTTGCCCTAATTTTAACTTCAGGGTTAAGGTCTATTGCAATCTTCTTGTTACAATCAATAGAGTTAATAAATTCACAATATCCTGCCGGTAAATCTACAACTGTATCGCTTTTTTTAACATATTTTTGGAAATAATATTTGCACAAAGTCTCCCAAAGTTTTTTTCTTTGAGCTAATTTATTATCAAATCTATTCTTATAAATATTGTTTAACTCAGTTTGCTTATCCAACTATAGCCTTTTAAAATCTTAAATTTATCAACTCACATAGCATATAGCTAGTATCTATAAAAAAAATACAAATGTAAACCTTAAACACATTTAAGCATTGATGTTTTTAATCAAGTGGGTTAGAATAGTGCAATTAAGTAAGGGGAGATAAAAATGAAAAAAGAATATGATATTTGTATTATTGGTGGTTGTGGTCATGTAGGGCTACCTTTGGGTATGGCATTTGCCGATAAAGGCAAGAACGTTGCTCTTTTCGATATAAACAAAAAGAGTATAGATAAGGTAAATAAAGGTGAAATGCCATTTGCCGAAGAAGGTGCCGATGAGTTACTACCAAAACTTATAAAATCAAAGAAACTATTAGCAACAGACATGGTGGATGCTATTCGTCAATCTGAAGTACTAATAATGGTTATTGGTACACCTGTAGACGAACATCTCAATCCTAAACTTCGAGATGTAATAGATGCAATAAAGCAGATCGAAGACTATCTGGATGATGGGCATCTGCTGGTTCTAAGAAGCACTCTCTTCCCTGGTGTTTCTGAGAAGATTCACCAATATCTATATGACAATGGCAAGTCAGTAGATGTAGCATTTTGCCCAGAGAGAATTACTGAAGGCTATGCCCTCACTGAACTGTATGATCTACCACAGATTATATCGGGTTGCCGTCCTAGTGCAGCAACGCGAGCAGCCGAGTTATTCTCTTTACTCACCAAGGATATTATTGAGTTGTCACCTATAGAGGCTGAGCTTGCTAAGCTGTATACAAACACCTGGAGATATATAAACTTCGCTATTTCAAATCAGTTTTATATGATAGCCAACGATCATAACTTGGATTTCTACAAGATTCACGACGCGATGGTCAAAGACTACCCTCGGTTGAAGGCATTTGCTAAAGCGGGCTTTGCAGCAGGTCCATGTTTGTTCAAG